>Ga0157375_10004787_pt1 | contig 11768 bp, 11 predicted proteins | sample M35metaG_FD_115311 | JGI IMG/M metagenome (GOLD analysis project Ga0157375, IMG submission 115311) | Miscanthus rhizosphere microbial communities from Kellogg Biological Station, Michigan, USA - M3-5 metaG | ecosystem: Host-associated > Plants > Roots > Rhizosphere > Soil | place: USA: Michigan...
CCACGACTCCGAGCAGTTAGTCGCTCCCGACCGAGTTTCCGTGGCGCCGAGGGTGGCGTCTCTGCGGGCTTGCGCGCTTGATCCCTCGTGCTAGCATGCCCGTTCGGCCTCAGGGCCGTCCGACGCCGCCTGCCATCCGATTCCTGGGATGCCGCGGGCCACCTCAGTCCGATAGAAAGCCGAAAGCGATGAAGGTTCGAGCCTCCGTAAAACCGATGTGCGAGAGATGCCAGGTCATCCGGCGGCGCGGCCGCGTGCTCGTGATCTGCTCGAACCCGCGTCACAAGCAGAGGCAGGGCTAGGGGATGGCGCGAATCGCAGGGGTCAATCTTCCGCTCAACAAGCGGGCCGAGGTCGGTCTGACCTACGTCCACGGGGTCGGCAGCTCGACCGCGAAGAAGATCCTCGCCGACACCGGCGTCGATGGCGACACCCGCGTCGGCGACCTGACCGAGGACGAGGTCATCAAGCTCCGCGACGCGGTCGAGGCCTACCCGGTCGAGGGCGACCTCCGGCGCGAGCGCTCCCAGAACGTCAAGCGGCTGATGGAGATCGGCTCCTACCGCGGCCTCCGCCACCGGCGCGGCCTGCCCGTCAACGGCCAGCGGACGAAGACCAACGCCCGCGGCCGCAAGGGCCCGAAGAAGATGAGCGTGACCGGCAAGAAGAAGGCGCCGACGCCGAAGTGATGTCCACGACCGAGTACCGAGTGAGGACCTCCTAGATGCCGCAACCCAAGCGAGGCACGGGCCGGTCGAAGCGCCGCGTGCGCAAGAACGTCCCGTTCGGACAGGCCCACGTCAAGACCAGCTTCAACAACACGATCGTCACCCTGACCGATCCCGAGGGCAACGTCATCGCCTGGGAGTCGGCCGGAAGCGCCGGCTTCAAGGGGTCGCGGAAGTCGACGCCGTTCGCGGCCCAGGTGACCGCCGACAACGCCGCCCGCAAGGGCATGGAGCACGGGCTCGAGCGCGTCGAGGTCCACGCCAAGGGCGCGGGCTCCGGCCGCGAGACCGCGATCCGGGCGCTGCAGGCCGCCGGGCTGCAGGTGACGAGCGTCAAGGACGTCACCCCGCAGGCCCACAACGGCTGCCGCCCGAAGAAGCGGAGGCGCGTCTAAGCATGGCCCGCGACACCGGACCGCAGTGCAAGCAGTGCCGCCGCGAGGGCACGAAGCTGTTCCTGAAGGGCGAGCGCTGCCTGACCGACAAGTGCGGCGTCGAGCGCCGCTCCTACCCGCCCGGCGAGCACGGCCGCGGCCGGCTGCGCGCCTCCGAGTACCGCCAGCAGCTCCGCGAGAAGCAGAAGGCCCGCCGCTACTACCAGGTGCTGGAGAAGCAGTTCCGCGCCTACTACGACAAGGCCTCGCGCCAGGACGGCGTCACCGGCGAGAACCTGCTGCGGCTGCTCGAGCGCCGCTTCGACAACGTCCTGGTCCGGCTCGGGTTCGCGGCCTCGCGCCGTCAGGCCCGCCAGCTGATCCGCCACGGCCACTGGCAGGTCAACGGCCGCCGCGTCGACATCCCCAGCTACCAGCTCAAGCCCGAGGACATCATCTCGATCAAGTCGGGCTCCGACGCCGATACGACGGTCCGCGTCGCCACTGAACTGATTTCAACCGTGCCCCCCTGGCTGCAGGCCGATCACGACTCGCTCACCGCCAAGGTGTTGCGCCTTCCCGAGCGGGACGAGATCGACTCGCCGATTTCCGAGCAGCTCATCGTCGAGCTGTACTCGAAGTAGGGGCTCCGAAAAACCGCGACGGAAGGAAGCGCCAATGACCACCCTGCCCGATTTTCAGACCCCGACGATCTCCGGCGAGGAGATCACCGACAACCAGGGCACGTTCACGATCGAACCCCTCGACAAGGGCTTCGGCTACACGTACGGCAACAGCCTGCGCCGCGTCCTGCTCTCGTCGCTGAAGGGCGCGGCGATCACCAGCGTCCGGATCGAGGGCGTCGCCCACGAGTTCTCGAGCATCTCGGGGATCAAGGAGGACGTCACCGACATCATCCTCAACCTCAAGGAGATCGTCGTCCGGATGCACACCGACGCCGACGTCGTCGAGGTGCCGCTGGTCGCGACCGGTCCGGGTGAGATCACCGCCGCCGACCTCGAGGTCCCGGCCGGCGTCGAGATCCTCAATCCCGAGGCCCCGATCGCGACGCTCGAGAAGAAGACGAAGCTGGAGATGTACCTGACGATCGGCCGCGGCCGCGGCTATTCGCCCGCCGAGGACAACAAGACCGAGGACCAGCCGATCGGCGTCATCCCGATCGACTCGATCTTCTCGCCGATCAAGCGGGCGTCCTACCGGGTCGACTCCTCGCGCGTCGGTCAGCGGACCGACTTCGACAAGCTCTCGCTGCAGCTCGAGACCGACGGCTCGCTCGAGCCCGGCGCGGCGCTGCGCGAGGCAGCCGAGCTGATGATCGCCAGCCTGGCGATCTTCACCGACGCCGACCGTGTCGAGGAGCTCACCCAGACCAACGGCGCCGAGCCCGAAGCGGTCGATGACGGCGCCGCGGTGGGCGGTGGCGACGATCGGCTGATCGAGGAGCTCGAGATCGGCGTCCGCGCCTACAACTGCCTGAAGCGGGCCGGCGTGCAGACGATCGGCGACCTGCAGGCGAAGTCCGAGTCGGAGCTGAAGGCGATCCCGAACTTCGGCGAGCGCTCGATCGAAGAGGTCATCGAGGCCATGCACGGCCTCGGCCTCGCGCTCCGCGACGAGTAGGCTCCGGCGCCGACCGCGAGGACAGGACCCGAGCCATGCGCCACAAGAGGAACCGCCACAAGCTGAGCCGCGACTCCGCGCATCGCAAGTCGCTGATGAAGAACCTGTCGCGGCAGCTCATCGAGCACGAGCGGATCCAGACCAGCCAGGCGAAGGCGAAGGCGGTCAAGCCCGAGGTCGAGCGGATGATCACGATCGCCAAGCGCGGCGATCTCCATTCGCGACGGCTGTTGCTCTCGCGGCTCGGTCAGGACAAGTTCATCGTCCACAAGCTCGTCGACGAGATCGCGCCCCGCTACAGCGAGCGCCCGGGCGGCTACACGCGGATCGTCAAGCTCGGCCCGCGCCGGTCCGACTCGACGGAGATGGTCTACCTCGAACTGGTCTGACGGCCTCCGGGGCGCCGGCTCGGCGCCCTCGTCGGGTCACGACCTGAGATCGCTTCGCCTCCTGCGTCCTTGATTCGACGGCCTGGAGCCGCGTCAGACTGACAAAGTGCCGAATTACCGTCTTGACCTTGCGTATGACGGGGCCGGGTTCCGGGGCTGGGCGCGGCAACCGGGGCTGCGGACGGTTCAGGGCGAGCTCGAGGACGCGCTCGCGAAGGTGATCGGCGAGCCGGTCGCCTTGACGGTTGCCGGGCGGACCGACGCGGGCGTCCACGCGCTCGCCCAGGTCGCCTCGTTCACGATCGCGCGCGAGCTACCGGAATCGCTGCCGGCGGCGCTGAATGCGCTCACGGGTCCCGATCTCGCGATTCTCGCGGTCACCGCCGCGCCCGGCTTCGACGCCCGCCGGCAGGCCCGCTCGCGGCGTTATCGCTACCGGGTCGAGACAGGCTCGCCGCCCGATCCCTTCGAGCGCGGTCGCGCCCACAACTGGCCGCACCCGCTCGACCGCGAGGCGCTCGCCGCGTGCGCGGCATTGATCGCCGGCAGCCACGACTTCACGGCTTTCACCCCGACCGAGACCGAGCACGTCCGCTTCGAGCGCGACGTCGTCGAAGCGTCCTGGGACGCCGAGGGCGACCGCGTCCTCGCCTTCGAGATCGAGGCCGACGCATTCATGCGGAACATGGTCCGCGTCCTCGTCGGGACGATGCTCGAGGTGGGCGGCGGCCGCCGCGACGTCGACGGCCTCGCGACCCTGCTCGACGGCGCGCCGCGCTCCGCCGCCGGCCCGACCGCGCCCGCGCACGGCCTCTACCTGCTGGAAGTGCGCTACTAGAATCGCCCCGGTGCGGGTTCTGCTCACCAACGACGACGGGATCGGCGCCTCCGGCCTGCAGGCGCTGCGCCGGGCGCTGCTCGAGATCGACGGGATCGAGCTGCACGTCATCGCACCCGACTCGAACCGCAGCGCCACCGCTCGCTCGATAACGACCCGCTCGCCGCTCTGGGTCGAGGAGGTCAGCTTCGACGACGGGACGGTCGGCTACGCGACCGAGGGCACGCCGGTCGACTGCGTCCGCTTCGCCGACCTCGGGCTCGTCGGCGAGCGCCCGGAGCTGATCGTCTCCGGCATCAACCACGGCGCCAACCTCGGCGACGACGTCACCTACTCGGGCACGGTCGCGGCGGCGCTCGAGGGCATCGTCCTCGGCATCCCGGCGATCGCGGTCTCCCAGCAGTCGCTGCCGCCGAAGCTGGACTTCCAGCTCGGCCGCCGCTTCGACTTCTCGATCTCGGCGCCGCTGACCGCTGCCTTGGCCGCGATCGTGGCCGACGGACGGCTGCCGACCGGGACGCTGCTGAACGTCAACTGCCCCGGCGAGGAGCCACGCGGGATCGAGGTGACGCGGCTCGGCAAGCGGGTCTACGACGACGAGCTCAAGCAGGTCGACGAGGACGGAAACGGTCGCAAGCGCTACCGGATCTACGGCTTCGAGCCCGGGTTCGAGGACGAGGACGGGACCGACCTCGCCGCCGTCGCGCGCGGCGAGATCGCGATCACCCCGCTGCACTTCGACCTGACCGCCCACCCTCGCCTCGACGCGGTCCGCGACCTGCAGCTCGACGGCGCCCTCGAGCGGGTCCTGGAGACGGTCCGGGCGTGAGCGCCGGCGGCGAGGCGGCGGCCCGGAGCGCCGAGCTGCGGGAGCGGATCGGCGAGCTCGACCACGCCTACTACGTCCTCGACGATCCGCTCGTCGGCGACGACGTCTACGACGGCCTTCTCGACGAGCTCCGCGCGATCGAGTCCGAGCATCCGGAGCTGCGGACGCCGGACTCGCCGACGCAGCGGGTCGGCGGCAAGCCGGTCGAGGGCTTCGAGCAGTACGAGCACCTCGAGCCGATGCTCTCGCTCGGCAATGCCCGCAGCGCCGAGGAGCTCGAGGCGTGGGAGGGACGGATCCGCAACCTCCTGAAGCGCTTCGACATCGAGGCGGGCGAGATCACCTACGTGACCGAGCCGAAGATCGACGGCCTCGCGATCTCACTGACCTACGAGGATGGGGTCTTCGTCCGCGGCACGACCCGCGGCGACGGCCGGATCGGCGAGGACGTCACCCACAACCTGCGCACGATCCGCTCGATCCCGCTGCGGATCCCCGATCCGCCGGAGCTGATCGAGGTCCGCGGCGAGATCTACTTCCCGCGCTCGGGCTTCGAGCAGCTCAACGCCGAGCGCGCCGAGGCGGGGCTGGCGACCTTCGCCAACCCGCGCAACGCCGCCGCCGGGACGATCCGCCAGCACGACCCGGCGCTGGCAGCGAGCCGGCCGCTGCAGATCTGGACCTACGGGATCGGTTACCGGCGCGGCGTCGATCACGCGACCCACAGCGACGAGCTCGACTGGCTGCGCGAGCGCGGCTTCCGCGTCAACGGTGGGATCGCCGCCCACGCCAGCGACCGCGAGGTCGTCGAGCGCTGCCAGTGGTGGGAGGAGGAGCGCGAAGGCCTCGACTACGAGATCGACGGCGCCGTCGTCAAGGTCGACGACCGCGGCCTCTGGCGCGAGCTCGGCGTCGTCGGCCGCGAGCCGCGCTGGGCGATCGCTTGGAAGTTCCCGCCGATGACGGCGACCACGAAGCTCAACGCCATCGTCTGGAACGTCGGCCGGACCGGCCATCTGATCCCGTTCGCGATGCTCGAGCCGACCCACGTGAGCGGCGTCACGGTCAGCACCGCGACCCTCCACAACGAGGAGGACCTCGCCCGCAAGGACGTCCGGGTCGGAGACGAGGTGATCATCACCCGCGCCGGCGACGTCATCCCCCAGGTCGTGGCACCGCTGATCCAGCGCCGCAAGGGCAGGCGCCTGCGCAAGGCGCGCCCCCCGAAGAAGTGCCCGATCTGCGGCACGCCGACCGTCAAGCCGGAGGGCGTCTGGACGATCTGCCCGAACCGGACCGGGTGCCCCGGCCAGGTCTTCCAGCACGTCAAGCACTTCGTCCAGCGCGCCGCGATGGACATCGACGGCCTCGGCGAGAAGCAGGTGAAGCGGTTCCTCGACGACGGACTGATCGATGACGCGGCTGGGATCTACGAGCTGACCGAAGAGCAGCTCACCGCGCTCGAGGGCTTCGGCGAGGTCTCGGCGGCGAACCTGCTCACCGCGATCGAAGAGTCGAAGCGGGCGCCGTTCTCACGCGTTCTCTTCGCGCTCGGGCTCGACGGCGTCGGTTCGGTCACGGCCGAGGCGCTGGCGCGGCATTTCGGCTCGATCGACGAGCTGCTCGAGGCCGGGGAGGAGCGCATCCTCGAGGTCGACGGGGTCGGCCCGATCCTTGCCGAGTCGATCGTCGAGCAGCTCTCCGACGAGCGGACGAGGGCGCTGATCGGCGAGCTGCGCCGCCACGGCCTCCGCTTCGAGCTCGACGCCGCCGAGCGCCGCGCCGGGTCGGGCCCGCTCAGCGAGAAGACGTTCGTCCTGACCGGGACGCTGCCCGACCTCAGCCGCGAGCAGGCGACCGAGCTGATCAAGGGCGCCGGCGGCAAGGTGACCGGCTCGGTCTCGAAGAAGACCGACTACGTCGTCGCCGGCGACAGCCCCGGCTCGAAGCTGGCGAAGGCCGAGAAGCTCGGCGTCGAGATCGTCGACGAGGCCGGCCTCCGCGACCTGCTCGTCTAGGTTCCGACGGACCTCACGCAGAGTCCCTGGTTCTTGAAGCCGAACCGGGACCAGCCGCCGTTCCGGCAGTCGGCCTTCGACGCCGGTCCGGGCTGGGCGTCGGAGACGACGGCGCGCCCGATCAGCGGGCCGCCGAACCAGCCAGGGGCACCGGTCTCGCAATCGAGGTCCTGCCCGATCTCGGGCAGGACCGGGTACCACTCGAAGCGGTCCTGCCCGTTGCCGCCGTTGTCGGTCAGGCGGATGATCAGACTGAGAAGGCCGGGCACTGGGAAGGTGCCGTTGATCTCGAGGACGGCTACGTTGCCGGTCACCTTCAAGCAGCTCACCGTCCCGGAGATGTGGTAGCTGCCGAGGAGCGTGAACGACGCCGTCCCCTGTGGGTCCTCTCCGGAGGGACCGCTGGAGGCGTCGACGTCGATCGCGGACGCGCTGAAATCGTCGGTGATCAGGTTGTCGCCGGTGGCCGTCGCCGTGTCGCGCGGCTGCGGCGGCAGCGGCGGCGCAGCCGTGGCGGTGGCCGGGGCGAGCGCGATCGCGAGGACGACGACCGCGAGGGCCACCGCGGCGCCCGCGGCTCGCGAGATGGCCCGGCCACCGGTCCTCGGCGTCGCTCCCAACACGAGTTGAGCTTAGCCGCGGAGGCGGGAGATCGCCACCACCATCTCGTCCTGGATGTGATGGGCGGCGTCGAGGCTCGAGACGCCGTTCATCAACAGCGAGAAGACGACGAGCCCGCGCTTCGTCTTGCAGTAGCAGGACAGGTTGGAGACGCCGGTCAGCGTCCCGGTCTTGCCGCGACAGCGTCCGTCGGCGGCGGAGCCGTTCATCCGCGAGCGCAGGGTGCCGTCCTTGCCGGCGATCGCCAGCGACTTGAAGAGCGGCTTGGCGAGGTCGTCGTCGCGCTGGGCGGCGATCAGCAGCCGGACGACGTTACGCGGCGAGGAGCGATTCGAGGCCGTCAGCCCGGAGCCGTCACGGGCGCGGACCTTGGAGCCGACCTGGCGGGCGAACCGCTCGACCGCCTTGGCGCCGCCGTTGGTCGTCCCCTTCCGGCCGCCCTTCGCCCAGAGCCGCTTCAGCAGCATCTCCGCATAGAAGTTGACCGAGTCCTTGTTGGTGGCGCGGACGAGCGACTTGATCGTCGCCGAATCGTGTTCGGCGATCGCGTCACGGCCGCGCAGCGAGCCCGGCGTTCGCCTGACCTTGACCTTGCTGCCGATTCTGACGCCGGCGTCGCGGAGGCCGTTCCGGAACGCCTTCGCGGCTGCCTTCGCCGGATCGCCGGAGTAGGTCGAGCCGCCGTAGACGAGGCCGCTCAGCGGCGCGATGTAGGGGCTCGGGCCCCAGTTCGAGTCGGGAACGCCGCGGCGGCGGTCGAAGACGCTGTCGTCGCCGATCACGCGGCCGCCGATCCGGCGGATCCCGGCCCTGCGGACCTGGCGGGCCAGGTCATCGACCCCGCTGGGTCCGAACGAGGGATCGCCGCCGCCGATCAGATAGACGTCGCCGCGGAGCTTGCCCTTGCGGACGCTGCCGCCGATCTTGACGCGGGTCGGGATCCGCCACTTCGGGCCGAGGCGGTGCAGGGCGGTGATCGTCGTGAAGAGCTTCTCGTTGGAGGCCAGCTTCCGCGAGTGGCCGGCGTTACGGTCGAAGATCGGCTTGCCCGACTTGCCGCCGATCCTCGTCACGAAGTAGCCGCTCGAGCCGGGGGCGCGCTTGGCGAGCCGGGCGAGCTTGCGGCGCAGCTTGCCGCGGCTGATCGGGCTGCGCTCGGCGCGGGCGGGGGCGGGATCGCCGCGGAAGGCGAGATCGGGACCCGCCAGCGCCTGCCGGCCGGCCGTCGCCGGGGAGGCGGCGGCGGGGGAGGCAACGGCGAGGAGCGCGGCAGCGGCGAGCAGTGTCGCGAGGAGGGTGCGAGCGGGCATCCGAGGGCGCGAGTGTAGATACCCGTGCAGCCTCCCGTTCGGGGTGAACCCGCAGACGCGACGTGGAAGTCCGGACACTCCGCGGTGGCTACCGTCCGATCCGGGTGTTGGCGCTGCCATAATTGGCTGTGCCGATGAGCGAGGTAGTCCAGCTCGACGCGGCGAGCCGCGCCAAGAAGGCCCGCGGCCGCCGGCGCAGCCGATCGAAGACGGCCCTCGTCCTCGGCGGCGGCGGGTTCACCGGTGCCGTCTACGAGATCGGCGCCCTCCGCGCCTTCGACCTGCTCGCCGTCAACCGCACGGTCAACGACTTCGACGTCTACGTCGGCACCAGCGCCGGCTCGTTCGTCGGCAGCGCCGTCGCCAACGGCGTCACGCCCGAGGAGATGATGCGGGTCCTCAACAAGAACCTGCCCTCGCCGCTTCGCGACATGGACCTCGGGATGCTGCTGCGCCCGAACTACAAAGGCTTTGCGGCGGCCGGCCTGAAGCTGCCGTTCCGGCTCGCCGGGATCACCCGCGAGCTCGCCCGGACGCTTGCCGAGACGTCGGTGATGGACGTCGCCTCGGCGCTCGCCGCCGGCCTCCCGAAGGGGCTCTACACCGGTGCCGGGATCGAGAAGTACGTGGCCGAGATGCTCGCCGACCCGGACCGGACCGACGACTTCCGGATGCTCGCCAACGAGCTCTACCTGTGCGCGACCGAGATCGACACGACCGAGCGGATCGTCCTCGGCGACGGCGAATGGCGGGACGTGCCGATCTCGCGTGCGGTCTCCGCCTCGACGGCGCTGCCGCTCGTCTACGAGCCGGTCGAGATCAAGGGCAGGGAGATGATGGACGGCGGGATCCGCTCGACGACCAACATCGACATCGCGGTCGAGAAGGGTGCCAAGTTCATCGTCGTCGTCAACCCGATCGTCCCGTTCATCAACGACTTCACCAAGCGCGTCCCGACGATCTTCGGCAGCCGCGTCCGCCGCGTATCCGACATGGGCTTCGTCGCCCTCGCCAACCAGGCCGCGCGGATGATCGCCCACGACCGCCTGCACCGCGCCGTCGAGGAGTGGTCGGTCAAGTACCCGGGCGTCGACATCATCCTGATCGAGCCCGAGTTCGGCGACGAGCTGATGTTCGCGACCTCGATCATGGACTACCGGGCGCGCCTGCAGATCGCCAAGCACGGCTTCGAGTCGGTGACCCTGCGCCTCGCCCGCGACTACGACCGTTACCGCGAGATCGCCGAGCGCCACGGCATCCAGATCTCCGCCCGCCGGATCCGCCACGTCCTCGACCAGGTCGAGCGCGAGCGCGACCAGACGCCCGCCTGGCGCCGCGTCTTCGAGCAGACGACCGGCGCCCTGCTCCGCTAGCCCGAACCCGCGGCAGGACCCGCCGCCGGCCCGGTTACGCGTACAGCGCCTCGATCTGCTCGGCGTACTTGTCGGCGACGACGTTGCGCTTGACCTTCATCGTCGGGGTCAGCTCGCCGGTCTCCTGGGAGAGGTCATGGGGCAGGATCTCGATCTTCTTGACCTGCTCGACGCGGGCGAAGCGGGCGTTGACCCGCTCGACGTGGGCCATGATCGAGGCGTGGATGTCGGCGTTGGCGGCGAACGCCGCGGGATCGTCGGGCAGTAGGTCGTTCTCGGCGGCGTAGGCGGCGGCCGCCTCGGGGTCGAGGGTGACCAGGGCGACCAGGTAGGGACGGCGGTCGCCGACGACGACGCACTGGCTGACGAGCGGGTGCTGCTTGATCTCGGCCTCGAGGTTGGCGGGGGTGATGTTCTTGCCCCCGGCGGTGATGATGATGTCCTTCTTGCGGCCGGTGATCGACAGGTAGCCGTCGCTGTCGATCTCGCCGATGTCGCCGGTGTGGAGCCAGCCGTCGACGATCGTCTCCGACGTCGCCTCCTCGTTCTTGTAATAGCCCTGGAAGATGTTCGGGCCCTTGATCAGGACCTCGCCGTCGTCGGCGATCTTCACCTCGCAGCCCGGGAAGGGCCGGCCGACGGTCCCGAACTTGAAGTCGGACGGCGTCGAGATCGTCGCCGCGGTCGAGGTCTCGGTCATCCCGTAGCCCTCGAGGACGAGGACGCCGGCGGCGTCGAAGAACTCGAGGATTTCGGAGTTGATCGGGGCGGCGCCGCTGACGCACTGGCGGACCCGTCCCCCGAACAGGCCGCGGATCTTGGCGAGCACCTGGGAGTCGGCGAGCGCGTACTGGCGCGCGAGCAGGAAGCCGGGCTTCTCGCCGCGACGCTCGGTCTCGCGCATCTTCTTGCCGACGCCGATCGCCCACCAGAAGATCCGCTTCTTGAGCCCGCCCTCCTTGTCGGCGGCCGAGGTCGCAGCCGTGTAGATCTTCTCGAAGATCCGCGGCACCGACGGGAAGTAATGCGGCCGGACCTCGACGAGGTTGGGGATGATCTTCAGCGGGTCGCGCTCCCAGTAGGCGATCGAGCCGCCGACGTCGAAGCTGCCGAGCTGCAGCAGCAGCGCGAACGAGTGCGCGAGCGGCAGGAACAGGTAGACGATGTCGCCGGGCTCGACGACGGAGACCGACATGGTCATGTCGAGCATCGCCCGGTAGTTGCCGTGGCTGATCACGCAGCCCTTCGGGGGGCCGGTCGTCCCGGACGTGTAGATGAACGTGCAGATGTCGTCGGGAGTCACCGACGAGTAGCGCGCTTCCCACTCGGACCGGTCCCGGCCCGCCCCGCGGCGGCGCAGCTCGTCGAGACCGATCGCGTCGCCGGCGGTGCCTTCCATGATCACGATCTGCTCGAGCTTCGGGAGCCGGTCGCGGACCGCCCTGATCTTCGCGAGCTGCTCATCGTCCTCGACGATCACGAGCCGCGCGTCGGAGTTCTCGAGGACGTACTGGCATTCCTCGGCGGAGTTCGTCTGATAGATCGGGACGACGGTCGCGCCGACGCTGAGCGCGGCGAAGTCGACGTAGGTCCACTCGGGCCTGGTGTTGGCGAGGATCGAGACCTTGTCGCCCTTCTCGATCCCGA
>Ga0157375_10004788_pt1 | contig 11766 bp, 7 predicted proteins | sample M35metaG_FD_115311 | JGI IMG/M metagenome (GOLD analysis project Ga0157375, IMG submission 115311) | Miscanthus rhizosphere microbial communities from Kellogg Biological Station, Michigan, USA - M3-5 metaG | ecosystem: Host-associated > Plants > Roots > Rhizosphere > Soil | place: USA: Michigan...
ACGTGTCGATCACGGTGACGCTGATCGTGCCCATTGCGATGGAAGAGGGGTTGCGCTTTGCCATCCGCGAGGGTGGGCGCACCGTGGGTGCGGGTGTCGTTGCTAAAATCCTAGAATAATTGTGATTTTGGAGTGATTTTGGTAACTACACGAGTCGATGCGCATCGATCGAGGATCAGCCGTCAGGTATCACAGCATTCAACAGGCCAGTAGCTCAATTGGTAGAGCGTCGGTCTCCAAAACCGAAGGTTGGGGGTTCGAGACCCTCCTGGCCTGCCACTATTTTTTGTCTCTAACATATTCGACTGGAGTAGTTCCTCTTGGGGCTCGCTGCGCAAACTAATCCAATGGCAGACAAGATCAAGCTTGTTGCCGCCGCGCTCCTGGTGATCGCCGCGTTGTGGGGCTTTTATTACCTCAGCAATGCTCCGATGATTGCGCGTATCGGCGTGATACTTGCCGGTGCGGTCATCGCCATTGCCGTGGGCTGGACCAGTGGGCCGGGTAAACAGTTCTACGCTTACACGCAGGACTCGATTGTCGAAACGAAGAAGGTGGTATGGCCTTCTCGCAAAGAAACGGTGCAGACAACTGGTGTGGTGATCCTGTTCGTCATCATCATGTCCATCTTCCTGTGGTTTGTAGACGCGACCCTGGCATGGGCCCTGAAGTTCTTCATTGCTCGGGGCGCGTGATGTCGAAGAAATGGTATGTGGTACATGCTTATTCGGGCTTCGAGAAGAGCGTTGCGCGGGCGCTGAAGGAGCGCATAGAACGCGACGGGATGCAGGAGCAGTTTGGCCAGATCCTGGTGCCGGTGGAGGAAGTAGTCGAGATGAAGGGCGGGCAGAAGAGCATCAGCGAGCGCAAGTTCTTTCCCGGCTATGTCCTGGTCGAAATGGAGATGACTGACGACAGCTGGCACCTGGTCAAGAACACCGCCAAGGTGACCGGGTTTGTGGGCGGTTCCGCGATGAAGCCCACGCCCATCAGCGAGAAGGAAGTGCAGGCCATCATGCACCAGATCCAGGAAGGGGTTGAGAAACCCAAGCCCAAGGTGCTGTTCGAGGTTGGCGAGGCCGTGCGCGTCAAAGAGGGGCCGTTCACTGATTTCCATGGCTCGGTGGAAGAGGTGAATTACGACAAGAACAAGCTGCGCGTGTCTGTGTCCATTTTCGGCCGCGCAACACCGGTGGAACTGGATTTCTCCCAGGTGGAGAAGGCGTAAAGGCCGTGACTCATGATTCGAGACGCGTGATTGGTTGACGGCGTACGTCATCAGACCGATCACGAATCACCAGTCACGAATCACGGATTTTCAACGGGGAGGGTGCCTTGAGCATCCGCTAACACCCGACTTAGGAGAGCAAGGTGGCAAAGAAGATCGTCGGATTCGTCAAGCTGCAAGTGCCGGCGGGTAAGGCTAACCCCAGCCCGCCAATTGGCCCCGCGCTTGGTCAGCGTGGCCTGAACATCATGGAGTTCTGCAAAGCCTTCAACGCGCAGACTCAGGGGATGGAGCCCGGGTTGCCCATCCCGGTTGTGATCACGGCCTATCAGGACAAGAGCTTTACTTTCGTGATGAAGACCCCACCTACAGCGGTCTTGATCAGAAAAGCCATCAATATTCCAAAAGGCAGCCCCAAGCCTCACGTGGACAAGGTAGGCAAGCTTACGCGCGCCCAACTCGAGCAGATTGCCAAGACCAAGATGCCGGACCTTACCGCCGCCGATCTCGAGGCTGCTGTACGTACCGTAGCTGGCAGCGCCCGCAGCATGGGCGTGGAAGTGGAGATCTGACATGGCGCACATTGCGAAGCGGACGAAGGAAATGCGCGGGAAGATTGATCCCACGAAGAACTACCCATTGGCCGATGCCATCAAGATGGTAAAGGAAGGGGCGACAGCGAAGTTCAACGAGTCCATCGATGTCGCGATCAATCTCGGTGTCGATGCCAAGAAATCCGATCAACTGGTGCGCGGATCGATCGTGCTGCCCCAGGGCACGGGTAAGACGGTGCGCGTCGCGGTGTTTACTCAGGGCGAGGCGGCAAAGGCTGCGAAGGCTGCGGGCGCCGACATCGTCGGCCTGGATGACTTGGCTGCCCAGGTCAAAGAAGGCAAGATCGAGTTCGATGTTGCTATCGCATCTCCCGATGCAATGCGGGTAGTTGGCCAGCTTGGTCAGATTCTCGGCCCCCGGGGTTTGATGCCGAACCCCAAGGTGGGCACCGTGACTCAGGATGTCGCGGGGGCTGTCAAGAACGCGAAGGCCGGCCAGGTCCAATTCAGAACTGACAAGGGTGGCATCGTCCAATGCACTATTGGCCGCGCCTCCTTCACCGAAGATGCGCTGAAGGAAAATCTGGTTGCCCTGTTGGACGCACTCAACAAGGCCAAGCCCTCGGGGGCCAAGGGGCAATATCTTAGGAAAGTTTCGCTTTCCAGCACCATGGGTGTTGGCGTGCGGGTGGATCAGGCGAGCCTGTCCACTCAGCAGCAGTAAGTCAGTATCTTTGGGCCGCTGCACTGCCGGTATGGAGTGCGGCGGGTTGTCAAAGACCGCTGGGGTCCAGGGAGATAGGGCGGGGAAAGTGGACGGAGAAGGGGCAACCCCGAGACCGTTTGGCTCGCCAGACATCCCAGGGCTTAATCGTTTGAGCCGTACGAGGTTGAGAGGGCGTCACGTGAAATTACTTCGCTTGACACCTTTTATCCTCTACGTCGAAAGCCCAGCGCAGACGGCGTACCCGAAGGCGGGAAGAACGTGTTGCCAATGCCATGTTGTCGATTTCGGCGGTGGTGGTGTGGGTCTCCTGATCGAAGGTCGCTGCATCTGAACCGGGATGAGAGTGGTGGTGCGGACAATGTTGCATCCCCAATCTGAATCCCAAACTTTAGGAGGTAGACCTTGGGTCTGAACCTGGATGAGAAAAAGGCGCTCGTCGCCGAGGTCGGCGCGACAGTCGCGACGGCTCAAGCGATGGTACTTGCCGAATATCGCAGCCTCGAGGTAGGAGAGATCACCAAGCTGCGTGCGAAGGCGCGCGGAGCCGGTGTGTATCTCCGCGTCCTTAAGAATACTCTGGCTCGCCGCGCGGTAGCGGAGACGCCGTTCGCCGGTTTGGCCCAGCATATGAAGGGTCCGCTGGTGTACGGCATGTCGCCCGACCCCGTGGCTGTTGCCAAAGTCCTGCATGAGTTTGCCAAGGCCAATGAGAAGTTCGTCATTACGGCCGGGGCCATGCCCAACCAGGTGATGTCCGCCAAAGAAGTGGCGAGCCTGGCTGGTCTGCCGAGCCGTCAAGAGCTGCTGGCCAAACTCCTCGGGACCATGCAGGCGCCGATCGCCAAGTTTGTGCAAACGCTCAACGAAGTGCCGAGCAAGTTTGTGCGCACGGTGGCGGCGGTCAGGGATCAAAAGGAAGCCCAACAGACTGCTTAACGCTTAACCAAAGTGCGGGTGCGAGGCCGAACGCATATCGGCGCGTGCCTCACCCCTCAAGTAATTCAGGAGAAACACGAAAATGGCATTGGCAAGAGCTGAAATCATCGACGCAATTTCGAACCTCTCGGTCCTCGAGCTGTCAACGCTCATCAAGGACATGGAAGAAAAGTTCGGCGTGTCCGCCGCTGCGGCCACTGTGGCAGTTGCCGCGCCGGCTGGCGGGGGCACTGCGGCAGCAGTCGAGGAAAAGACTGAGTTCTCCGTTGTGCTGACCGCAGCGGGTGACAATAAAGTCAATGTAATTAAGGTGGTGCGTGCAGTTACCGGGCTTGGTCTGAAAGAAGCCAAGGATCTGGTAGACGGTGCGCCCAAGCCCGTCAAAGAAGGCATTCCGAAGAAGGATGCCGACGACATTCTCAAGCAGATTATCGACGCCGGCGGCAAGGCTGAGATCAAGTAATCTTGTTCTGGACTGTGCAACAGGCTGGCGGGAAACCGCCGGCCTTTTGCCATTTAAAGAGGCCGCACACCAGACCGCAATCGGATCGACGCGTGAGCCCCGCAAGGATGCGCTCAGGCGTTGCAGCGAAGCGGTGTGTTGTGTGTCTTCTGCGCACTCTTAAACCCGGTACTCCACTGTAGAGGTGACCATGGCCTATTCCTTCACCGAAAAGAAGCGCATTCGCAAGAGCTTCGCGAAACGTGCGAGCGTGCTGCAGGTCCCTTACCTGCTGGCAACGCAGATCGATTCGTACGCCGCGTTCCTCCAGGCGGACGCACCGCCGGAGAGTCGCAAGACGCAGGGATTGCAGGCAGCTTTCCAGTCGATCTTTCCGATTTCCAGCCATTCTGGGAATGCGCGTCTGGAGTTCGTCAGCTACCAGTTGGGTATGCCACCCTTCGACCAGAAGGAGTGCCAGCAGCGCGGCCTTACATTCGCTTCGCCGTTGCGCGCGAAGGTGCGCCTGACCATCATGGATCGCGAAGCCGCGAAGCCGACGGTCAAAGAGGTGAAAGAACAGGAAGTCTATATGGGTGAAATACCCCTGATGACTCCCACCGGATCATTCGTCATCAACGGTACGGAGCGGGTGATCGTGTCGCAATTGCACCGCTCGCCCGGGGTCTTCTTCGAGCACGACCGGGGTAAGACCCACAGCTCGGGGAAGCTGCTGTTCTCCGCCCGCATCATTCCGTATCGCGGATCCTGGCTCGACTTCGAATTCGATCCCAAGGACTACGTGTACTTCCGGGTTGACCGCCGCCGCAAGATGCCGGTCACAATCCTGCTCAAGGCGCTGAGCTACACGCCGGAGCAGATCCTAAAGGCGTTCTACGAGTTCGATACCTTTCACCTGGGCAAGAAGACCGGTATCCAGTTCGACTTGGTGCCCGAGCGGCTGCGGGGGGAGATCGCGCGCTTCGATATCGTCACCAAACAGGGCAAGCTCATCGTGCCCAAGGACAAGCGCATCACGGTGAAACATGTGCGCGAGATGGAGCAGGCTGGATTGCACAAGCATCCAGTTACCGAAGATTTCCTGCTGGGCAAGGTGCTCGCTCACGGCATCGTGAACAAAGAAACGGGTGAGATCCTCGCTTCGGCGAACGATGAGATCGTCGAAGATTTGCTGAAGAAGCTCACCGAAGCCGGGGTAGAGAAAGTTCAGACCATCTACACCAACGATCTCGATCAAGGCCCGTTCGTTTCGCAAACTCTGCGCATCGACGAAACCCAGGATCAGATCGCTGCCCAGGTTGCGATTTATCGCATGATGCGTCCTGGCGAACCGCCGACTGAAGATGCAGTCCGCACGCTGTTCAACGGATTGTTCTTCTCGGAGGATCGTTACGACCTCTCTGCGGTCGGCCGTATGAAGTTCAACCGCCGCGTGGGTCGGGAGGAGTTGCTTGGAGCAAGCACCTTGTCCAACGAGGACATCGTGGCGGTGATTCGTATCCTGGTGGACCTGCGTAACGGACGTGGCGAGATCGACGATATCGACCACCTCGGCAATCGGCGCGTGCGTTCAGTGGGCGAACTGGCGGAGAATCAGTTTCGGGCGGGGTTGGTGCGCGTCGAGCGGGCGGTGAAGGAGCGCTTGTCGCAGGCCGAATCAGAGAACCTGATGCCGCACGATCTGATCAATGCCAAGCCGGTCTCTGCGGCTGTGCGCGAGTTCTTCGGTTCGTCACAGTTGTCGCAGTTCATGGACCAGACCAACCCGCTGTCGGAGATTACGCACAAGCGGCGTGTGTCGGCTCTTGGACCGGGCGGATTGACTCGCGAGCGCGCCGGCTTCGAGGTCCGAGACGTGCACCCGACCCATTACGGTCGGGTCTGTCCGATCGAGACGCCGGAAGGCCCGAACATCGGCTTGATCAACTCGCTGGCGTTGTATGCCCGCACCAACGAATACGGCTTCCTGGAGACGCCCTATCGGCGCGTGGACGACGGGCGCGTGACGAATGAAATCGCGTTTCTGTCGGCCATCGATGAAGGGCAGTACGTGATCGCTCAGGCCAATGCGGCACTCGACAAGAAAGGCAAGTTCACCGACGACCTGGTGTCTTGCAGGCACCATAACGAGTTTGCCATGGCCACGCCCGATCGCATCGAGCACATGGACGTGGCTCCTGCGCAGATCGTGTCGGTCGCGGCATCGCTCATTCCGTTCCTGGAACACGACGATGCCAACCGCGCCTTGATGGGCTCCAACATGCAGCGGCAAGCCGTTCCCTGCCTGCGGCCCGAGAAGCCGCTGGTGGGCACGGGGATCGAACGTACCGTTGCGGTGGATTCCGGGACTGCGGTCCAGGGCTATCGCGGCGGCGTGGTGGACTATGTGGATGCCAGCCGCATTGTGGTGCGTGTGAATGACGAGGAAACCAAAGCCGGTGAAGTCGGTGTGGACATCTATAACCTGGTGAAGTACACCCGCTCCAACCAGAATACCAACATCAATCAACGCCCGATCGTGAAGGTCGGCGACGCCATCGCTCGAGGCGACGTGGTTGCGGACGGCGCTTCCACTGACATGGGCGAGCTGGCACTCGGCCAGAACCTGCTGGTCGCGTTCATGCCCTGGAACGGGTACAACTTCGAAGACTCGATCCTCATTTCCGAGCGCGTGGTGGCCGAAGACCGATTTACCTCGATCCACATCGAGGAATTATCGGTCGTCGCGCGCGACACAAAGCTCGGACCGGAAGAAATCACCCGCGACATCTCCAATCTCTCAGAGGCTCAGTTGGCGCGTCTCGACGAGTCGGGCATCGTGTATATCGGTGCGGAGGTGGAGGCGGGCGACGTGCTGGTCGGCAAAGTCACGCCGAAGGGCGAGACTCAGCTTACTCCGGAAGAAAAGCTGCTGCGCGCCATCTTCGGGGAGAAAGCCTCCGACGTGAAGGACACATCGCTGCGCGTACCCTCCGGAATGTCGGGAACCGTGATCGATGTGCAGGTGTTTACTCGTGAAGGAATCGAGCGGGACAAGCGCGCCCAGCAGATCATCGACGACGAACTGGCGCGCTACCGCAAGGACCTGAACGATCAACTACGTATCGTCGAAGACGACACCTTCGGCCGAATCGAGCGCTTGCTGACTGGCAAAGTTGCCAATGGCGGACCGAAGAAACTAGTGAAGGGCACCAAGATCACCAAGGCGTTCCTACAGGAAGTCGAACGGCACGGCTGGTTCGACATCCGCTTGGCAGCTGAAGACGCGGCCAGTCAACTAGAGCAGCTGAAAGCGAGCCTGGACCAGAAGCGCGTCGAATTCGATGCGGCTTTCGAGGCAAAGAAGAAGAAGCTGACCAGTGGCGATGAATTGCCGCCGGGCGTGCAGAAGATGGTCAAGGTGTACCTGGCGGTCAAGCGCCGTTTGCAGCCCGGCGACAAGATGGCTGGGCGTCACGGTAACAAGGGCGTCATCTCTAAGATCGTACCGGTCGAGGATATGCCGCACATGGCGGATGGTACGCACATGGACATCGTGCTCAATCCTCTTGGCGTGCCGTCGCGCATGAACGTTGGCCAGATTCTGGAAACGCACCTCGGGTGGGCGGCCAAGGGTCTAGGTAAGCGCATCGGCGACATGCTGGAGGCGCAAGCCAAGATTGCGGACCTGCGCAAGGCGTTGGGGTTGGTCTACAACTCCAGCGGAATGTCGGAAGATCTGGATTCACTCGGCGACCAGGATGTGATCGAGTTGGCGAGGAATCTGCGCAAGGGTGTGCCGTTCGCCACTCCGGTATTTGACGGGGCTACCGAAGAAGAAATCAAGAACATGCTCGAGCTGGCCGGTCTGCCTAGTTCCGGGCAAGTGACGCTGATCGATGGTCGCACCGGCGAAGCATTCGACCGGCCCGTCACTGTGGGCTACATGCACATGTTGAAGTTGCACCATTTGGTGGACGACAAGATGCATGCACGCTCCACAGGGCCATACAGCCTGGTGACGCAGCAACCGCTGGGTGGCAAGGCGCAGTTCGGTGGCCAACGCTTCGGCGAAATGGAGGTCTGGGCGCTGGAAGCGTATGGCGCCGCCTACACCCTTCAGGAGATGCTCACGGTCAAATCCGACGATGTCAGCGGGCGAACGAAGGTGTACGAAAACATCGTCAAAGGCGAGCACAAGATCGATGCCGGCATGCCGGAGTCGTTCAACGTGCTGGTGAAGGAAATCCGCTCACTCGCGATCGACATCGATCTGGAACGCTACTAGGAAGCGCGAAGCCAAGAGCACAGTGAGATCGGTTCCGTCCCAGAAGGTTTTGCAGTGTTGCTAAGGTGCATCACGCCACTTTGGAGTGAAAGATGAAAGCACTACTCGATCTATTCAAGCAGGTCACTCAAGAAGAAGAATTCGATGCCATCCGCATTGGCCTCGCGTCACCGGAGAAGATTCGGTCTTGGTCGTACGGGGAAGTGAAGAAACCCGAAACGATCAACTACCGGACGTTCAAACCGGAACGCGACGGCTTGTTCTGCGCCAAGATCTTCGGCCCCGTCAAGGACTACGAGTGTCTGTGCGGGAAGTACAAGCGCCTGAAACACCGCGGTGTGATCTGCGAAAAGTGCGGCGTGGAGGTCACCTTGTCCAAGGTGCGCCGCGAGCGCATGGGGCACATCGAACTCGCTAGCCCGGTGGCGCATATCTGGTTTCTAAAGTCGCTGCCCTCGCGCCTTGGGTTGGTGCTGGACATGACGTTGCGCGATATCGAGCGAGTCCTCTATTTCGAAGCCTATGTCGTGGTGAATCCCGGAATGACGCCACTGCACCGCGGCCAACTTTTGTCCGAAGACGACTATCTGTCGAAGGTAGAGGAGTTCGGGGATGACTTCTCCGCAATGATGGGCGCGGAGGGCATTCGCGAGTTGCTGCGCCACCTCGACCTCAACCGCGAGATCGATCAGCTGCGCAAGGATCTCGACGCCACGGATTCCGAGACCAAGATCAAGAAGATTGCTAAGCGTCTCAAGGTCCTGGAGGGATTCCAGAAGTCCGGCATCAAGCCGGACTGGATGATCATGGAGGTGTTGCCGGTGCTGCCGCCCGAGCTGCGCCCGCTCGTGCCGCTGGATGGCGGGCGGTTTGCGACCTCGGATCTGAACGACTTGTATCGCCGCGTGATCAATCGCAATAACCGTCTGAAGCGGCTGCTCGAACTGAAGGCGCCCGAAATCATCGTGCGCAATGAGAAGCGTATGCTGCAGGAGGCAGTCGATTCGTTGCTGGACAACGGCCGTCGCGGTAAAGCTATGACCGGCGCCAACAAACGTCCGCTGAAGTCGCTAGCCGACATGATCAAAGGCAAGGGTGGCCGCTTCCGGCAAAACTTGCTGGGCAAGCGCGTGGATTACTCCGGGCGTTCCGTCATCGTCGTGGGTCCGCAACTGAAGCTGCATCAGTGCGGATTGCCCAAAAAGATGGCGCTGGAGCTGTTCAAGCCTTTCATCTTCCACAAGCTGGAAGTACTTGGGCTTGCGACCACCATCAAGGCTGCCAAGCGGTTGGTCGAGCAGGAGGTCCCCGAAGTCTGGGACATCCTCGAAGACGTTATCCGGGAACATCCGGTTATGCTGAACCGCGCCCCGACGCTGCACCGCCTGGGCATCCAGGCATTCGAGCCGGTGCTGATCGAAGGCAAGGCGATCCAGTTGCATCCCTTGGTCTGCGCCGCCTTCAACGCGGACTTCGACGGCGATCAGATGGCGGTACACGTCCCGCTATCGCTGGAAGCTCAGATGGAGGCACGCACGCTGATGCTCTCCTCCAACAACGTGCTTTCGCCTGCCAACGGCGAACCGATCATCGTGCCGTCCCAGGATATCGTCCTGGGTCTGTACTACATGACTCGTGAGAAGGTGGGTGCGCGCGGTGAGGGGATGGCTTTCATCGACGTCTCGGAGGCGTTGCGCGCTTACGAAAGCCGGCAAGTCGAGTTGGGTGCTCGCATTCGCGTGCGTATCCTTGAGACCGATCGGGACGAGCACGGCAACTTGACCGAGAAGCTCACGCGTCACGAAACGACCGTGGGGCGCGCACTGCTGTCCGAGATCCTTCCGGCCGGACTACCCTTCCCGCTCATCAACAAGGCGCTCAAGAAGAAAGAGATTTCCAAGCTGATCAACGCCAGCTTCCGTCGCTGCGGCTTGCGCGAGACGGTGATATTCGCCGACAAACTCATGTACACCGGTTTCACCTTAGCGACGCGCGCCGGCGTATCGATCGCAGTCGACGACATGCAGGTCCCTCAGGAGAAGCACGAGATCATCGGCAATGCCGAGAAGGAGGTGCAGGAGATCGAATCTCAGTACACCTCGGGCTTGGTCACGCAAGGCGAGCGCTACAACAAGGTGGTGGATATCTGGGGTCGCGCCGGCGACATGGTGGCCAAGGCGATGATGGATCGCCTCGGGACCGAACCCGTACTGGAGTGGGATTCCAAGGGGCAGGCCACGCCCATGAAGGACAAGAAGGGCAGCGTCATGTTCCAGGAGTCGTTCAATGCCATCTACATGATGGCCGATTCCGGGGCACGGGGCTCGGCGGCGCAGATCCGTCAGCTTGCCGGCATGCGTGGCTTGATGGCCAAACCCGATGGTTCGATCATCGAGACGCCGATCACGGCCAACTTCCGCGAAGGCCTCAACGTGCTGCAGTACTTCATCTCCACACACGGCGCTCGAAAGGGGCTGGCGGATACAGCACTGAAGACAGCGAACTCCGGTTACCTGACACGCCGTCTAGTGGACGTTACTCAGGATCTGGTAGTGACTGAGGACAATTGTGGCACCGCAGAGGGTTTCACCATGAAAGCCCTGGTCGAGGGCGGCGAAGTGGTCGAGGCATTGCGTGAGCGCATCCTCGGTCGAGTTGCGGCCAACGATCTGATGCATCCCGAGACCGGTCAGGTCGTCATTCCGGCCGGAACGCTGCTGGACGAAGAACAGGTCGAGAACATCGAGACCTTGGGTATCGACGAGGTCAAGGTGCGCACTCCGCTGACCTGCGAGACGCGTTACGGCCTGTGCGCGAAGTGCTATGGCCGGGATCTGGGCCGTGGTCAACTGGTTAACGTGGGTGAAGCGGTGGGTGTAATCGCCGCGCAGTCCATCGGCGAGCCCGGCACTCAACTCACCATGCGTACCTTCCACATCGGTGGTGCGGCATCCAGGACGGCGGTAGCCAGTCAACTGGAGAGCAAGTCGAGCGGCACAGTCCGCTTCTCGCCACTGATGCGCTATGTCACGAATCCGCGCGGCGAACCGGTTGCCATCTCGCGCAGCGGCGAAGTGGTCATTGTCGACGACAACGGACGTGAGCGTGAACGCCACAAAGTACCATACGGGGCGACGCTGGCAATCATGGATGGAGTCCCGGTGAAAGCCGGCAAGGTGTTGGCCGGCTGGGATCCGCATACCCGTCCGATCATCACCGAGTTCGCCGGTCGCATCAAGTTCGAGAACGTCGAGGAAGGCGTGACGGTAGCCAAGCAGATCGACGAGGTCACCGGCTTGTCCACTTTGGTGGTGATCGATCCCAAGCGTCGCGGGGTTGCCCAAGCCAAGGGGCTGCGTCCGAGCGTCAAGCTGATCGACGACAAGGGCAAGGAAGTCAAGATCCCCGGCACCGAATTGCCGGTGAACATTACTTTCCAGATCCACTCCATCATCACCGTGAAGGACGGGCAACAGGTCCAGGTCGGTGAAGTGCTGGCCCGCATCCCGCAGGAAACGTCAAAGACTCGGGATATCACCGGCGGTTTGCCGCGTGTGGCGGAACTGTTCGAGGCGCGCTCTCCGAAGGACG
>Ga0157375_10004790_pt1 | contig 11765 bp, 7 predicted proteins | sample M35metaG_FD_115311 | JGI IMG/M metagenome (GOLD analysis project Ga0157375, IMG submission 115311) | Miscanthus rhizosphere microbial communities from Kellogg Biological Station, Michigan, USA - M3-5 metaG | ecosystem: Host-associated > Plants > Roots > Rhizosphere > Soil | place: USA: Michigan...
CGACGATCGCGACGATCAACGTCAGTCCGATGAACATAGTCACCCCTTTCGAGTCGGTGGTGTCGGTGGCGACGGTGGCGTGCCCGGTGTGGGCGGCGTGCCCGGCGTCGGCGGTACGCCGGGAGTCGGTGGCACGCCCGGAGCGCCGGGAGTCGGCGGTACGCCGGGTGTCGGTGGCGTGCCCGGGGTGGGCGGCGTGCCGGGTGTGCCGGTGGTCGGTGGCGTCAGTGGATTCGCGGACGTCGACAGCGGCGGAACAGCAACCATGGCAGTCTCCTCGAGTGAGCCGGCAAGAATGCCGGTGACCGCTGCATTGTGCGGCGATTGTCCCGGTCAGGCAATCAACGCTTTTCCTCCTTCGGTGCCGGCACTGGTACCGGTACCGGTACCGGCAGCACTTCAATCGTCGTAGCGGCACGCCCACGGACACTGCGCTCGATGTCAGTGCTGCGCTCGATCGTGCCGTCGCCGGTCTGCACATAGACGCTGGTGCAGCCGGCCAGCATCGCCACCAGCGCGAGAATCACGCGGTCCATGTTGAGGTTGTCAGCAACTGCGGTGCAGTGCCCACGGTGATGATGATGTTCGGGCTGATCGTGCCCGACGCGAACAAGTAGCCGGGCCCGGTAGAGTCGCGCCCGACCCCGACGAAGGGACACGTCCCGGCGCCTGCTGACGGCACCGGAAATACGATCGTTGACACCGGCGATGCGATGCCAGTCGTGTCCGAGACAACCCAGCCGGCGACCGAGCGCGCCAGCCCAATGCGTGCGTAGGGTGTGTAGATAACTTCACTGCTCTGCTGCGTGCCCTCGCCGGGGTCGGCGGTATGCAGGCTGAGCCAGATGAAGCCGATCGGTGAACTCGCCGCGTTGTCCCAGACATTCGCGAACGCGGTGCCGTTCAGCAGCAGGCGCAGTTGCGCAACGCGGAACGCGAGTGTCAGGTTCATGTTTCTTCCAGTGCCATCGAGTGTTCGAAGATGCGCACCGGGCGCCCGATCGCATTCAGCGCAACCAGCTTGCCGTTGATGATTCCGTCGCGCTCCATGCGCGTGCCGTCGCCATCGTCCAGTGACATGAGGACACCGCGCCCGCGCTGGCAGTAGGCCAGCATATCCAGCAAGGTCGATTGCTGCGCCGGGCTCAGCATGAACCAATCGAACTTCAGCACGCGCCAGCGATTGCCGAGATTGGTGCGCAGCGTGCCGCCTCGAGTACGGGTCGCTTCGGTGTTGTCCTGCCAGCCGTTGCTCGGCCCGAAGCGAATCTTGTTCGCGTCGTACGATAGGCCGAGCCACAGCCGGCCGATGTGCCAGAACGCGCCGGGCCAGAACGTGCTCGAATGCGCCGACAGCGTGATCTTGTAGCTGCGCATGACGACCGGCGCGACGAAGCGATACCAGTAGGGTGACTCGACCAGCAGCGGATCGTATTCGCCGATGCCATACGGATCGTCGCCCCACGCGAACGCGCTGTCGGTGCTGTTGCCGACGATCTTGTTGATGTCGGCGCCGCCCGCGCCCATCGGGTCGCCGCCGATCGCGACGGTCGACCACGCCGCATCGGTGAACAACTGCACCCGTATCTTGCCGCCGTGATTCTGATGGCGAAGCATGGCGAAGTAATCGACCACGCGCGGGCGAGTGAAGGTGCCCGACAGCGTGACCGTCCCGGCGCCGAGCGAGCGCCACGCCCGCGAGCGCCCGTCGATCTGCGTATTGGTGACCGGGAAGTTGGCGGCTGCCTCGCTCGCGCTGACGACCGCCTCGTCGTGGAAGTTGCGCGCGACAAAGATGCTGGTAGTAGTCATGTTCCATCCCATGCGAGGAAGCCGGTCGGCGGCGCATAAACAAAAGTGGAGCGCGAGAAGCGCGCCGTCACGGCGCACCCATTCACGCCCACGGCCGGGAATAGCGTTCCGGCGACGCTTGAGAATGCCTCCCCGGTACCGGCCGCCGGATTACCTGAGAGAATCCAAACGTTATTTTTAGCAAACCATAGTTTGCCGGCGGCAAAATCTATGGCGACCGCAATCACGTCGCCGGTCGTGAAATTGGCCCCGGAACTAGAACTCGATCCGTTGTGCCATAGCGTGGTGTTGTCGACTTGCCATGACCATGCGTTGCCAATCCCGCCGGTCGCGAGATTTGTCGAATAAGGGTGCGCCGAATCAGCAATCCCGATTTCCGGGTGGTGAGTGTTCACCGAATCAATGTGCGCCTCGTAATAAAATTTTCCGGCCGTTGAATGTGACACGGTTGCGCGGACGACGAACGTGCTCGCCAACGTATTTGTCGCCGTCAAGTTGCCGTTGGACAGAACGACATTGGCGCCCTTATCTGCCGGGTTCCACGTCACCGCCGGTGGCGTGTTCGTGCCATCCCACGCGACGAACCCAGCGGGCAGGCCATACGTCAAGTCAGTGCTCGTAAACCGCCCGGTGACGATCACGCCACCAACTGACGCAAACAACGCCCAATTCCCGGCGGCAATACCGCTCCCCTGCTGACCGGTGCCGGCCGCCGGATCGCCGCTGCCGAGCCACGTACCGTTGCGCCCCATCCATATCTTGCCGGCGGTGAAGTCGACCGCGTACATCAGCACATCGCCGGCCGCAGTCGCCGGGCCCGAGCTTGCCACGTTGCTGCCCGGCACGTAGGCAATGTACCCGGTGTTCGGCGACGCATTGAACGTGCCGTAATCGCCCTCGCCGCCGAACGGACCCTGCGACGCCATCGCAGCGGTGAGCAACTTGATCCCGACGAATGGCTCGCTCGATACATTCCCCGTGTCCATCCGCGCTTCGAAATAATACTTGCCGCTGCTATGCGTGATGAACGAGCGCACCTGCCCGGCGCCGGCACCACTGGCAGTCGCCGTCCGGTTGTTGTTGGAGAGCGTGGTGTTTGAACTTTTGTCGAGCGTATTCCAGTTGACGACGCTGCCGTTGTAAAACCTGAACTCATCCATATCCGCATTCGAAAAACCGCCGGCGCTGTTGCCTGCGCTGGCGACTTCGAATGTCGTAGTTGTGAACGAGCCCGCGTTGCAGTCCGCCGCGTACGCGACGCTGAATACCAGCGCCGAATCCACGAACACGTAGGCCACACCGTTCACGCGCCGCAGCGTAAACTTGCGCCACACGTTGTCGCCGGGCTCGGTGTAGCCGGTGAAATAGCTGATCGTGCCGTCGCTGAAATACAGTTTCCCGGTGCCCGACTCAAGCGACAGGATCGGTTGCGGGTTGCCGTTCTGCCAGCCCCAAAAGACGTAGCCCCAGCGATTGGATATCGGCGCACGAAAGCGGCAATAGCAACTGATTTCAAAATCGTTGAGGCGGATGCTGGTTTGCAGCGTGCTCACCGATGACGTGTACGCCTTGACGCAATTGCCGCCGCCGTCGAACACGGTCGACATTTGCAGGTAGCCGCCGCCACCGACGCCGCCGCTCCCCATCACCGTCCCTTGTCCCGAACGCTGGAACGGACCATACGGCCCGAGCGTACCGGTGTTGACGATCGTCGCGCTGCCGGCGCCATCGGTGAACAGCAACTCGATCACCAGCGGCGATGCCACCGGGAGCAGTGCGCCTACCACGGTCGGCGGTAGGCCACCAATGGCTATCGCCCCGGTCGGCGGCGCAATCGAACGGTCGCTCGATGGCAGGATCGAGCCGTAGTAAACATCGACAATCGCCGGACGTCTGCGCACAAATCCGAGTCGCACCAGATTCTCGGTCAGCGCGATGTCAACGCTGCACACCTGAAAGCGCATCGCCGAGATGCCGTAGCGCACACGCTCATCACGCTCGATGATGGTCAGCGGGAGCACGTTACCCAGCTCGACTTGGAAGTAACTTAGGTCTACCGTCGCGTCGATGAATTCAAGGTTCGGCAACTGCTGCGCGCGCGCGACGAACTGCCAGCGGCCAAGGTGATAGAACGCATCGCGATCGGACCGGCACGAAATCAGCGTGCGGTTCTCCAAGCTCTTTTTCAGAGTCAGGTGGAACAGTTGCGGGTTGCCGTACTTGAACGTGCCGTAGCCGGGCGGGTCCGATGGTCCCGAGTACGACGTAGTCGAGCCCACGCCAGCGCCGCTCTCGGCCGGAATGTAGTAAGCCTTGCGCCGGTACAACTCGGCAGCCGTTGCGCTCAGCCCGGTGGCCAGATCAGTCTGCGGCGTCCAGTTGATATTCGCGTAGCCCTGCACGAAGTAAAACCCGGGATCGGCATGATCGATGCGCCACTCGGTTCCCTTCATCAGGTCGTCGTTGGTGACGGCGGGCCCGAGCGTCCACGCGGCGGGCGGCAACTCATAATCCAGCGCCTCGGGGCGCATCCAGCCATAGGTGACCTGACCGTCACGCCGCACGCCGTAGTAGGCGTTCATCGTGTCGCACCACTCGTTCAGTGCTTCGGGCAGCGGTGTGCCTTCGGCGAAGTTGCGACCGACGTGATAATCATTGGCGCCGTTCAATTCGAAGTTGCTCGACGCCCCGGCGAACTTGCCGGCAGCGATCAGGCCGGCATCGACACCGACCAACTGGTAGAACATATCGCTGCCGCGATAAGCGCCGAACGTATCCAGCATATCGCCGTGCGCGACGGCCGGTGCGCCTGTCTCGACCACGCCGTCGTAGGTAACCTGCCCCCCGACCGGATCGGCCAGCAGGCGGAACGTGCCATCGAGGTTGTCCGTGTACGCGATCGGTTGTCCGCGACAGCGCACAGCCAGCAGCGTTGCGTGCAAGCCATCTTCATTCCAGCCGTAGGTCAGCGACGAGCCCGCGATCAGCACCGCCGCGCCGTTCTCGATCAGGCCGAAATTCTTTGGCCGGAACTTGTCGGCGTTGACATCGGTGCCACCGATCGGCACGTTGCCGCCGATCATCTTGTCCATCAGCAGCGTCGAGTCTTTCAGCGCAATGCTGATGCGGCCGAACGACGGCGCCGTGACGACGACCGCCACGGCACTGAACACGAACAGGAATTGAGAGCGCAACCACGGTCGCCGGGCCGACATAACATCGCCCGCGTCGCCGATGTAGAAGCGCACCTCCGACCCGTCGCACGCCAGACCCAAGAGGTCATCGAACTCGCCGTTGTCGTTGCTTAGCTCGAGTGACCCGATGCTCGCCGTGTAGCGCCCGCGCAGCGTCGCGCGGTTGATGGCGCGGTTGTAGCGCGGCACGCTGGTCACGCAATCGTGGTAGATGCGCGAGTTCTCGTCATCGAAGTAGGCTTCGTTGGCGAGGTAGCGGGTGCGCGTGACCGGCGTCGCAGCATTGCCCGAGCCGACCTGATCGCGGTAGTCCAGTTCGACCAGTACCACCTTGCGAATATCGTCGCGCTTCAGCCACTCGGCCGGCACCACGCCCGGCGTCGGACCGACGAGACTGCTCGACACGAAGTTGAGGCTGACCAGTGGCGCGGCGATGGTGAACGCGCCGATCGATACCGGCGGCGGTGCCGGCCCGAAGTACAGGTCGGCGGCAATCGCGGGCTCGACGGAAAAGCCACCATCGCTGTGCGTGAACACGTCGACCAGATTGCCGTAGCTGCCGGCACTGATCGAACGCGGAGAGAAGCGCCAGAGTTTCGTCGTCACGGTTCACACACGACGTCGATGGCGTAATCCAGAAAGTCCGGCGTGCCGGGGCTGCGCGCGGCCTGCAACCAGAAGCACGTCGTCGGATAGATACGCGCGAGGCCGATCTGCTCCATGCCGTACTTCATGCCGGCCGGGCCGACCATGCCGCTATTGTTCGACACGCAGGAGCACGCGAACAACAGCCGACCGATCACGACATTGAACGTAGTCGTGCCGCCGGATACGTTGACGCTATCAACGCGCTGCACGCCGGTATCACCCGCCTGCAAGGGGAACTCAAATGACGGAAACACACCGTACGTCGGCGCCACCAGAGTCGTGCTGCGCCCGGCAACGCCGCTTTGATTCGTATACCCGACGACGACGGTCAGGTTCCCGGCGCTAACGACCTGTTGCTCATAGAACAATTGCGTGCCGACATAGCTACCACCCGGCAAGCGCGACGCAAACGACGGTTGCCCGGTGAGTGTCACCAATCCCACGTTGCCGACGAACGCGCCGACGTGAAACAGCCGGTCATACAGCCACACCCGCACCTGCCGATTCGCATTGTTGTTGCTGGCGATTGCCTCGATGCCGCTGATGAATCCGTCGCCGGCAAAGGATTGCAGCGGCGGCACGCTCGCGCCGAAAATGCACGGACTGGCATTGGTCGGCACGACCCCGCTTGTCGTGTTGGCAATACCAGACATCAGGATCGCCGACTGGCGAATGATCGCCCCGCCCCCGAGCACGCCGAGGTTCTGTTGCGGCACGACGATGCGCTGGAACCGCGCCGACTCCATCGCGTCGAGCGTGGTTATCGTCATCGCATCACCATGGAACGAAACCGGTCGGCGGCGTGTAGGTAAAGCTCGCCGTAGTGAAATGCGCGGTGCAGCGACACAGGTCCGACATCGAAATCGCCGGGTACAGATACGTGCCGAGCGGAACGGTCGTTGCCGCGGGGTTGGTACCAGCGGCAGGATTGCCGCTGAGAATCCATGCGTTGTTGCGGCCAAACCAAATCTTGCCAGCGTCGAGGTCGACGGCGACTTGGTAGGTGTCGCCGTTCACATACGTGACGCCGCTCGCGGCGTTGCCGCCATTGAAATAGTAAAACTGCGGGCTCGACTGAATGGACCAATAGCCGGCCACATTCAATTTGCCCGAAACAAGCGAAGCATCACCGGTGCCGATGCCGACCATCGGATCGTTGCTGCCACCCTCGACCACGGTCGCCAACACTTCGAAATAGCGCTTGCCGCTGTTGCGTGGATTCGTTCCTTTCGCCGCCCCGAGATTGCCGGAACTTCCGGCGAGCGAGAGGTGCCCATCGGATGGACTGAACACGCACGCTGCAACGCTGCGGAACAGCGGCGACCACACACAGTCCGGCGTCGGGTTGACCTCGCTGGATATCTCCACGCCGAAGTCGAAGGCCAGCGCGGCAGTTACCGTCGAGGCGTGCATCGCCGCAATGCAGGAGTCGGGATAGACGATCGGCATGCCGGTGCGATCGAGCGACTTCTTACACACCGGGTCAGCATCAAACGGAAAATTCAACATCACCAACGGTCGCGCGATGACGAGGTTGAACGACCCCACGGTAGCCGTCGCGCAAGTAACCGATTCGATTTTTTGTAGGCCACTATCGCCCGGAGCGAGCGCGACTTGCTGGATCATCCCAATGTTGAAGCCGCCGATATCGACCGGCCCGGTGGTGCACGCTGGCACGCCCGCGTGATTCGTGTACGTGACCGTCACCAACGGACTGCCGGTGAACGAAGTGCACGCTTCGAACCATAGTTGCGTGCCGGAAAAATCCCCGTTCGGAATCCGGTTCGCGAACGACGGCTGCGCGGCAAGCGTAGTGAGCGCATTGAACGGGTACTGGCCGGCATGGAACAGCCGGTCATAGATCAGCGCGCGCCCGCCGCTGTTGGACGTGGCGTACACGTCGGTAATGCACCCCACGCCAGTACGAAACGTGAGCCCAGAGCCGCCGCCGAGCGCGCCCACGGTGCCATCGGTAGGTACGATGCCGTTCGCCGTATTGCCGGCCACCAGTGCGCCCGCAGCCGGGGTGCCGGCCTGATCCCAAAGCGTGTACCAGCGCGTCGGAATAGCCGAGCGCGCGTCCGCCTTGTAGAACACCGGGCGCTCGCGGAACGCCGCAGCGTACCCGGCAATCGAGCTAATCGGCATGGTCAGGCGTTGGCAATGACCATCATCAAGTCGGGCGCACCGCTCGACGTCGCATCGGCGTTGATTAGCAGCATCAGTGCAGAGTCGGCGAACACCTGCGGCATCGCAGTGCGATCGAGCCCGTGCACGTCGCCGCCGTTCGCCACCGTAATGCGCCCATTCCAAAGCGGCCGGCACACGAAAATGTTGAACGTGCCAACGGTGGCAACGGTGCCAGTGACCGATTCGATTTTCTGCACGCCGCTGTCACCCGATTGCAGCGGCAGCAGGAACAGACTGCCGACCGTCGGCGCAACCCCGAGCGCGATGGTGCCGGTTGTCCTGCCGGTCACGCCAGCCTGATTCGTGTACCCGACCGCGACCGACTGATTGCCGGTTGCCGCCGCGACTTGCTCGTACCAGATTTGCGTGCCGGCGTAATTCGACCCCGGGATGCGCCCAGCGTACGACGGCTGCGACGTGAGCGTATCGCCGGCGTTGAACGCATGCGCGCCCGAGTGGAACAGTCGATCCACCAGCGCCATACGGCATGAGGCCGTGCTGCCGAAATCGACCGAGGACAGGTAGCCGATGCCGGTCGTGAACGTGATCGGCGGATAGCCGGCCGTCGCGTCGGTCGGCACGACACCGCTGCCAGTGCTGCCGGCCGCGAGCACACCCGCACCGGGATTGCCGGCGAGGTCGACCACAGAGAACCAGCGCTGCGCCACCGTGGTTCGCGCCGCCGTCTTGCTGTACGGAATGACTTGCTTGTTCGCGGCGATCCACTGGTCGAAAGTCAGGATGCTCATGGCGTGCCTTTAACGTGTGGTCAGTGCTTCCTCGACGGCAGTGAGTCGCAGCCGTAGCTCTTGCAGCAACTGCTGCGAATCCGTCGTGCCTGCATTCGCAATCGCCGTCGCCGACGTCATGATCGCCTCGATCATCTTCGCCACCTCGCCCTGCAAATCCTCGTTCGACAGGATGCGGCCCGAGACAGGCAGCGCAGCGGCCAGCGTCTCCTGCGCGTCGCCGGTCGGCAGCGGCAACCCGGTCGACGTCGTGCCCGCGAGGTCGGCGAGTTGCTGCGTGATCGCCGTATAGATCGCAGTGAAGTCGGGCGCCGAAGCGTAGAACTCGCGCGCCTGTTGGAGATAGGCTTCCGCGTACTTGGTGATGTCGCCGAGCGCACTGAGGTCGCCGCCCTGTGCCTTCAGCAGCGTATCGACGTAGGCGGCCTGCGCCTGATCGAGCTTTTCAAATGGCGTCAGCGGCGACAGTTGGGAGATCGACAGCGAGCGCAGGAATTCGGCGATCTGTTGCTGGACTCGGCCGAGTTCATCGACGCCGCTGCCGACGCCATCGATGATCTTCTGGAACTGCTCGTTGAAGATCGTCGTGATAATCGCCAGCGCTTCGGCATTGCCGGCGACGGATATCTTCCAGACTTCGAATTGGTTTTCGAGTTCGACCAATTGATTCGCGGTCGCAACGCCATAGTCCTCGCTGTATTGCGTGAAGTGCGCGATCTGCGTGGCAAGGCCGGCGTTGTACGCGGTGAGCTTGGCAATATCCGCCGTGAGCGCCGACGCCAGCGCGGACCCCGGCAGCGCCGTGGCAAGCTGTGCCGCGAGTTGCTGCAACCGCGCCCGCGACAGCGCCAGTTCGATCCCCGCTTGCTGCCCGACATTGCCGCCGGTCGCGTTGGCGATGCCTTGAATCTTCTTGATGAAGTCATCGAGCGATGCGACCGCCTCGGCCGAGCCGTTGACAATCGCGCTCCACCGCTCTTGCAGTTGCGCTTTCACGATCGCCAGTGCGGCGTCATTGCCGGCATACAACGCCGACTGCTGGCGATACCACTCCTGCAACGGCACCAACTGCGCCGCGATGGCTTCGCCGTAGCGCGAGGTCAAATCTTCGAAGCGCCGCAGCCGCTCCTCGGCTATGGCGTAGGCGGTCTGGGTCTGCGCGAGTTGCGGCCGGTACACATACTCGACTTGCGAGACGTTGAACGGCGTGGGGTTGGCGAGCGCGGCGACGATCTTCGCTTGTATCTTGGCGATCTGATCGCTGTAGAGCAGCACCGCGTCCTCGAGTTGCGTGCCGAAGTCCGCCGCGCCGCCGGCCAGATCGCCCAAGTTCGCCAACGTCTGCGAGTAGGCATCCAGTTGCTCGTGAATCCCGCTCCACGCCCGCTCGATGGCGTCCGCTGCCTTGGCTGCCTGATCGGCGGCAGTCTCCGTTGCATCGCCGAAACCACCGACGCTATCGATCAAGCGGCCGATGCTCGGGATGATGGCGTCGAACTGATTGACGACTTCGCTGCCCTCGCCATACATCGCAACGAGCGATGCGCGCACGTTCCTGACGCCATCGACCGTAAGCGGCAACTCCTCAATCCCGAGTACATGCAGCGCCTGCCCGAGTTCCGTCGTTGCCCGCGTCGCGGTATAGATCACCGTCGAGTCAACCGTCTGCTGCCCTAGCAAGCGCTCGGCCGGGGTCAGGAAATGCTCGGCGTAATACTGCCGCCCGGCCGCTGCCGCTGCGAGCAACGCTTGCCGCAATTGTTCCGCCGTCCCGTGCAGCGTGACGAACGCATCGGACACGCCCAGCAGCGTCGCCACCGCATCGGTATCGCCGACCGCGATCATCTGGTTCACCAGCGCGACGAACTCGGCATGCGTCTTCGGCACCTCGAGTCCGAGCTTCGCGAATGCCGTGTTGAGCCGCGTCGTCGCAGCCGCTGCAATATCCGGCGCCGTGCCGAAGTTCTGGTTGAAGGTCGCGAACTTTTGCACGAATGCCTGCACGCCGCCGAGAGCATCGACAAACTTGGTGATCTTGGTCGGGTCGAGCGCTTGCAGCGTCTCGCCCAAACCTTCGACCGTCGTGCCGAACGTCGCAGCCACGGTGACGAAGGCGAGTATCTTGTCGGCGCTTTCCTGCGTGGCACCGGCCAGCGCGGCGTCGATGCCGGCAGTGAAGTCGGCGTTGCCGATCAGCTTGGTCGCGTCATACACGCCCAACAATGTGTTGCCGAATTTCGCGACCTCATCGGCCGTGCCCGAGAACCCCGCAGCGACCGCGCCGAGTGCTGGATCGAGCACGTCGAACGCCGCCGTAATGACTTGCTGCAACACGCCGCCGCCGTACTTCTGCAAAAATTCTTCGGTCGTGAACGTGCCCTCCTGCGAGGCGAACGTGGTGTTTTGCAGGATGTCAGCAAGCCGCGCCGATTGCTCATCCGAGAAGCGCGTTTCGAATGCATCGAGTGCGCCGGCGACGATCTTGTTGAATACCTGCGCCGCCTCGCCGCTGAACTGTTGCGTGCCGACATCGGCGAATCCGATATTCAGACCCGAGCGGGTCGTCGTGCTGACGGCATCCTCGAAATTCGTCCCGCCGATCTGATACTGCCCGCGCACTTCGGTCGGTTTCTTGGTGCTGTCCCAATACATGTACGCGGCAATCGCGAGCCCGAGGATCGGGATAGCGGTGCCGACCACGCCCATCGCGGTCGCCATGGTCCCGGCCGCCACGCCCATCTCGGTGCCCGTCGCCGCCAACGTCGCCGCCGTACCGGCGATCCCAAAGTCAGCGGTTTGCGCAGCGAGCAACGCCGCCTGCGAGGCGCCCATACTGCCGAACGTTTCCAGCGCTGCCGCCGATGCGGTGGTGCCGAACGTCGAGCCGGCGGCGCCGAACAGCGACATCACGTTACTGATGCCGCCACCGCCACCCGTCAACGCGGCCAATGGATTTTGCGCGGCGCCGCCGCCGAGTATGTTCGCCGCTGCGCCACCACTGACGCCGGTCAGTGACGCTGCAATCTGGATCAGGAACGGCTTGACCGTCAGCGAATACAGGAAGTCAAGGAGGATGCGCTTGCCATCATCCTTGATCTTCTGCCACATGTTCGTGCCCTTCTGGCCGATGCTGTCGAAGATCGAGCGCGCCGTCGAGTCCAGTGTGGTGAAC
>Ga0157375_10004793_pt1 | contig 11761 bp, 9 predicted proteins | sample M35metaG_FD_115311 | JGI IMG/M metagenome (GOLD analysis project Ga0157375, IMG submission 115311) | Miscanthus rhizosphere microbial communities from Kellogg Biological Station, Michigan, USA - M3-5 metaG | ecosystem: Host-associated > Plants > Roots > Rhizosphere > Soil | place: USA: Michigan...
CTCGACGACGTCGTCGTCGGCCAGCGACACCTCGCGCGACGGGGTCCACACACCGTTGGTTTCGACGTACTCCCAGATCCGGAACCGTGCGGCCTGTCGCTTTATCAGGCCGTTCGACTTGAATGGGGGGACCGATGTCCCGACGTCGTCGACGCGCTGCACCCGTTGACTGGGGACTTCCGGACCGAGGAAGTATTCGGATGCCGGTGCATTACCAACCCGTCCGATGCCGATGGCCGGGTGGATGCGGTAGCGAGATGTCGACGTCATGGGAGCGCTCTCCAATCCGACTGGTTCGTCGCCGAGGCCGGTACGAGCCCGCTGCGAGGTTGGCGCCGACTGGTCAATGAGTGCACGAACATTCCGCCCCCACCGGCATATCAATCCGAACCCGTCCTGGGGCGATAGCCACTGTGAACCGATCATTGCAGTTTCCGGCGATTGGTTCGGCGCAATGAGCATTTCAAAATGCGGTGGCACAACCGCGGCGTTCGGAGCATCCGCTCGCGCTAGAGTCCATCTGACTCAGCCGCTTTCGGCGCGATGATGGGCTTTCAGTGCCCTATTGGTGCAGACAGGCATGAATCGCGACGGTCGCGTTGCGCCGCGATTTGCCCACGTGAGCGCCTGCCCGAGACGGCGACGCTGACCGCGGATCTCACTACCCGGGTGGTGGCGGATCGAGCATCACGACTCGTGTGCCGTCCCAGTGGTATCGCACCGTTGTGACGCTGCCGTCGTCGCACGCTGTGCAGCTCTGACCCCACCGGTAGCGAAGCACCACCGTGTCGGGCGTGGATGCCGCTGTATCCAACGATGTGAAGCCGTAGGCCTTCCATGTGCCGGTCCCCAGAAACTCACCCCGGTGGAACATGAGTGCCTGGATAGGCGAGCTTCCCGTCGCTCCTTCGATCGTCACCAATACGGTGGACAAATCGGCACACGGGTCGTAGTTGCTTTCGAGGGGAGCGCTTGCGAACCGGCGCCCGGTGAGCCGTTCGGTCGGCAGCCGCGAGAGTGCCGTCCACACCGCGCTGGACTGATCCGGGCCGCACTGCGCGGCCGCAGGCGCAATCCGGTCGGACCACCCGATCAAACCCGCGACGACGGCAATGACCACCGCGATAGCTTCGCCTACGATTCGCGCTCTGCGCAGGGTGAGTCTCAACCGCGGCACTCGGCCGCACATTTCGCCCTCGCGTCGCACGGTCGACGACGACTGCCGGCGTGCGAAGTATTCCTCTCTGTCGGACCGGCTGGGTCGTCGATTCGAGCTGGACGTCTGACTGGACATCTCCACAGCGATCCTCCCGTCTCACCACGTCGATCGTCGTCATCGTGAGGATATGGCAGTCAAGAGCCCGATAGGGCGATTAGGCAACAGGGCTTGAAGCTGCGACCCCACCGATGCCACTTGCGTTGATGCTCAACCCAAAAGCGGCGACGAGTGAAGACGAACAAAGCCGGGCGTCCCGGCATTGCGCAGCCGTCCGCGCATGCCGTCTCGTCAAGTCAACCGGTGCACTACCATTGCTTCGACTACTCACCACGTGTTGCGAAATATATTACACGCGTGTGGTATTCACGTCCGGGGCAGCTATCGTGGCTCACGCGCACGGCTACCTCACCGCCATCTGACGGTGGGCAACGAGGTCGCCTGAGCCGACAGTGCGCCTGCACCTCGCTCCCCCATCAAACCCAAGCATCACATTGCCAGCGTCGACGCAAGCAAACACCAACACCGTGAGAGCCGACCTCAGGGGCGACGAACACGTCCATCGCCGCCGAGCACAGCCGTGCGTGTGTGCGGCGATGCAAACGCATTGCATCACCGGGGCTCGTGTCAACCCAGTCCGCGAGCCGCTCGTCCACAGCCACGGGCCCGGACGCGCGACAGCAATTCCACTTGCCGCCTGCCCGAGCAGGCCGCGGCGTCACAACCGAAGGAACAGAGGCGATCCCGGAAATGGCGCAGTTGTCCCTGGTCCCTGGTGATACAGGGCTTACCGCGCGGCGTTGGCTGGCCCCGCTGGGTTCGCCCGAAAAGACGAATCAGGTAGCCGAATACTCACATGCCGACCGAATTGCAGACCTACGCTTCATACACGGCAAACACAAGTGTTGGGGGAGCTACCTATGTCGACGATTGGATCGACGTCGCTGAGCGCGGTTTCGGCGCGGCCTGGCAGTTGCGTCCTCAGCGGGCACGGACGCGGGGTGATCTGATGAGCTTTCTATCGTTCAGCAACCAGCCGCTGTTTACCCGCGAGGAAATCGCGCGGAAAGTCCATGCCGTCTCGATTAGCCGCGGCCTCGACGAACTCGCGACGGTGATCACGCTGATGACGATCGCCACCGAGGTTGGCGCCAACGGGCAGTGGTGGTGCCCGTGGAACCAGAAGGACCCCTCGTCCAAGAACTACCCACACGACTCAGAGTCGGACGACGGCCGCAGTGTTGGCTACTTCCAGCAACAGAACGGTAGCGCCGGGGAAACCGTTGGGGGCAGCGATAACTGGTGGGGGTCGATGCAGTCCCGCATGACGATCGACCATGCCGCTGACACGTTCTTGTCGCGTCTGGCCAATGAGTACGGCAGCGCCAGGGACAACGCCGGCTTGGCAGGTGAATTCGCCCAACGCGTGCAAGGCTCGGCGTTTCCCGACCGTTACGCGCAGCACTGGGACGAGGCGTGGGATGTGCTGCGCCGTGCGCTCCCAGGCCAACCAACGCCAACGCCCGGAGGAAATGGGGGATTCACGGGCGACCCCGTATGGCTGGAGGACGTGTTGAGAGAAGCTCTCGGCGATCGGCTGGTCGTGGAACCGGGATGGAACGAACGCGGCACTGGCGGCACCATGGGCGACATCTGGGGGGTGATGATTCATCACACCGGCAACATCAACGAGACGGTCGACCACATCCGTGACGGCGTGCAGCAGCCGAGTGGATTTCTGCCCGGCCCACTGGCGCAGTGTCTGATCACATCCGATGGCAAGTGCCACCTGATCGCCGTCGGTCCATGCAACCATGCCGGCATCGGCTCCTACCCTGGCCTGGGAACAAACAACGGCAACCGGCGCCTCATCGGATTCGAATGCTGCTGGCCCACACCACGGCCGGACCTACCCCTGGGCTATGACCCGCAAGAGCAGTGGAGCACCACGCAGATCATCGCGATGCGTGACGCCACCGCCGCGGTGCTCAAGAAACTTGGCTACGGGTCCGCACGGGTCATCGGTCATAAGGAATATGCGGGTGCCGCCCAAGGCAAGTGGGATCCCGGCAACTTGTCGATGGACTGGTTCCGTACCGAAGTGCAAAAGGACCTTGACGGTTTCGTGTTCCCCGGAGAACAGCCCGTACAGCACCCCGATCCCGGACCCGTTCCCGTTAATCCGCCAATACTGCAGCCACCGCCCAACGAGCGATCCGATCGCCAACTGCTCGAGGATATTTGGGATCAGCTGCGCGGTCCCGGCGGCAACGGATGGTCCCAGCTCGGCGGCAAGACAGTTGTCGACTACCTCGTCGAGATAGGTGAATTCGCCACCTACTTGCACAGGCAGCTCGATGAGCTGCGGGCCATGCAATCCGTTTCGGGGCCGAACGGACAATCCGGAGCTCCGGCGAAGAAGGCGGCCGCCAAAAAAGTCGCCGCCAAAAAGGTCGCCGCCAAGAAGACGCCTGCGAAGAAAACCGCCACGACCGTCGCCAAGAGGACCGTCGCCAAGAGGACCGCGGGCACAAGGGCCGTGGCCCAGAAGACAGGCGCCAACAAAACAGGCGCGAAGAAGACGGCCGCCAAAAGAGCCGTCACCAAGAAGTCTGGCGCGAAAATGACCGCGAAGAAGACGTGAAATCGTGGCGCCGTGGGTCGCGATCAGGTTGGGCGGCGCGTATGAAGACGCGATCGACGCGTCGTAAGTCACGGAAGCGGGAAGGTACGCGGCGTGCCTCGGTCGACCGAATTTGGCGGGGAGACCCGTCGGCCATCTCGCGGCGCCACTTGATCATCGCCGTACACAAACGAGAAGGGCTCCATGGCCAGGTTCATGCCGGTACGCGCGGGCACCTACCAGATATCGTCGAAGTTCGGGCCGCGAGGCGGCGGAATGCATTGGGGCATAGATTTCGCCGCGACGGACGGGACGAAGATCTATGCGGCGCAGGCAGGATCGGTCGTCCACATCGGGCCTGCGGACGGATTCGGTCAGTGGATTGTCATTGACCATCCCACCGAAGCGGGAAGCGGGACAACTGTATACGGCCATATGTGGGATGCCCATGCCACAGGCGTGCGGCAGGGCGACCAGGTCAGCGCGGGCCAGCACATCGCCTTCGTCGGCAACAACGGCGACTCCTCGGGCCACCACTTGCATTTCGAGGTCCATCCTACGGTGTGGGCGCCGCGCAGCCAGCGGGATCCCGAACCGTGGCTCGTGGGTGTACTGGAACCGGGACCACCGGTTGCAGATGGCCAACCGCGACCGGAACCCGCAGGCGAGCCGAAGACGGACCACCAGATGCTGGTCGAGATCTATCAACTGCTCACCGCACCGCTGCCGAAGGGTCGATCTACCGCGACAACGACCAGCCGATCGACATCTGGCGAGGAATGCTGTTGAACGTCGACGGAATGGCCCACGAAGCCTACGTCGAGCGAGAGGCGCTGCTCGGCTACGAACCGGCCATGGCCATCGTTCGGCGCTGCGCAGAAAACAGTGACGATCCTGAGGCACGTCAGCGCGCGGTGTTCATCCTGTCGAAGATCTCCGAGCGAGTGCAGAGCGGTTCGGCCGGCGACGGCGAGGTTCGCCCTCACCGACCGCCCGCGAAGAAGGCTGCGAAAGCGCCCGCGAAGAAAGCCGCAACACCTAAGCGAAAGGGCACTCGTAATCGCTGAGAGGCGGTCGTCGCGCTAGCGCTTGTCGGTCTGGCCTGACGCAATCGCGTCCGCCGCCTTTGTAGCAGCGGAGCCCGCAAGCTGACCGAAAATCTCGGGCGCCATCATCGCGACGCGAGCGAGTGCCCGTTGGCGGAGCGGCGCTACGGAGATCTCGGCCTTATCGTGCTCGATGGCTCGCACCACGGCACTGCCGACCTGCCGTGGTGTTCCCGTACCGATTCCGGGCGGCGGCGCAGCGCCGCTCTCGGCGAACATACCGGCCGCGCGAATCACGCCGGGAGTGATCACGGAAACGCCAACACCGCTGCCACGCAGATCCTCTCGTAGGTTCAGCGCGAAGCCGCGCAGCCCGAACTTCGTCGCCGCGTAGAGGGACGCCCGCGGCGTCGAGGCGAAACCCGAGATCGATGAGATGAAGACGAAGTGCCCGCTGCCGCGCTCCTGCCAGTGGGGCAGCAATTCGCGGGTCATTCGCACGGGCGACTCGAGGTTCACGCAAAGCGCACGGCCGATCTCGTCTTGGCTGAAGCCGTCCAGGCGGCCCGATGCGGGGAGCGCCGCATTGGCGACAAGCACGTCGACGTCGCCGGCCTGATCGAGCAGCGCGAGCGCCGCTCCGTCCTTGGCGAGGTCGGCTACGAGTGTCGTGTGCCCGCCTCCCGGGAGCGATCTGGCGAGCTTCACCAACTCCTCGGTCTTGCGGGAGCTCAGGATGAGCTTTGCGCCGCGCGCCGCGAGCGCGGTCGCGATCGCCCTCCCGAGGCCTCCGGTCGCGCCGGTGAGGAGTGTCGTCCTGCCATGAAGGTCCATGCACGAAAACGTACCGGGCGGAGCCTGCCGATACCTCCGCACGGCGAGACAGGTATGCCATTACTCACTACTTACCGGAGCAAAGATGCCTACCCTCATTTTGTCGCACCGGATTCCCAACACAGAAGGGCTTCCATGATTGCTCAAGTCCTTTCCCGCAGCTTCCTTCTGACGTGGCTCGACGCAGTCGAGGAGTCACTGTCCGGTCTCGCCGATTCCGGGGATCCGGACGGTGAATACGCCGCGGCACTCGACGGCATCAAGCAGGTCAAGAAGTCCGGTGTGCAGGGTCAGGAGGATGAGGGTGACGGCGGCAGACGCTCCGGGTGGGATGACGAGTCGACGTTGGATGAGCAGTCGTTCTTCAGCCGTGACCCCGTGATGAGCCTGCTGCAATCAGCCGTCGAGGAGCTCATCGAGGACAAGTATTCCGGACTGATCATCGATGACGACAAAACGGACCGTCGCGATGCAGGTGGCGCGGTGAGCCCGGTCACCGGGCGACGGCTGGATATCGGCGATGATCTCCAGTTCGATTCTGAGCGGCGCCTTTTCGGTCCCTTCGAAGTCACCGACGTCGGCTGGGTGGCCTCGGTCGGATTGGCCAAGGCGTTGCAGATGTTCCGCGATCGCCATCCGTTCAACCCTCGTCCCGCCGCACCGGTGCAGCTCGCCGACCGATCACGCCTGGTGATCGTCGGCGATTGGGGCTCAGGCCTGCCGCGGGCACAACAGGTCGCCCAGCACATGCGCGTCGCGATTGACGACGGGATCGCCGAGGGCCGCCAGGTGCATGCCGTACACCTCGGTGATGTGTACTACTCCGGCTTCGCGCGCGAGTACAAGAATCGCTTCCTGCGCTACTGGCCCGTTCGCGAGGACGAGGCCGACACCGTGTACTCCTGGTCGATCAACGGCAACCACGACATGTACTCGGGCGGCCACGGCTACTTCAAGACACTGCTCGCCGATCCACGGTTCGCCTGCCAGCAGCGGTCAAGTTGGTTTTCCATTGAGAACAAGCACTGGCGGATCGTCGGGGTCGACACGGCGTGGGACGAGGAGGGCATCCACGACCCACGCACCGAACGAGGACTACAGGACCCACAGGCAGCCACGCTGCAGAGCTGGGCCAACGAGGATGATCGGCCGTTCATGCTTCTCAGCCATCACCAGTTGTTCAGTGCTTACGAGCACCCCGGACCCTCACTGCGCCACAAGCTGGCGCCGCTGTTGGATGCCGGCCGGATCCGCGCATGGTTATGGGGTCACGAACACAAGTGCGTGATCCACGAGCCGTACGCCGGTGTCGAGTACGCGCGGTGCATCGGGCACGGCGGGGTGCCGGTGTACGCGGTCGGCGGCGCCGACGTCGACGAGCCGCGCATCGAATGGGTCGAGCAGCGGGCCATCGACGGGCTGGTCGAAAGGTGGGCGCTGTTCGGCTTCGCCATCGCCGACTTCGACGGTCCACACGTGGTGATCCGCTACATCGACGAGAACAACGAACTCGCCTACGAGGAGGAGTTCGATGCCCGGTAGCGACCGACGGTGTAGGCAAAGACGTTGAAGCCCTTTGGAGTTCAGGCATGATCAGCGGCAAGAGTCTGGACCGTGCACAGTCCGCGCTGGCGGCGGTGCGGGAAATGGATCTGGGCCCGCACAAATGGCGCACCGTCGCGGAGATCGTGCAGCGAATACAGCGAGCCATCCACGTCGGTGACGAGGAGGAACTCAACGACGCGGTGCTCGCCCTCTCTCGCGCCACAACGCCGGGCCACGCCGACGAGCCGACCACGCGCGGACGCCCAAGGGGCGGCCCGACCATAGGCGGGCCGCGGGGCGGCGTCCCGACGTTGGATCGCCCCAGGGGCGGGGATAGCGGAACGCCGGCACGCGAGCAGGCACCTGACGAGCTGGTCGCAGCTATCGACGAGGCCGCCGCGGCCGTCGACGCGACAACGGCTCAGATCGTGCGGATCCCGCACATCGACGTCGACACCGAGTTGCCGATAAAGCCGGGGCGAACGTTTACCGTCGCCGTGTATCTGGACAAGACGCCCTCACGCGCGGATGAGGTCGTCGAACCGTTCGAACTGCGGGACCCGCCTGCCAACGAGGAGATCGTCGTCGACGTCTGGTTGACGTCGACGCCGCACTTCTCGATTGAGGGATCAGCGACGGATGTGATCGTCCTGCGTCGCAACGAGGATGCCTCCACGCGCGCGCCCTTCACGGTGACGGTTCGCGATCCCGTTCCCGTGGACGCCGGCCCGCCTACGCTGCGCGCCCGATTCGACTACCGTCTGCGCGCCAGCGGCTCGGTGCGTCGAGAGATCCCAATCACCGCCGGCGACAACGTCATTGCAGACGGCCAGCCGGAACCGACATCATCTGACCGGTTGGTGTTGGATCCCAACGCGGGTTCACCCGATCTCACAATCGGCATCGCGCCGACAGGCGGTTCAAATGACAGGTACAAGGTTGTCCTCAAGACCGGGCTTCTCGGCGGTGTCACCGTCGAAGACGAATGGAACCTCAGTAAGGACTCTGCCACCTATGTGGCCGAAACGATGGGCGGGTTCACCGCAAAGAACGCGACCCCACTGGCGCGCCGCCGCGCACTGGAAGGTGCGGGCATGGAATTCTTCAACAGCTCGCCGAAACAATTCCAGCGTCTGTACTGGCGTTTGATCGACGCAGGCACCCCGCCGACGACGGTGCTCTTGATCTCCGAGGAGCGTTCCGTCCCTTGGGAGTTGATGATTCCAAGCCGCCGCACGGCAGACGGCCAATTTCAGCAGCTTGCGCCGCTGGGAGTCCAATGCGCGATCGGTCGGTGGCACGGTGATGACTACGTGTGCCCCGGGCAGGTGGTTCCGCTGCGGGACAGCTTGGTCCTTGCGCCCACGTACAACCCGCCATTGCCTCAGGCGACCGCCGAGCGCGATCTGATACTCGAACTGTTCCCAGGGCAGAGCGTGCCCGCGACGTTCGACGAACTCGATGCGTTCTACGCCGCACACACCGCGAGTCTCTTCCACTTCGTCTGCCATGGACGCGACGCGACGCTGCAGGCGATCAAGCTGTTGCAGAACCAGGTGCTATGGGCGAACCAGGTCCGGGCTGGAGGACTAGGGGTGGCGTGCCGCAAGTCGCGTCCGCTGATTTTTCTCAACGCATGCGAGGTCGGCAGGCCTGGGGCAGGGCTGGCAGCGGTCGGTGGATTCGCGGCATCATTCATCGGCTGCGATGCGGGGGCCGTCATTGCACCGCTGTGGGCCGTCGACGACGGCGTCGCCCACCAGGTGGCCGTCACGTTCTACGACACTGTGAAAAAGAAGCCACGCACGCCGTTCGCCGACATCCTGCGCGATTTGAGGGCAAAGGCCTACGCCGACGGTGGCGAGGACAGCTACGCCGCGTACTGCTTCTACGGAGACCCGCACGCCTCCGCTGCGCAACCGTGATCCGATCCTGGGGAGGAGAATTCCGATGAAGAGGGCGCTGCTGGTCGGCATCGACTACTACGAAAATTTCCAACAGCTTTACGGCTGCGCGAACGACGCCGCCGCCGTTCATCCCTTGCTGCAGCGGAATGAGGACGGCGGTCCGAACCTGGACTGCCGCCTCGCAAGCGCCAAGGACGCAGCAACACAAGTGAGTCGCGACCGGCTGAAGGAGATGATCAGGGAACTGCTCTCTGGGGGCGCCGAATTCGCGCTGTTGTATTTCGCCGGACACGGCGCGCCGACGGATGGCGGTGTGGCACTTGTCACCTCGGACGGCACGGACGGCACACCGGGAGTCACGTTCTCCGAAATACTTGCAGCGATCAACAAGAGCTCGGTCGCCGAGGTGACCGTCATCCTGGACTGCTGCTTTTCCGGGGGCGCGACCACGATTGAGGCTCTCAACAACGGCCTCGCGAACCTCCGTGATGGATTGTCCGTGCTCACGGCGAGCCGCGACGACCAAGTCTCGATGGAGACCGCCGAAGGCAGAGGCCAATTCTCCACATACCTGGAGGGCGCGCTAAAGGCCGGTGCAGCTGACGTACTCGGTCATGTCAACGTCGCCGGTCTCTACTCCTATCTGTCGGAATCCTTCGGAGCCTGGGAGCAACGACCTACCTTCAAGGCCAACATCGATCGACTACACGACATCCGAACATGCGAGCCGCTCGTTCCGTTGGAGACCCTGCGCAGGCTCACTGAGTGGTTTCCCACGCCTGGATACGATTACCCCCTCGATCCGACTTACGAGCCGACCGCCAACAAGGAGCGTCATCCCCATGAGGCGATTTTCTCCGGGTTGCAAAGGTTTCGCGCGTGCCGGCTCGTGGACCCGATCGGCGAGGAGCACATGTACTACGCCGCAATCAATTCCACCGGCTGCCGGTTGACCCCTCTGGGCCAGCACTATTGGAGCCTGGTCAAGGCCGGAAGGATATGACCCGCATCGGCGTAACAGGCCACCAGAACCTTCCGTACGACGCAGTCGACTTCGTCACGCAAGGCATTCGCGGCCTCCTCGAGCGTCACGATCGAATCGATGGATACAGCAGCCTGGCCGCCGGCGCCGACCAGCTCTTCGCTACCGAGGTGCTCACCGCCGGTGGACGACTCCACGTCGTGGTTCCGTCCGCCGACTACGACACGACTCTGGCTGGTGAAGACCTCGTTCTGTACCACCAACTACTCGGGTCCGCTTCCGAAACGACTCGGCTGCATTTTGCCGCGCCAGGGGAGGACGCGTATGAAGCGGCGGGACGGTGGATCGCCACGGAAAGTGAACTGCTCATTGCGGTTTGGGATGGCCAGCCCGCGCGAGGCCGTGGCGGGACCGCCGATACCGTCGCTTACGCGCGCACCCTCGACCGCGAGGTTGTTGTCATCTGGCCTGGCGGGGTGACCCGAAGCTGAGGATCGTCACTGCTCGGCCGCGCCCGCCATCTCGCGCGCGAGTGCTGCGTGCGTGGCGTCGCGCATCGCGAGGTCTTGAATCCGTGAGGCGTAGATGTATGCCATGAGGTTGTTCTCGTCGCGCTCGGCGGCACGGGCGATGGCCGCCAGGTTCGCCTGAGCGTCCGACTTGGCGCGGTTCGCCTGGTTGAAAACCAGCGCCGCCGCTGCCTCAGCGAGCACACCGCCGATGGCGGTGACGGTGCCGACCTCGAGCCGGTCCGCCATGGCGATGCCTACGCCAACAGCGAGCAGGGCGAAGCCGACAAGCCCGACACCCAAGGAGAAGTAGAAGTAGGTGGTGCTCTGGCGCAGCGCGTTGGCATAGTGGGTCTGCTGAATTTCGAATCTGGCTGCGGTCCGTTCCGCGACACCCCGCATGAGGCTTTGGTCCGGCGCGTCGTCGGTGGTCCACCCGTCGACCGTCGAACCGCCGCGGCGTGTGGGTGCCTGTTGATCGCCGTTGACGGACATATCGATCGGCGAAACCCGCCCAATCACTCCGCGAACCTGCGCGATTTGGTCCTCGTTTCGCCGCTGCTCGCGGCGAGCGGCGACGATGACCGCCGCCGAGATCACCGCGATGCCTGCCAACACGGTAATGATCAGCGCCGCCCCAGCTGAGTCCATGCGCATCCTCCCCGATGGTTAGTCCGCACGGTACTGGGCCGGCCGGTCTTCCGAATGCGTACCGAACTACCCGTTTGCCCGGAGGAGCGGAGGCGGTGAATGCGCCTTAAATGTTCAAAAGCAGCAGTACCGCCGTCGTCATGAACAACAGGACCAGCACGGCGATGGCGACAAGTCCGACGATTGTGGCCGGCCTGAGCACCGACACGGGGCGCCAACGCACCACCTCGAGCACAACCTCCCCGATCGCCAGCCGTGCCCCTGGTTTGATCGGGATCTCCCCGGCTTCAGATTGCGGCGGGTTCCATTGCAGTCGAAGCCGTGCCCAAGCTCCTCAGCCGCACGATCGAGGAAATCGCAACAATTTTCACGAATGAACTCGCAGCAGTTTCATCTCCGCCAAGTGCTGCGGCAAGGCGTCGATGTGCTCGGCAAGCGAGTCGCGCAA
>Ga0157375_10004796_pt1 | contig 11759 bp, 15 predicted proteins | sample M35metaG_FD_115311 | JGI IMG/M metagenome (GOLD analysis project Ga0157375, IMG submission 115311) | Miscanthus rhizosphere microbial communities from Kellogg Biological Station, Michigan, USA - M3-5 metaG | ecosystem: Host-associated > Plants > Roots > Rhizosphere > Soil | place: USA: Michigan...
AGTTATCAGGGATAAATCCTACTTGGGCGGGAGAAAATTACCATCCCCGCTGTCGTAGGGTCTTTATCGGAGGTTTTTGTATGAAGTGGAGTGTGTTGGTTCTGGCCTTGGCAATAGGTGGGTGTGCTTCGGTTGCAGATATCAAGCAGACCCCGCCGACGCTGTCGGTCATTTCCGGGAAGAAACCACAGGAATATGCTGCCTGTGTCGTGCGCAAACTGTCGACGACGCGCCGACCACCACAGATCGAGCCCCACAAGGATGGTGTGCAGGTAATTGTGCCGCAGAAGTATTCGGCTGACCCTTCGGCGATCTTCGAGATTGAAGAGCGCTCCAGCGGCAGCAGCATCAAGCTCTACGAGAGCATGGCCAACGTACCTATCCGCCCAGGTGACGTGAAAAAAGCCGGTGAGGATTGCATTTCCGGCTGATTCCCCGCGTTTCACCCATGCGCCAACATCCGATAAAGAAGCCCGGCCCCGCTGTTGTGGGGCCGGGCTTTTTAATGCATGAGGTTTGACGGTTATCGTCAGCGGATCATTACCCTACCACTTGTAGGCGTATGCGCTTAAGGCCTAAGCATATAACTATAAGAATGGAGTCGTGATGATTTCGTTTGAGCGAGTTCTGCTGGGAGGTGCGCTGCTGTTGCTTGGCCGAGTATGTGCGCAAGCAGTTGGCAGATTTCAGCAGCGGGGAGCGCATCAATCCGGTGATGCAGCCGCTGGCCAAAGTCCTGACCGAGGCGGAAATTTCTGCACTCAGCCTAACATTGGCGGCGATGCCTGCGCCCGTATCCGCAACCGTGCACCGTAGCGAAATGCCGAGTACTGCTGCGCAAAAGCTTGCTTTGCAAGGGGCGTGGGAGCGGCAAGTTCCTGCGTGTGTCAGTTGTCACGGGCCTGCAGGTGCCGGTGTGGGAAGTGCATTCCCGCCGCTGGCAGGTCAGCCGGCCGCCTATCTGAGCGCACAATTGGTCGCCGGGCAGGCAGGCACGCGGCGCAATGACCCCAATGACCCGATGGGGCACATCGCCAAGGCGCTGACCCCGGAAGAAGTGCAGGGGGGCGCGCAGTATTTCGCGTCGCTGCACCAGGAGGTCAAGCCATGAAGGCCTTCAGGTTTGCACCCGTATTCGCCTTGCTGATTTCACTGCCGACGCATGCGGCGACGGTCGCCATGGAAGACCAGTCGCAGTTGCACCCAACCGCATCGCCTGTCTCTGCTACGTTCCAGCCGCCCCAAGAAAGTGAATTGCCTGACAACGCCTACGGCAAGCTCGTTAGGCAGGGTTACGCCTTGTTTGTGGACACCAAGCGGTTGGCACCGCAATTTGTCGGCAACGGCCTCAACTGCAGCAACTGCCACCTGGACCAGGGCCGGCTGGCCAATTCGGCACCGCTGTGGGGCGCTTATCCGATGTACCCGGCCTATCGAAAAAAGAACGGCAAGGTCAATACCTTTGCCGATCGTCTGCAAGGCTGTTTCCAGTTCAGCATGAACGGTGGCACACCGCCTGCGGCAGATAGCCCCGAAATTACCGCGCTGTCGGTGTACGCCTATTGGTTGGCCAGCAAGGCGCCCTTGGGTGTCGAGCTGCCGGGACGAGGTTACCCGGACGTGGCGCCGCCCGCCAAAGGCTACAGCCTGGCCCGGGGCGCCGAGGTGTACAAAGACCAGTGTGCGGTGTGCCATGGCAGCGAAGGGCAGGGACAAAAGGGTGGCGACAGCTACGTCATGCCACCGTTGTGGGGTAAAGACTCCTACAATTGGGGCGCAGGCATGCACCGTTTCAATACGGCGGCGTCCTTCATCAAGCACAACATGCCGCTGGGCAAGGGTGGCAGCCTGAGTGATGAGCAGGCCTGGGACGTGGCGGCCTACCTCAACAGCCACGAGCGGCCGCAAGACCCACGGTTGATAGGGGGCTCGGTCGAGAAAACCCGTGTGAAGTTTCACGCCAATGACGGCGTCAATCTGTACGGGCAAACCGTTGAAGGCGTGCTGATCGGGCAGGGCATCCGTTAAACTGTCGGGTAATGCATACAGAAATGCCGCGCAACCTTAAGGTTTGCGCGGCATTTGTCTTTAAATCGGGAAAACCTAATGAAACGTGAACACGTCAGGGCGCGCCATGCCGACGGCCAGATCTCAGCCACCCATGTCATCCAGAACCCGGCTGACCTGGGTGAATGGATCGTGTTTTTCAAGAAGAGCGGCGGGCGTAGTTACTTCTTGGTGGACGAGCAGGACGAGGTAGAATCATTTGCGCGCCTGGATGAGCTGATCGAAACCCTGCGCGGGCTCGGCATCAAGTTCGCCGAAATCCACCTGTAGCCCTATGGCTTACTTGCAAACCACCACCACGCTGCGGCTTTTGTAGTTGCCCACGTCCTTGCCCAGGGTCTTGTCGTCCTCTTTGAGCGATGGCGTGCCTTCAGTGCCGACGATGCGGTAACCGGTGCCGGCGCAGGAAGCATCTGCCTTTTCATAGCAACTGGCCCAGGAATTGGCTTCGCCGGAACAGTCGATGGTCAGGCCTTGTTCGCCGTTCTTCAGGTACGTATCGGAGGTGGTGGTGCAGCCGGTCATCAGGACCAGTGCTGCAGTCAGCGTCAGTATCTTGTTCATGGTGGGGTCGTCGTCGAGGTATTGGAGGGGCGCTGACACTGTCGTGGGGCGGTCGTGCGAGATTATAGCCATCTGCCACATACGCAGTCTCCAGAATAAACGCCTTCGACTGCGTAGCTTCGGCCGTTGATGGGCGTTACGGCACGCCCATCACCAGTACACCACTGCCGCTGACGGCGCCGGCAGCGGGTAGCGACCCATTGCGTCGAACCAGGGTGAACATCACATCATCCCCACCCACGCTGTTGGTGATCTGTGTCCGGAATGAGCCGTTGACCTGAACCGCAGCCCCCGAACGGACCATAGCGGTACCCACGTTCGGGTTCGTCATACTCAGCAGACGTGTGTCGAATGACGAGGGTGTTCCTTTGTAGGTGATGGTGATCGGTGTCGTGATTCCCCCATCGGGGCACGAGTAAGTGAGCCTGCGGTTGCTGCGGATGGGGCTCGTCAGCGGGTCGGTGCCTATCTGTCGCTGCTGGACGGTGCCGAAGTCCACCGTGATCGGGTTGTTGTTATTGATCGTGCAGGTTGACGGCGAAACAGTAAAGTTGTTAGCCGACGTGTAAGTGACAGTGAGTTGCGGTCTCGAAGCGTCCCAGTTGTTCGAGCTGGTGAGACGTAACAGGCCGAGATTATCCCCGACACGGACATTGATAGGGTTCGACGGACTGTTACGCATCAGAATATAGGGGGTGATATTGATAGGATAAACGCCACCGTTGTTGGGCATGGTCGCGACCAGGATGCCGCTCAGGACCGGGGTGTTGTAGAAGGTCCCATTGATTCGCAGCCCGGTCCTTTCAAAGGAAAACTTGGGGCCGGGAGTCCACGGAGTGCCTGAACTATTGCCTGTTGCCCAATAGTCCTGACCCCATGCCGGACCCTGGCCAGGTGAGTATCGACATTCCAGCCTTGCGCCTTCGAGCATGATCCTGGTTTTGTCTGGGGTCAGCGTGACCGTAACGGGAACTTGCAGGTTGGGATTTCCCGTCTGCCATGCGCCACCATTCACCCTGCAGTCAACGGCCTGTGCAGTCGGAGCCAAACCAAGCAGCGTAAGAAGCATGCTTTTTTTATATAGTCGTTTCATTTTATTTCTCGTTGCTCCTCTCCCCGGAAGGCTAAATCCGCCCGGCGAGAGGTGAGGTTTGTCTGGGGCTGTTACGGATAGTCCAGCGTAAACGTTGACGTCACCGTATATCTGCCGTGCCCGATGGTTTGGTCCCGGATCGCATCCGGTTCGCCCTGCACATAGGCTTTGAGCTCAATCACATTGCTGCCGGTACTCAACACCTGTTTGTCGCTGACGGTGTTGACGGGTAAAGGTTTATTGCCCGGGGTTTCTATACCAAGGCCAATCCCCGTGGCGCCGCTGCCACCATCGAGTGCGAACAAGCCTGGCAACTTAGTGTTTTCCGTACCGCTGAGCAGGAGGGTGACCGAGTCGCCAATCGTGGTGTCGCAGTTCTCCAGATGCACCCTGAACCCCTTACCCTGGGTGCGCGTATTGAGGTAGAGGTGCTTGCTGGTGACGTCCCAGAGTTCCAGCGTGATCGCATCGTCACCCGGGCGAATCGTGCAAGCCTCTTCCACCAGGTTGCCCTTGAAGCTCAGGTTGTCTGCCGCAGACCCCTTGTCCGGCAAGCCGAAGGTCATCAATAACGCGAGCCAGGCACACGACCACTTTTTATGATCCATTTCAAATCGCATAGACGTGGTTCCTACTGGTATTCAGCCAACAGCGTGGCCACCGCTGCAAACCGTGTGGGGGCCAGCGTTGCACCGGCTTGTTTGACGGGCACGACGTCCAATGTCGGCGGTGTCGACAAAGTAATGTTCATGGGCGTGTTGAGTGGAAACGGCACGTTATTCTGAAAGACCCGGATACCCAGCGCCGGAACGTTGGTCTGCACCGCTGCGCCATCAAATGCCGTGGGCGTACCGTTGACGGTGAGCTTCAGCACCCAGGGGAGGGTGTCCGAGCCACAGTTGATGATGTAGGGAACCGATTTGCGGTACTTCACACCGTCGACACGTTTTACGCCTACATCTCCAAAGTCGATTTCAATGGTATTGCCTGCATCAATGGTACAAGGCGGCGGTTCGTTCAAGGTTCCGCTGAACGTCAGGTTGGCCAATGCACCACCGCACAGGCCGATGGAGCATAAGGCGAGCAACGCTCGCTGTTGCCAGCTTCTCATTGATCATTCCTCTTCATTGATAATCGACTACCAGAGTGGCGGTTGCATCAAATGCCCCTCCGGTCAATTTGCTGCCTGCACGCTTGACCGGCACCGCCTGCACGACAGGGATGTTTGGGTAGGTAAAATTCACGGCCCTGTTCAGCGGCCAGGCTGCACCGTTGACGTACAGCTTTACGCCAAGATCGGCCTTGCGGGTCACGAGCACGGCGCCGTCAAACGCCGCTCCCGTTCCCTTGAGTTCCAGAGTCAGCGCATTGCTGAAAGGCGAATTACAGGTGACGGTATAAGGCACATTTCGACGGTAATTGACGCCGTCCACCCGTGACGTCAGAAGGTCATTGCCGAAAGGCACATTGAGCGTGGTGCCGCTGTTGATCACACAGGGCGGAGGCGCAATGATGACCGCGCGAATGGTCAGGTTGGTATCGGCCTGCACACCCTGGCAAATCGCCCACAGCAGGCTGCCTCCTATTAGTAAGGCCCAGGGGCCGGTTGAGTTCGCCATCGTTCTGCCCTTACTCATAATTGAGCCTGAAATCCACCACGGCCCGAAATGCCCCGCTACTTAATTGAGCGGAGGTGCGCGTGGGCTGGACCTTCCAGGTCTGGGTATTGCTGCCCAGAGGAAGGAACAGAGGTTCCCCCCTTGAGCCAAGCTGTACATCGCGCCCTAAAGCATCGGTCAGTTGCAGGCCCATTCCGGTGATGCCTTGTACTTTGACCAATCGGGTGTCATCGGTATCAGCGGGCGCATAAAACGCCACCGACACCACCGGTTGGAATGCGCTCCACACCAAATTCCCCGTGCGTTCACTGCGGATGCCGCCGGCTTTGCGTTGGCAATCGGCAAAACGCAACTGGAACGCGATTGGGTTGGCCTGGTCGCCAGGGCGCTGCAGTTGGCTGGTCGAAAAGGCGCCCAGGTCAATGGTTTGATGCAGTGATGTCATTTCCAGGCTGCAAGGGGTTTCATGCATGGACCCACTGATGTTAAGCATGCCGCTCATACCCTCGACATCATCCTCCTGAGCGTGTGCTCCCCCCATACAGGCCAGCAGGAGTACGCCCAGGACCTTCATGTTATGCAGCTTCATGACCTTCTCCGGTGCCAGGCACTACTCATTGGGGGTAGGTGCTTGCGCGTTGACCTTGCAGGTGTTGTCACTGCAGGTAAAAGCCATCAGCGGGCGTCCGCCGTAATCGTTCACGTAGGCCAGGTGCGGGGTTGAGCCAAGTGCCTTGACGGTTGGCCCCAGGGCCAACGAGCCTTTTGGGGGGATCATCAGCGGTTCAAAACCGGGCAAGGTTTTGCCGTCCTTGGCGCTGCGCGCATCGACCAGAGTGACGTAGTAGGGCGTCGGGTTGTTCACCTGGTAGCGGTCGCCTTCGCGAGTAAGGGTCAGCTTTTCCTGCCATGGGTTGGACAAGTCTTGCTGGGTCGGCGTAATGGCTTGCGGCCGATAGAACAATTTGATTCGGGTCTGCAGTGCGATTTGCAAGGTGTTGGGCTTGTCACTGCGTGGAGGAATTTCCCGCAAATTGAAGTAGTAGACCGTCTCTCGATCCTGCGGCAATGTCTTGGCGGCCGGTAAGGCCTGCACTTTCATCTGGCTTTGTTTCCCCGGCTCCAACCGTTGAACCGGTGGCAACACGATCAGGGGGGACGTGATTTTTTTACCCGCCTCATCCTCAATCCACCCCTGTGCCAAATACGGCAATTGGGTGTTGTTGTTGGTGATATTCACGCTGGTAGCGTCTTTGCCACCATCAAAGATCACGCGGGTGCGGTCTAGGCCAACCGCAGCGTTGGCGTCGTGGCTCAAACCCAGCGCCAATAAGGTGAGGACCTGACAAGTGAAACGTGTGTAGAGGTTCATGAGGATGTGTTCTCCGTTTCGGCACGCTTGCCGGTCAACGTCGCGGGCTCAGGTAAGGATTGATCAGCGGCCACCATCCGGCAGCCCAGTTGCAGGGCATCGCTCAAGCCATCAGCGGGCAACACGTCGGGGAGGTTGAGGATGCAGCGTTCGGCGCCACCCCAACTGACGACCATTTGTCCGCCGGCCTGGATGCCACTCAGGTACACGCTGCCGCCATCGTTCACGATGCCGGTGTCCTGTTGTTTTACGTTTTTGACGGTGGCGCCAAAGGGCGGTGAACTGCCATCGGGCAGGCGAAGAACGGCCATGGCTTTTTCACCGGCGATCACCGGCAGGGACCGGTAACCGATAGCGCCTTCGGTGAGCGTCAGCTGTGTGACGGATTGAGTGGCTTCGACATTGCTCGGCAAGCTCTCCAGGTCGACGCTGGCGGCTGTGCGCAAGTAGCTGGCTACGTCGACGATCACGGCTTTGCCGAAGGCGTTACTGCGGGTCGGCGTGCCGTAACCGCGCACTGGCACATCGGGTACACCGCCGGTGTCAACCATCAGGCGGGTTCCGCCTGTACTGTTGGTGCGATGCAGCGCTGCGCCATAGGGCGTGAGCGTGCCACCGCCGCGAGCCGATACGCTGAGTGTTGAGTAACCGCCTTCCTGCTTGCTTGCGGCCAGGTCAACGTCAGCCAAATTGCCGATATGATTCAAGTAGCCACTGACGGACTTGTCGTTGGCGCTGATCTGGTAACTGTTGCGTTCATCCAGGCGATCGTTATAGCGCGTGCCGAGGCTGTTCTTGCCTGAGACTCGGCTGGCGTCCATCGACAGCGTGCCGGTGGGCCCGAACGGCAGGCTGATCGCCAACGAAACACCGTTGTCCTTGTAGTTGTAGTCCTGGGTGCGATGAAGGTTCAGGGATACATTCAGGTTTTTGACGGTACCGACATTGAAGTAGCGAGATGCCGACAGGTTCCAACGCTGAGTGGCCGAGCGCCCCCAGTAGGTTTGTTTGTTGTAGCTGGCGTACACCGTGGCCCCTAGGTCACGAAACTGCTTGTTCACCGTTGCGGTATACAACGCCTTGCTATCACCGATCGGTCTCCAGCTTTTCAGAAGGTCGCCGTTGGCGTCGCGCCCGGCGAGTTCGCCATTCATGCCGTAATGACGAGCGTCCAGGTATTCGCTCATGCTCAGGTAGTTCTTCTCGGAAAATCGATACCCGGCAAAGGTGACTTGGCTGTCGTACTCCTCGAAATGCTTGGAATATTGAAGGCGGTACGATTTGCCCGAGAGCGACTCACCCCATACTTGCGCACGAGATTGAGTGACATCCAGCGAGAGCGCACCGAAGGCCAGCAAGTCGCGGCCGACCCCGGCAGACAATGCGCCGTAGTTGTTATCCGTGATAACGCCGCCATACAACGACCAGCCGTTACTGACCCCCCACGAAAATTCACCCGTGCCGAAAAAGTCACCCTCGGCGCCGTAGTGCAGATTGGACGGACGCCCCGTCGCCACTTTGTAGCGAATATGCCCTGGGCGCGTGAGGTATGGCACCCCAGCCGTATCGAACTGGAACGTCTGTACCGAGCCATCCTGCTCTTCTACCCGCACATCCAGCCGACCGGTCACTGCATCATTGAGGTCCTGGATGCGAAAAGGACCTGCTGCAACCAGCGTTTCATACAGCACGCGGCCTTGTTGGCTGACAATGACCTTGGCGTTGGTTTTGGCCACGCCCACCACCTCAGGCGCATAACCACGCAAGTTAGGCGGCAACTGGCTCTCATCCGAATTGAGTGCGGCACCGGTGAAGCGGAAGCTGTCGAACAGATCCGAATACAGGTAGTTTTCACCCACAATCAGCCGGGCCTGCAATTGCGGGATGGCGCGATAGGCGTAGTAACGGCTCCACTCCAGGCGCTGACGACGCTCGGACGAGTCCGCACGGTCAGGGTCGACACGGCCCTGCCAGTCAGCCCGCAAACGCCACGCACCGGCATTGGCCCCCACCGTTCCGTTACCACTGAAGTTGGTGCGGGTCCCGTCATTCTTCTGGTGGCCGGTCTGCGCCGTCATGTTGTAGTCAATCAGCAGGCCAGGCACCCCTTCGTCCCAGCGAGAAGGGGGGTCCCAATTAATGTCGCTGTATTCAAGATAAGCGTGGGGCAAATTAATGTTGAGTGTGGAAGTTGCCAGGTCACCATTGACTTCCGTTCCGGGCAGCTCCTGAATATCCAGGCACTCACCCTGTTTCCACCCATTGAGTTTTTCAATGATTGAAGATTTCAAACCCAATTGCTCAATAATGTTTTGCGATAAGCAGGCCTGGCTCCCTTTAGGATCATCGTCGGGTGGGTAAAACGCGACGGACTGTTCTGATATAGGTTGGTTGTTAATCTGTACGGTCATTGAGTACGTGCCCGGCAGAATGAATCCTTTACGTGCAAATTGCGACAAGTCAATGTTGGAGCGATCACTGAGATCAAGAACGTCGGTATTAAATTCGATATCCCCAGCGCCCAGTGCAGTCCCAGCCATGGATATCAAGCCGCCAAATACTAAACTTGGGCGTAATGTATTTTTTATCTTCGATGCATTCAGCATGAAAGCAACCCATCAATGTTCAAAAGTATTCCAGCCTGAATCGCACTGCGGCACTGTGCGCGCCGGGCAATAACTGCAACCCGTTGCCGACCAGACGAAGCGTGTAGTTCAGTGTCATGTCACCCTCATTCAAGGGATGCGGGGCCATGCGCTCGCCCGGGACACTCTCCTGGCCTGTGGAATCCCAAATATGAAACGCCACGCCTTGGGACAGGCCTGTGGCAGCAAAGGAGCGGCCATCCCTGTCGGGGGCTCCATCAAACGTTACCCGCAGATGTTCCCAGTCGGGCAGCGTTGCGCCTGGGCGATTCGGATCGGGGCGTGTCAATGAACAGTTGACCAGGCGCAGTTGAAAGGGGTGTGGTGCGCCCAGCGTATTTCGCAACAGCCGGCCGATGGGCTCCGGAGGCATTTCGATTGTCTGATCGACACTGGACAATTCCAGCCCGCAGGCAGAATCAATGATCTCTCCGCCCAATGTCACAACCCCGTCGCCTTGACCTTGGGCAAGTACTTGTCCGATGGACATCATCAGTGAGCTGGTAATAGCGAGGTTTTTGAATGTTTTCACCGTTATCTCCCGCCAGTTGCCCCCCGCCACTGTGGTGGCGGGGGGAATACTCACTGATAAGCCAGGGTGAAATTGGTGACGGCGCTGAAATCACCGGGGACGATGTCGCCCGTGGCTGCACCCTGCACATAGGCACCGAATTCCAGGGTGTTATCACCGGCGACAATGGCCTGCGGGCGGGTCGGTGTACCCAGGTCGATAGGCGCGCCACCATGGGTCATCATGATGCCAATGTTGCCCGCGCCCCCGACGGTGCCGATCGCACCAGGCACCACGGTCGATGGCGCCGCTGTAAAGGTGGTCGTCACCGTGTTGTCGGTAAGGCCAGTCAGGTCGCAGCCTTCAAGTTCAATGCGTACAGGCCGGGCGCTGGATTTGCCTCCGGCTTGCAGTTGATGCTTTGCGATGGCCCCCAAGTTAACTGATTGATCTACGGATTCAGGCTTGATAGAACAGGCGCCAGAGTGAACCGAGCCGTAAAACGTAACGGTTCCATCCGCCGCTTGAACGGCAGGCATCGATCCCATCAACAGCCCGAGAGACAACAGCGCAGTTTTCATTTCAGTTTTCATTTGCAAAGACCCATCTATTAGTGAATGTCATCAGTCAATCCCAACGCAGTTGCGTGCAGGACTTTCCAGGCATACAGCAATGGTCGATGCCATTGCGACGCTGGTATTAATGCTTCGGGCCCGCCCTCGACTTGAACGTGGAAAGTTTTAAATTTTCCAACTAGTTGTATTGCCTGTTCAGGCTTTTTCCGAAGTCAGGTGATTGTCAGGGCCGTACTTTAAAAAGTAAGTCGCTGGATTCGTTTAGTTGCGTAGTCTAGATGTATCGGAATATGTAGGTGGATTATGGCTATTTGCCAAAACTAGAGTTTCGGCTGTAGGATATTAACTACACGACGATTGTTGAGCGGGGTTTACATGGTGTGTTAGTTGTAGGAATGGTATTACAGCTTTGTGAATGCAATAGGGGGGGTATGCATTCATCTCAACGAATAGTGCGGTGTTGGGCAAGTAAGGTTGAGGGTGGCTAAAAACGCGCGCGCACAAAAAAGCCCCGATCAACGGGGCTTTCTGTCTGGCTTGATAAGCTTACTTGCCCTTAGGTCGTTTGCTCGACGCGTGGCCTGCTTCGTCCACAAACACTTCAGCCACTGCAATCGCTTGGCTTTCGGTTGCGAAAGCACCGGCAACGCTGTCGCCGTGGAAGTTGATCAGGTGCCAGCCGTCTGCTCGCTTCGTGATCAAGTAGCCGTTTACGCCTTTTGGTTCGGACATCTGTCAATCTCGTGGTCTGGTTCAAGCGGTCCATGATAGCGCCAAATGACCTCGGGCCGCGCAAGTTGTTGCAGGTCAGTGTCGTATGGTCAAAAGCGTGGTAAAACGGTTGCAGCCCCTTTAAGCAAGGGGGCAAAGGCTTGTTTTGCCATGCCGCCAGTGAAGCTCTTCGTAGGATCAGCGGAACTTACGCCGACATTTTTTCTCTATGATGACATCGCAACGCCAGCAGGACCCATTGTAAGGTGACTGCGGCCTGATTAGACTGCGCCGAATTCCGTACGCACAGCCCTTTAGTAAGGACTTATATGATCAAGAAATGCTTGTTCCCAGCAGCCGGTTACGGCACTCGCTTCTTGCCAGCGACCAAGGCCATGCCCAAAGAGATGCTGCCGGTGGTGAACAAGCCACTGATTCAGTACGGCGTCGAAGAGGCACTGGATGCCGGCTTGAACGAAATCTCTATCGTTACTGGCCGCGGTAAGCGCGCGCTGGAAGACCACTTCGACATCAGCTACGAGCTGGAAAACCAGATCAAGGGCACCGACAAGGAAAAATACCTGGTCGGCATCCGTAAACTG
>Ga0157375_10004800_pt1 | contig 11747 bp, 9 predicted proteins | sample M35metaG_FD_115311 | JGI IMG/M metagenome (GOLD analysis project Ga0157375, IMG submission 115311) | Miscanthus rhizosphere microbial communities from Kellogg Biological Station, Michigan, USA - M3-5 metaG | ecosystem: Host-associated > Plants > Roots > Rhizosphere > Soil | place: USA: Michigan...
GAGAGGGAGACACGAAGTGCGACGCGCGTAGCGCCAGCGGCTCGCTGGCTGTACCGCCGCCGGCTCGGCGGCAAACGTGATCGCGAGACCTGCCAGCGAGCCGCCGGCGCTACGCGCCTCGCCCTTGGTGAAGGGCGTTTTCTGAGGCTCGATCTCCCAAGCGCGTCCCCTCATCTGCCTTCGGCACCTTCTCCCCCGCAAAAAAACCGCGGGGGAGAAGGACTCTCGTTGGAACGAACGCGCGAGAACCATCAGGAAATCTTCGCGGCCCGGGCAGAATCTATGGGTTAGTGGCACAAAGGACACAAAGGACCCTTGTGATCTTTGTGTCTTTGTGGTGAAACAGGTTTCGACTACTCCGTCGTGTGGTGCGGCAGCTCGCTCTCCAGTTGGAACTCCCACTTCGTCGCGTCGATCGGCTGGTCCGCGTAGATGTGGAAGACGCAACGGCCGGCGCCGGCCTGGAAGGTCTCGTCGCGCTCCACGCGAACGCCGAGGAGTCGCGTGAGCGCGTTGACGGAAACGCTGCATAGAGCCGGGCGGCGCATCGCGGTGTTGAAGAACGGGCAATTGCGCTCGACGAGCAGGAAGCCGTCATCGACTTTCTCGCTCGTCATGTACGGATCGGCCGACGCGTAGAGGCCCTTGAGCGCCTCGACCTTATTCTCCAGCGGGATGCCCTGCAGCGTCTTCCCTTCGACGGCCACGCGATCGTCGCAAACGCGCTTCAGCACGCGCACGGCCGCGTCAGGGCCGAGCTCCTCGGCGACGGCGTCGATGACGGCGACGTTGAGCAGGTCGTAGCTCTTGGGGAACAGATGATCGCCCGCCTCGGTGAGGTTGTAGCGCGTGGCAGGGCGTCCGGTGCGTCCGCGCTCATCGCCGCGAGCGACACGCGACTCGATCCACCCCTCGCGCTGGAGCTGCAGAAGCTGCTGTCGCACCGCCTCGCCCGTGAGCTGCAACTGATGGGCGAGCTGCGCGATCGTGGATGGCCCCTGGCGCTTGAGTGCGAGCAGGATGGCGCGGCGGCTGTCGGGAAGCTGGTCTACGGAGATGATGGCTTGGCTCCTGATGATGTGTGGAAACGAAACATTGGAGTCCAATACTCCGATTGTCAAGGGGCTGCTTGCAAATGTTTCGTCGGATAAACTTCATCGCGTCATGCGAAAGCTCCTTTTCCTCCTCCTCGCCGCCGCCGCCCTGCCGCTTTTCGCCTCGGACAAGACGTTCGAAGCGACCTATGTCGCCACGATCAAAGACGTCCCCGCCGGACTGAAAACGATGACCGTCTGGATTCCACTGCCGGTAAGCCGCGGCGGACAGACCATCAGCGACGTTCGCATCGATTCGCCTCTCAAATGGATGCAGACCTCGGAAGGCGCATTCGGAGACCACTACGCGTACGCGAAGGTCCCCAATCCGCCCGCCGGCGATTTCATGGTCAAGGTGCACTTCCGCGGAACGCGCACCGAGGTCACCACGACGAAATTGGCGGAGAAGCGCGCGTCAAAAGCGGAGATCGCCCGCGCGCTGAAAGCGGACAAGCTGGTGACGCTGTCGCCGCGAGTGAAGAAGCTGGCGAACGAAGTCACCGCGGGAAAGAAGACCACGGTCGATCAGGCGCACGCGATCTACGACTACCTCCTGGCCACGATGAAGTACGACAAGACCATCCCGGGATGGGGCCACGGCGACACCGAGCGCGCCTGCGACATCAAGGCCGGCAACTGCACCGATTTCCATTCGCTCTTCATGTCGATGGCACGCGCGAAAGGGATCCCGGCGCGCTTCGTGATCGGCTTTCCGATGACGTCCGATAAAGGCACTGTCACCGGCTACCACTGCTGGGCGGAGTTCTACGTGAACGGCAAGGGCTGGATTCCGGTCGATCCCTCCGAGGCGTCGAAGAGCACCGATGCGGCACGCCGCGCCTACCTCTTCGGCAATCTCGATCCTGACCGCGTCCAGTTCACGATGGGCCGCGACCTCGTCCTCACGCCGCCCACCGCCGAACCGCTCAACTACTTCATTTATCCGCACGCCGAGTCGGACGGAAAAGAAGTCGGCACGCCGTCCATCGCGCTCGAATACACGACCGTACCGGCGCCGACGAAAACGGCGTCGAAGTAGACGTGAACAAGCCACCGAGGTGTTCATCGTCGGCGTAGCCGGCGTAAGAACCGTAGCCCCCAGCTTCTAGCTGGGGGAATCAATGCAGCGCAATTTTTGTGAGCCCGCTTCAGCGGGCGAAAGAAAGCTTTCTATCGCGCGCCAAGGCGCGCTCACAATTTCGCGCAACCTCCGGACCCACGGCTGAACGCCGTGGGCTACGGTCCTTACGCCGGGCTTCGCCGGCGACGATTTCCTCACTTCGCGCGCGTGAGGAAAAATTTCGGGCTGTGCTCGAAAGCGCCGCCGTCAGGATTCTGCATCGCCCATGTGGCTTCAATCTGATCGCTGCCGGTGAGGTGGATGAATCCGTTGTGGACGTGCGGATGATCCTTGGCGTGCTCGCCGCCGACGCTGACGAATGAGAAGACCAGGCGATCGGGCGTCGACTGCGACTTGTCGAGCTTCATCACCGGCTGGTTGCCGGCGCCGCAGAAATGCGTGGCTATGACGTCGTTGCCGTTCAGCGTGTAGATGGTGAGCATCTCGTGCTCGGTGCCGCCGAAGAGCGTCTCCATCACCGCCGTGCCGCCGGCGGTGAGGCGGTAGCTGACGGTCGCGGGCGGACCATCCGCCGTCATCGCGTGTCCGTTCCACGTTCCGGCGAGCGATTTCAACTGCGCGAACGCGTCCGCGGCCTTCACCGGTTCCGCGGCGCGCGCATGGAACGTGATCGAGACGAGGAAGATCGCCGCGAGCGTTGCCGCCGCGTTGCCACGGACCGGCCGTCCGTATCGCTGCGTGGCCCATCCGACGATCGCGCCGACGATCGAGCCGGGCAGCATGATTTCGAAGTAGTAGCCGTGCTGCATCGCCGCGACGCCGTACGCCAACAGCGCGCCGACGAAGAGTCCGAAAGCAATTCCCCACGCCACCGACTGCACCTTGCGCGCGAACCACCCAGCGGCGATGCCGGCGATCATCCCTTTGACCGTGGAGCCGATGATGATGCCAATGATTCCGGCGCGCACGGCCGGCGTGAACCACGCCGTTCCGCCGTCAACCGCTCCCAGGATCGCGCCGAGCAGAAGTCCTACGAGAATCTTGTTCATGGTGTTCCTCCGAAGAGCGTATTCAACGCTTGGCCCAAATCCTTTAACGGTGGACCCAGAAAATGACGATGACGCGCATGACCAGGTACGCGAGCACGATGGTAACAAGGGCGCGGTTGCGCGACAGCCATCGCCCGGCGCGTTCGATGACGTTTTCGCGATAGGCGGTCACAGGCTGGTCGTCAAGCCAGTTGGCGATGTCGCTCGCGAGCGCGCGCACGGTCGCGTAGCGATGGTCCTTCGCGGGCGCCGACGCCTTCGCGCAGATCGCCGCGAGCGCGCGCGGAAGGTTCGACGGCAGGATCGCGCGCAGCATCGCGCCCAGGGCAAAGACGTCCGTCGATGCATCGACGATCGCGCCCTGCTCCTGCTCGGGCGACATGAAGCCGCGCGTGCCGGCGATCATCGATTCGCTCGCGCCGGTCTCGCGCGCGACGCCCCAATCCATCACCAGCACTTCGCCGAAGTCGCCGAGCATCACGTTCTCCGGCTTCAGATCGCAGTGAACGATGCTGTTGGCGTGCGCGAATGAAACCGCCTCGCAGATGCGCAGAAAAACGCGCAGCAGTTCGGCGGTGGGCGCGTTCAGTTCGTCGAGACGCCGTCCGCGGACGAGTTTCATCGCGTACCAGAGCCGCCCGTCGGGCAGCAGACCGGCGTCGTGCAGCGGCACGATTCCCGGATGTTCGAGTTTTGCGATCGTCCTCGCTTCGTTGCGCATATGCTCGACGGCGTGTTCCGAGGCCAGCTCGCTGGCTAGCACCTTGATCGCGACGCGGCGGCGCAGCTCGACGTCTTCGGCCTCGTAGACGACGCCCATCCCGCCGCGCGCGATCTCGCGCACGATGCGGTATCGCGTGTGGCTGAAATCGGGCAGCTCGGCGACGGACCGCAGATGCGCGACTGCGTTATCCGACAGCCAGGTCACGCTTCAACTCCCAATAGCGATCTCACCTCGGCGCGATACTCGGCTTCGGACGCAGTAGCCTCGCGCAGAACATCCAGAACGATGGCCCGAAAACGGCGTCGCATCGCAGCCAATCCGTTCGTTACCGCCGTCTCGCTGATGCCGAATCGTTCGCCGGTTTCGCGATACGTGGCGCGGTTCGCGTCATCGAGATCGTACGTTTCGAAGAGCGCGAAGCGCGTTGCATCCGCCTCTTCGCGAAGCCGCTCGACGGCCAGACTGAACACGCTCCTCGTCCACTCGCGCTGAAAGTAATCCTCGGGACTGCCGCCACGATCGTGATCGCGCGCGATCTCCGTCTCCGCATGTTCGAAATCAAGTTTCGCGAGATCGCCGCCGCGTTTCTGCCGCAGCGTCGCCTTCATTTCATTCGCAACAAATCGATCGAACAGCAGCCGCAGAAACGTGCGAAAGCTCGCCTTCGCCGCGTCGTACGACGCCAGCGATCCATTCTCGAAGCACTTCGCCAGGAACGCCTGCGTCGAATCTTCGGCATCCGCGATTTCCCGTCCGCGCGCGACGCGAAGGTACTTGTACAGCGGCTTCCAATACAGCGCGACGAACGTATCGAACGCGCGCCGGCGCTGCTCATCGTCATCGCTCGCCAACGCGGCAATCACACTGCGGCGGGTGGTGGGGAACATGGGACGCGCGATGGTAACGCGATGGAGCGTTGCGCGTTTGCTAACCGCCGCGGAGCGGCTCAAGAGGGTAGCGAGGGGTGAGAGCGAAGCGACCACCCCTCGAAAGAGGAGTGTGCCCGGGATTCGTGCCGCGTCAGCGGCACTGGATGGAGTGTCACATTTTTCTAGTGCCGCTGACGCGGCACAAACTCCTGGGCGCGTTCGTGTTCGAGGGGTGTTCGCTTCGCTCTCACCCCTCGCTACCCTCTGAAGCCGCTCCGCGGCAACATTAGAGACCTAGTTCTTCCCCATAGCCGCCAACCTTCGCTGCGCGAGCTCCCAGACCGAGGCGCCGTCGTTTTCTTTTTTGTCGACGCGGTTGTAGGCGGCGAGGGCGGCGTCGCGGACGCCGTAGTTTTCGGCCATGCGGCCCAGGACGTACCAGTCGCTGCTGTCGGGTTGATCGCGGCGGCTCTTGTCGAGCGTGCGCAGGAGCGCGTCGCGGGCTTCGATGTTCTTGCCGGTCTCCGCGTAGAGCGTGGCCAGGGTGTGCAGTGCGGCGGCCGAGGTCTGCGACTCCTCGGCGGTGGCGCGGCGGGCGTTTTCCATCGCGTGTGTCACGTTGCCGGCGAACAGCTCGAACCAGGCGGCGTTGTTGTAATCGTTCTGCGTCGGCGACAGCTCGTCGACGAGTTGCTCCGCGTACTTCGCCGCCGCGGCGTAGTCGCGCGCCTTCGCCGCGTTGGATGAGAGTGCGCGAAGTGCCTCGTCGTCCTTCGGCTTCCTGGCCAGCCGTTTCTTGGCCAGCTCCTCGGCTTCCGCGGTGCGGCCGCTCAGCGACAGCGCGAAGACGTGCATGCGGAAGGCGCTGTCGGAATCGGGATACGCAACGGTGAGCCGCTCGGCGATCGGGACGACGCTCTTCCAGTCCTTGCGGTCGGTGTAGGCGGCGCCGAGGGCGACGTCGATCCACGTCTTCGTGCGGTCGCTGGCCTTCTCGCGCTGCGCGATGAGCAGCGGAACGCCGCGCTCTTCGCTCTTGCGCAGCATCAGCGACGCGGCAGCGACACGGATCTCGTCCGCGTTCGCGGCGGCATTGTCCTTCGGCCAGAGCGCGGCGAATGGCAGGCCGCGCAGCGGATCGTCGCCGCCGCCCGCCTGGACGTCTTCGCGGACCCAGTTCAGCCACGTGCGGGCCGATTCGAGATCGCCGGCGTCAGCGAAGCTCATCACCGCCGCGCCGATCGTCTCGACCGTCGACGTCGACGCGCGAATCACGTATTGGCCGTTCTGCTTGATGACGAAAAGCGCCGGCATGTTGACGCCGTTCTCGCTGCGGATGCGCAGGCGGTAGCCGCTCTTGTCGTTGCCGTCGCTTTGCACGCGCAGCGTCGCGAACGAAAGATCGCCGATCACCGCCGGCGGCATGCTGGCGCCGGTGGTCAGGCCGCGCATCACTGTGAGCGGATCGTCGTCGTCCTCATCGTCCGCGGCCGGCTTCAGATCGAAGGCGAAGAGTTTCTTCAGCGTGGGCATGTCGTTGCGGACCATGGCCATGATCATCTTCTGCACGACTGCCTTCGGGTCCTTCTCGTCGAGCGGCAGCTCTTCGATCCGTTTCGTTTTGCGGAGCGCTTCGATGAATGGACGCGCGGTCGACGCATTCGGTGCGCCTTGCGTGGAGAGCTCGTACATCTCGGTCGCCTGCGGGTAGAGGCGCAGATTCAGGAGCATCTGTCCGATCGTCTGCGCGTAGCCGCGGCGCGTGTTCGCGTCGAATGCGCCCAGCTCGCGCACCGCGGCGGCCGAACCGTCCGTGGCCGCGACGGCGACGATGCGGCCGGTCTCGCGAAGCTGCGCGTCCTGCGTCGTTTTCGCGAGGTCCTTCATGTCGGCGAAGCGGTTGGCGTGCGCCAGCGTCGTCATCAGATCGCCGTCGTACGGCTTTGCCTCTTTCTCGCCGATGTCCTTCGCAATCGCGCGGTACTCGGCGATGGCCTCATCGAGTTTCGCGCCCGGACCGTACTCAGTGCCGTCGGTGCCGTATGTCAGAAGCTTCGCCAGCCCGCCGCGATACTCGGCGATCTTCGGATCGAGCTCTTTCGCTTTGCGCAGAGCGGCGATGGCGCCGTCGATGTCGCAGCCTTTTCTGAGCAAGCGGCCGAGGAGGTCGTATTCGAGGATGCCAGCGAGCGCCGACTGCGCACGCGCGTTCGAAGGCTCCAGCGCGACGGCGCGATGAATCTCGTCGCGGGCTGCGTCGCCGAGGCCGCCGACGAGAAGCGCGCGGGCGATTTCGATGTGATGCTGTGCCTCTTTCGGATGCAGCGCGGCCAGCTTGCGGAACTCGGCCAGCGCGGCGGTGACGTCGCCGGCGTTCAGCTTGGCCTGTCCGATCAAATCGAAGCCGATGATTGTCGGCTTCATGTCGTAGATTTTCTTCATCGCCGCGCGCGTCTCTTCGAACTCAGACGCGCTGATTCGCCGCGGGCCGCTGTCGAAGCGCAGCACCGCGAGAACGACGCCGTCCGGCTGCGACGTGAACTCTTTCGTCAGCGTGGTCGTGCCGAGTTTCGTTGTCTCGTTCGGCGGCAGCGTGCGCACGGTGTAGCCGGGAGGCGGCACGATGCGATACGTCCACTGGCGCAATCCGGGCGCCGGAAAGACAAACTCGCCGACGCGCTTCTTGCGCGATTCCTCGGCGTGGTCGTCGCCGTAGTTGCGGATCGGATACGGCAGCCAGTTCATCAGGTTGGCGGGATGGAAGGCCACGGCCGCATCGCCGTCGCGCGCGATTCCAGTCTCCGCATCCGCCGCCTCGATCGTGACGCGGAACGGTTTGGTCAGATCGTGCGGATCGGTAGCCTCGACCTTCTCCAGCTTCTTGGCCGAGTAGTACGACTTGACGTAGGTCTCAATCTGCTCGCGGTACTTGGTGTGATCGCTTTCGGCGTAGTAATGCCGCTGGAACGAATCCTCGGAACCGGTCACCGTCTCGCTGATTTCGGTGACGTGCGCCTTGCCATCCTCGGGGAGCGTGTAGATGCGCGTCTCCGCATATTTGTTGGCTGTTGACGGTGTCTCCGGCGTCTTGGTCAGACTGGACGTATCGCCGGCGGCGATGAGCGCGAGGCGTCCCTGATCCTGCGACGGCAGGTCGCCGGCGTGCGCGAAGTCGTCGGTCGGATCGACCCACATGGCCGGATCTTTCGCGGTCGCGTCGACGCGCACGATGGCGTGATTGAAACGCCCCATGCCCGGAAGTTCGGAATGAACGTCGAAGTCGACGCCGGCGCGCAGCAGCGCCACATGCGCGGCAATGCTCGACTCGCGCAGCATAGCCACGAGCAGCGTCGCCTTGTCTTTGCAGTCGCCGTATTTGTTGCCCAGGACTGTGCGCGGTGGGCGCGGGATGATCGACGACTCGCCGACTTCGACGCCTGCATAGCGGACGTTCTTTTCGACCGCCGCTAGCGAACGCGCGATGATCTCGTGCCGGTCGGTGGCGTTGCCGACGGCGTCGTGTGTGAATTTCTTCAGGTCGTTGCCGGCGATCTGTTTGTCGACGATCTCGCTGTAGCGCGTGGCCAGGTTGCGCCACGACGATCCGGTGGAGAAGGCGATGTACGGCAGCGGAACGACATCGAACGGCAGGAAGCCTTCGAAGTCTTTGCGCCCCTCGATGCGGCCGCTCTCGAACGTCATGATGCGGCGGCCGTTTTTCTCCTCGGTCTTCGCCTGCAGGTCCGTTTTGTTGACGAGCTTCGGCTCGAGCGAGACGGGGCCTTCGATGATCATCCGCGAGCGTTGCGTCGGCGCGTAACCGCCGAAGAGGAACATGTCGGACGCGCCCGCGTCGCCGATCGGATTGTTGCCGTTGAAGTCGATGACGTATTCGATGACCGAGCCGACCGCGACGCCGGGTAGCGGCGCGCGCAGCACGCGGTTGTCGCTGAAGATGTCCAGATCCTCGCGCGCCGGCGCCTCGGTGATCGCCTTGGCGTCGAGCGTGTGAACCGTTCCGTCCTTCGACACCACGCGCGCCTGCACCGTCGGCCGGTCGTTGTACCAGGGCGCCCACGGAACTTCGATCGTGCCGAGGCCTTCGATCGCGGAGTCGTCGACGATCCGGAACATGTGCCGCTGCGTAGTGTGCGACTTGCCGTCCGCCTCGAACGAGTAGTGCGCCTCATCGAGCAGGACGACGAATCCGGCATCGCTCGGCACCTTCTCCGCCGCCGCGATCAATTCCTTCGGATCCGAAGCAAATGGCGCCGCATCCCACGGATCGGACGCAAAAACGACGCTGCCCCAAAGGCTGAACACCGCCGCGAAAACGGCGACACGAAGGCGAAGAACGAAGTGCATGGAATCTCCGGACTGCAAAATTATTAGGACCGACCGGCGATGGTAGCACGGGGATCGCCCGCGCTATTTCGCCCCCGGGCGCGGCGCTTTGTAAATCGTCAGGAACCCCGCGCGGTCGGTGACGATGAGGTTGTTGCGGTCGTAGGCGATTGCGTAGGCGGCGATGCCGTAGAGCGACATGGCGCTCACGCGCCGCTCGGAGCCTTCGAAGCTGCTGCTGCCACTGCAGCGGCGTTCGACGAAGACGAGCAGTTCGGGCGAGGCCAGCGCCGCGATCTGCGCGCCGCTGCCTTCGGGAAGGCAGATCGTTTCGCTGCTGGTGAGATCGCCGAAGTTGATGGCCATGCGCATCTTGCCGTTCGTCTCGGCCGTCATCTGCTTCGCGGGTTTCGCGATGGACAGCGGCTTCTCGAACAGCGCGTCGCGGGCAAGCGCGACGAGGGCCTGATCGTTGGCGCCGAAGAGCGCGGCCTCGATGACTTTGTCCGTCTGCAGCGGTTCGCGCGCGGCCTCGGAGAAATTCGTGGTGTCGAAGAACGCCACCGAGGTGGCTTTCGTGTTGCCGAAATCCTCGGTGGCGACGACGGCGAGCAGCGATCCGTTCGCGCTCGGCGCGATGGCCATCGGATCGTCGATGCTGATCGTGCGCAGTTCCTTCTCGCCGTTGATGTCGAAGACATGGACGTGGCGGCCGAGGAGGTAGAGGTAGCGGCCCTTCGGATCGGGAACGGCGTCGCGGATCGCTTCGCCCTCCATGGTGATCTCGCGCAGGACGGCGAGGTCGGGAATGGACATGATGGTCGCGCTCTCGTCGCTGCCGTTGGCGATATAGAGCCGCGTGCCGGCGCGGTTGGTGCGCATCGTGACGAGCTCTTTAGTCGATGCGATCTCGGCGGAATCGAGAACGATCTTGTTCTTGACGGTGCCGCTCTTCGGATCGATGGCCACGACCGCCTGCGGCTTGGCCAGACCGACGTAGATGGTGCCGTCGGCACCGATCGCCACGCCATGCGGATCGCCGGGAAGCTCCCAGCGCTTGATGATTTTCTGGTCGCGCGTTGCGACCGGCGTCAGCGGCTGGGCGCTAATCGATCCCGCGATCGCCAACAGCGCGATCGCGGCGAACTTAGTCATCGATCGTGAAGGAAAACTTCTCGATGACCGTGTTGGCGAGGAGCCGCTCGCAGATCTGCCGGAGCTGACGTTCGATCTCTTCCCGAGGCTGACCTGTGTCCGCAAGCGTGATCCGGAACAGCTTCCCGGCGCGCACATCTTCCACGCCTTCAAAGCCTAGCGTGCTGATCGAATGCTGGATCGCTTTCCCCTGCGGGTCGAGGACGGACGGCTTGAGCTCGACGATGACCGTAGCGTGCATGGCAGGGGATTCTACGCGGAGCGACGTTTGCGACGCTGGATACCAACGTCAGGCGCTGCACCTTGCCAAAGCACAGACAGGAGTGTCTGTGCCACACCGGCGCCGCCGGTAAGAGTTGTCAATCAATGGCGCAGCCATGTGGCACGGACACTCTTGTCTGTGCTGGTGAGGCTCGGGACCCGTTAACCAATCTCCACCCTCCGCCGTATTAGCTCCGACTTCGTACTTGGAGGCATCAAATGGAAACCGGTGTATTCGTCATGATCGTTTTCGTCTCGCTGGGCAGCTTCGCGATGGTTGCAACCATCGTCTGGCTCGGCGTTCACTCGAAAAACCGCAAGGCCACGCTTCAGGCCGAGGTGCAGACACGCCTCATCGACAAGTTCAGCAACGCCCCGGAGTTTGTCGACTTTCTCAACTCTGATACCGGCAAGCAGTTCCTGACCGGTATCGACAAAATGCCGCAGCTCATGGCGCGCGACCGGATCGTCGGCGGTGTTTCCCGCGGACTCATCCTGATGCTGCTGGGCGGTGCGTTTCTCGCCATCTGGCTCGTGGACAGCAACGTCGGCTTCATGTATCCCGGCTTCATCCTCGCGGGTCTCGGCGTCGGCTTCTTCATCTCCACGCTCGTCTCATTGAAGCTGTCGCAGAAGTTCGGGCTGATCGGCAATGACGCGCCGTCGCCGCGCGAGGTAGTGAGCCATGGAATCGGCAGACGCGACTCAACGGAAACGCAGGCGTGAGGCGATCGTGCAACTGGAAGGTACCCTGAGCGCGTTCCCGTTCGGTGCCGCCGTGAAAACGGCGGCGCCGCAGCGGCCCGAGAGACCGATGGACGAGGCAACATTCGAGGCGTTCTACCGGAAGACGGCCGGAGGCATCTGGTCGTACATCTATCGGATGACCGGGAACGCATCGATGGCCGACGATCTGCTGCAGAAGACGTTCTTCCGCTTCCTGCGCAGCAATCCGACGATCGCGGACGAGGATCATCTTCGGCGCTACGTCTACAAGACCGCGACGAACCTGGTCTTCGATCACTTCCGCGAAACGAAGCGCGACCGCAATCGTCCGTTCGAATGGACGCCGGCCGAGGCGAGGCCGGATCGCGGCGATCTTCGGCACGATATGTCGCGCGTCTTCGCGGAGCTGAAGCCGCAGGAGCGCGCGCTGCTCTGGCTGGCGCA
>Ga0157375_10004802_pt1 | contig 11745 bp, 9 predicted proteins | sample M35metaG_FD_115311 | JGI IMG/M metagenome (GOLD analysis project Ga0157375, IMG submission 115311) | Miscanthus rhizosphere microbial communities from Kellogg Biological Station, Michigan, USA - M3-5 metaG | ecosystem: Host-associated > Plants > Roots > Rhizosphere > Soil | place: USA: Michigan...
AAAAACTTTCAGCGTAATCTTTGATGAACAGATGTTCACCGAAGCCCCGTTCTCCCGCACCGTCGCAGAACGCTTCCAGACTGAACATCGTGAAATACGTTTGAATGAAGCTCGCCTGATCGAGATCCTTCCTGACGCCATCGCAGCCATCGATCAGCCGACGATGGACGGCATTAACACCTTCGTCGTTTCTCGAGCCGTAAAGCACGCAGGGATCACAGTCGCTCTCTCAGGACTCGGTGGAGACGAGCTGTTCGCCGGCTATCCGAGCTTCCGGCGCGCTATCAAGGTTAGCTCGATGTCACCGCTATCGAAGCGTGTTTTACGTGCTGCTTCCGGCGTGGGGAAGATTGCGCTAAATGGCTCAGTGCAGCGTCACAAGTTTTGGCAGTTAGCAAACAGCGACTGCACGCCCGAAGACGTTTATCGCATCTCGCGCCAGCTTTTCTCGACTGACGCCGTGACGCGGATCACCGGGCGGGATGTCACCTATCAAACCAACGGAAATCATCATTCCAACGACATCATAAACACGATCTCGCAGCTCGAGCTCAAAGGCTATATGACAAACACCCTGCTGCGCGATACAGACGCGATGAGCATGGCGCATTCGCTCGAAGTACGCGTCCCATTCGTCGATAGGAAGGTTGTCGATTACGTGCTTTCGCTTCCGGGCGAATGGAAGGCCGGCAGAAACAAAGGACCAAAGCCGTTACTGGCTGACGCTGTGAGCGATCTGCTGCCGCGAGACTTTCTCGCGCGCCCGAAGATGGGTTTCACACTGCCTTTCGAGAAGTGGCTGCAACAGAACTTGCGTGCCGAGGTGGCTTCGGTGCTAACAGACGCGAGTCGCTTCTCCGGCCTCAATCACAAAGCAGTAGAAAACGTTTGGGGAAATTTCCTGCAAAAGCCGCGAGCAGTTGGCTGGACGCGCCCCTGGTCACTTTATGTTCTGGCAAAGTGGTGCGAGATCAACAACGTCACAGTTTGATGAGAGTGCTACACGTCATCCCTTCGGTTTCAGAACGCTCCGGTGGACCAGCGACTGCGATTATTCCGATGTGCCGCGCGCTGCTGCGACAGGGAATTGAAGTGCTACTAATTACGACCGATGCCGGATTGAGCGGCGACCAAAGGCCCGACGGAGAAGTGTCCGACTATAAAGGCGTGCCGGCGATCTTCTTTCCATCGCAATTGGGAGAGTCGTTCAAATACTCGCGCCCGTTGGCGGCGTGGTTGAGTTCGAATATCCAAAAATTTAGCCTGGCCCACATCCATGCTGTTTTCAATCACTCTTCGGTCGCGGCTGCGCACGTATGCTACAGAGCTGGAGTTCCTTACGTAGTGCGTCCTCTAGGAACTCTCGAGCCCTGGAGCATGACGCAAAAGTCTTTTCGCAAACGTCTCTTCTGGCAGGTTTCAGGAAAAGGAATGCTGCGCCGCGCGGCTGCGGTGCACTACACAACCGAAGCTGAGAAGCTCGCCACCCAAGCACTGTTTGGTTTGAATCATGGCAAAGTAGTCGCACTCGGCATTGAGACGTCGCCGGCAACAACGTTGTCGCGAGATAAGCTCGCCCATCACTTTCCTGTTCTTGCAGGCGACCCTTACGTGCTCGTGTTGTCGCGACTGCATCCCAAAAAGGGTTTGGACGTTTTGATCGATGCTTTTCTTTCCCTGCCGCCAAAATTTGCGCGCTGGCGTCTGGTCCTTGCGGGTGACGGGCCAGCGGATCACGTTTCGAAGCTTAAAGCGATGTCCAATGACAGGGTGTGCTTTACTGGATGGGTGGACGGTGAAAAGAAAGACGCGTTGCTTAGCTGCGCGTCGTTGCTGGCGTTGCCGTCGCACCAGGAAAACTTCGGATTGTGCGTGATTGAGGCGTTGTCCCACTCCGTGCCGGTGCTGTTGAGCCCACACGTCAATCTTGCCGAGCAGATCGTGTTGGCAAACGCAGGTTGGATTGCGATCGTGGATAAGGATGCGTTAGCAGCGCGACTCGCGGAGGCACTTGAAAACGAAGAAGAACTTGCCAGACGCGGCCGGGCAGGTAAGGAACTCTCACAGAAGTATTCGTGGGAGAGCGCCGCGCGGGATTTAGTCGAACTTTATGGGAACGTGGCGCGCAAAAACGGACAGGATTTACAGAATTGACAGGATTTAATCCGTAAATTCTGTTAAATCTGTCTATTCTTAATGCTGGACCAGATCACACCACTCGTACTCACGTATAACGAAGCGCCGAATATCGCGCGAACGCTAAAGAGCGTGAGTTGGGCCAAAGACGTCGTCGTGATCGATAGTTTCAGTAATGATGCGACGGTTGAAATCTCCACGTCTTTTTCCCAAGTGCGCCTGTTTCAAAGAAGGTTTGATTCTCACAGAAACCAGTGGGAGTTTGGGCTCAGGGAGACGAGAATCGCCACACCATGGGTGCTTGCGCTTGACGCGGATTATGTCGTGTCAAACGAGCTGACAAATGAGCTTGAGCGCCTGAGACCGAGTCCGCAGACCGTTGGCTATCGTGCGAACTTCCTCTACTGCGTTAAAGGAAAGAAACTTCGCAGCGGAATCTATCCGCCGGTGACAATTCTTTATCGTCGTGAAGCAGCATCGTACGTTCAAGACGGACATACACAGCGAGTCGCGCTCGAGGGCTCAATTGAGAACCTGTCGTGCCCGATGCTTCATGACGACCGTAAATCGCTAAAGCTTTGGTTTGCATCGCAGGCGCACTACACCAAACTCGAAGCAGAAAAACTGCGCGCGGCAAACCCTGCGGAACTGAATTTAGCGGATCGCATGCGACGCTGGCGCATCGTGGCTCCGCCAGCGATGCTCGTGTATTGCTTGATTGTTCGCGGCGGCATCTTTGATGGCTGGGCCGGGTTTTATTATGCGTTCCAACGCGCAATGGCAGAGCTGATGCTGAGCCACAGGTTACACGGATAATCGATGTACATTCTCGGCATCAACGCCTATCACGGCGACGCAGCGGCAGCGATCGTCAAAGACGGGCGCCTGATCGCCGCTGTTGAAGAGGAACGCTTCAATCGCTTCAAGCACTCCGCGGGTTTTCCGGAGCAGGCTATCAGATACTGTCTGGATGCGGCTGGAATCACGCTCGCAGACTTGGACCACGTCGGCATCTCCAGAGATCCTTCCGCGCACCTGCACAAGAAGATCTTATTCGCCGCCACCCGAGTTGCGAGCCTCGCAAAGCATCAGATAATGGATCGCCTTGGCAACGCAGCGAAAGTGCGAGACTTGAAAGATGAGCTGGCGCGCGTGTTTGACGTCTCTAAAAAGAGTTTGCGCGCGCGGTTTCACAACGTCGAGCACCATCGCGCGCACCTCGCCAGTTGTTTCTTTGTCTCACCATTTGAACGCGCGGCACTGCTATCCATCGACGGCTTCGGCGACTTCATCTCGACGATGTGGGCGGTGGGTGAAGAGAACTCGATCGAAGTGCTGGGCCACGTGGAGTATCCGCACTCGACCGGAATTGTCTACACTGCCACCACACAGTTTCTCGGTTTCCCGCATTACGGTGACGAAGGGAAGGTGATGGGCCTGGCGCCGTACGGGCAACCGCGTTTTATCGACGAGTTTCGCGACATCATTCGTACCGAAGAGAACGGGCGATTTCGTTTGAACCTCGACTACTTCCGCCATCATGCGGAAGGAGTCGAGATGACCTGGGACCAGGGCTCACCTGTGATCGGCCGTGTCTTCTCCGAAGAGTTCGCGCGTCTGTTTGGACCGCCACGCACGCCCGGCGCAGCTTTGACGGATCGTGAACGTGACATTGCAGCGAGCCTGCAACTTCGTCTTGAAGAGGTTGGCTTCCACATTTTGCATCACCTCCACGAGCAGACTGCACTCACGGATCTCGGTCTCGCCGGAGGCGTCGCTTACAATTCGGTATTAAATGGAAAGATATTGCTGAACACGCCGTTCAAGCGGGTCTTCGTGCAGCCTGCCGCGGGCGATAGCGGGACGGCACTGGGCGTCTGTTATCAGATCTACAATGGCGTTCTCAATGGCGAACATCGAAACGTGATGACTGGCGCCTATACTGGTCCAGAATTCTCGAACGACCAGATCCGGGCGATATTGGAAGAAAGCGGCTTGGCTTTCGCGTGTTACACGGACGCGGAGCTGACGAAGCGTGCCGCACGGGACATCGCAGCGGGTTTGGTGGTTGGTTGGTTTCAGGGCCGGATAGAGTTTGGGCCAAGAGCGCTTGGCAACCGGTCGATTATTGTGGATCCTCGTCGCGCGGAGATGAAAGAGGTTCTCAACGATCGAATCAAAAAGCGCGAGCCGTTTCGCCCTTTTGCGCCGTCGATACTCGAGGAGTACGTTGGCGACTATTTTGAACAGACGCATCCGGCGCCGTCGATGCTGATGGTCTATCAAATCAAAGAGGAGCGACGGAAGGAGATTCCTGCGGTAACGCACGTCGATGGCTCAGGGCGTTTGCAAACGGTCTCACGCCAAGTTAATGAGCGTTATTATCAATTGATTTCAGATTTCAATGAGCTGACGGGTGTGCCGCTCGTTCTCAATACGTCGTTCAACGAGAACGAGCCGATTGTTTGTACCCCGCGCGAAGCGATTGAGTGTTTTAGAAAGACGAAGATGGATGCCCTGTATCTCGGGAATTACAGCGTGATTACACAGCCTAGATAAATATGATCTGTGTAATCCGTGTAATCTGTGGATGGATTTGGATCTATGAGAATCCTGGTAACCGGCGGCGCCGGCTTCATCGGCTCGCATCTTTGTGAGCGGCTGATCAGCGAAGGCAACGAAGTGCTCTGCCTCGACAATTTCTTCACCGGCCGGCGCGAGAACATCTTCCACCTGCTCGACAATCCGCGCTTCGAGTTGCTGCGCCACGACGTGACCGAGCCGATCCTGTTGGAAGTCGATCAGATCTACAACCTCGCTTGTCCAGCCTCGCCGGTCCATTACCAATACAATCCGGTCAAGACAGTGAAGACCAACGTGATGGGCACCATCAACATGCTCGGCCTCGCGAAGCGTGTGCACGCGCGGATACTGCAAGCATCAACCTCGGAAGTTTACGGCGATCCCGAGAAGCATCCGCAGACAGAAGACTACTGGGGCAACGTCAATCCAATCGGCATCCGCTCCTGCTACGACGAAGGAAAGCGCCTCGCCGAAACCTTGATGACTGACTACCACCGGCAAAACAAGGTCGACATTCGCATCGCACGGATTTTCAATACCTATGGACCACGGATGCTCGAAGACGACGGCCGCGTGGTTTCAAACTTCATCGTGCAGGCGTTGCGAGGCCAGCCGCTGACGCTGTACGGCGAAGGTGAGCAAACGCGCTCCTTCTGTTACGTCGACGATCTGATCGAAGGTCTTGTTCGTTTGATGAACGTCGAAGGTTTGCACGAACCGGTGAATCTCGGTAACCCGGGCGAGTTCACGATCAAGCAGTTGGCGGAAGAAGTTATCAAGACTTGTGGGTCGCGGTCCAGTTTTACTTACCTGCCTTTGCCGGCCGACGATCCGCGCCAGCGAAAGCCGGACATCACGAAGGCGCGGGCAGCGCTCGGCTGGAACCCGACTATACCCTTGCACGAAGGTTTGAAACGAACGGTTGAGGACTTCAGGAGCAGAGTGAAAGCGTAATTGAGGATTATTCTCCTCAACCAATGCTTCTACCCTGATGTGGTTTCTACAGCACAACACCTCACAGATCTCGCCACCGCGCTCGCCTCACGCGGACACAAGGTAACAGTCATCGCAAGCGATCGCGGCTACGACGATCCGGCGATGCGCTTCGCACGCTATGAGCAGTGGAACGGCATCGAGATCATTCGCATTCCTGCTTTGTCGTTGGGAAAACGGACCAGATGGCAGCGCGCTTTCAGCTTCGGAAGTTTTCTGCTGCTGTGCGCGGTTCGTTTACTGGCGCTCCGGGGCTTCGATGTAGTCGTCGCACTCACGTCACCCCCGCTAATCTCGTTTCTCGCCGCACTCTTCGTGAAGCTCAAGGGCGGAAGCTTCTGTTTCTGGGTGATGGATCTTAACCCCGACGAAGCGATCGCTGCGGGTTGGCTTGATCGAGACTCGACTGCAACACGTCTATTGCAACGCATGTTGAACTACAGCTTTCGTCAGTCGACACGGACCATCGTGCTCGATCGGTTCATGAAAGAACGTGTGGTTGCGAAAGGTCTTGATGCTGCGCGGATCGCCGTCGTGCCGCCGTGGTCGCACGACGACCGCATTAGCTATTCAGAGGCGGGAAGGGAAGCGTTTAGACGGCAGCACGGTCTCGTGGATGGGTTTGTGGTGATGTACTCGGGAAACCATAGTCCGTGCCATCCACTCGACACTCTGCTCGACGCGGCCCTGGCGCTCAAAGCACGCACCAAAATCGTTTTTTGTTTCGTCGGTGGTGGCAGCGAACAGGCCAAGGTGCGTGCGTTTGCTTGTCAGCACGAACTCAAAAACGTGAAGTGCTTGCCGTATCAGCCGTTGAATGAGCTCTCGAGTTCCTTGTCAGCGGCGGACCTGCACGTGGTCGTGATGGGAGAGGCGTTCGTGGGTATCGTTCATCCTTGCAAGGTCTACAACATCATGTCGATTGGCGCGCCCACTTTGTACATTGGGCCAGAGCCGAGTCATGTCACTGATCTCGCGTCGCAGCAGGGTAAGTTTTTTTTGACACGGCATGGCGATGTCGAAGCTGTGACAACAGCAATACTCGAAGCAACACAACTCCGCCAACGGGAACCTGTCACCTCATTTTCAAAGCAGATGTTACTGCCGCAGTTCATCGGTTTAATTGAACAGGATGTGCAAATCCTGTCCATCCCGGAATTTTGCAGGAGGCTTACTTGAAAACTTACTTCGCGCTCTTCTCCATCGCGACCGTGGCCTCGCTAATCACAACACCCCTCATCAGGCGCTTCTGTCAACGATACAAATTACTCGACATACCTCTTGACGGCCGGCGTATTCACCGCACTGCTGTTCCGCGCCTCGGTGGACTGGCGCTTTACATCTCCTGCCTGGTTGCGCTCTCGACGCTGCCGTTTGTCGACAACCTGTTGACGCAGACGTTGAGCGGCATGAAGCCGGAGTTTCTGACGCTGTTCGTTCCCGCAACACTGGTACTGCTTCTCGGCGGATACGACGACCTGAAAGGCACAAACGCAACCGTGAAGTTTGCGGGACTCGGGCTCATTGCAACCTTCTTCTACGCGATGGGTGGTCGCATCGATGCGCTATCAATTCCGCTCCTCGGTTCGGTGCAATTGCCGCCGCTCGTGTCGTTCGTCATCACAATCGTCTGGCTTGTCGGCATTACGAACGCATTCAATTTGATCGACGGAATGGACGGGCTTGCTTCAGGCGCTGCGCTTTTTTCATCCCTTGTTATTCTCGGCGTTTCAATCTCGCAGGAACGGACGTTGATGATCGTCGTGTCGCTCGTGCTGTGTGGCGCGCTCGCTGGATTTCTGCGTTACAACTTCAATCCCGCTTCTATTTTCCTCGGAGATTCGGGATCGCTCTTCACGGGGTTTTTGTTGGCAGCTTTATCGGTGTTGGGAACTCAAAAAGCTACCACAGCAGTGGCGATCGCTGTGCCGATTCTCGCGTTCGGATTTCCGATGGTGGATACAGCGATGACGATGGGCCGTCGCCTGCTGAGTCGAAAGCCGGTATTTCAGGGCGACCAGGAACACATTCATCACATGCTATTGGCGCGCGGCTGGTCGCAGAAACGAGCGGCGCTGGTGCTTTATGGCGTGTGCGCACTCTTCGGCCTGGTGGCACTCATTTTTCCCGCGACAGGCTCGAGGCTCACCGGCTTCATGTTGTTTGTGATTTCAGTGGCCGTGATCATTGCCGTCGGTCATTTGCGATATCACGAGGTCGACGAGTTGCGGGCAGGCGTGAAGCGCACCGTCGGGGATCGCAGGTTGAGAGTTGCAAACAACATCAGGGTCAGACGCGCTGCGGTCGCCTTGTCAAAGGCTTCTGATCTGCACGAGATGTTTGAAGCTACCCACCACTTGCTCGACTTTGGTGAGTTCAGTTTTGCGAATGCGCAGGTGGGCCAACCCGGACGCGCCGATATGAATGAGCGTGCTTATCAAGCAAGTCTGCAACGTCATCCAAAACAGTTGCTCGAGTTTCGCAATGGGCGAGTGTTCTGGTCGTGGTCGGGAAACGGTGACGAGACGAATCGTTCGCGTTCTGAATGGAGTTTTCGGCTGCCGCTGGTTAGGAATGGAGTCGAGTGGGGGTGGTTGAATCTATATCGCGGTTTTGACGCGGACCCGCTGCTGGTTGACACAAATTATTTGAGCGATCTGTTTCGGCGTGAGTTTACTGATGCGGCGGTCAGGATCTTTACGCTTCATGAAGAATCATTTTTACAGGATTTACAAGATTATCAGGATTGTCATGTAAATCCGGTCTAATCCTGTAAATCCTGTAAAAATGAGTAAAGGGATCTTCGGCGCGCTGGTTGGATTGATCGTCCTGGCCGCAATTCCATACGGCACTGTCGAGCCGTGGTGGAAGGCAGCTTTTGTTTGTGCGGTGTTTGCGATCTGTATCGTGGCGATCATTGAAGGTTTGATTACTGAGGTCGTTGGAGGGCCAGTCTTACTGCCGATGCTGGCTCTAACAGCACTCGCGTTCGTGCAGACACTCTCCTTCAACTCCAACACCTGGGACGCCATCAGCGCCGATCCTTTTCAAACGCGTTTCTTTGCCCTGCAAATGCTCGCGCTGACTATGTTCCTCGCGCTGCTCTATCGCTACGCAAACACCGAGCGACGTATTCGCATATTGGTCTTCACGATCCTCGGCGTTGCTGTTGCGAGCGCGATTTTCGGCATACTGCGGCAAACGACACAACAACAAACCGGCTTCATCCTTCCACTGCTGAAACAAAACCAGGGCTTTGGTCAGTTCGTCAATAAGAACCACTTTGCCTGCTTGATGGAGATGGCGTTCGGGCTGGGACTCGGAATCATTCTTGCGGGCGGCGTCAAAAGAGATCGCGTGATGCTCTACGCTGCTTTGCTGCTGCCGATCTGGACCGGACTCGTGCTGTCGAATTCACGTGGTGGAATTCTGGCGATGCTGAGCCAAATCGTCGTCGCAGCGTTGTTGTTACTCAGCTATCGCACCAGCGTAGTTCGATCAGTCGCTCTGAAAGCGGTCTTACTAATCATCCTGCTTGCGGGCGTGGCGCTTGGCATTGCCTGGGTGGGCGGCGATCGGCTCGTCAACAACTTTGAAGCGGCTGGAAGGGAACTCAACACCGAAGCTACGCGCGAAGGCGCCAGCAGGAACGAGATCTGGCGCGCGAGTTTGAAGATGTTCGCCGCGCATCCCATCCTCGGCGTGGGCCTCGGAGGTTACTGGATCGGCATCACTGCGTATCACGAGGCGTCAGGACTGATGACGCCTCAGGAAGCGCATAACGATTATCTCGAACTGCTCTCGAGTGGTGGGTTGATCGGTTTCGCGCTTGGTGTTTGGTTCGCGGTAGTGGTGATTCGTCGCGCGCGTGAGAAGCTGCTGAGCGGTCATGGCATGGGCGCTGTGAGATTCGGCGCAGTCCTGGGTATCGCCGGAGTCGCTGCTCACAGCCTCGTGGATTTTGGTCTACATATGATTGCGAACGCAGTCGTCTTCATCACGCTGATCATGATCGCCACACAGCAGAAAATCGTTGACCTAAACACTCAAGCACCGTAGACTTACGCCCAACAAGCGGGCGAGTAGTGATCGCTGAGTTCTTTCTTTCGAAGAAGGGATAATTAGATGAACCGAAAACGACGTAATGGTTCCAGAGCAATTGCGGCATTACTACTTTTCTCCGTCCTACAGTTTGGCATTCAAGCGGCGACACCGATCCCGCAGCAACTCGCCGGCAGGTTGAAGACCAGCAACAATCAACCGGTCACCATCAATGGCCTAAGCGCCAATACGGGTGCTTCGATTCTCAGCGGAGCTACGATCGAGACTGGCGCCGATCAATCGGCAACCGTCGATCTTGGACCACTCGGATCGCTCAACATCAGTCCAAATACGAAGGTCGTGCTTACTTTCGAACCGGGAAACGCGAAAGCGACTGTTATTACCGGATGTGTGACTTTGAAAGCTCAAAAGGGCACGACTGGCGAAGTCGCTAACGAGCAAGGCTCGATTAGTAAGACTGATCCGGCAGCCGCCGGCATGCTGAACAACTGTTCTCCGCAAGGTTCGATTCCTCCGCAGAACTCGGGCACGCCCGGCCAGGGTGGTCTCTTCGGGCTCGGCAAAGCAGCGACCATCGCGATCCTGATTGCCGCGGGCGCAGCAGCGTCAACGCCGCTGTTCTTCCAGTCAAATCCGAGCGGCTCGAATCCGTAGTATCCATCCACAGATTACACAGATTCGTTTTGGCGTTGCGATCGTCGCTATCGCCTTCTGCCTCTTCCTCATTCAAGCTACCGCTCGTATTGGCTTCTCCCGGCTACTCTCGAGATACGCGCTCGTCGCAAACTCCATCCCCGCGGCTGATGAAGCCGTTCGACTCACGCCGTCGGATCCGGACGCACATCGCGCCCGCGCAGCAGTTCTAAACCATTTGCAAATGACTGCCGAGGCGAGCAAGTCGCTGGAGTCAGCGACGAGCTTGCGATATCGCGACGACTACCTGTGGCTTGAGCTCGCAAACGCGAGAGAAGAAACTGGCGACACGGCAGGCGCACTCGCCGCGTTCGACCAGGCAGTGCGTTGGGCGCCACACTACGCGCACACACATTGGCAACGCGGCAATCTTCTGCTGCGCATGGGGAGATACGACGAAGCCTTTGCTGAACTGCGAACGGCTGCGGCAGCCAATCGCAGCTATTTACCTAATCTCATCGACCTCGCGTGGGGCATTGCTCGTGGAGATCTAAACACAACCAAACAACTGATCCAGTTGAACGACGATGGAGTGCGGGCGACTCTGATCCGATTTCTGGCAAGCAAAAAGGCTTTTCGGAATGCGTTCGAACTTTGGAATGGATCTGATTCGGCCGCACCAATGCTATTCAACGGAGGATTCGAGGATCAGATCCTCTTGAATGATGCCACTTTCGGCGGCTGGATCCTTTCGCCGGAACAAACTAAAAATAAGCTGGCGCTGGACGTTTCAGAAAAGTTCGCCGGAACACGAAGTCTTCAAATCGCTTTTGGTGGAGAAGGGAGTCCCGGAACGCCGTTGCTGTCGCAGACTGTTATCGTCGAGCCCGGCAAAACCTATCGAGTATTCTTCAGCGTCAAGACAAAGGACCTCGTGACTGGCGGACCGCCCATCATCACGGTAAACGATGCTGTGAATAATCAGTTGTTGGGAAAATCCGAGAACTTTCCCACGGCAACAAGTCCATGGGTCAAGTTAAATTTTGACTTCACCACACTGGCAACTTCCGAAGCCGTTGTCATACGATTGCAGCGAAACAACTGCGAGTCATCGCCGTGTCCAATCTTCGGCACTTTGTGGCTGGATGAGATCCACATCGCGAACTAACGTGAAGGGCTTTGCTCAAAAATAGGAATTGCACTTGGATCGGGTCGGTACCACCCGCGGTAGCGGGTGGATGCGCAGCCTTTAGGCCCCGTACGGCTGCGCACCCACCTGCTATCGCAGGTGGTACTGACTGTGTCCAACAGCGGATCCTGACTTTTGAGGGCAAAGCC
>Ga0157375_10004804_pt1 | contig 11743 bp, 15 predicted proteins | sample M35metaG_FD_115311 | JGI IMG/M metagenome (GOLD analysis project Ga0157375, IMG submission 115311) | Miscanthus rhizosphere microbial communities from Kellogg Biological Station, Michigan, USA - M3-5 metaG | ecosystem: Host-associated > Plants > Roots > Rhizosphere > Soil | place: USA: Michigan...
CGGCGGCGGTTCGGGGAAATAGCCGGCCAAATCCACCCGGAACTCGATGTCGACCCAGTCGGCCGAGACCGCCGCGTCAAACAGGTAGTCGAGCATCCGGTTGACGCCGTCGATCAGCTCCCGATCGACCGTGATCGAGTGCCCGTCGCGCTGGTAGGTTTGGCCCAGCTCGCCCACCGGCAGCCGCGAGAAGCCCTGGCTCTTGGTCTGCTGCTCGATGAACTCGTGCGCCAGGGTCCCGGTCGCGGCATAGATCGAAGCCGGACGGTGCGGCGCCGACTGCGAGAGCTTGAAGCTGCCCGGGCAGCTGAGCCAGCGGTGCGCAGAGGACGCACCCAGGAGCGAGTGGGCCGGCTCGGTCATTTGCGGATGCCGGTCTCGACCGCCATCTTCATCACGCGCGCGAAGAACTCGTGGCCCTTCGCGTCGGGCACATCGTAGAACTTGGCGACCTGCCACTCTTTCTGGAGCGCCTTGACCTCGGCGACCTTGCCGGCGGCGTAGACTTCGCGCACCAGGACGAGCCCCTGCTCCTTGGCCTCGGCCGGGGACATGCTGGGGTCGATCAGGCCCAGATCATCGACCTGGTCGCCGGCGCCGTTGGCTTCGGGCGGGGGTTCGGCTGGTCCCAGGACATCTTCGACCGGGGTGGGCGACGTCTTTGCGGCCTTGGCGGCGCGGGCCTTGGCCGCGGCGGCCTGCTGGTTGACCTTCTTCTGCATGTCGGCGGCGGAGGTAGTCTCGGCTGTCTCAGCTGCCGAGATCAAAGCGCCGGTCAGGGCGCCGGTCAGGGCGCTAGTGCCCGGCACGCCCAGTTGTCCCAGCATTGTCAGGAAGAACCCCCGATCGACGGCGTCGGTCAGGTCGAAGTTGATAGTCGCCTGCATCATTTCTCTCCTTGGAGTTCGGCAATTTCGGAAGCCTTGCGGCGGAAGACCTGCATGATCCGCTCGTCGAGCGTGTTGGGCAGGTAGAGGAAGCTGGCCAGGACGCTGTCGCGCTGGCCCAGCCGGTGCGCCCGGCAGATCGCCTGGACGTTCTCGCCGGGGACCCAGCTGGGCTCGACGATCGCGACCTCGCTGGCGGCGGTCAGGGTGATCGCGGTCCCGGCAGCAAGGATCTGGCCGATAAAGACCCCGACCTGCGGGTCTGTCTGAAAGGTTTCGACCGCCAAGGCCCGCGCCTGGGGCGGCGTGTCGCCGGTGACGACCTCCGGATTGAACTCCAGGAGGCCCTCCCGGAGGGCTTCGATGACTGAGCGGTGCCAGGCGAAGATCAGGAGCTTCTCGGTGCTCTCCATCCGTTCCTGGACCCACAGGCAGGTCGACGGGACCTTGAGTTCGCCTAGCTCGCGCCGCATCGTCGCGACCTTGGCCTCGGGGTTGCGCATCGCGGCGAGCAGATGCTCGTCACCGCTCTCGACCCAGCCGAGCTTAGCCACCACGGTCCGGCTCTCGAAGCTCAGCCTGTCCCGCCAATGCGGGACCGGAGCGAGCGGGATGTCCTGCAGCTGGAGCGGCGGCAGCTCGTCGAGGACCTCGTCCTTGCGGCGACGCAGGATCACCGGGCCGAGCGCCTGGCGGAGAGCGTCCTGGTTCTTCGAGCCGATCACCTGGCGGCCGAAGACGGTGTCCCGGTAGCGGGTGAAGCGTTCCTCGAACTGGTCCTGGGACAGCCGCCGCTCGAACACCCCGGGCCAGAAAGTCCGGTAGTGCTGCCACAGCTCGCCGGCGTGGTTGGGGGTCGGGGTCCCGGTCATTAACAAGACCTTGCCGGCCGACGACTGGACGCCTTCGTCCGAACCGCGCTTGCCATAAACGGCGTAGGTCCGGTTGGACGGGTTCTTGAGGTAGTGGGCCTCGTCGATCACCAGGAGGTCCCAGGACCGGCCCTGCAGCTGGGACGCGACGTTCGAGCTGGAGTTGGACAACTCGTCGTAGCCGACGATCAGAAAGATCGGGTCCGCCGATGCCAGCCTCTCCGGGCGGAGCTTCGCGCCGGGCTCCAGGAGGACCACCCAGCGGGACCAGCCCGGGAACCATTTGATGATCTCGTGCAGCCAGACGCGCCGCGCCCCGGCGGGACAAATCACCAGGATGCTGGCGGCGGTGAGGTCGACGGCGACTTGCAGGGCCTGGAGGGTTTTACCGAGACCGGCTTCGTCGGCCAGCAGGACAGCTTTGTTGTCCTCCTGAAACCGCCGGATGATCCAGTCTACGCCTTGGTCTTGATAGTCGCGAAGTTGTGGTGCCGGTGTGTCGGACAAAAAAGCCCCCTCCCAACAAGCTGTTGATTTCTCAACAGTCCTTTGGTTTGACCGGGGCTAATTTGGAGCGTTGTCGCGCGGCGTGTCAAGAGACAAAAGACAACACGGGACAACAGGACTACACAGCCAACAAAATCAGCCAGATGATAAGCGCCCAGAGCCCCAGGCTGACCGCGAGAGCCGGTAACCAGGTCCACGTCATGCGTGTTGCTGGGCGCCGAACAACGCGATCAGCGCCGCCTCGGCCCGGCCGTGATCCTTCTTAAGATCAAAGCGGTTCGCCAGCTCGGGGAACTGCCGGCTGGCGATGATGCGGGCCTCGTCCTTGGACGAGCCCAACCGAAAGTGACGCTTCCACTCGTTGGGGGTCACCAGGTTGGTCGGCACTTTCAGGGCCACCAGGATGCCGCGGACGATCCCGTAGCTGACGCCAAAGCTGAAGGCGCTGGTGACCCCCTGCTTGGGCATCGCGTGGACCCGCTCGATCCACGCAACATCGGGCTGGAAGCTCCGCAGGATGCCGGCCAGTGCGGCTTCGTTGACCTGTCGCCGCCCGTTGACGACGCCGCTGGGCATATCCCCGACAAGGAGCAAATCCAGCTCGCTCTCGTACAAGGCAAAGGCGCCGGTGGCGCCGGGGTCAACCCCCAGGACGTTCATCCCAGTCCTTGCTCGATGTTGTCCGCGAGATGGCGCAGCAGGGCCGGCAAGGCCGGGAGGAAATCGGCCGCGGCCTGCACCGAGAAGCCGCTGCCCTTGCTCCCGCTGACAACGATCACGACAACCGCTGTCGCGTCGGCGCTTTCGCGGACATAGGTGGCAAGGTCGTCGTACTTTCCGGGACCCTTAGCCACGGGACAAGATGGTCCACCAAAGCGACCCCAGGTTCAGCAGGAAGGCCACCATAAACCACAGGATCACGGTCATCATGCGCGACTGGTTCCGCGCCAGCCGCTCCTGGTTGCGGGCGATCGAACTCATACAGTGCCAAATGTCCAGGTGCGGGTTCCAGCCCGGCACCCAGTCTGCCTGAGCTTTCTTCTCGTCGGTTTCCAGGTCCTTGCGGCGCGACAGCGGGAACATCAGCGGTCCCTTCTAGTTTGGTTTGGGCGGTTTCACTTGCATGTCGGGGTCGAGGCGGCGGCACAGCTCGGGGTCGCGGAACCACCCCGGCAGACTGAAACAGGCGGCGCAGGTGTTGGGGTGCGTCCGCTGGATGAAGTCGTTGCCGAGCGAGATGATGTGCCGGCCGCACTCGACGCAGTCGAACTCGATCATGGTTTTGCCCTCTCCACCCACTCGCGCTCCATCCCCAGGGCGCGGCCGACCCAGACGATCGAGTGGTTGCGCGGGTGCTTGACCTTGCCTTCGAGCCACCGCCACAGGGTGAGGTAGTTCATGCGGACCTGGCCATCGGAGAGCCGCTCGATGTCGTCGACGATCTCGGCCGGGGACAAGCCGGATTTCAGGATGTGCTCGCAGATATAGGCAAGATCCGGGTCGACCTCGTCCTGGAAGCGATAGTAGCTGGTCCTCTCGACCACGCGAAGGTTGGGGCGGCGCATGGGGGTGCTCCTCGGGGGTGTGTCGGGGGCTTTAGGGCTCGTCGTCGCTCAGCTCCTCATCGTCGATCATGAACTCGGTGCAGCAGTGTCCTTCCCGCTCGGCAGAGTACAGGACCGCCATAACCATTTTTGTAGGGATCGAACGACGCTGCAACCACATCTGGACGGTCGGGTAGGTTAGACCGTGGTCGGGTTGGTGTCGATCGAGACACTCCAAAAGTCCCTTGGGACCGCCAAAAACACGGAAAACATGGGAAACGTCGAGCTTGACCATTTGGCGGGGGCCTCCTGTTCGGTTCGGTTCGACCAAACTGAGGCTGCGACAGGTTGTCACCCGCGTCAACCCTGTGGTTTGGCCAAACACATCATATTGTATGCAATCCGCTCAAACCTACCCAGGGCTAGTCAATCCGTTGTTAACCCTAGACACAACGGATTGTCATAGCAGGTGCGCGCCAGACGCGGATCGCTAGGGGTCCCTGTCGGGGACACAACACAGTTTGTTGTGTTGCCCAACAAGTTGTGATATGAACGCTCCCGTTAACCCCTTAAAATCAACCGATATTAAGGGGAAACAACAACTTGTTGGCAATGGAGCGTGACCCCATGATCCCCGACCAAGCTGATCCAGATGATACCGTAGACATCAAAAAAGGGCTTGAGACCAGCGCCGGGCGTGCGCAAGATGCCCGCGTAACCCCCACTTTGGCGTCTGTTGCGCCGCCGGAGCAACGCAATGCACGGACCCGCACCCAACAAAAAGTTGTCACAGGCGCCGTCAGTTGGGTCGCAGGCGGCGGCAAAAGTGTCCTTTACCAACACTTTGCCGAACAGCTGGCGGCGGCCATGAAGGAGCAGGGTCTTAACGCCTCCGAAGTCGCCCGGCGGATTTGGGGGACAAAAAAGGATCGCCGCAACTACGACGTGGCGCGCAACCGGGACCGGATCGGGCATTATCTGTCCGGGCGGTCCTACCCGGAGCCCGAGAACCTGCGCAAGCTGGCCGAGGCGCTGGGCATCCCCGTCGAGCAGCTGGCAATGCCAGAGAGCGAAGGCAACCCGGGACCGCGCGCCCCGAAATCATCCTCGTCCAGCTCGCCGGGTATCCTGCAGCTGATCCCGGTCCCCCAGTCTCCGAACAAGATCCGGCTGCGCGGCTCGATAGATGTCGTTATCGACCGCGCTCAGGCCCAAGAGGCGATAAACCTTTTAATGACCCTGTGGTCCAAGACCGATCCCGCACCTTCCAACGACCTTAGCCAGCCCGCACCGGGCGACGTCATCGTCAACCACAACCACGCTTCATGAAGTACCTGACGCAGCAGGAAGCCGCGGCTGTGCTGCGTTGCTCTGTCCCAACCATCGCACGCTTAAGACGTGCGGCCGGGCTGCCTTTTTTGCCCGGACGGCCGGTCTTGATACCGGAAGGAGATTTTCAAAAGTGGCTGCAAAACAGAACAAGACGGACATCGGAACCTACCGCTCGATCCGTCTCAGGCAAAACAAGCAAGGCTACTGGGAAGTCTGGTGGACCGACGCCACCGACGCCCTTTACCTCACCAAACGCTGCAGCTGCCGCACGGCGGACCGCACGGAGGCTGAGGCTTACCTCGATGCGTTCTGCGCCGACGCCCGCGCCCAAGCCGCGGCGCTGACATCGGCGCAGACGCCGACCATCGAGCAGCTGTGCCAGCGGTGGCTGGCGGCGGCGGAGAAAGAGGGTAAGGCGACCACCGGCCGCAACGTCCTGGCGCATGTCCGGCGCATATTGGGCCGCCTGCCGGCCGACCAGCTGGACATCGCCGACTACGCGCAGAACCGGATGGCGGCATCCGGGACCGTTCGTCGGGAGTTAGGTGCCCTCCGAACGGTCTTGATATGGGCGGCCGACCGTAAACAAATCTCGCGCGACGACATCCCGGTGTTTAAGGGGGTGATCCCGGCATCGGGACCGCCAAGACAAAGGTTCCTCGATCAGATCCAGGAACCGTGGTTCTGGGCCGAGGCGCAACGCTACGGCGAGCGGACCCGGTGGCCGGCGCAAGCCCATCTGGAGGCCGACGCCGCCTACCGGGTCAGCCTCTTCACGGCGATCGGGCTGGACACCGCGGCGCGGCGCTCGGCGATCATGGAGCTGACCTGGGACCGCGTCGATCTTGGCATGGGGATGATCGACTTCCAGACCCCCGGCCAGAGGCTCACCAAGAAGCGCCGGGTGCGGGTGCCGATCGCCAAGCGCCTGATGCCGGTCCTCAAAGAGGCATGGCTGCGCGCCCCCAAGGACGCCGCCGGCCGCGCCCAGGGGCGCGTCGTGGGCACCGCCCACATCGCCAAGGCCTTCGCCCGGTTCGCGTCCTCGATCGGGGTGCCGTGGGTCACGCCGCACGTTATGCGGCACACCTGGGGCTCGCTGCGGGCGATGGAGGGCAGCCCGCTATATGACATCGCCCAGGGCATGGGCGACACGATGGCGACGGTGGAGGCGAACTACCTGCACCTGACGCCGGACCACCTCAAGCGAGTGTTCAAAGCGTAAGGCTCAACCAGGGGAGAGGGGACCGTCCGATGGAAGACAAGCCGCACGATCTGCGCCGGGCAGCCGAACAGCTCCGAAGTATGGCGATGGTCCCGACCGAGGGCGCACACGATATAGACCGCTGGCTGATGCAGCTCGCGGACCGGCTGGACTTGGCGGCGATCGAGATCGAGAGACAGGACCAGTCGGCGGTGTCCTGACCCCCCAAATAACACCGACAGCCGGTGGGTGCGCCTGGACCTCATCGCGCGCCGCGATCGGTAATAGGAAAGGCGCCAGCAAAACTGGCGCCTTTCTTTAACCTCCGACACGAGGCCTAGCCCATCGCCGAGCGGGGCACCACCCCCGCACGAGAGGAACACCCGAGGGCGTCGACCCAAGATATGGCGCATCGAGCCGGTCTTGCCAAGCCGGTTTTTCCGGCGCAAGCTCGGTGTCGCGCGAGTGTCACACGAGACACCAGCGCACGACACGCACCGACACCCGCCTTCCCCTCGATCCACCATCATCGCGAAGGAACCCAGCGTCATGACTTCTGGCGACACCCGAGTTGTGCCCTTTGTGATACCCGCCAACCGGCACCCGTTTGGGGTGACCAACCAGAAGCTCCTCGAACTCCTGTTCGGGGACCAGTGGGACCAGGTCCTGGTGACGAGCTTCACCCGCGATCCCGCCGACCCGAACGCTCCCCGTGAAGACTGGAACGGGTGGCCCGCCGGCCAGGTCCTGGGTAATCCCAACTTCGATGCGGGGAACACTTATTTTTGTCCCAGCCTCCTGGCCCCCGGCCAGCCCCGGCACGTCGAGCATTTCCGTCAGCTCAACGTGGTCATCATCGACGACATCGGGACCAAGGTCCGGCTGACGGATGTCGAAAAACTCCTGGGGACCGGGCCGACCTATGTCATCGAGACCAGCCCGGGCAACTGCCAGGTCGGCTGGAAGCTCGAACCGGAAACCGACCTGGCCTGGGTCAAGGGGATACTGACGCAGCTCGATAAAGCCCTGGGCGGGGCAGACAACCTGACCAACCCGGTCGCCTGGCGAAGGTTACCTGTCGGCTTCAACACCAAGGCGGCGCAGATCCAGCAATGGGGACCAAAGGGCTGGAAGGTCACGCTGACAGGGGTCATCCCTCGGCTGATGATCCGGCGGGTCGACTGGATACACATCGCGGACCAGATCGGCGACATCACCAGGCTGAGCACGACGGACCGGGGAAAGGCGGGCGACGGGGCCAAACCCGACGATGTGGTCCTGGGACAAGACCCGGTGTACCAGGCCCTGGAAGCCGCTGGGTATATCCTTGGAGATAAAATCACATCGGACAAATACTGGGCGGCCACCATCCGGTGTCCCTGGGTATCAAACCACGGCCCGACCAGGCCCCTGACCGGCGCCGAGTACGTCCCGGCGGTCCCGGGACAAAAGGGCTGGTTCCACTGCTTTCACTGCGAGCGCCGTGACCAGGCCGAGTTCCGCGAGGAGCTGGATAAAGTCCTGCGCCAGGAAGGCCACAAGACGGTGGCGTTCTTCGACTTCGAGCCGGTCGACCCGGCGGCGGTCACCTTTGCGAGCGTGATCTCGGCTGGGGACCAGGCGATCGACCTGTGGTCCCAGAAGGTGCCGCCGGAGTGGCCGGGCGGGATTTTCCCCGGGGTCGTCGAGGATACCCTCGCCGAGCTGGCAGAGGGGGACAGGCTGGACCTCGGGGCGCTCGGTGCGGCGCTGATGACCGCGGCCTCGGGCGCGGCCGACAAGCGCAGCCGGCTGGTCCCCTACGCAGGCTCCAACTGGGTCGTGGCGCCGATCCTGTGGCTGATGCTGGTCGCCGATCCCGGGATGCGCAAGACGGCGATCCTGAACCATGTCACGCGCCGGCTGCGCGACCTCAACGCGACACGGATGGCCCGGCATGTCCAGGACCTGAACATCTGGAACTCGCTGCCGGGACCACAGCGGCGGCAGCTGCCGGCGCCCCGGGTGGAGGTGCTCCTCGCCGCCGACACGACGATCGAAAAGCTGCAGGAGTGGATGTCGTGGAACCCGCGGGGATTGCTCTATCTGCGGGACGAGCTGGCCGGGCTGTTTGATTTTGCCCGCTACCAGACCGGCGCCGGCGCCGCGGCGCGGGCCAACTTCCTGGAGTTCTACGAAGGCGGCCCGACAACGATCGGCCGGATGACCAGGACCACGACGATCGCCGAGTGCGGCCTGTCGATTATCGGCGGCATCCAGCCAAACCGCTTGGCCGAGGAGTTCAAGGCGCTGACCGGCGACGGGATGCTGTCCCGGTTCGGGACCGTGATGATGCGCCAGCCCCAGAGCGAGAGCGATCAGAGCAAGAGAGCGGCGCCGCCGGATACAAGCCCGATCGAAACGACGATCGAGCGGCTCCTGGCATTGGGGGCCGGGGACTACACGGTCGAGGCGGCCGGCGAGGACCTGATCCGGGATACCGAGGGTTTGGGCGCGGGGATGGCGCAGCAGCCGGACGTGGGTGTCGGGTATGGAGGCTTTCTGAGCAAATTACATGGGCTGCACGCGAGGGTGGCGCTGGTCCTGCATCTGATCGACGGCGGCGGGGACCCGGTGGTCCCGCACGACACGGTGCTGCGGGCCAGACGCTACACCGGGTTTCTTCTCGATCATGCCGAAATCTTCTACGCCGAGCTGGCCGGCTCAGCCGAGAAGACCGCCCAGGCAATCGGGAGTTTTCTGCTGCGGCATCCGATGAAGCGGGTCACCGCCGGTCGGCTGCGCGCGGACGTGGCGCCGTGCAAACAGCTGCGCACCTTGAAGGAAATCCAGGACGCGGTCTTCCTGCTGGTGATCGGCGGCTGGCTGAAAGCGGAAAGCCCTTATGCCGCGATCAACAACGCTTGGGTGGTGCGCCCCGGGCTGCAGGGTCAGTTCGCCGCACGCACGTTGTTAGAGACACAACGGATTGAAGATGCGAAGGTGGCGATGAACCATCGCGGGCTGTACCGATAGGGCGGACGTTGTAGATACTACGCGCGCGCGGGTAAAAGTCAAAAAAGTTTAGAAATGAAAGGTTGGTTGTGTAAAAAAAAGCATTATCCCCCGTGTATCTACGTCGTCTCGGTGGCGGACACAACAAAATGACCAGAGAGAAGCTCATCCCGATGGCGGAAGTGGTTGCGGCCATACGACGGATTGACCGCCTGGGCTCGGCCGCGGACAAGGAAGCCCTGTCCGCGGCATTAAAGCTGCCGTACCAGTATTTCCGTGAGCGCCAGGAACGCGAGGGCAAGGCTCGGTCCCGTGAGATTATCGCGGCAATCGGCGCGAAGTTCAAAAGGCGATCGCCGCGAAAGCCCTGAAAACCGAAGTATGGGGATGCGCCGGCCGAAAAACCGAAGTATGGCGATGGCCCCCGGCCCCCCGGCCTTTTGGGATGATGTCGTCGGCATTGGCGTACGAGCGTGCCATCGGCCCCGACATATCCAGGTCGCTCGAAAAACGGCAGGCGGCGCCCCTGGTCCCTCCCGGTCATCGCGCCAAGGCGAGGGCGCGGCGCCGGTCGCCGGCCCGCAGCACGCGGCGGCACGCGGCGCACCGCCAGCACCGGGGGGTTGCTGGCGGCGGCATAGTCCATCGCGGGCGGCTGTTGCGGCCCCGGGCGACAAGCCCGCACGCAGTCAGCCCGAGCGGATCGCGGGCGAGATGCACGCGGCGTTCGCCGGTCATCATGCGACCTTGCGGAACAGGCGCGCCAAACGCCCGGTATAGGCGAACCAGAACCCGGCGAAGGCGCCCAGTGCAATGATGGCGTTGTGGGCGCCCTCGTGCTCGTATTTGCTGACGATCAGGTCCGCGAGGTTGTCGGCTATGGCCGCGGCGGCCAAGGCTGCCCCGCCTATCAGGAGCCAGCGCAGTACGGATGCTTTGGTCATGGGGCGCTCGTCTCGCCGGGCGAGTGCCAATGCACGGTCATATCGCTGGCCTCGCCGGTTTCCAGAAGCTCAAAGACCGTATGGTCATCGGCCCAGGCCTGGGCCTCCTCCATGGTCTCAAACTCCCGGTAAACCCAAACGGTAGCGCGGATCAGAAACTCTGCCATGTGGTGTTCCTCGGTTGTGTCGGAGCCAGCGGGGATGCCGGCAGCCCAAAGGCCGGCTGGGATCACCCATGCCGGCCGATAGGTCTAGCAGCCTCTAGGAAGCCCGCCAGAGGGGCGGAACGGGTTCGGGGCTATCCCTCTAGCCCAAACCCGCTCCCGCTTCTCAGCGGCGCTCCCAGGGGCTAATCCGCGGCGTGCGGGCTGGCATCCTCCAACATCGCGACCAGCACGCCTAAGCCGGCCTCGGCCAGCTGACGCAGGTCTTTGACGTTGACGCTGTAGCGCGGCGGAAACGCCTGCGTGACGCTGTCGCAGTCCATGCCGATCCCGACCACTTCCACGCCATCGTCGGCGGCCAGAGTACAGGCCTTGGTTACCGCCTCCGGACCGAAGTCACAGTCCCCGTCAGTGACAACCATCATGATGCGGCGGGTCGCGGCGGCGACGCCGGCCAGCATGTCGGCGCCTTTCAGGATCGACGCGGACAGCGGGGTTCCCCCAACGCCGACCATGCCGGCCAGCGCCGCAGCGCAGTCGCGGGCTTGAACGTGCCAGTCTTTGACAACCCACAAATCCGCGTCCAGGCCGCGCCGGGGCGAGGTGCGGAACACGGCGATGCAGACCTTTGCGCCGGCCAACTCTGCGGCCTTGGCGATATGCCATGCGGTCGTCAGGGCCATGTCCATGCGGCTGGTCCCGCTCTGGATCAGCTGGCCGCCGCGTCCCCGGACGACCAGTCCCAAGCACATCGAACTGGAACCGTCGACCAGGATCAACAGCGCGGTATCGACGCCGGGGGTATCCTCCCGCCGCGAGAAGACGTCGACGGCGCCGGTCCGCATCCTGGCCAGGGCGCGGCGATCCAGCCGCCCCGCGGTTTCGCGATGGGTGACGCGGCGGGTTTCCTCCGCGACCAGCAAACGGCCGATTTGCCCCGACAGCACCGCGTTGCGTGGCAGGCGCCGATCCAACTCTTGTGCGGCCATGCTGTTCGCATAGCTCCCGGCGCCGGTCATTGGCGGGACCGGGACAGCGCGGCTCTGCATCGTGTTGAGCCGTGTTGTCCCGTCGTGGCCGATATCCCGCTTTGAGATACCGGCGCGCTCGGCGATCGCAACGATGGTCTTTGTCAGGTTCACATCGGTGGCAATGCCCGAGCCCGAGCCTTGGCCAGTCGGAGCGCCCTCGCTCTCGCCGGAGCCCTTGCCGGAGCCCTTGCCGGAGCCCTCGCCGGAGCCCTCGCCGGAGCCCTCGCCCTGGCCTTCGCCCTGGCCTTCGCCCTGGCCTTCGCC
>Ga0157375_10004809_pt1 | contig 11737 bp, 8 predicted proteins | sample M35metaG_FD_115311 | JGI IMG/M metagenome (GOLD analysis project Ga0157375, IMG submission 115311) | Miscanthus rhizosphere microbial communities from Kellogg Biological Station, Michigan, USA - M3-5 metaG | ecosystem: Host-associated > Plants > Roots > Rhizosphere > Soil | place: USA: Michigan...
CGCGCGTTCGTACTCCTCCGCGGCAGATGCCGCCCGCATCTCAGCCGCCAACCGCTTGAGGTAGCGGTTGGTCTGGCCGCTCATGAAGTCGCAGAAGTCCTCGACGATCTGCCGGTGCTCGTCGGCACTCACCCGGCCCACGCACGGCGCCGAGCACTTGCCGATGTAGCCGAGCAGGCACGGCCGGCCGACCTGTCCGGCGCGCTTGAACACGCCGGCCGAGCAGGTCCGGGCCGGGAAGACGCGCAGCAGGAGGTCGAGGGTCTCGCGGATGGCCCAGGCGTGCGAGTAGGGGCCGAAGTAGCGGACCCCCTTCTTCTTCGGGCCACGCATCACCTGCAGCCGCGGGAACTCCTCGTTGAGGGTCACGGCGAGGCTGGGATAGCTCTTGTCGTCGCGGTACTTGACGTTGAACCGCGGGTCGAACTCCTTGATCCAGCTGTACTCCAGCTGCAGGGCCTCGACCTCGGTGCTGACCACGGTCCACTCGACGGCAGCCGCGGAGGTCACCATGGTCTGGGTCCGCGGGTGCAGGTTCGTGAGGTCCTGGAAGTACGACGAGAGTCGCGGCCGCAGGCTGCGCGCCTTGCCGACATAGATGACCCGGCCGTCAGAGTCGCGGAACCGGTAGACCCCCGGAGACTCCGGGATCGACCCCGGCGCAGGACGGTACGACGCCGGATCAGCCACCCGACAACCCTACGTCCGCCGGGCGAGTCGCGCTGCGCCCGGCGGCGGCGTCTCAGCTCTCGACGACCTGCCCGCCGTCGACCGTGATCGGGATGGCTCGTAGCGCGCGGGTGGCCGGCCCGTTCTTCACTGAGCCGTCCATCGCGCTGTACGCCGATCCGTGGCACGGGCAGGTGATCACGTTGTCCTTGACCATGGCGACCGTGCAGGACTGGTGGGTGCACACCGCGGTGAAGGCCTTGAAGGTGCCCTGCGCCGGCTGCGTCACGACGATCCGCGGGCCACCGAGGATCACCCCGCCGCCGACCGGCACCTTGGCCGTCGCCACCAGCGCGGTGCCGGTACCCCCGCTCCCGCCGGCACTACCGGCCGGGGTCGAGCCGTCGGCGCCCGACCCGCCCGGCGTGGTCGTCGCGGTGCCGGATCCGCCGCCGCAGGCCGCCAGGAGGGCGCCGCCCGCCCCCGTGACCGCGACGATCGCGAGGACCCGGCGGCGGGAGGGCTGCGGCACCGCTTGGTCGGGGGCGCGGTCAGGAAGCGTCTGGTCCATGCCCGGCGGAACGTGCCAGACCGGTCTCGGGTTCGGCACGCTCGGCTCCGTCTCGGTCCGTGGACACTTCGGTGGGACGCCCTGCGGCCAACCGCAGCGCGATGAGCTGCACCAGATCGTCGTGCACCGGGGCCACCTCGCCGAACAGCTCGGCCGCCCCGACCGCGAGCCCGGACACCTGCAGACGCACGGTGCGGCCGGCGCCGGCGACGTCGCCGGTCTCCGCCAGGACCGCACCGTGGGTGTCGCAGAGTCGCGCTCCCGTGATCGGCCAGCCGGCGACCAGGGCCTCGAGTGCTGTCCGCACGGCGTCCGCCAGCTCGGCCGGCCCGGTCACGGCGGCCGTCACGTCGCTCCCGACGCCGACCAGCCGGCCGCGGCGGCGTTCCTCGGTCGCGTCGCGGGCGAAGATCGACAGACCGCCTGCGGTGGGCAGGACCCGGTTGTGGATCCAGCGGTCCCACGGCGCGTAGTAGCCCACCACCTCGACCGGCACCTGCTGGTCGCGGGCCCGGCGGTAGGCCGTCTCGAACTCGGGGGTGATGTCCATCTCGTCCCAGATCACCTTCCCGACGACGGAGTCGGCTGGCTCCCGGTTGAGCAGGGTGTAGCCCGCTCGGTTCATGTAGACGTAGCGCCAGTCGGAGTCGATGGCGCAGTACGCGTCGCTGATGCTCTCCATGACCTGCTCGAGGAACAGCCGAGGTGACGGCCCCGTCAGCGCCTGCTCGGGGTGTCCCAGCAGGTGCGGCAGCCTGGCCTCCGCGACGGTGCCGCCCTCAGGGCGAGCCGTGATGGCGATGCTCCCGCCGACCGAGTCGGCCTGCGCGCGCATGCTGCGCAGGCCGCGGTGCAGCGGACCCGAGTCGTCGTGCGCCGTGATACCGCACCCGTCGTCGAGCACCCGGAGCACGTAGTCGCCCGGCTCCTCGCGCAGCTCGACCCGGACCAGGTGCGCACCGGCGTGCTTCACCACGTTCGCCATGGCCTCGCGCAGGATGCGGAGGAGCGTCCGGGCCACGATCGGCGACGGCTCTCCGGTGATCTGCACGACCACCTCACTGGTCATGCGCTCGCCGGCCAGCGCCGCCCGGACCGCCGACTGCAGGGCGACGGTGACGTCGTCGCCGGTGGCGGGTGGCGGGTCCAGCTCGACCAGCGTCCGCCGGAGCCGGCCCGTGGCCTCGCGCACCGCCTGGTCCAGGGCGTCCAGGTCGGCGACCCGGTCGGCGGGCAGCAGCGGCGCCAACGCACGACGTACCGACTGGAGCCGGAGGTGCACCGCGGCCATCACCTGCACGGTGTCGTCGTGGATCTCCCCAGCGATCCGCTGCCGCTCGGCCTCCTGAGCCTCGTGCAGGTGCACCAGCAGCCCCCGCTGGTGGGCCATCTGGCGCTGCATCGCCTCACGGGCTGCCACGACCTCGCTCATGTCCGCCTGGACTGTGGCCACTGCCAGCGGAGCACCCGTGACCGGGTCGCTGACGAGGAACGACGCGACCCGGACCGGGATCCCCCGGCCGGTCGGCCAGTGCAGCAGGGTGGTCTCACCTTCGTAGCGACCGTCCCGTACGACGGCAGGCTGCGCGACCTCGATGCTGGCTCTCAGGCCGGCCTCGGTCAGGTAGTCGGCGATCGTGGTCGTCGTGACGTCGACGTCGGCGGGGATGCCAGCCATCCGGCGTCCGCCGGGATTCACGTGCAGCACCGAGCCGTCCAGCCGGGCCAGCGCGATGAACTGAGGGGCGGCGTCCACGAACGCCCGGTAGAGCTGGAGGTCCTCCTGGGCCCGGGTCCGGTCGGTGACGTCGACGCTGATCCCCAGCGCTGACGTCACGCGCCCGGCGTCGCCGCCGACCGGCAGGTACCAGGTGTCGAAGGTCCGGTCGCCGACCCGGCGGGTGTCCAAGAAGGTCTCGCCCCGCAGCGGCCGGCGCATCCGTTCGACCAGGCCGGGGTCGTCGGCGAAGTACTGCCACAGGTTGGCTCCGACCACGCAACCGGGCGCCACCCCGGCCGCGCCTTCCGAGAAGGTGCAGGTCCCGTCGTGGTCGTACCCGAACACCCACATCGGGGCGGCATGCAGGACGGCGTCGAGCACCAGGTCACGGACCGACCGCACCTGGCCGGTGGTCATGGCCGTGCAGCTCCCGGCGGGTCGATCAGGCCCTCCCGGATGGCGATCGAGAGAGCCTCCAGCTTGGAGTGGGCGTCCAGCTTGGCCAGCACGCTCTGGACGTGGTTGCGGACGGTGTTCACCGAGATGTACAGCCGCTTGGCGATGGCGCCGTTGGTGAGGCCCTCGGCGATCAGCTCCAGGATCTCGCGCTCCCGACCGGTGAGGTCGTGCGCCGGCCGCTCGTGCTGGTGGTGCAGCCGGTTGAGCAGCCGGGCCAGCAGCTCGGAGCTGACCATGATCTCCCCCGCGGCGGCGGTGCGGACCGCGGTCACGAGCTCGTCCAGCGGGCTGGTCTTGAGGATGAAGCCGGCGCAGCCCGCCTCGGTGGCCGTCACCAGCATCGAGTCCTCCGCGACCGCGGTCAGCACCACGATCTTGGCGTCCGGTCGCAGCGTCTTGAGCTCGGCGATCGAGTCCACCCCGAACCCGTCCGGCAGGCGGTGGTCGAGCAGGACCACGTCCGGCGCCGTCGAGACCACCATCGACCGCGCCTGGGCCAGCGTCGCTGCCGTGCCGACGACGGTGAGGTCCGGCTCGGCGGACAGCGCCACCCGCAGGCTGTCGGCGAACATGTCGTGGTCGTCCACGATGAGCAGGCGTACCTCGTCGGCGCCGCTGGTCCGGCCGCCGGTCGCCTGGTCCGCTGACACCCTGGGCTCCCCGTCCGTTCCGGTTACGAGTAGTGCATGGTCGTGTACAACCTGCCACACCGCCGAGGCGCCTGCCGCAGCACCGACGATAGTGCGATCGCACCAGTCGCGGGCCGGGACCCGGTACTTCCGGGCCACACCGGGCGCGGATGCACTAGCCGGGAACCGGTTCGAAGGGACCTCGTCGCGGGCCCGACCTGCTGGCAGGCTGGTCGTGGCCGACGTCGTGGCGCACCCGACTGGTTCCACCGGGGCCCCCTGCCGCCGCGACGCCGGCCGACGACCCGGTTGGGGTCGTTCCCCCGTGCGGTCCCAACCGGGCCCTGCCGACGCGAGCGGCAGGCGGTCATCCCCCCTCCGCCTGCCGCTCCGTCCGGCCGGGTGGTCGGCCAAGCACCTCAGCCGGCCCGGCGGGTCCGGCTGCTGGTCGTCCTGGCAGCCCCGGTCTTCGTGGCGGCAGCCCGTGACGTCGATGTGGTGGCCGCCGGCTTCCTGCCTGCCGGTTTCCGGCCCGTCTTGCCGGCCGGCCGCTCCACGTCCTGCAGGACGTCCTTGAGGAACACCCCGGTGTGGCTCGCGGGCACGGCGGCCACCTGCTCCGGCGTACCTTCCGCGACGATCATGCCGCCGCCCGACCCGCCCTCGGGACCCATGTCGACCACCCAGTCCGCGGTCTTGATGACGTCCAGGTTGTGCTCGATCACGATGACGGTGTTGCCCTTGTCGGCGAGGCCCTGCAGCACCACCAGCAGCTTGGAGATGTCCTCGAAGTGCAGCCCGGTGGTCGGCTCGTCCAGCACGTAGACGGTTCGCCCGGTGGACCGCTTCTGCAGCTCCGACGCCAGCTTGACCCGCTGGGCCTCGCCGCCGGAGAGGGTGGGGGCCGGCTGGCCGAGCCGGACATAGCCGAGGCCGACGTCCACCAGCGTGCTCAGGTGCCGGGAGATGGCCGGCACCGCCTTGAAGAACTCCGACGCCTCCTCGATCGGCATGTCGAGCACCTCGGCGATCGTCTTCCCCTTGAAGTGCACCTCCAGCGTCTCGCGGTTGTAGCGGGCGCCGTGGCAGACCTCGCACGGGACGTAGACGTCGGGCAGGAAGTTCATCTCGATCTTGATGGTTCCGTCGCCGGAGCAGGCCTCGCAGCGCCCGCCCTTGACGTTGAAGGAGAACCGGCCGGGCAGGTAGCCACGGACCTTCGCCTCGGTGGTCTCGGCGAACAGCTTGCGCATGTGGTCGAAGACGCCGGTGTACGTCGCCGGGTTGGACCGCGGGGTGCGCCCGATCGGGCTCTGGTCGACGTGCACGACCTTGTCGACGTGCTCGAGCCCCTTGATGGTCTTGTGCCGCCCGGGCACCGTCCGGGCACCGTGCAGCTTCTGCGCCAGGCTGGTGTAGAGGATGTCGTTGACCAGCGTGGACTTGCCGGACCCGCTGACGCCGGTGACCGCGACGAACAGCCCCAGCGGGAACGACACGTCGATCGTGCGCAGGTTGTGCTCGCGGGCTCCGACCACTGTGAGGTCCCGGCCCTTGGTGCGGGGCCGCCGCAGGGCCGGGGTGGGGATCACCCGTCGCCGGGACAGGTAGGCCCCGGTGAGGGAGTCGGGGCTCTCCAGCAGATCGCGGACCGTGCCGGAGACCACGACCTGGCCGCCGTGCTCGCCCGCGCCGGGGCCGATGTCGACCACCCAGTCGGCGGTGCGGATCGTGTCCTCGTCGTGCTCGACCACGATCAGGGTGTTGCCGAGGTCCCGCAACCGGGTGAGCGTCTCGATCAGCCTGCGGTTGTCGCGCTGGTGCAGCCCGATGGACGGCTCGTCCAGCACGTAGAGGACGCCGACCAGCCCGGCGCCGATCTGGGTGGCCAGCCGGATGCGCTGCGCCTCCCCGCCGGACAGCGTCCCGGACGGGCGCTCGAGGGAGAGGTAGTCGAGCCCGACGTCGAGCAGGAAGCCGAGCCGGGCGTGGATCTCCTTGATCACTCGCTCGGCGATCTGACGCTCGCGGTCGGTCAGCTCGACCGACCGGAGGAACTCGTCGCACTCGCGGATCGGCAGCCGGCAGACGTCAGCGATCGACCGCCCACCCACCAGCACGGCCAGCGACTCGGGCTTGAGCCGCGAGCCTTCGCAGACCGGGCAGGGCACCTCGCGCATGTAGCCCTCGTAGCGGTCCCGGCTCCAGTCCGACTCGGTCTCGTTGTGCCGGCGCTGGACGAACGGGATCGCGCCCTCGAACCCGGTGTGGTAGCTGCGCATCCGGCCGTAGCGGTTGCGGTACTTGACGTGCACCTCGTAGTCGAGGCCGTGCAGGACCGCGTTCTTCGCCCGCGCCGGCAGCTTGCGCCACGGCGTGTCCATGCTGATCTTCAGGTCGTCGGCCAGCGCCTCGAGCAGCCGCTGGAAGTACTCGCTCGACGACGCGCCGGCCGCCCACGGCGCCACCGCGCCGTCGGCCAGCGACTTCTCGTCGTCCGGCACGATCAGGTCGGGGTCCACCTCGAGCCGGGTCCCGATCCCGGTGCACTCCGGGCAGGCGCCGAACGGCGAGTTGAACGAGAACGACCGCGGCTCCAGCTCGTCCATCGACAGCGGGTGGTCGTTGGGGCAGGCGAGCTTCTCGGAGAACCGCCGCTCCCGGTCCTTGGCCTTCTCCGGCAGGTCGACCATGTCGAGCAGGAGCAGTCCGCCGGCGAGGCCCAGCGCCGTCTCGACCGAGTCGGTGAGCCGTCGCTTGGCCGACGCCTTCACGGACAGCCGGTCGACGACGACGTCGATCGAGTGCTTGTACTTCTTGTCCAGCTTGGGCGGCTCGGCCAGCGACACCGTCGCGCCGTCGACCCGGGCCCGGCTGTAGCCCTTGGTCTGCAGCTCGCGGAACAGCTCCGCGAACTCGCCCTTCCGGCCCCGGACCACCGGCGCGAGCACCTGGAACCGGGTGCCCTCCTCGAGCTCCAGCACCCGGTCGACGATCTGCTGCGGGGTCTGCCGGCTCACCGGCTCACCGCAGACCGGGCAGTGCGGCCGACCGGCCCGCGCGAACAGCAGCCGGAGGTAGTCGTAGACCTCGGTGATCGTTCCCACCGTGGAGCGCGGGTTGCGGCTGGTCGACTTCTGGTCGATCGACACCGCGGGCGAGAGCCCCTCGATGAAGTCGACGTCGGGCTTGTCCATCTGACCGAGGAACTGACGCGCGTACGCCGAGAGGGACTCGACGTAGCGGCGCTGGCCCTCGGCGAAGATCGTGTCGAAGGCCAGGCTCGACTTGCCCGATCCGGACAGCCCGGTGAACACGATCAGGGCGTCGCGGGGCAGGTCGAGGGAGACGTCCTTGAGGTTGTGCTCACGCGCACCTCGGACGATCAGTCGGTCCACGGAGATCCTCACGGCCGGCGTCGGTCGGGCTGCGGGCAGGCGGCATCGGCGCCGCCTCCCCAGTGCCACCCATGCTAAGCGGCGGGTCGGACAACTAGGGTCGGCGGATGACCGGCTCCCACCCCGCACCCAGCCCGGCCGACTCCGACGCGGCGCTCAGCAGCGCGCTGGACGAGATGGCCGCGGTCACCGACCGCCTGCTCGAGTCGGTCGACAGCATGTCCCCCGAGGCCGTCGAAGGGCCGTCGCTGATGCCGGGGTGGACCCGCGGACACGTGCTGACGCACCTCGCCCGCAACGCCGACGCGATCACCAACCTGGTGCTGGCCGCCCGGACCGGCGACGGCCGGCCGATGTACCCCGACGGCGTCGAGGGGCGGGAGGCGGGCATCCAGGCGGGGGCCGCCCGCCACCTCGGTGACCTGCGGCTGGACCTGGACGAGTCCGCCGAGCGGCTGCTGGCCGCGTTCGCCGACGGGTTCCCGGCGGAGGCCAGGTCGCGGGAGGTCGCGATGCTGCGCGGCGCCACGGCGTACGGGTGGGAGATCCCGCTGATCCGGGTTCGCGAGGTCGAGATCCACCACGTCGACCTGGCCGTCGGGTACACGCCGGACCACTGGAACGCCGCCTTCGCGGCGCGGACCCTGGACCAGCTGGCGCCGTTCTTCCGCAGCGCCCGCGACTGTCCGGTCGGGGTGCTGGTGGCCACCGACGCCGACGCCCGGTGGGAGGTAGCCGCCCTGGGCCCCGAGCTCGCCGGCCCGGTCACCGAGCTGGCCGCGTGGCTGGTGGGCCGCTCATCCGGAGATGGCCTGGCGATCCAGCCCGCCGGCGCCGTGCCACCGGCTCCGCCGTGGGTGTGACCTGAACTCGTTGTGCCCCGGGCCGCCGCCGGCCCACACCGCCGCTCCCCGAGCCGTCGCTGCCCGAACCCCCTAGTGATCGGACGGTAACCTGCCGGAGCCGTCTGACGGGATCGGCCAAACGGATGACAGATGGGGAGGACGACCGTGAGCTACACCGGAAAGGTGACCCGCGGAGGGGCGCCAGACGTCCGCGAGACGGCCGCACTGCGGCTGACCAAGCTGTCGGTGGGGCCGATGGACAACAACGCCTACTTGCTGGAGTGCCGCGAGACCGGCGCGCGTGCGCTGGTCGACGCCGCCGACGACGCCGCCACCCTGCTCGCCCTGGTCGGCACTGGAGGCCTCGAGCAGGTCGTCACCACCCACCAGCACCGGGACCACTGGCAGGCGTTGGCCGAGGTCGTGGCGGCCACCGGGGCGCGCACCGCCGCCGGGCGGCCGGACGCCGAGGCCCTGCCGGTGCCGGTCGACGTGCCGCTCGACGACGGGGACCGGGTGCAGGTCGGCGAGGTCGAGCTGGAGGTCATCGCTCTGGTCGGGCACACACCCGGCTCGGTGGCCCTGCTCTACGACGACCCGGGCGGGCACCCGCACCTCATCACCGGCGACTCGCTGTTCCCGGGCGGCGTGGGTCGGACGACCAACCCGGCCGACTTCTCGTCCTTGATCGACGACGTCGAGCACAAGATCTTCGACCGGCTGCCCGACGACACCTGGTTCTACCCCGGGCACGGCAACGACTCGACCCTGGGCGCCGAGCGCCGGTCGCTGGCCGAGTGGCGCACCCGCGGCTGGTGAACTGACCCTGCGGCCCGCCTCAGGGCTGCGTCGAGGTCGCCTTGTCGGCCTTGTCGGCCTTGGCGGCCTTGGCGGCCTTGGCAGCCTTGCCTCGGCCCAGCCGCGGGAAGCGCCCGGTGACCGCGGCACCCATCAGGTGCACCGGCGGGGTGGCGCCCAGGTCCGGTCGGGCCCGCCGGTACACGGTCGCCCACAGGACCGGGCCGACGACTGCGACGGTCCCCAGCACCAGCACCAAGGTGGTGGTGCTGGCGCCCAACAGCTTGAGGCCCGAGGCGAGCAGCACGACGACGAGGGCCCGGCGAACGATGCCGCCGGGGGCGCGGCTGGACACGTGCGCGCCGACCCACACGCCCGGCAGCGCACCGATGAGCAGGGACACGGTGAGGTCGAGCTGGAAGTCGCCGAAGAGCAGGTGACCGAGCGACGCCGACGCCACCAGCGGGACGGCCTGGACCAGGTCGGTGCCCACGAGCTGCCCGGCCCGGATGCTCGGGTAGAGCAGCAGCAGCGCCACGATGATCAGCGAGCCCGAGCCGACCGAGGTCATCCCCACGACCAGGCCGCCGAGGATGCCCACGAGCAGGGTGGGCACCGGGCGGGCCACGATGGTCTCTACCGGGGTGTCGACGACCTCTCCGGCTGCGGCTCGCAGCCGCAGCTGCTGGGACTTGCGCAGGTCCAGCAGCGCCTTGGCGATCATCGATGCGGCCGCGAACAGCAGCGCGATGCCCAGGCTGTTCTTGACGACCCCCTGGGTCTGCGCGCCGTTGCCGATCGCGCGCAGGACGAGAACGCCGGCGAACGCCGACGGGACCGAGCCGATCACCAGCCACTTCACCAGGCCGCGGTTGACGGTGCCGCGACGCAGGTGCACGGCGCCGCCCACCGGCTTCATGACCATCGACGCGACGAGGTCGCTGGACACGGCGGCCAGCGGCTGGATGCCGAACAGCAGGATCATCATCGGCGTCATCAGGGCACCGCCGCCCATGCCCGTCATGCCGACCACGAAGCCGACGAACAGCCCGGCGATGGCCACGGCCCACCAGCTGGGATCCATGCGCGCAGAGCCTAACGGCCGCCCGCCGTCGGATCCCGCCGGACCTTCAGCAGGCTGGCCACGGTGGTGACCGCAAGAGTCGTGATGATGACGGCCAGCGACACCCAGATAGGGATCTCCGGCACCGCGGTGACGGGCTCGCCGCCGTTGATGAACGGCAGCTCGTTCTCGTGCAGCGCATCCATGATCAGCTTGACCCCGATGAAGCCGAGCACCACCGAGAGGCCGAGGCTCAGGTAGACCAGCCGCTGCAGCAGGCCGCCGATGAGGAAGTACAGCTGCCGCAGGCCCATCAGCGCGAACACGTTGGCCGCGAAGACCAGGTAGGGCTCCTCGGTGAGCCCGTAGATCGCCGGGATCGAGTCCAGCGCGAACAACAGGTCGGTCGTCCCCAGCGCGACGATGACGATCAGCATCGGGGTCATGACCCGCTTGCCGTCGACCCGGGCGATGATCTTGACGCCGTGCCACTCCTGGGTGGCCGGGAACCGCCGCTCGACCCAGGCCAGCAGCCGGTTCTCCTCGAAGTCCTCCTCGTTGCTCGCGCCCTGGGTGGCCAGCTTCACGGCCGTGTACACCAGGAACGCACCGAACAGGTAGAACACCCAGCTGAAGTTCTGGATCGCGGCCGCACCGATCGCGATGAAGGTCCCCCGCATCACCAGGGCCAGGATGATCCCGACCAGCAAAGCCGTCTGCTGCAGCGGCCGGGGCACCGCGAACCGGGCCATGATGATCACGAAGACGAACAGGTTGTCGATCGACAGGCTGTACTCCGTGAGCCAGCCGGCGTAGAACTCGCCCGCGTACCGCGGCCCGGCGGCCACCAGGATCCCCACGCCGAAGACCACCGCCAGACCGACGTAGAACGCGATGGCGACCGCGCACTCGCGCATGGACGGCTCGTGCGGCCGGCGCCCGATCACGAGCACGTCGACCGCAAGCAGGCCGACGAGCAGGGTGATGCTCACGGCCCAGACCCAGCCCGGGACGTCCATCAGGCGGCCGAGGTGTCGTCGCCGGCGTTCCGGGCCAGGCTGGCCACGGTGGTGACTGCCAGCGTCGCAGCGATGAAGCAGAGCGAGAACAGGATGCCGACGTGCGGCAGCGGCACCGACCCGCCGTGCTCGACGTGCGACCCCTCGAGGGCCTCGATCACCAGCTTCGCGCCGATGAACCCGAGGATCACCGCCAGCCCGATGTTGAGGTAGACGATGCGCTCCAGCAGCCCGCCGACGAGGAAGTACAGCTGGCGCAGGCCCATCAGCGCGAAGGCGTTCGCGGCGAAGACGATGTAGGTGTTGGTCGTCAGCCCGAAGATCGCGGGGATCGAGTCCAGCGCGAACACGACGTTGGCCACGCCGATCGCGATGACGACGAGCACCAGCGGCGTGAACACCCGCCTCGTCCCGGACCGTGTGACGAACCGGGTGCCGTCGTAGGCGGTCGAGAGCGGCAGGACCCGCCGGAACAGCCGGAGCACCGGCCCCTCCTGGTAGTCCTCGTCGTCGTTCTCACCGGACATGAGGAGCTTCGCGGCCGTGTAGACCAGGAAGGCACCGAA
>Ga0157375_10004811_pt1 | contig 11733 bp, 8 predicted proteins | sample M35metaG_FD_115311 | JGI IMG/M metagenome (GOLD analysis project Ga0157375, IMG submission 115311) | Miscanthus rhizosphere microbial communities from Kellogg Biological Station, Michigan, USA - M3-5 metaG | ecosystem: Host-associated > Plants > Roots > Rhizosphere > Soil | place: USA: Michigan...
ATCCCGACGGAATCTGGCCGAAGAACGGCGCACGCCCCGGCGACGTGCTCTTCCTGACCAAGCCCCTCGGTACCGGACTGATCATGACCGGCTACAAGCAGGGCAAGGCCGGCGACATGCAGTTGGAACGCGCCATCCGCTGGATGCGTACGTTGAACAAGGATGCGGCCGATGTCCTCCGGCCCCTCGAACCCCACGCCGTCACGGACGTCACGGGCTTCGGGCTCTTCGGGCATGCCCACGAAGTCGCGGATAGAAGTGGCGTCTGCGTCCGTCTCGAGTCGGAGCGATTCCCGGCCATCGACGGCGCGCTCGACGTCGCGCGCAAAGGGGTGCGAACGAGTGGCGATCCGCGCAATCGCGACTTCGCCGGCAGCCATGTGACCAGCGACGGGCTCTCCGACACGCTCGGCGCGCTCGGCTACGACCCGCAGACGGCCGGCGGCCTGCTCGTTTCGCTTCCTGCAGAGCAGGGCGCCGCGCTCGAGGCCGAGTTCGCAAAGCGCCGGCTGTTCGTTCGCAGGATCGGCCGCGTGGAGGAGGGCGTCGGCGTCTACGTCGAGTGAGCGCCGGCATGATCCACGGGCGGTTCCAGCCCTTTCACAACGGACACCTCGAATATCTCCGCGGTGCGGCGGCGCAGTCGGACGACGTGTTCGTCGGGATCACGAATCCCGATCCGCAGCGCATCAGGGAGGAGCCGAGCGATCCGCTCCGCCATCTGCCCGAGTCGAATCCTTTCACGTACGTGGAGCGTCTCTTGATGATCGAAGCCGTTGCCGAAGACGAAGGTCTTCGCGCACACGTGATCCCCTTTCCCGTCAACGAGCCCGAGCTCTGGTCCGCCTACGTCCCTGCGGGCGTCACGCAGTACCTGCGGCTGTTCTCGGAATGGGGCGGGACGAAGCTCGACCGCATGCGTGAGGCCGGGTACGACGTCGTTGTGCTCGACGAGGGAGTCGAGAAGGAGATCTCCGGCACGGACGTACGCGCCGCACTGCGTTCCGGCGGAGAGTGGGAGGCGCTCGTTCCTCCCGCCGTGGCCCGGGTGATCCGGTCGCTCGAGCGCGTCTCGGTCTGAATGCTTCCGATCGTCGTCTTCCTGCTGGACGGGCTTGCGGACCGCGCACACGAGTTGCTCGGCTGGCGCAGCGGGCTCGAGGCGGCGAAGACTCCGAATCTCGACCGACTGTGCTCTTCGGCTTCGTGTGGCGTTCTCTACGCGGTCGGCCCGGGACGTGCGCCTTCCAGCGAGGTCGCGCACTGGTCGATGTTCGGGTACCGGCCCGACGAGTTTCCCGGCCGCGCCGTCTTCGAGGCGCTCGGCCGCGGTCAGGAAGTGAGTGCAGAGCATGTTTTCGCTTATGCGGCGCTCCGACCGGCTGAGCGTCGTGACGACGGTTGGTGGCTCACCGGGCGGCCCAATCCCGACCGGGACGCCGAGGAGGCGGAGCGGCTCGTCGCGTTGTGCGACGGGATCACGATCGACGGGCTGACCTTCTGGCTGGAGCACGTCTGGCGAGGTGAAGCGATTCTCCGGGTCGCGGGCGGCGCGGATGAACGCGTCACCGACAGCGACGCGTTCTTCCGTGACCGGCATCCCGTGCTGCGCCCGCAGGCGCTCGTTCCCGAAGCGGAGCGAACGGCGCGCGCTGCAGAAGCATGGAGCCGCGAGGTGATGCGACGTCTCGAGGGCGAGCGCTTCAACATGATCACGCTGAAATGGTGGGGCAGGCCGCGCGACGTGCCGACGTTCGAACAGCGGCACGGGCTCCGCGGGACCTTCATCGCGAGCTCCGCATTTCTGCGCGGGTTGGCGCTCGACGTCGGCCTCGCCGCGCGGGAGGAGCCCGAGACTGCCGATGCGGCCGAGGATCTGCGCGGCCGGGTCGCGCTGGCGCGGGAGCGGCTCGATGCGGGGGACTCGTTCGTGTTCTGTCACGTCAAGAGTGCGGACGCCGCCGGCCATACGAAGGACCCTCGGCAGAAGCAGGCGATGATCGAAACGCTCGACACCGCACTCGGCGAGTTGCCGACCGACCGAGCGATCGTGTGCCTGACGGGCGACCACGCGACACCCGCATCCCCGGACGTGATCCACTCCGGCGATCCCGTTCCCTTCGTCGTTGCCGGCCCGGGAGTGCGCCCGGACGGCGTGAGTGAGTTCGGCGAGTCGACGTGTGCCGGGGGGATCCTCGGCCATCTGCGCGGCCCGGACATGATGCCCGTGCTCCTGAACGCCGCCGACCGCCCGCTGTTCCTCGGCTCGCGCCCGACGGCGTTCGACGGAGCCGACGGCTACCCGGCGATTCTCGACCCTCTCTGAATAGACTCGACGCCGTGCACGCCCAGCCCACGGCGCTCGCTCGGCTGCGGGCGCTCGTCCTGACCCCCGCGCAGATCTATCCGCTGATGCTTGCGCAGCTCGGTGCGCTCTGGCTCATCGTCGGCACTGGAGCCGCGGTGCGTCTCACCGACTCCGGCCTTGGTTGCCGTGCGTGGCCCGGCTGTGAGACGGGGCATCCATTGCCTGCGAAGGACGCGCACGCGTTCGTGGAGTTCGGCAACCGTCTCGTCGGCGGTGTCACGATCGTCGTGACGCTGCTCGCCTGGCTCGCGGTACGGCGCGTGCCCGGGTTGTCGGTGTGGGTTCGGCGCACTGCGCTCGCCGTGTTCCTCGGGACACTGGCGCAGGCTCCCATCGGGCTGCTCGCAATCGCGTCAGATCTGCGCTGGCCGATCGTCATGGTTCATCTGCTGTTGTCGATCGCGTTGCTCGCGGGTGCGACGATTCTCGTCCTCGAGGTTCGCGCGGAAGCTGTCGGCCGCGTCGAGCCACTCGTCCCTCTGGAGCTCCGCCGGCTCGGGCTCGCGTTCGTGGGCGCAGCCTTCGCGCTCATCGTCAGCGGAGCCTTTGCGACCGCGGCCGGCCCGCACTCCGGCGGCGGCGCGGCCGACAAGATCGACCGCCTGGGGCGCCTGGAGCCGATCGTCTACGTCCATGCGGCGATCGTGGGAGTCTTCCTGTTGACCTTCCTCTTCAGCCTGGGCTACCTCGCGGCCCGTCGCGATCGCGCGCCGCGACTCTTCAACTTCGGCGCCGTCGTGTTCGTGCTCCTGCTCGCCCAGATGGGGCTGGGAGAGATCCAGTGGCGCACTCACCTGCCGTGGGGGCTGGTGCTCCTCCACGTCTTCCTGGCGTCCACCGTCTGGGTGGGCACGGTCGCCCTCGCGACGCTGTTCTTCCGGCCGAACGTAGACTTCACCGATCGCTGACGAACTTCGCATCGTCACTCGGCCGAGCCTGCGCGAGCCGGTTCTGATTGCGGCATTTCGCGGCTGGAACGACGGCGGCCAGGGCGCCTCGCTCGCAGGCGGCTACCTCGCCAAGATCTGGGAAGCGGATCGCTTCGCCGACATCGAGCCGGAGAACTTCTTCGACTTCCAGGCCACCCGTCCGCACGTTTCGCTTGTCGACGGTCAGACGCGGCACATCGAATGGCCGGAGAACGCCTTTTACTACGCGCCCATTCCCGGGGTCGACCGCGACGCGGTCCTGCTGCTCGGGATCGAGCCGAACCTCCGCTGGCAGACGTTCACCGGGATGGTCGTCGACCTGGCCCGCGAGCTCGGCGTCGAGATGATGATCACGCTTGGATCGTTGCTCGCCGACGTGCCGCACACGAGACCGTCACCGGTGACCGGCGGCGCGACCGATCAGGAACTGATCGAGCGTCTCGGCCTACAGCGCTCGCGCTACGAAGGGCCGACCGGCATCGTGGGTGTGCTCCACGACGCCTTCAACCACGCCAGCATTCCGTCGGTCAGCCTCTGGGCTGCCGTGCCTCACTACGTCTCTCTGGCTCCGAGCCCGCGCGCCGCGCTCGCACTCTGCCAGCGGCTGGGCGACGTGCTCGGGACGCAGATCGACACGGCCGAGCTCGAAGAGGCCTCAGAGCGCTACAGCGAGCAGGTGAGCGAGGCGGTCTCGTCCGATGAGGAGACCTCCGCATACGTCGAGGAGCTCGAGCAGCGCGCCGAGTTGCTGGAAGACGAGGAAGACCTTCCCTCCGGCGACTCACTCGCTGCCGAGCTCACGCGCTTCCTGCGCGAACGCGAGCGCGGCAACGGCGGCCCCGAACGCGGTCCGTCCGAACAGCCCTAACCGAACGTAAAGGCGTAAGCCGCTAGGCCTGGCGTGAGGCCGAGCTCGAGCAGGCCGTCCGCGGCGTGCTTCTGCGTGACGAGCGTGTAGAGCCGGTCGCGGTCGATCCGCACGGTTTGCAACTTTTTGCCGTTCAGCTTCACCGTCACGACGCCACGACCGGTCAACACGAGATGCACCGTGCGGGCGTCGAAGTGCAGTCGGACGCGCGCGTTGTCGCCGGCGACGATCCGCTCTCCTTCGACCTTCCACGTTCCGTCGTACGCGTACGAGTCTTGCGTGAGCGAGGGCGGAAAGTGGTAGGCGGCGTTGCGGTCGGTTCGCAACGGCGACCCCGTGTAGTTGCCAATGCGCAGATAGCCGAGATACGACTCGGGCGTCCTGATCTCCTCCGGCGTAAGGTCGGTGTCCCGTCCGGCCTGAGGCAGCTGTCCGGCTTTGCCGGCCTCGAGGAGACGACGGATGTTCTGCTCCGTCTTCGCGTAATAACCTTCGCCGAAGTGGACGTCGCGCACTCGTCCTTCCTGGTCGACGAGGTAGTCCGCGGGCCAGTACTGATTCGAGTACGCCTTCCACGTCCCGTACGAGTTGTCGAGCGCGACCGGATATCGAATGCCGAGCCGCTTGACGGCCGCTCGGACGTTGCCGAGATCATGTTCGAACGCGAACTCGGGTGTGTGTACACCGAGGATGACGAGACCTTTCGAGCGGTAGCGGGCATCCCACGCTTTCAGGTACGGAAGCGTGCGCAGGCAGTTGATGCACGAGTACGTCCAGAAGTCGACGAGGACAACCTTGCCCCGGAGCTCGGGAAGGCTGAGCGGGCGCGAGTTGATCCAGGCCGATACGTCGTGAACCTCCGGCGCGGAGCCGTAATCCTTCAGTGGCACCTTGCCGATGCGCGATGCCAACTGCTGTTCGCGCGGGACGAACGCCGCGTCGGGCTTGCCGCTGAGTCGGGTCAGCCGGTCCTGCGCGGCAGAGCTGCCCTCGATCGCGTCCTGCACCCATTGCGCGTAGCCGGGCACCTTCGTCTGGAGGTTCTCCGCCCAGCCCTGATAGATGACGACGGCGGCCGCTGCCATCAGCACGCCTCCCGCGACGCGCACGGTCTGGGCATGTTGTCGAAAACGCGTTGTGAGCCCACGACTGCCATGCGCGATCGCGAGCAACGGCACAGCGGCACCGGCCGCATACGCAATCGCGATTGCGACGATCCAGCCGCCGACGCGATCGGTTGCGGCGTTCGCGGTCAGCGTTGCGAGCACCGGTCCGCCGCACGGGATGAACACGAGGCCCAGGCTCGCGCCGAGCAGGAAGCCGCCGCCGAGATCGCCGGCGCGCCGACGAGTGAAGAAGCGGAAGGGACGCTCGACGAGCTCGCCCACCTTCGGCACGATCAACGTCACTGCGAGTGCGAGCAACAACGCCGCCCCGATCTGGATCTGGTGCTTCGCGCTGATTCCGATCAGGCCCCACAACCAGGCTCCGGCGAGCAGGAAGGCGGTGAAGGTCGTGATCAGACCCGCGGCGATCGCGTACGGCCGCCTGGTGCTTCCGGCTCCGCCGGCGAGCACGATCGGCAGCACCGGGAGGATGCAGGGCGTGAACGCGGTGATGATGCCGGCCGCGAACGCGATCGGGACCAGGATCAACATCCTGATTAGTCGGTCTTAGGCGGCAGGCGTTTCAGCGGATGCCGGCTTGGCCTGGGGGGCGGGCTTCTTCCTGGGCCGCGGTTTCGGCTTCTTCTCATCCGCGGGCCCGGCTTGCTGCTGCTGCCCCTGTGGTGCCGGTGCCTGTTGCGCCTGCGCTTGCTGCGCCTGCTGTTGCTGCTGTTGTTGTTGCTGCGGCTGCGTGCCGCCCTTCTTGCGCTTGCGTCGCTTGCGGCGTCTGGAACGCCCCGACGTGACCTTCGGCTGCGGAAGATTCTCTGCGAGAGCGCCGGCGACTTCCTGCACCGTGCCGAGACGCTCACGCGCCGCCTCGATCAACTGCGTCGCGCGCGGTGTGTAGCCCTCGGCGGACGCGAGCAACGCGGCACCGACTGCAACCGGCAGCTCGAGGGCCGCATTGACCAGCTTCGCTGCGTTCTCTTCGTGCCGGTGACCGCGGGAGTTGGCCAGCGCGCCGAGCAGCCGTTTCGCCTCCGGGAACTCCGCACTAGCGCGGCGGTCCTGCACCTTGCGCGACGCTCGCGCGAGACGCCAGGTCCAACGCTCCAGGATCTGGTCCGGTGCGTCGGCCTTGCCCTCTGCGATAGCGCGCAGCATGACGCGGACACCGCCCATACGGTCCTTCTCCCAGGTCGGTGCCTGCGTGACGAGCGTGACGAGATCGTCGAAGTCGGCCCGCTCGACCGTCATCGACACGCGGTCGGAGAGAGCGATGATGCGGAGGCGGCGATTCGGGTTCTCCGCAGCGCATGTCGCGAGGAACTGTTCGAGACATGCCTTGGATGCGCCTCGAGCCGTCAGCTTCTCCACGAATGCGGCGCGTTCGTCGAAGCGGATCTGGCGGCCTGCGATCGTCGCCCAGTAGCGCTGCTCGTCCTCGTCGAGGTACTTCGGGTCGACGCGCTGCCACTCGCGTGTGATCACGGCTAGCCGGCGACGAACATCGGGGGTGACCGGAACGAGCCACGGCGCCGGAGTGAGCTTGCGGCGCGCCCGCCGCTGAACTCGGCGACGCGGCGCCGGCGTGACGCGTGCCCCCTCGCGATAGAAGTCGGCGTCGAGCAGAGAGTGCAACGAGATCACGCGCTCGTTGTGGGTCGCCGCCTTCGGGACGAAGTCGATGACGATCCCGGCCTCCTTGCGCGGATGCGTGCGCATGATCCGGCCGATCCGCTGCTGATACACGCGTCGCGACGCTGTCGGCGCGAGATGCATGCAGATCGTCGCGCGCGGAGAGTTCCAGCCTTCGGCGAGCAGCATGGCGTTGATGAGGACGTTGATCTCACCGCGCTCGTAGGCGGCCAGAGTTTCTGCGAGCCGCACAGGTGGAGTGCGGCCCGAGACGGCCTCGGCCTTGAGGCCCACCGCGCGGAATTCCTTGGCCAGGTTGTACGCATGGTCGACGCCCGCCGCGTAGACGATGCCCGGCGTGTTGTCGAAGCGTTCGCGATAGAGCGACGCGGCCGCCTGGTTCAGCGCCTGGTGGTCGAGTGTCTTCGCCAGCACCTCCTGGTCGAAGTCGCCGCCGACGATCGGCACCTGGTTGATGGCGGCGACCGGTGGGACGCGCAGGTCGCGCAGGGGTGCGATCAGCCCGCGCCGCGCGGCGTCCTGTAGCGGCAGGTCGTCCACCGACGCAGGGAAGACATCAGACACCTGCTTCGCGATCAGCTGTTCCGTCGCCGTCATGCCGATGTAGAGCGGCTCCGGGAACGAGCGGATCGCGGCGCTCGTCTTCTCGCCCAGCGCGGTGTGTGCCTCGTCGCAGATGATGAGCTGGTACGCCTCGCGCGAGATCGAGTCGTGGTGCCGCGCGAACCAGGCGTAGGTCTGAATGGTGAGCGGGTTGGTGTCGCCGAGCAGTGGCTCCTTGCCACGCTCGACGGCGGGGGCGAAGCGCTCGCTGTACCCCTCGTCGGTGAGATCGCGCTGGAACTGCGAGACGAGCAGCCGGCGGTGCGTGAGGATCAGGACGCCCAACGAGCGCGCCGCTTCCACGAACCCGGCCGCTGCGATCGTCTTGCCCGACGCGGTCGGATGACGGAACCGATAGCGGCGGGCCGCACCAGGGTCCGGGCCCGTGTACTGCTCGTCATCTTCGACTTCTTCGTCGAGAACATCCTCGACGGAGTCCTCCACCGGCTCGTCCTCGTCTTCCGCTTCAGCTTCGACGACCTCCGCGGCGACTGCACCGTTTCCGTTCGGCTCCGCTTCCTTCTCGTGTGCTGCGATCAGCTCGGTGAGCATGCCGGCGAGCGCGTCGATCTGGTGGCGGCGCAGCTCGGTGCCGGATGCGAGGTGGGGTTTGTCCTCGGCGAGCACGCGTTCGAGCCCGAGCATGAGGCCGTACCCGACTTTCCAGCCGGACGATGGCGAGCGACGTCCTCCCTCGATCTCTGCGAGGGCGTCGTCGAGTGCGCGCCGCCTGGAGGTGGCAGGCGCCAGGACCTTGGCGGGATCCTCGCCCTCACGAATGAAAGGCTCGCCCGCCCAGGCTTCGGCTCGGAGGGCGTCGGCCATCAGGCCGTCCGTCGCCTCCGACGCTGTAGTCGGCTGCTCTTTGATCTCCTGCATGGACGCAGCGTCTGAAAGCGCTGCACTTGTAAGAAAAGGCGACCCCGCAAAGCCCCAAGGCGGGGGTCGTAGAATCAGTATATCGACCGGAGACCCTGGGAGGGTTCCGGGTTAGCGGAACCCGGCAGGCGGGTGAAGACGGCCGATCGGGCAAAGCCCGACGGGCCTCTATGCGGCGCCGCCAAGTCGGCGCCTTGGACTGGTCGGCTAGGTGCCGAGCCCCCCGAAGACGGCAAAGGGGTTCTGGGGCTGCACCTCGTAGACCAGCTCGCCACCCGGCTCGACCTCGCCGTGGACCCTGCGGGCGAGCTCGACGGCCTCCTCGCGGCTGCCGGTGCCCGCGATCACGTACGTGAAGGTCCGGGAGACGTCGTAGCCCTCGCCGCGGAGCTGTTCGGCAAGTTCGTCGGCCTCGCGGAGGCTGTCTGCTTCGACCCGCACCTCCCACGGCGCATAGCCCCGTTGCAGCAGCTCCTCCTCGACGTCCGGCCCCTCGGGGTCGTCGTTCCAGCGCTCTTCTTCGTGAAGCCAGCGCTCGGTGACGAAACGGGACGGCGCCAATCCGAGGTCGTTCAGCTCGCTCTCGATGACCCGTCCAGCCTGCTCCGCCTGCATGCCGGTCGCCGCGTAGACGAACACCGTGTCGTCGTCACGCGACACCGCAAGCCGGTGCTCGCGTAGCTCGTCGGCAAGCTCCTCCGCGTCGCTCTGCCGCAGGCCGAGCCTGCCGAGCAGGTCCTGGGCACCTCCCTCGTCGGGAAGCTCGACTCGAACCCGCCAGTCGTCTTGCGCCATGGTGAGAGCCTACTTTCGCGCGGCTCTCGTCACACGAACGTACCTGTGCCTGGCACCGGTACGTGCCGCGGGAGCCCGCATGTCCTGCGACGTGGACGGCTTCTGTGACGAAGCTGGCCCCTTCTCGTACCCGTGCCTGGCACCGGTATGGTCGGTTTAGGCAGGCGCCCCAGCCGCCAGGTCGGCAAAGGTGTGGCCGAAAAGGCGCTCCGCCATGCCGATCTGGTCCAGGTGCTTCGTGATCCCGCCGAGGAAGAACGGCCACCCGGCCCCGAGCAGTAGGCCCGTGTCGACGTCGGCCGCTTCCGTGACGACGCCTTCCTCGAGCAGGATGTGGATCTCGTCGGCCACCGCCTCCAGGATGTCCTCGACGATCTGCTCGCGTGTGCGCGGCGCAGCTTCGACGACGACCGGCTCCCCGCCGTCGGCGATCGCCGCCAGTGCCGGTGAGAGTGGGAACCGCTCCGGGAACGCGTCGTGCATCCGCTCGAGGACGTGATTGGCGACGCGCGGGCCGACCATCTGCAGCAGGACCGACGGCGCCATGGGCATCCCGAGTGACATCACCGCCTCGTCCACCTCGTCGACCGGAGTGCCGTGCTCGACGGCGTCCATGATCACCCGCGTCATGCGCGTGAGCACGCGGTTGACGACGAAGCCCGGCGCGTCGTTGACGAGGATCGGCCGCTTGCCCAGTTTCTCGCCGACGTCCCAAACAGTCGCGAGCGCCGCGTCGTTCGTCTCTGCGGCCCGCACAACCTCGAGTAGCGGCATCAGGCCGACCGGGTTGAAGAAGTGCATGCCAGCAACCCGCTCGGGCCGACGCAGGTCGGCGGCCATGTCGGTGATCGAGAGGGCCGACGTGTTCGTCGCGAGCACGCACTCGTCGCGCACCGACTGTTCGAGCTCTGCGAATACCTGCTTCTTCACCTCGAGCTCCTCGAACACGGCCTCGAGCACCAGGTCGCAGTCGGCGAAGCCTTCGTAGTCCGTGCTCCCCGACACGAGGGACGACAGAAAACGCCCCTTGCCTTCGTCGTAGCGCCCCCTGGCAACCTGGCCGGCGATCTCGGCGCGGATGTCGGCGAGCGCCTCGTCGACGATCGCCTGCTTCACGTCGCGGATCACGATCGGTACCTCGAGACGGCGCAGGAACAGCGTCGCGATCTGCCGCGCCATCAAGCCGGCGCCGACGATGCCGACTCCGTTGACCTTCTGCGGCGGCGCGGTTGGACGAACGGGGTGCCTCTTCGCGCGCAGCTCGACGAGCTGGAACGCGTACAGCGACGCCTGCGCCTGCGGGCCGGGGAGGAGCTCGCCGATCGCTTCCTGCTCGCGACCGTAGCCCTCCTCGATCGTCCACTCCTGCGCGCCGGCGATCAGTTCGAGCGCGGCGTACGGTGCCGGTGCGGCGCCGTGCACGGTGTCGTCCACCGCTGTCCGCGCCCGGCGGAAGATCGTCTCTGCGTCCGACCAGTCCGGCTCAAGCCGCTCGAGTGGCTGGTCCGAGAGCTCGCGCGCGAAAGCGAGCGACTCATCGACGAACTCCGAGGGGTCGAGCAACCGGTCGGCGATGCCGAGCTCCGTGACCTCCAATGCCTTGAGCATGCGGTTCTGCCGCAGCGGATTCGACACGATCACCTTGATCGCGGTCTCCGGCCCCACGAGCCGGGGCAGAAGCTGGGTTCCACCCCACGCGGGAAAGAGACCGAGGAAGACCTCCGGGAACGCAAAGTGGCGCACTCCGGTCGAGATGGTTCGCGCCGTGCAGTGCAAAGCCAGCTCGACACCACCGCCGAGGCAGGCGCCGTTGATCGCCGCCACCGTCGGGTACCGCAATGCACGCAGCCGGCCGAACAGCTCGTGCCCCGCGCGCGCACCTTCGCGCGCGCGCTCGGCCGTGATGTCGGGAAACTCGGTGATGTCTGCGCCCGCCGCGAAGACGAACGGCTTGCCGGTGATGACAGCGGCGCGGAAGTCTCCGCCTTCGAGCTCACCGAGCAGGCGGTCGAGTGACTCGAGCGCGTCCTGCCCGAAAAACGTCGGCTTCGTCCAATCCTCGCCGTTGTCGATCGTCACGAGCGCGAGGTCACCCGCCCGCGTGAGCTTGAACTCAGTGACCGGCGCCAAGGTTCTCCCACAACAAAGCCGCGCCCATACCCATGCCGACGCAGAGCGCGGTCAGCCCGTAACGCACGTCGGGCCGCTCCTCGAAGCCGTACGCGAGCTGCGCCATCAAGCGCACGCCGGTCGCGGCGAGTGGATGCCCGCAGGCGATCGCACCCCCGTACGGATTGAGGCGCGGATCCTGCGGGTCGACGCCCATGCCGTCGCACCAGGTCAGCACTTGCACCGCGAAAGGCTCGTTCAGCTCGAAGAGACCGACCTCGTCGAGCGTCAGCCCGGTCTGCCCCAGCACGCGCTTCGTCGCCGGGATCGGCCCGATGCCCATCAGTTCCGGCTCGACTCCCGCGTACGCGAACGCAACGAGTCGCATCTTCGGCTCGAGCCCGAGCTCCGCGG
>Ga0157375_10004813_pt1 | contig 11729 bp, 12 predicted proteins | sample M35metaG_FD_115311 | JGI IMG/M metagenome (GOLD analysis project Ga0157375, IMG submission 115311) | Miscanthus rhizosphere microbial communities from Kellogg Biological Station, Michigan, USA - M3-5 metaG | ecosystem: Host-associated > Plants > Roots > Rhizosphere > Soil | place: USA: Michigan...
AAGCATCAGCCCGGCGCGGACGATATCGAAATGATGTTGCGCGAATCCGAGGATACCAGCGCTGAGCAGGACGTGCGCTTGGTACGCGCCCGGGACCCGGCGACGCATTTCCCTAACGAGCAGCGCAAAATCCTCCAAATCTTTTTTTGTGGCCGCCGCGTCTTCCTCCGCAACCGGCAAGTGGGTCGAGACGCTGTGGACGATGACCCCGGAAAGGCGCGCCATTTTTTCCAGCTCCGCGATCGCGTCGTCCTGCCAGCAGCCCATCCGGCCCATCCCGATATCGATCGCAAAATTAATTCCGGCCGGGTTTCCAGCAAACGCTTCCGCCTCCTCCAGGCTCGAAACCGAGGCAATAAATCCTTGCGCGCAAATCGCGGCCCTCTCTTCGGGCAGGGCCGGTCCCAAAATCATGATCGGTTGCGTCGTCCCGCTCGCGCGCAGCGCGAGCGCTTCGGGCAAATCCGCGACGCCAAAGAGGTCCGCTTCTTCGCGCAGGCTCTGGGCTACCTCGACCATGCCGTGGCCGTAGCCATTCGCCTTCACCACCGCCAGCAGGGCGGTCGCAGGGCCGACTCGCTCTCGTGCCACGCTGGCGTTGTGGCGCAAGGCAGCGCGATCGATTTCCGCCCAGCAACGATCCTGGCCCAACGAATTCATTTTCTTGGAGTCGTAATATACGGCTCGCGCAAATAAATCGGCGCGAGGGTTTCTTCGTCGCCACTTTTCACCGCGAGCGCCAGCTCCGCGAGGCGGAGCGCAGAAGGATGCTCCACCCTGATATTCTCGAATTGCGGCAGCGGCTCCGGGGCAACCGCGGGCAGGTGTTGCCATTCTCGCAATTTTTCGCGCAGCGCTTCGGCCGTCGCGAGCGTCGGCCCTTCTGCGCAGTGGCCCTGCACAACATGGGCGAAAAAGAAGGAATTTCGGCGCGCGTCGCCCAAGGCCACATATTCCTCGCGCTCAAGCGCGCAGATCGACGGCAGGCCGAGCAGACGCGCGCCCCAGGCCGCTTTCAGGCCAATCGCCGTTGCGATGGCAATGCGCACCCCGGCATAGGAGCCGGGACCGAGACCGACCACGATGACGTCGGGTTTTCCAAATATCTCCGGCATGGCCTGGAGATTTTCGTAAAACAATCCGGAATCCTTCCGGTCCGCTGGAAACACCTTCAAGTCCCGGCCGCCGCCCTCCTCGTAAAAACCGATGCTGCCCACTGCCGTGGATAGTTCCAAGGCGAGCACTTTCATCGACGTTCCTCCGTAATGGCCCGCTCCGAGAGACTCGAGGCATCGATCCGCAGCCAACGCGTGCGGTCGGGGAAAACGTGGGGAAAGCGATCCGCCCATTCCACGACCGCAATCCCGCCGTCCTCGAGATAATCTTCAAAACCGATCTCCGCAATTTCGACCGCCTCATTCAATCGGTAGAAATCGAAGTGAAAAACGGGCAGCCGGCCGCCGCGATATTCGTGAAGCAAAGTAAATGTCGGGCTCGTGACTTCGTCCGCGCTCCCCAATCCCAACAGCAACCCTTTGACGAAATGCGTTTTCCCCGCGCCGAGGTCGCCGACGAGCGCGACAACATCGTTAGGTCGGAGGGCCTCGGAGAATTGACGCGCGCAGGCGATCGTTTCCTCCACCCTATTGGAAGTGAACGAAACCATGGAAACCGTGATTTGTATTGCGGGATGCGGGCTGCGTGAGATGGCCGATGCGGGTCAGTGGAAGGCGTGGGAATTTCTGGCGCCACTTCTTTCCCAGAACGTCCGCGTCGTTAGGCGAAAGCGCGAAGAGCAATTCGTAGTCTTCTCCGTCATTGATGGCGTCGGTAATCGAACAGCCCCGGGTGCGCGGCAACGCTTCCTCTTCGAGGGCAAAGCCGACTCCGCTCGCTTTCGCCAGGCGCGGCAAGTCGGCGCCGAGGCCGTCGCTCAGGTCCATCATCGCGCGAATGCGGAAGTTTTCTGTCAACCAGCGCGCCTCCTCGAGGCGCGGCATAAATTTCAAGTGCCGGCTCCGACCCGAGCCGCCGAGTCTTCCGGTCACGAAAAGAATGTCCTCCGCCCGGCCGCCACTCCGCCGCACGCAGCGCGCTCTCTCAACCAAGCCGACCGCGCTAACCGAGACTATCAGGGGTCCGCTGGTGGAACTTGTCTCGCCACCGACAATCGCCACCGCGAAGCGGTCTGCGGCGCGTTGTAGCCCCCGATAGAGTCGCGTGACCCAGACTGCCTCGCGCTCGGCCGGAGCGATCAGTGTCACGAGCGCGTACTGAGGCAGGCCCGACATGGCGGCGAAGTCGCTCAGGGTCCGCATCATGGCCTTCCAGCCCACCGCTCCCGGCTTTTCGTTAGGCGAAAAATGCACTTTCTCGACCACGCAATCGGTCTTCAAGAGGAGCAATCGTTTCTTTCCCGGGAGAACCACCACCGCGCAGTCGTCACCCGGGCCGGCGATGACATCGGGCCGCGCCCTGGCATGCAACACCAGCCGCGCGATCAGCCGGTCCTCGCCCAACTCACGCAGTTTCATTGCGGAAGCAGGTTGGGAAAGGCGAGCGCGCTGAGGGAAAGAAAATTGAAGAGCGCGTGCATCGTCATGGAGACGAGAATCGAGCCGCTCCATTCATAGGCCAGGGTAAAACAGGCGCCGAGCACGAAAAGCGGCCCGAGGCTCGGCAGGTGAACGTGCACCGCTCCGAAAAGGAGCGCGTTGAGGAACAGGCCCGGGCCGCGGCCGAGATAACGCTTTAAAACCCCGTAAAGAAAAAACCGGAAAATAAATTCCTCCGCGAAGGGTGCAATCGCAATCGCGAGCAAGATAATCAGGACCCGCTGCTGGAGAGTTTGCGAGCCGGTGAACATTTCCACGATTTGCTGCCGGCCGGAACCTTCGCCGAGGAGCCGGCGCGAAAGGCCATCGGCCGCGAAGAGCAGTGGATACGCCGCGAAAAGCAGGACCGCAGCGGTGCTCACGATCCGTCCAAAACCGAGACGCGAAAACCCGCCTAACGACAAAACACTGAAGCCGCGCAGTTGCAGGAGCGATGTCAGGACGGTGATGACCGCCATGGAAAAACCGCCGGTGAGGAGGAGGTCGCGCGTCTGAAAAATCGCCGGCTGCGTCTTGGAGGCGGCCACGACATTGAGGGCAAACCATCCGATCAGCAATCCGGCCGCGATCGCTTCGGGAAGACCAAGTTGCCTTTCGCCTAACGCCGCCGCACCGTTCCCCCGCACCGTCACCTGGCGAAAAAGGGAGAGGTAAACATACAAGCCGGCGACTACGAGCAGCGAGTTGATCAGGCTGTCGGTCATCTCAGAGCCGCGCAGTTATGGAGCGTAGAAACTCGGCAGAAAATAGGCACGCCCGCTCTGCAATTGCGGCGTCAATTGACCGGGCAGTGAGAGTTCGATCTTCGTGTCGCCGCTTTTGGTCAGGAGGCGAAAAAAACGGCCGAGATTGAAAGGCGGACTGTATTTAACGACCTTCGCATCGGGGGCGCGACCCAGCTCCTTCGCTTTCGCGAACGCATCCTCGATCTGGCCGAGGCTATCGATCAACTTGTTCTCGAGTGCGTCCCGACCGGAAAGAATGCGCCCGTCGGCGATGCCGTTGCGGAGCGTCTCCGCCGGCAGGCTGCGCTCCTTCGCCACCACGCCGAGAAATTTCTCGTAGGTCTTCATGACAAAGCTCTGCACGTAATCGCGTTCCTCCGGCGTGATCGGGCGCGCGCCGTTGAGCATGTCCTTGAACTTCCCGCTTTTGAAAACGACCGCAGCGAGCCCGATCTTGTTGAAGAGCTGCTCGTAGTTCAGCGTTTGAATAATGACGCCGATGCTGCCGGTGATGCTGGTCTCGTTGGCCATCAAATACTTGCCGCCACAGGAAACGTAGTAACCACCGGAAGCGGCGAGTGATTCCATGTAAACGACCACCGGCTTTCTCGCCCGCACCTTCGCGACCGCGTTGTAAATCATGTCGGAAGCGGTCACCTCTCCCCCCGGCGAATCCACCTCCAGCACGACCGCCTTGACCTCGGCGTCATTGCGCGCCTGCTCGAGTTGCCAGCGCAAGTCGTCCACCATGGAGTCACCCACATTGCCGGCCACGCCGGTGCTGATGAGGCCGCGCAGGGTGATAACCGCGATCTTGTTGTCGCTTCCGCGAGCGCCGCGTTCCAAGATCATCTCGCGAAAACGCGGGCGCGATTCCTCGTCGGCAGCCTCCCCCTGGAAGTGATGAAAAGCCGTCAAGGCCAGGGCGAAATTCACCAGCACGCTGGCGCAAAGCGCCACGAATAGAAAAATGCTCAGACAACCCAGTTTTCGGTCCGCCATGACCGCATGAAATCGCCGAAGATATGCAGAGGCACAAGCGCTTTTGCGCTTTTCCGTTCGAATGAAAAGCGCCGGACGACCGTCACATCAAACACTCTGGCAGGGAAGCTGCTACTTCACTTAAACAATTATGACACCGTTGAATCCGAGCGGGCATCTCAAGAAGAGCGAAGCGGCCATTCGGCCTCGCCCCAAGAACAGAACGCCGCAAAAGCCCAAACGGCGCCCCAAGGCAGCCCCCACTGACGAAGGCGAGGTTGTTCGCCCCGCCGTCGGAACTCTTTCGCGCACCAAAAGCCTGCTTTTGGCCGCGCTCAAGGTCTGGGAACTCAAGAACGGGATCCGGGACTAGCAGCCAGCCGCCGTTCGCTGACTTTTCCCAGCCGATCTCCGCGTCTTTTCTGGCGGAATCACCCGTCCGCTAGGCGTCTCGAAAGATTGCAGGCGCGGAGTTACGTGATTACGCTGCCTGGCTTATGCGCCCATAGCTCAGCCGGATAGAGCATCGGATTTCTAATCCGACGGTCGGAGGTTCGAGTCCTCCTGGGCGCGGACGTATTTCCGCTCGTGCTCGAGGAGCCATTTCTTACGCCACAGTCCGCCGCCGTAGCCGCAGAGGGTGCCGTCGGCCCGGATCACGCGATGACAGGGGATGATAATGCAGAGCATGTTTTCGCCGTTCGCGCGTCCGACAGCACGCCTCATTTCCTTATCGCCGAGCTGCTCGGCCATCCAGGAATACGAACGCGTTTCGCCCAGCGGAATTCTTTGTAACAATTTCCAGTCGCGCAATTGAAATGGCGATCCCACCGGTGCCAAAGGCACGGTGAACTCCAGATTTTTCCCCGAAAAGTAGTCGCCCAGCTGCTTTCGGGTGAGGGAGAGATGCCGATGTTCGCCGGGCACAACATTGGTCTTCAAACGCGTCCGCAAGATCGACAACTCGCGTTCCAGGGTGCGGCGATCGACAAACTCAAGCAGACGCAGGCCGGCGTCGTCGGCGATTGCCAGCATGGTACCCAGCGGCGTCTCGATCCGTTCGGCAAACAAGCCGCCCTGCTCTTTCGCAGAGGTCGGGGATTGGCCGAAAATCTTTGTGAAGGCATCGCGAAAACCGCTCTCCGATTCGAATCCGCTGCCGTGGCGCGCTTCCTCCACGCTCTCGCCGCGCCGCACTTCGCGGAGCGCGAGTCCCATCCGGCGCGCGCGATGATACGCCTGAAAGGTCATTCCATAATAGCGCTTGAATTGCCGGCGCGCGGTCGAGGGATCAATCGCAAGCGAGGTCAACTCCTTGTCCGTGAGGCGACCGTCGGGGGCTTTTTCCACTTCCGTGCGCAATCGCTGGATCAACTCTGGAGCCGAGCGTTCCGGATCCATCGGTTGGCAGCGCAGGCACGGCCGATACCCCCCGAGCAAGGCCTCGTTAGGCGAAGGGAAAAACTCAACGTTTTCCCGGGCCGGTTTCTTGGCGCTGCAGGTCGGCCGGCAAAAGATACCGGTGGTGCGCACCCCGGCGAAGAAGATGCCTTCGAAACTGGAGTCGCGATCGACCAGGGCGCGATACATGGTGTCGTTAGGCGGAAGCAACTCGAGAGTTTTCATGCGCGTTCGATTCTGAAAGTGTAACAGCCGCGGGTCACGCTTCGGGCTTGGAGAAATTTGGCCGCCGGGTTCTGGAAGAGCTCGGCGATAACCGTTTCCGGTTCATGCTCGTTCAGGACGATTGCGTCGATCATATCGCTGGTTTCATTATACGCTCGCAGGACACGATGCCGGCGAAATTCCGCTGGATATTCCCCCGGCCGACCGTAGCGGGCGCAGGCGGCTTCGTGCACGAAGATTGGCCCGCTCTCGGAATACGGCCGACCAGCCGGAATCGAAGCGTAGGGAAAGAGCACGACGCGTTCGCCCACCTTCGCCCACTGAAGACAATGACGGCAGGGAAACGCCTGCGCTTCATCCGTGGTAATGATCTCGTGATCCGGTGCGCCTTCCCGCGCCCGGGCGCGCGCCGCCTCCGCGACCTCTGTGGCGAGTGGAATAATTCGGAACTTTGAAGTTTGCATGTCGCACCCTAATCACGCTTGCCGGCGGTTCGCATCGACGGAATTCGGGCATTGAATTCCGGGAAGGGTGGACGTCCACCCGCCCGTGGCAGCATTCTGCGGGCACGAACTTTAGGGAGGCGAGCGGTTGGGTCCGTTTCAAAAGTCCGTCGCCGCGAGACGCCGCGACCGGTCGGCGGGACGCACCGATGTCGTTGGTTGAGCTCTACCAGCGATGGAAGGCGGGATGTCCTTCCTTGACCGCGACGAAGGTGCCGCGACAGGTCGCGCAGATTTTCCCGCCTGCGCTCAGCGTGCCTTCAATCGTGGCGCGATCGGGACGGGAATCCACCACTTTGGCAGAGAGATGAACCGCATTGTTCGTGGGCGTGGGACGGAGCAACTTAATTGCGTAATCCGCGGTCACGGTGCAAGGCGGATGATCTTCGCCCGCCTGCCTCATCAAGTGATAGGCGGCAGTCCAGTTGCAATGGCAATCGAGCAGTGTGCCGATGATGCCGCCGTTAAGGACACCGGGAAAGGCTTCGTATTTTGGCTCCGGCTTCCACTCCGCCACGACCGCTTCATCTTCCGGGAAACTACGGATGCGCAATCCCTCGTTATTCGACGGCCCGCATCCCCAACAAGCATTGTTAGGCGCGTATTTTTCCTGGAGCGATAATTCCTGGTTCATGGTATTGCCAGCCTCCCGTCTTCCGGGGCTGTCGCGCAAGCAGGATGCTTACGCTACTTCGCACCGTTCGGCGAGATGCCCTTGTAAGGACGCGCTTCCGGCCCGGTGTAAAGCGAGCGCGGTCGAATGAGCCGATTGTTATCGTGCTGCTCAACGACGTGCGCGCACCAACCCGCGACGCGCGACGCGGCGAAGATAGGCGTGTTCAAGGCGGGCGGGAATTCCAGCATCGTGAAAACCGGCGCGGCATAGAGATCGACGTTGGCGCAAAGTTTTTTCTCGCGCTCCATCGTTGCCTCGAGCTTCTCGCAAATCGGGACCCACTGTTCCTTGCCGACGCGCTTGCCCAGGTCGCGCCCGATCTCGCGCATGATCGGCACGCGCGAGTCGCCTTTTTTGTAAACCCGATGACCGAAGCCCATGATCTTGGCTTTCTGCGCGAGCGCATCCATCATCCATTTCTCGGCCCGATCGGGCGTCTTGATGTCGTCGAGCATTTTCATCGACTCCTCATTGGCCCCGCCATGGAGCGGGCCTTTCAAAGTCCCGCAGGCACTCGTGACCGCGGCGTACATGTCGGCCAGGGTCGAGGCGGTGACGCGAGCGGCAAAGGTCGAGGCGTTGTATTCGTGGTCGGCATAGAGAATGAAAATCGTGTCCATCATGCGGATCTTCCACGTCGGCGGCACTTCGCCGTTGAGCTTGTAAAAAAGATTCCCCGCCATGGTCAGGTCCGGTTTTTCCGACAATGGGTCCAGACCTAACGAAATGCGGTAACCATCGGTGATGAGGGTCGAGACTTTAGCGATCAGGCGAATGGCCTTGCGAATATTGGCAGCGTGCGAGTGGTCGTTGAGCTCGGGATCGAAGGGCGCGAGCATGGAAACGCCGGTGCGCAGCATATCCATCGGGTGCGTGTTTTTCGGGAGCAGCCGTAGCATGTCGAGCACCTGCTTGGGCAGGGCCCGCGCGGCCGCGATCTCCATTTTGAAGCGCTGGAACTCCGCCATCGTCGGCAGTTGACCGTTGAGGAGGAGAAAAGCGACTTCTTCGAAGCTCGCTTTCTCGGCCATTTCGTGAATGTCGTAGCCGCGATACATCAGGCCGGCATCGGGATCGACCCAGCAGATTTCGGTTTCGCCCGCGATTACGCCTGCGAGGCCGGGGCTGTAGGCTGGTTTGGTGTCTGTGCTCATGGCTTGGTTATGGTCTATCCGGGGTTGTCAGATTCGGTAACGTGAGCAATCGCCTTATGCAACGGGATGTTCAAGTTCTGACGAAGAACCAGCCGCAGCGCCATCCTGAGATTGACAGCGTGAGGGGCGGTTGTTTTTGTCGATGAAATGAAAAATCCTTCTGCCGATGGGCCGATTTACGTTCTCGGACATTCCGAAGACGAGCTGCGACGGCTCACTGCCCAGGCCAATTTTTTCGGCGAACTGACGGCCGGGATCTTCAGCAAAGCGGGCATCGGCCGCGGCCTGCGCGTGCTGGATCTTGGCTGCGGCGCGGGCGACGTGACTTTTCTGGTCGCGGAATTGGTGGGACCGGCGGGGAACGTGATCGGGATCGACAAATCGGGGCAGGCGATCGAGACCGCGCGAGCGCGGGCGGCTGCGATTGGACTGACGAACGTCGCGTTTATGCAACGCGAGCTGGCAGAGATTTCGCTCGACGAACCGGTCGATGCAATCGTGGGACGATTCATTCTCCTCTATGCGTCTGACCCGGCCGCCCTTTTGCGCCGCGTCGCAATTCATCTCCGGCCCGGTGGGGTTGTTGCCTTCCAGGAAATGGACATGACCGGGGTCAGATCGTTTCCGCGCGCTCCCTTGTTTGAAGAAAATCGTCAGCGGGTAGTGGAAACCTTTCGGCGCGGCGGGGTCGACACCGAGATGGGATTGCGCCTCCACTCCACCTTCGTTGGGGCGGGATTGCCCGCGCCGGAAATGCTGATGGGCGCCCGCGTGGAAAGCGGTTCGCGGCCGGATGGCTTCGAGGTTTTCACCCAGACCGTGCGCAGTTTGCTCCCAAGGATGGAAGAGTTTGGGATCGCCACCGCCGCGGAGGTGGGTGTCGAAACTTTGGCGCAGCGCTTGCAGGATGAAGTCGCCGCACTCGGCGGCGTCATCGTGCTCCCGAATCTGGTCGGCGCGTGGGTGCGCAAGCCAGATTAGAGCCTGGCGACTGGTCCCAGGACACGATAGCCGGGCCAGCTCTCCGCCGCGGGATCGTAATCGAGCAGTTGGTAAAGTTCCTGCCGCGTCTGCATCCGATCGAGCCAGTCGTTAGGCGAACCGGCCTCCTTGAGGGCGCGGAAAAATTCGTCCGTCGTCTTCATCGAGACGCGAAACGCGCTCTGGGGAAAAATAACCATGCGATAACCGAGCTCGCCGAGTTCCCGCAGCCCCAGCGCCGGGCTCTTGCCAAATTCCGTCATGTTCGCAAGCAGCGGCACCTTCACTTCGCGGGCGAAATCCCGGAACTCTTCCTTCGTCTGCAGCGCCTCGGGGAAAATCGCGTCCGCCCCGGCCTCGACGTAGGCCTGGGAGCGCTGCACCGCGCCGTCGAAATTCTCGAGGGCGCGCGAATCAGTCCGCGCAATGAGAAGAAAATCGCGATCGCTTTTCGCCGCGACGGCGGCATGGATCTTGGCCGTCATTTCATCTCTCGTAACGAGGCGCTTACCGGCGAGATGACCGCAGCGTTTCGGAAATTCCTGGTCTTCGAGATGACAGCCGGCAAGCCCCGCGCGCTCCAGTTCGTAGATCGTGCGTCCCACATTTTCGGCTCCGCCGAAACCAGTATCGGCATCGACGATCGCGGGAATCCTGACCGCGCGAGCAATAAAGCCGGCGAGCGTGGCGACTTCATTCAGCGTCAATAATCCGACATCAGGCAATCCGGCGGTGCAGTTCGCGAGCCCGGCGCCGCTGACGTAAACCGCTTCGAAGCCCGCCCGTTCCACTTGGCGCGCCATCGAGGCATTGGGCACGCCCGGCATCGCAACGACGCCCTCGGTGATCAGGTTGCGCAGACGTCGCATTCTCGAAATCTCATTCCGCATGCGACATCCTAGCGTGTCTCAGTCCCCTTGCACGTGGCCGACTTTGCACGCCCGGGTAGCGCACGTCCGCGTGTGCCGGTCGCGCCGTTTGAGCGCGATGAAACTCGCGAGCCCGTATTTCGTTAGGCGGGCATCCTGGCCAGCTGCATCAGCTCGGACGGATTCTTCGCGGTTTCCAGATCCCAGCCGGCCTCTAAAATTTTCTTCGCAGCGGATTCTCCGATCTTCGGAACGGCGAGGGCGTTGAATTTACCTTCGAGTTGCTGGTCGCTCACCGGGTTAAAGGCGTTGCCCAGCGGATAGTCGACCCGCTTGGTTAGCACTTTTCCATCCTGCAATGTGACGTGCACAATATTGGCGACCGCTTTGGCATAGAGCGACGTCAGTTCGTCGTTGCGCTGCACGGTCACGTTCTCGAGAAACTTCCAGATTTTCGGATCGGTAAACCGCGCTGGCTGGAATTGTTTTTCCGTTACTTCGCCATCGAGTAACGCGATTGCGGTGATGTAGGGGAGGCTGTGATCCGCCGTTTCACGCGTCTCCGGTTTCCATTTCTCCGGCTCGCTCCCGATAATGTCGACCGAGGCATCGTGACTTTCGATCCGAACCGATTGAATCCTGGCCGGATCGCCGATTTCCTCGCGCAGGAAGAGCGCCGCCTCGATCGCGCTCTGGCTGTGATATTCAGCCGGCCAATATTTGATGCTCGTCTTCAGAATCATGGAGGCCGGGCCCTCACCGGGCATGGCTTCCTGCGTTTTGTCGAAGACTTCGGCGACCTTGCCTAACGACACTCCCAATTCCGTCTCAAATCCCATTGCGCCTTCGAAAATCGGCGCCGGACCTGTCATGCCGGCGCGGGCGAGGAAAGCGGCATAAACGCCGAGCCGGGCCGCATTCGCGAAGGCGACACCCTTCCAGTGCGAGAGTTCGCCGACGCGGGCCTGACGAAAGGCGGCGCAATGCACGCCCGCGATGTTGATTGCGTGACGGGCGCGTTCGGGATCGAGCTTCATCAACCTGGCGCAGGCGAGGGCGGTCGAGAACGCGCCATAGGTGGGGTGATCCCAGCCCCGGGCGCGAATGCTGGCCGCGTCGCAGAAACGGCATTGCACTTCGTAGGCGATCGCGGTCGCGAGGATCATCTCCCGGCCGGTTGCGCCGACGCTTTCGCCGACGGCGAGAACAGCGGAAAAATTATCGCTTGGGTGCGCCGGTTCCTTTGAGAGGTAGGTGTCGTTGTAATCAAAATAGCGGATGCAGCAGCCGTTGGCGAAGGCGGCCCAATCGGGTGGCGCCTGGTGATCGGTGCCAATGACCGTCGCACCATGTCTGGCGGAGAAATCGGAAGCGACCTCGCGCGCGATTCGGCAGGGGTCCTCGCTCCATGCTCCCAAAGCGCAGCCTAACGAATCAATCAGGCGGCGCTTTACCTCGTGCACAACATTTTTGCCGAGGTCTTCGAAGTTGAGTGAGCAGGCGTATTCCGCGAGATGATGAGCGAGTGATGTGGACATGGTGAGAAAATTTGGAAGTGCCCAATCTGGCGATGAAATCCGCGTAGGCAAGGGTAGGGTA
>Ga0157375_10004815_pt1 | contig 11725 bp, 11 predicted proteins | sample M35metaG_FD_115311 | JGI IMG/M metagenome (GOLD analysis project Ga0157375, IMG submission 115311) | Miscanthus rhizosphere microbial communities from Kellogg Biological Station, Michigan, USA - M3-5 metaG | ecosystem: Host-associated > Plants > Roots > Rhizosphere > Soil | place: USA: Michigan...
CGTGATAATGGCCCCAGACATTGTCGGGCGGCGTCGGCACGCCCTTTTGCGAGCGCAGGATGGTGACATAGTTGTGGTCGTCGCGCAGCCACACGCCGCGCTTCTCGCCGCCCTGCACGATCTGCTTTTCGAAATCGATATAGGGAACGTTGGGCTTGCCGTCATAATCGCCATGCCCGCTATAGACGGCCTTGATGTACTGCACGCCTTTCACCGGCGTGGGCGTCTCGCTGAGCGGATAGTCGGGCGACTCTCCCGCAGGCCGCATTTCAAAGCGCAAACTGGGCTCATTGCCCACTGTCTCCATGCTGTATTGCAGGCGCTTGGGGACTTGAATCAGAAAATGCTTGGACGCGATGAACGGCTCCTGGCCTTCGATGGTGACTTTCATCTGGCCGGATTGCACCACCCAGAACACGCGGTCATCGGCATAGAATTGCGTCTTGGTTTTTTCGCCGGGCGCCATGGAGATCCAGGCGCCGTCATAGTCGCGGCTGTGAAACACTGCCTGCTGCCAGCTCTGCTTGCCTTTGTGCGCCGCCAGCACGTCGGCCAGGCGCCAGACCAGCTTGTTGGGGGCGATGAAGGGCGGCAGCTTGGCGGGCTTGGCCGCCCAGGCGACGATATTTTTCGAGCCTGCGGCCGGTGCGGTGGCCTGTGCCTGGGTCTGCGCCCAAGCAACAGACAAGGCATCCGAACCGGCGGTCAGCGCCAAAGCGGCGACGGTTGCCCACTTGATGAATGACATGAAATCCTCCCCTTTTCCCCTTTCGGGAGCCCTATTTGAAGGGCGCTTTTTCGTTAGTGAACATTAGCAGCCGCAACCGAGCGGGGCCAGCGGCGCAAAGACGCGCAAGCGTCGCGAATTCTCTCAAAGTTTGGCGATGCCGCACCGCAGCGCGGAGTTTGCCTTATTTCGGGCCCCCGTGCCTGCTATCCAATCAGCCGGGGCGCTATGGACCGCCGCTTGCGCGGTCCGGTGAAGGATTGTCGACATGCATCGTAGAGCTGTCTTGCTCGGCGCGAGCGCGCTGGGTTTTTGTCTTGCGGCTGCCCCGGCCGCATGGGCCGCCAATCCGGCCGAGGATTTTGTCGCCACCAACATCCAGGCGGGTTTCAACATTCTCAATGACGGCAGCACGGGCGCGGCCGAGCGCCGCCAGCGCTTTGCCGACTTTCTGCTCGGTCTCACCGATGTTCGCCGTGTGGCGATTTTTTCGCTGGGACGCTACGCGACGGGCGCGGAACCGGCAGACCTGGATGCTTACATCGCGGCCTATCAGCAGTATGCCATGTCGATCTATCAGAATTATTTCCAGCTCTATGCCGGACAGACTCTGAAAGTGATTTCCTCGCGCGAACGCGCCGCCGGCGATTTTATCGTCACCACGAATATGGTGGGCCAAGGCAACGCGCCGTTGGAAGTCGATTTCCGTGTGCGCACCGATGGCGCCAAACCGTTGCTGGTGGATGTCGGCGTGGCGGGCGTGTGGTTGGCGCTGGCGCAAAGAGACCAGTTTTTGGCAACACTGGCGCAGAACAATGGCGATATCAAAGCTCTGAGCGCGCATTTGCGAGCTTTGCAAACGCGTTAAGCGGACCGGAATCGAGTGTTCCGCAAAGTTGCAGCTTGAATTTTCGTAAGCATGAAGTTATGTCCCCCGCAGCTGGGATGCATGCGCGTGACGAGATTTGGTTCCGCGCCAACTGAAAAAGTGTTGAGCATCATCGCGCAATAAGTTCCGCCAGTTCCTGTCAAACGTCTGCGTCTAACGGGAGAAGTCGTGTCCGAAGCAAAATCTGTTGCCGTTTCCAAAGTTTCCATGCGTGCGTTTTCGCACGTTCTTTTTCTGGGCTCGTTATGTGTGACCGCTGCTCTGGTCATGCAGCCGGCCAGAGTTCGGGAGCATAAGATTGTCGTCCGCCATCCGGTCTTGATGCGGTTGATAAGCGCGCCTGCGCCGGCGCCTATCCAGCCTTCCGCGTTTGACGAAGAATCCACCATGAGTTCGGCGCAGCTGCTCGACCGCTGGGATGCCGTCATGATGGAGGCTTCCCAGAGATTTCATATTCCGCAAGCTTGGATTCGCGCAGTGATACGCCAGGAAAGCGGCGGCCGTACCATGCTGGGCGAAGGCAAGCCGATTGTCAGCCGCGCCGGCGCGGTGGGACTGATGCAGCTTTTGCCACGGACCTATCAGGCGATAGCGGCGGAGCATAAGCTGGGCGCCAATCCCTATGACGCTCGCGATAACATCATGGCCGGCGCCGCCTACCTGCGCCAACTGCAGCAGAAATACGGCTATCCGGCCATGTTCGCGGCCTACAATGCCGGACCCGGCCGGTTGCAGGATCATTTGGAAAACGGGGTGCGCTTGCCCGCCGAAACCAGGGCCTATGTCGGCAGCATCGCCAAAAGCTTGAAGCTGCCGGTTGGCAAGACCGCCCTCAATCCGGAAAAGCCCAGTTTCGTCAACCTGACCCAGCCCGACGGCGTCGCCGTAAAGATCGATCCCAGCCAAGTCACCAGCATCCGCGCTGCCTCGCCAGGCGAATATGACTGGTCCGTCAAGACGGTGCTGACTTTGGGCAAGCATAAGCAACGGGCTGTCCGGGAGGACGTCGCGGTCGCCACCGCCGCAATCCAGGCCGCGATCAATGCGACCTAGCATCGCCGCTTTTGCCGGGTAATATTCGCCTCTCACTTGCGGGGACGGATATGCGCAACCTTCTTCTTGTCACCGGGCTGGTTCTGATGGGCGCTGCGCCCGCTTTGGCCGGCCCATTTGATGCCCCGAGCTCGCTGCCTTATCAGGCGCCGCGCTTTGATCTGATCAAGGACGGCGATTACCAGCCGGCCTTTGAAAAAGGCATGCAACAGCAATTGGCGGAGATCGCCGCCATTGCCGGCAACAAGGCCGCGCCTACTTTCGACAACACCATTGCCGCGATGGAACGCTCGGGCCGCATGCTCGAGCGGGTCAACAACGCGTTCTTTGGCGTGGTGCAGGCCAACACCAATCCCGCCCTCGACAAGGTGCAGACGGCGGAAGCGCCCAAACTGGCGGCACATAGCGATTCCATCTTTCTCAATGAAAAATTGTTCGCGCGGGTGAAGGCGCTTTATGACCGCCGCGCAGAGTCGAAACTGGACGCGGAGGCGCTGCAGGTTCTGACTCTCTATTACCGCCAATTCATCCATGCCGGCGCCAATCTTTCGCCAAAGGACAAGGAGCGGTTGAAAGAGATCAACAAGCGCGATGCCAGCCTGGAAACCGCTTTCCAGCAAAAACTGGTGGCGGCTGCGAAGGCGGGTGCCTTGGTTGTCAGCGACAAGACGCAGCTTGCCGGCTTGAGCGAGGTGGACATCGCCAATGCCGCCCAGGCCGCGAAGGAGCGTAAGCTGGCCGGCAAGTATGTGATCCCGCTGCAGAACACCACGCAGCAGCCGTTGCTGACTTCGCTGGCGAACCGTGAGGTACGCCAGAAGCTGTTTGAATCAAGCTGGACCCGCGCGGAAAAGGGCGACGGCAACGACACCCGCGCCACCATTTCCGAGATCGCAGTCCTGCGCGCGGAAAAAGCCAAAATGTTGGGCTATCCCAACTATGCCGCTTATGTGCTTTACGACCAGATGGCCCAGACGCCGCAAGCGGTGGAAAAATTCCTCAGCCAGTTGGTGCCGCCCACCCGCGCCAAGGCGGCGGAAGAGGCGAGGCTGATCCAGGCCGCCATCGACAAGGACGGCAAGCATTTCGATCTTAAGCCTTACGACTGGCAGCGTTACGCCGAAAAGGTGCGCAAGGAGCGTTATGATCTGGATGAGAATACGCTCAAGCCCTATTTTGAATTGCACAAGGTGCTGGAGGATGGCGTCTTCTACGCCGCCACGCGGCTCTATGGCATCACCTTCAAACGGCGCAACGACATCCCGGTCTATCAACCCGATGTGATGGTCTATGAAGTGTTCGAACAGAACGGCACTTCTCTGGGGCTGATCTATCTTGACTATTTCAAGCGCGACAACAAATCCGGCGGCGCCTGGATGAGCAACTTTGTCAATCAGTCAAAGCTCAACGGCACCAAGCCGGTGATCTACAACGTCGCCAATCTTCCCAAACCGGCGCCCGGCCAGCCGGCTTTGATCAGCTTCGATGACGTCACTACCATGTTCCATGAATTCGGCCATGCCTTGCATGGGCTGTTCGCCAACCAGACCTATCCTCTGGTTTCCGGCACCAATGTGGCGCGCGACTTTGTCGAATTCCCTTCCCAGTTCAATGAACATTGGGCGCTTTATCCCGAAGTGCTGAAACATTACGCGGTGAATTACAAAACCGGCGCTCCCATTCCGCAGGTTTTGGTGGACAGGATCAAGGCGGCGGACAAATGGGGTCAGGGCTATGCCCTGGGCGAGCTGTTGGCCGCGTCACAGTTGGACATGCAATGGCACACCTTGCCGCCCGGCACGCCCAAGCAAGACGTGGACAAGTTCGAAGCCCAGGCCTTGCAAAAGACCGGCACCGATTTTCCCAATGTGCCTACCCGTTACCGCTCCAGCTATTTCCTCCACATCTGGAACATGGGCTATCAATCCGGCTATTACGCCTATCAATGGACGGTGATGCTGGATGACGATGCCTATGCCTGGTTCACGGCCCATGGCGGCTTGACCCGCGCCAATGGCCAGCGCTTTCGGGATTTAATTCTGTCGAAAGGCCACACCATGGATTATGGCCCGATGTTTCGCGCCTTTTATGGCAAGGACCCGGACATCGGCCCCATGCTGGAGCATCGCGGTTTGACACCGTCAACAACCGCCAAATAGTTAATTCCGCCGTATACAGAACTTTTTTTACCCGCGCTGCGTTACGTTTCGAATCGGCTCCAACATGGGCCAGGGGACGCGAGGGGCAAGGTGCAGTTCGGTTGCGTTCGGGGGATGATATCCGCCAGCATTGTGCTGGGCGGCTTCCTTTGGCCATTGAGCGCCGAGGCGCAGCCTGCCCAGCTCGCTCAAAATACCAACACCCAAAATGACATCCGCCAGATGAGTATTGAGGATCTCGCCAATGTCGAGATCACCTCTGTCTCCCGCCGTCCCGAGCCCCTGGCCAAGGCTCCCGCCGCCGTCTTCGTGATTTCATCGGAAGACGTCCGCCGCTCCGGCGCCATCAACTTGCCGGAAGCGCTGCGCATGGCGCCCAATCTGGAAGTCGCGCGCATGAACGGTTTCGGCTACACGATTTCCGCGCGCGGATTCAATTCTCCGGAATCCTCCAACAAGCTTTTGGTGCTTGTGGACGGACGCAGCGTCTATTCCCCGCTTGCTTCCAGTGTGTTCTGGGAAAATGTCGATGTGCCGCTGGCGGATGTGGCGCGCATCGAAGTGATCAGCGGACCGGGCGGCACGCTTTATGGCGCCAATGCCGTGAACGGCGTCATTAATATCGTGACCAAAGACTCGTCAGACACGCAAGGTGCGCTGCTGGATGCAACGGCCGGCACCACCGATATGAAGGTGATGGCGCGTTATGGATTTACGCCTTGGGATGGCGGCAGCCTGCGCCTTTATGGCCAAGTCAGCCACACCAACGATACTTCACCTGTCTCCGTGCTGGATACCACCCGCACGGCCTGGGTGCGTAACCAGGGCGGTTTCCGCCTGGACCAGAAATTCGACGGCGACAGCCTGACCCTGCAGGGCGATGCTTTCGTCAATTCCACCCCGGCGATGGCGCTGGAAAATTCCCGCGGCTATGATGTGACGGGACGCTGGAGCCACGATCTCGAAGGTGGCTCCAGCTTGGAAATTCAAACCTATCTGGATGAGAATGCGCGCATACTGCCCGGACTGGCGCGCGAGCAATTGGATACTTTCGATCTGCAGGCGCAGCACAATACGGCGCTATGGTGGAACGACACCTTCATCTGGGGCGGTGAGTATCGTCACTCCAAGGAAGCTTTTTATTCATCCGCCGGCATCGGCTTCGCCAATCCCGTCACCCATCTGGATATCGAGAATCTGTTCGCCCAGGATTCTTTCCGCCTGTTCGACAATCTGAAAGTCACCACCGGCATCAAGATCGAGAACAGCTCCTTCTCCAATGTCGATTTCATGCCGGACCTGCGATTTTCATGGCAAGTGGCGGACAATCATATGCTCTGGGCCTCGGTGAGCCGGGCGGTGCGCACACCTTCCAAGATCGACCGGGAACTTGAATCTCCCCCGCTTCTATTGGCTGCGCCGCGGTTTCATTCCGAAAAGCTCACCGCCTATGAAGCGGGCTATCGCGGCCAGCCTTTGTCAGACCTGTCGCTGTCGGTCTCGCTCTATTACAATCTCTATGACGATCTGCGCACGACCTTCTACACACCTGTCACCGTCGCGCCCGTTCAACTGCGCAACGGTATCACCGGCGACAATTATGGCGCGGAAGCCTGGGCCAAATATGCTGTGACCGACTGGTGGCGGCTGAGCCTGGGCGCCAACTGGCTGCAGCGTACCGAACATCTCAAACCCGGCCGGCGAGATCTGACATTCGGTCAGTCGCTGGGCCAAGACCCGCCCTATCAGGCGCAGCTCCGCTCCGAGATGAATCTGTTGGGCGATTGGGAATTCGACAGCGCCTTGCGCACCATAGGCCATGTCAAAGCGCGCGATGCGACCACTGGCAACACCAAGGTGCTGGTTGGCGCTTATGCCGAGCTCGATCTCAGGATCGGCTGGCATATGACGCTGGTCACCGACATTTCGCTTGAAGGATTCAACCTCCTGCATCAGCGTCATCTGGAGGCCAATGATCCTTCCACTTATGCTCCCCAATATGTGCCGCGCGCCTTCATGTTGAATCTGCGCCAGAGCCTCTAGATGCGCAGCAGCACGTTCGTCCTGGGATTATTGGGTGTGATCCTGGTGACCGGCGCCCAGGCGGATGCCTCGCTCGAATATGCGGTGAAGGCGGCTTATCTCCCCAAATTCGTCCCCTTCATCACGTGGCCTGACACCGCCTTCGCCAATCCGGCCGCGCCTGTGACCATCTGCGTGATGGGCAGCGATCCCTTCGGCGGCAAGCTGGAGCAGGTTGCCAGCGGGCTGAAATCGGGCGAGCGGTCCATAGCCGTACGCTATCTCCCGGCAAGTGATGGTGCAGCCTCCTGCCAGGTGATCTTTGTCGGCAATACCGATGCCCACACAGTGGAAGGAACCTTGGATGCCTTGAAGGGCAAGCCGGTGGTGACGGTGACCGATTCCGGCCTCAAGACCCATGGCGTGATCAGTTTCCTGATCGAGGCCAATCATGTGCGTTTCGACATTGACGATGCCGCCGCCGCCCAGGGCGGGTTGGTGATCAGTTCCAAATTGCTGGGACTGGCGCATGCCGTGAAACCGCGGAGCCAGCCATGAAGCTGCGCACCGGCTGGAGCCTGTCGGTCATCGCGGCCTTGGCGGCGGCGGTGATTCTTTTGGCGGCGGGAATCCTGATGGCCGTCTATCAGGAACAGCTCTATAGCGGCCAGCAAGTCAAAAGCGTGCGCGAACAGGCAGAGATTCTTGCCGCCAGCGCCACGGCGGCGATTCTGTTCGGCGACCACAGCGCCGCCCAGGAATATGTCGACGCGCTGCGCGCCAATCCGGAATTGCTGGGCGCGGCGGTCTATGGCGCCAACGGACGCCAGATGGCGGGATTCGCGCGCGGCACTCACTTGCCCGAACAGCTTGCCACCCCGCATGTGGATGCCGGTCCTGGCTATATCGATATCGCGGTTCCCGCGGGCTCGAAAGGCGCACGCGCTGGCATGGTGTTGCTGCGGGCCGTCACAGAACCGGCGGAACGGCGTTTTGCCCGCTATGCCGGCCTGATCCTGCTGGTGACCATGGGTGCGCTGGTGATCGCGGTCTTGGGCTTTGCCCAGGCGCAATTGTCGCGCCGCGCCGGGCAGCTTGCCAATGTCAACCAGCGGCTTCAGCAGGAGATGGTGGAGCGGCGTAAAACCGAAGAGGCGCTGCGCCAAAGCCATAAGATGGAAGCGATCGGCCAACTGTCGGGCGGCATCGCCCATGACTTCAACAATCTGATCATGATCGTGAAGGGCAACCTGAAACTTTTGCAGCGCCGGCTGGGCGATGAGCCATCCCCGACTCTGGCCTATATCACCAGCGCCGATGAAGCTTTGGACCGCGCCGCTCATTTGACCCAACGCATCCTGGCATTTTCACGCCGCCAGCCTTTGACTCCCCAGCAGGTGAATTTCAGCCTGCTGGTACAAGGCCTGTCGGAATTGTTGCGCCATTCGGTGGGAGAGAAGATCGAAATCGTGCTTCGCCTCAAGAGCAGCTGGTCCACGCTTTGCGACGTTAACCAGATGGAGAATGTCATCCTCAATCTGGCGATCAATGCGCGCGATGCCATGCCGCAAGGCGGCCGCTTGACCCTCGAAACCCGCGATACGACCTTGGTCGAGCCGCCGCAGGATGTGGAGGATCAGAATTTCGTGCCCGGCGACTATGTCAGCCTTGCCGTGATCGACACCGGTGTCGGCATGTCGGAAGATGTGCGCCGCCGCGCGGTGGATCCGTTTTTCACGACCAAGCCGCAAGGCAAGGGCACCGGCTTGGGATTGTCCATGACGTTTGGCTTTATCCGCCAGTCCGGCGGCCACATGACCATCGAAAGCGCCCCGGGCCGGGGCTCCGCCATAACCGTTTTCATGCCGCGTGACCGGGAGAAAAAATGACCGACAGAACACCTATCTTGGTGGCCGAGGACGAGGCGATGCTGCGCATCATCGCCGTGGAAATGCTGGAAGATGCCGGCTTTCAAGTGTTCGAAGCCGGTGATGGTGCCGAGGCGCTGGAATTGCTCAAGACCCATCCCCAGATCGCGCTGTTGGTTTCCGATATCAAAATGCCGCGCATGGACGGTTATGCCCTGGTGGAAGCAGGCCTGTCATTCCGTCCCGATCTCAAGATTCTGCTGATGACCGGTTATTCTCAGGACCCGCCGCCACAGATCAAGTCGCGGGAAATTCAGATTCTTCATAAGCCGTTCAACCTGGAACGGCTTTGCGCCCTGGCGGTGGAGATGACCGCCTAACGCTTCTTTTTTCCGCCTGTCTTCTTTTTGGGGACTTTCTTGCCCGCGCGGCGAGCCTCGGAAAGTCCGATGGCGATCGCCTGTTTCTTGCTCGTCACTTTCTTGCCCGAGCGGCCGCTTCTCAGCGTGCCTTCCTTGCGCTCCTGCATCGCCTTCTCGACTTTTTTCGAGGCGGCTTTGGAATATTTCCGTGCCATGATTCATCCTATTGGCAAGTGGAACTCCGAATAAAACTGGCAAAATATAATTCCGTTCCGATGCGGAACGGCGCTGGAGGCCGGGTGTTGCCATCAGGCACTATTGGGTGTTTTGGAGTTCCATCCATGATGATCACACTTTCCCGCCTTTATCCCGATGGCGCCACGGCCCATGCGGTGGTGGAGGAGCTCAAGGCTGTGGGGCTGCCGGAAGATGATATCGGGCTGATCGCGCCCTCTTACAGTCTGGCGTATAGCCCCACGCGGCCCAGAACAGATGTTACGAGCGAGGAACGGGCCGGCCGCGGCCACTTTGTCAATCGCAGTGCGGGTATCGGCGCCGCCATGGGCGGTGCGGCCGGCCTATTGGCAGGGTTGGGCGCTTTTGTGCTGCCCGGTATCGGCGCTGTGGTGGCGGCGGGATGGTTGGCCAGTGCGCTGGCCGGCGCGGTGGCAGGCGGCGCGGCGGGCGGTGTGGTCGGTGCGCTGATCGAGGCCGGCGTCGGTGAGAATGAGGCCGCCGGTTATGCCGAAGGCGTGCGGCGCGGCGGGACCTTGGTGACCATCCGGGTGATGAGCCGGGATCGCAATTTCTACCAGGACATATTGACCGGCAAACCCGCCAATGACCTGGAAGTGGTTGCCGGACAGGCGCTTCGCATCAAGCCAATCTGACGCTGTTCGACCCAATCTGACGCTGTTCGACAAGGACAGAAGCTCCTTGTAGAAGTCCGCCATGAGCGAGGCGGCATTTATCGCGGGAGACTGGGGCACCAGCCGGTTGCGGCTTTATCTTTGCGAAGCCAGCGGCAATGTCCTGGCGCGCGGAGAAGGCGAGGGCGCCTCGGTACCCGATTGCGCCGGCCGTTTTGCCGCCGCTGTCGCGGCCTGGGACAAGGCGCATGGCCAGCTGCCCGCTGTGCTGGCCGGCATGGTGGGTTCGACCATCGGCTGGCGGGAAGTGCCTTATCTGAAATGCCCCGCCAAGCCTGCCGCGATCGCCGATGCGGCCTTGCGCTTTGAAGCGGGTGGCCGCGCCATCGCCATCCTGCCGGGCCTGTCCTGCAAGGGCAAAACCGGCGCGCCGGATGTGATGCGAGGTGAAGAAACCCAGATTTTGGGAGCCTTGCGTCTGCATCCCAATCTGGCCAAAGGGCGGCATGTTTTCTGTTTGCCCGGAACCCATGCCAAGTGGGTGGTGGTAGGCAACGGCGCGGTGACCCAATTTCAGACGGCTTTGTCTGGTGAACTGTTCGAATTGCTGCGCCGTCACAGTGTGCTGGCTCGCGACAGCGCCGATGTCGATCCGCAAAGCGCTGCCTTTGCCTTGGGGCTGGATTTCGCACGGGCGAACCGCAAGACCGACTTGCTGCATCTTTTGTTCGGCACCCGCAGCCGCGTGGTGACCGGTGAAATGGCCAAAAGCGATGCCGGCTCTTATCTGTCGGGGCTGGTGCTGGGCAAAGACATTGCCACCGCCATGGCGCTGCTGGAAATCGACGGGCCGGTGCAGCTGATTTGCACCCCGGCGCTGGCGGCGCTTTATGGCAAGGCGCTTGCCACCTATGATGTCAAAAGCGCCGCCATTGACGGCGACCGCGCCGCTCTGGCCGGTTTGGTCCACGCTCACACGGAAATCTTCTCATGAGTGCCGATCTGCTGCTGAAGGAATTGCCCCTGGTCGCGATTTTGCGTGGTGTGACGCCCGCCAGGGTCGAAGGCGTGGCGGAAGCGCTGTTTGATGCGGGCTTCCGCGCCATTGAAGTGCCGTTGAATTCGCCGGAGCCGCTCAAAAGCATTGAAACGCTTGCCAAACAATTTGGCGACCGTTGCCTGACGGGCGCAGGCACCGTGCTGACGACGGAGCAGGCCGATCAAGTCGCCAATGCCGGCGGCAAGCTGATGGTAACGCCCAACACCAATCCGGCCGTTATCGCACGCGGCGTCGCCAAAGGATTGACTGTGATGCCGGGCTTCTACACCCCCAGCGAAGGATTCGCCGCCATCGCGGCGGGCGCGAAAACTCTCAAACTGTTTCCCGCTTCCAGCGGCGGCATCGGTCATCTGCAGGCGATGCTGGCGGTGTTGCCGAAAACCATTCCGGTCTATGCCGTGGGTGGTGTCGGCGCGGGCAACATGTCGGAATGGCGTAAGGCCGGCGCGGCAGGTTTTGGTCTGGGCTCGGAATTGTTCAAGCCGGATTTCAGCGACGAAGATATCGCCACCCGCGCGCAGAAGTGCGTAGCGGCGTTTAAAGCGGCAGGCTAGGCGCGGTTATTTTGCGTCGAGAGTTCGTCGCGCGTGCTCACGTGCTCTTCGCACGCTCCGCGCGACGCTCCTGCTCACGCCGCAAAATTCCTCGCGCCTTACCAATTGGTGTAGGAGCCGTCCGGCCTGTGGTTGATCTGGATCGGCGCGTAGTGTTCGGTC
>Ga0157375_10004820_pt1 | contig 11717 bp, 9 predicted proteins | sample M35metaG_FD_115311 | JGI IMG/M metagenome (GOLD analysis project Ga0157375, IMG submission 115311) | Miscanthus rhizosphere microbial communities from Kellogg Biological Station, Michigan, USA - M3-5 metaG | ecosystem: Host-associated > Plants > Roots > Rhizosphere > Soil | place: USA: Michigan...
CGCGCCAGGCGCCAGCACCCCAGCAGGCCGCTCCACAGCCGGCTCCGGATTTCGACAGCTTTGATGACGATATCCCGTTCTAGGATACGGCTTAGACTAAAAGTGTAAAGTTTTACCCTGAAAGCCCCGAGGCGAAAGCTCTTGGGGCTTTTTATTGGCCCCTGAAAAAGTAAGATAAACGCCGGGTATTCGGCGCAGGGGGATAGCTAGACATGAATGTAAAGAAAACGTCGATCAACATGCCTCGGAGAGTTGCGAAGGCTAAGAGCGTCATGTTTGAAGATGGGGAGCGTAGCTGTGTTGTCGTTGATCTCGATGGGATGCCGCTCTACTACCCGAACCTCTACTTGACCACCCAAGTACGGAATAGGAGCTTGTCCTCATCCACAATTGCGAATGTGGCAGGGGACATATGCGTATTTCTCCAGATTTTGGAGGAGCGGCGTATAGATCTCATTGATCGCTTTTCAATGGGATGTCTGCTTGAGTCCCACGAGATAGAAAGCCTTCGAGGCGATTTGCAAAAACGACTTCTACCTGATGCCGCCGGGAAAGTGCCAAGTTGCTTCGCGAAGGGAGTGTATGTTTCGAAAGAAATTGTGCACGCTCGTGTGAACGTTGCTGCCAAATACATTGAATGGCTTGCTGGTAGGTATTTGAAAGCCCCAGCCGATCCAGAGCGGTTGGGAGGCGTGCTTAAGGCGATTAGAGACATCCGCCCTATCAATAAGAACAGAAATACTCTCAATCGCCAGAAAGGCTTGGACACCGTTTCTGCCATTGCGGTGAAGGAGCTTCTCAGGCCAGGCTCGGATTTCAATATCTGGGAGGATGAAGGCATCCAGGCTCGTAATCATGTGATGCTTACTGTCTTATACGAGCTGGGTATTCGCAGAGGCGAACTACTAAACTTGCGATGTGAAGATGTGGATTTTCGTAAAAATCGAATCTACATAATGAGGCGTGCCGACGAAAAAAGCGATCCGCGCGCTTACCAACCACTTGTGAAAACAAGAGATAGAGAGTTGGTTATTAAGTCTTCCCTTGCTCGTGACTTACTTAACTATATAAACAACTTTCGAAGAAAGGTTCCAGGCGCACGCCAGCATGGCTTTCTGTTCGTTACACATAAAGCTGGCCCTACTCAGGGGCTACGGCTGACTATTTCTGGTTATAAGGATGTTGTCAGCTCCATTAGAGAAAGAATTTCCCCCCTTGAAAATTTCTCTGGGCATGATTTGAGGCACTACTGGAATCACCGGTTCTCGGAGCTATCTGATGAAATTGGGATGTCTCATGCCGAAGAAGAGCAATTACGCTCCCAGCTAATGGGATGGAGCTTCGGGAGCGGTACGGCGGCAACATATATGAAGCGGTTTGTAGCGCAAAAAGCGGCGGAGGTGAGCTTCAAGCTCCAACAAAAAGGACTTCGGCCGATTAAAGGAGACAATAAATGAGCGCGTCCTACACGATTATCCCCGCGAGCAACGTGTCAGATGTGGAAGGTGAAGTTCTACGCTCGGTCTTAGGATACGAATTCCATACGGCGACGCCTATTTGGAAACTATCTAAAGATAATAGTTTGAATATGCAGTTGGTGATGGAACGTACTCCTGAGCAGTATAAATCATATGTTAAGAGGTTATTGCAGCACTATGCTACTACATTCTCTGGAGGTACAACGCTGAGCGTTGCGAACTCGCTTTATGTTTATTTTTCGAGAACTAACGGCACACTAGATACTCATCAGTTGATAAGTTTCAAGTCTTCATTAGACGGCGATTATGATCATCTTCATCGACTAAGGCCGTTTCTTCGCCGCTGGTTGGCATTTGGCTATCCAGGAGTTTCGAAAGATCTCGTTGCAATGGTCGATAGCTGGAAGCTTCCAGGTGGCGCTAAGGGAGAGGCTGTCAAACGTCTAGACTCCACTGAGGGACCACTTTCTGATTTTGAACTTTCTGCATATAACGAAGGTGCCATTTTTGCATACGAGGGTGGTCGTTTAACGCTTTATGATCTTGCGATGTGTTTGCTAGTGAGTTTTACGGGGCGAAGACCGGTACAAATTACTCATCTCAAATGCAAAGACCTCGTGGAGGTTATTTCGCAAGATGGGATTTCAACTTATTTCTTACACATTCCAAGAGCTAAGCAAGAGGGAGGAGAGTTTCGAGATGAATTTAAAACATTCCAGTTGGCGCGTGAACTCTATGAGGTACTGAGCAGTCATAGGAATAAGCTCTACGCGACACTAGCAGACAACGATTATAGTCTGAGTGACGTGCAGAAAGGGCTTGTGCCCTTGTTTCCTGCGAAACGTAAATGGTTGAAATATTCATATGGGGCCGAGTTCACAGCTGCACTATCTGGCGAGAGCTTACATGCCCGAACAGATATCGTGAACCTAGCGATTAAACGCGCAGTTTTTAAGGTGGGAATAAAATCTCACCGTACGGATAAAGAGCTGAATGTATTCGCTAAGCGTTTCAGGTACACGTTGGGAACTCGTGCTGCTCGTGAGGGAATGAGTAGATACATAATTGCAGAACTGTTAGACCATTCTGATACCCAGCATGTTGGCGTTTACACATTGAATGTTCCAGAACATCTCAAGAAAATTGATGAGGCGCTTGGTTTTCAGTTGGCGCGCTATGCTCAGGCATTTTCCGGAAATCTTGTAGACTCCGAGCTTGATGCTCTGCGGGGTGCTGACCCTGCAAGTCGTGTTAAACACCGAAAGTGTAGTGTTGGTACTTGTGGTAGCTTTGCTTACTGCGGTATGAACGCTCCTAGACCTTGTTATACTTGCGTTAGCTTTCAACCGTGGGTAGACGGGGCGCACGAAGAGTTTTATTTAGAGTTGCTGGAAGAGCGTGAGCAATGTTTGGATGAAACTGGAGACTTAGCTGTGGCCGCGGTATTGGATCGTACTATAGTCGCAGTCGCTGAGGTCATTCAAAAGTGTGATGATCGCAAGCGGGAGATGATCAATGAGTAAACTATTTTATTTTTCTAGTCGCATTGAGATAGATGCGAGGCAAAATCTGGGAGTATTCATTACCCAATGTCGAGATGATCTTACCGTGTTTGGGACGGATCTGAATTGGGATCATTGGTTATGGCCGAAAGTCGCCAATTTCACGAAGCTTGGTTCTGGCTCACGATCTATCTCGGTTGAAGACAGAATGGACGAACCTTTTATTTCCTTTGCTAAAGCTTACTTTCGCTACCAGCAAGGTCATAATCCGACGGGTACTAAGAATGAAAGTAAAGCACTCAAGGTGCTTGAGTTTGTGCTTTCTGAACGTGGTGGGGCTCCCGATATAGTGGCGCTTGACACCACACTGCTTGACCGTGCCGTGGAAGTCGCACGAGAGCATTTCGACAAAACAGCCTATCAATGTGGCAGAGAGTTGGAGCGTTTAGCTAAATTTGTGTCTGCGAATAAGCTCGTCAGCAAAGCCTGCGGCGACTGGCGAAACCCGATTTTAAGACCAAAAGACAGTGACAGGGTCGGTAAAAAAGCCCGAGAGGAAAGAGATAGGAAGCTTCCTTCCCCGGAAGCCGTTCTGGCAATGGCCGATATCTTTTCGACCTCAAGTGAGAACCCAAAGGACATTTTTACCTCCAGCGTTTTTTCGCTGCTAATGAGCGGTTCGGTGAGGATCACTGAGCTCTTAGAGCTACCTGCCGATTGTGAGGTTCATGATACGGACAAAGATGGTAATTCCGTATATGGCCTGCGTTTTTTTTCTGGAAAGGGGTTTGGTGGCAACGTCAAATGGGTTCCAAGTGTGATGGTTTCAGTGGTTCAAGAAGCTATTTCGCGAATTAGGATGCTCACTGAGGAAGGTCGAGCTTTAGCCTTATGGCTGGAGAGTAATCCTGACTCAATGTATATGCATCCTGACTTCCCACACATTGATAGGTCTATGCCAATTACAGAGATCGAAGCTTGCAAGGCGTTGGGTTTTGATCTTGACCATAGCGATTCATGCCAAAGAATCTATTATCTTTATAAGTTTTGCCGAAGTAAGATTCTTACCATCGATAATCTTTGGTCTGCAATAAAGAGTCGTATGCCCAAAGATTTTCCATGGGTTAATAAACAAGCGGGTATCAAATATAGTAACGCTCTTTTTTCCATGCAGGACAATGCTTTGCATAGTCGAAGGGGGACTCTGCGTGTTATTCCCTGGAGACCTGATGTCAATATTGTGAATAACGACTTGTCTCCAAGACATTCTGTGGGAAAAGGACTACACAAAAGTATCTTCATGCGTTTCGGTTTCCAATACTCTGACGGTAGTGAAATGAAAATCACAACTCATCAGATGCGACATATGATTGATACCATGGGCCACAGAGGGGGGATGAGCGAGGATGAGATTGCTAGGTTCGCTGGGCGGGCAGATCCCAAGCAGAATAGGGTGTACAACCATGTTTCTGCGTCTGAGTTAGCAGACAAGTACGAAAAAATTCAGGCGTCCTTAGCATACGACAAGTCTACCTTGATTCACTGCGAGCCAGTTGACCGAGCTGCTTATGATCTGGCCCCCAAAGGCGCTATTCATAAAACTAGATACGGTTTTTGTGTGCATGATTTTTCCGCCGCACCTTGTGGGATGTTCCGCGACTGTCTGAATTGCGATGAACACCTTTGTGAGAAAAGAGCGTCAAGTGCTGATAGGCTTAAATTAGAACTAAGTGATATTGAGGAGCAGCTTATTGAGTCCGAGGCGGCAATGAACGAGGGGCACTACGGTGCGGACCGTTGGTATGAACACCATCTGTTGTCGACCGCTCGGTTACGTGAGTTAGTTAGTATAATGGAGAACTTGAACGTAAACGAACACACCCTTATTCGATTTAAGCAAAACTATTCGTCAAGCCATGCTACACGAGCACTAATCGTGCGAGGTGATAAGGTTTCAGGTCGGCTAGATGAGACGACTGCTAGTCGCTTAACTGCCTTGCTGGAGAGGATGTAATGGCGAAGCATCTGACAGCTGTTGATATACAGGCGATAGTCGAAACTCTTTACGCTTGGGAAGGTGAGTTAAGTTGGGAATTACTATGTCAGCGAGTTAAACCTCTGGTTGGTAAAGTGCCTACGCGCCAGTCTTTGTCATCCAATCAATCCATTAAAAATGCGTTTACTTCTGCCAAACAACGAGCCAAAAGTGAAGTCAAAACAGCTCCTTCTCCATCTAGTCTTAAAATCGCGGGTGAGAGAATTAAAAGACTGGAAACTGAGCTCGAGGTGGTAAGGAAGCAGAATGTTCAATTGCTTCGCCGTTTTTTGGTCTGGCAATATAACGCGTCTAATGCAGGGCTTCACGAGTCACACTTAGAAAAGCCTTTGCCGGCCATTGATCGAGAAAGGTCTGACGCTCCTGCGAAAATTGTACGGAAAAGGCGCCATAGCGTCCCTTCGTGAAGGGCAGAAATCGGCCAAACGCGGACAGTCTCACTGGGACTGAGCTGGCGCGCTAAAAGTGCGTCCAGCAAGCGTGCTTGAATGCCTTACTATGTACTCCTACGCCGAGTAAGCGGGAAGACAAATGGCTTTTCTTGAGTTAAATTTATTTTGCTTAGCTTGTATTTAAGTCTAATATCACTACAACTAAATCGTCGAATTAGGTCTTCCACTTTAATGTCACTTAGTTTGTGATTCCAAGGGTGAATTATAGAGCCACCCCTAACTTTATCGAAGCCATACTTTTGTCCCAGAGCTACAGTGATAGTATTTTCAATCTCTGTCACCCAGAGACAATCGCCAATTGATCTAAAGGCCGCATGTAAGTGAGTTGCTTTTCTCTTTCCCGTGAGGCCGCTCTCTATATATTTTATGGCGCCATTTTTCTTTAATGTAGAGTAAGGGCTTTTTTTACCATGGCTTCGCAGCCTTGATCTCAACCCTTTAGCTGTACCCACGTACCATGAGTTCAGCTCAAGCTTCAAAATATAGATATACCAATTTCTAATTTCTTCACTCCTTTTCCGGTATCAAATTGTCCATAACGATTAAGCTAAGCCCTCTGAGACACTACTCGATTCGCACTGAGCGTGTCTATTGCAAGTGGGTTACGCCGCACGGCAGGATTAGGTCTGCTGAGGTCGAAGCGTCTCATGCAGGTATCTAGCGGAGCGAGGGGTAGCCCCAAACGTCCGCTCTTGGCCGGTTGCTGTCTGTAGTAAAGGGCTGAAATCGGCCAGGAGCGGTCATCGGGAGCGTCTGAAAAAACGAAACCGATCTCGTCGGTGTCCGCTAAGGTCTGCATAAAAGCAAAGTCCTTTCTGGGGTACGAATGATAGAGTTCATCTCGTATGGATGCAGGCAAGAGGAAAGAGCAGTTCAATATTGCATATGCGCACGCGCCTTAAGATGGGCCAATTGACTGCGATCAGTCCTCTGGAAAGGTTAGCAATAATCAAGGATGCTCAGGAGCAATGCCGTTTTCAAAGAAACGTTCAGATTGTTCTGCCAAGTTCACGTCCTCAACTAGTTCTTCGCAACGCCCAAATTTTCTATAGAAACGATTCAAGTTACAGATGTAAATTGTGTAGCCTCCCTTATCTGAGCACTCTACGTAAAGGCGATTGAACTTAGCGATGTGCTCTTCATATGAGTCGAAATGAGGGTGAACAATTCTGAACAATGCGGAATTTTTAGGGTAATTGACTCTGTTTGCTGTTAGTACTGGCTTTACTAAGGCCTCTCGATTGGACTTAAACTCATTACAGTCCGGGCACACTACACACATGTTTTGAGGCTCAAACATGAAATCAAGGTATTGTGATTTTGGAGCTATATGTTCAATTTGCGCTCCAAATGTTGAGTATGATGAGATCGGCCCTAAGCAGTAAGCGCACGTAAGTCGCTGAGCATCTCGATAATGCTCTCGAATTTCTCGTCGCACGGGTAGGAGTTCATTATCCCCCCAACTTGTATGCGAGTAGTCAGGAGAGGTTTTTTTCTGTTCAACGATCACTGACGATGTAGCACTAAACATTATTGGATATTTAATTAGCGGCATAGTGTTCACACAGCATAGCAACGGATATGATCAACTCCTTCACGGGATCGCTCTCTTCGAGCTGCTCTTTGAATTGTAAAAGCCGCGATAACTCCGCCTGCGAGGATGCTGTTACTTCTTTGCTGTGCTTTACTTTTGCCAGAAGGTTGAAAGCAAGGCGAGAAATGTATTCATTCATAATGCCAGGAGCATCAAATAGTTCTGCTAGTTGGAAATCAGCTGATTTATCATGGAACTCTTCTGCATCGTAAAGCTCGCCGCGAGACAGGGAAGCAATGTAGCAGCCGTGCCCACGTAATCTTGCTATTATTTGAGGTGAGTGAGTGGCAATGATGAACTGGCAGTTTTGATAGCTGGCAAATGACGAGGTGAGCAGCTCCATGAACTCTTCTTGCCATCTCGGATGAAGGCTTATCTCCGGCTCGTCTATAAGAATTAGCGAGTTATCATCGATATGCCCCGCAATGCCCAAAATCAGGACCAGCAAGCATTGTTCGCCCGAACTAGCTTTTTTTAGAGATAGTGGGCCGAAACCAAACTTCTCCAATGTGAAGTCCATCAGGCGCATCAGCCCTACTTCAAGAAGTACCAAGACGGCTAGTATTATGGGTCTGCCGGCCTGAAACTCACCAAAGGTTAAAGTTGATCTGGAAAAGTCAGCCCTTAATTCAATTGCCTTTCTTGTAGTCAAGATCTTATTGACTGTAACCATCGCGTCTAGGACTTCAAGTAGTCGGCCGTAATGTAGATTTTCCAGAAGCTCGAAATATCGCTCATCAACTTCAATTGAATGTTCACGCTCTAGTCGTCTAAGTTCAATTGCGAGGCTAGTTCCCTCAACTCTAGATGTATCGTAGGCTTCCCGGCTGCCCCTTAGATATCCTGGCTTCAAAATAAAATCAGCAACAGGTCGAAAATTTAACGAATCGAAGACTGCCGTCAGATTATGCGTTCCATCTTCTGAAGATAATTTCTCCAGTAGTCCTTTTGCAGCAGACGAAATTAAAGATACGGAATTTGAACTCTGATAAATACCTTCACTTCGCATTCCAACGTACCGGTAGTTTGCCTTCGCAGTATTATTGGATCGATTTCGCGGGCTAGGAAATTTGTCAAAGGGGCTAGTAGATACCGCGATGACCTTAGAATAGTCTTCGGTAACGATGCCAATCTGCGCTATGGAAGATAAGAGTCGGCTTTTTCCAATTCCATTTTTACCGACTAAGACTGTATACCAGTTTTTAACTCCTGGTGACACGTTCTCAGGAGTAAGTCGTACAAGTTTTTGGTCAAAATCAATGTTTATCAATCGTGAAGCCATCTGAAACCACTCCTTGTATATTTGACCTGTCTCCAATGTTAACGGCGCGTCCATCCTCAGTCACTACTTCTTGGAATGAAGGCCTAGTTTTCCACTTATCACAGTCTAAGCGCCTTAGGTTTCATAGGCGCGTCTGAATGACAGCTTGTGGCCTTTTTTTGCCGATCAAGGCCACCCATCGTGCTGGTCAAATCCAATGCAAACGACTGGTCAAGTCGAATGCAAATGGGGGGTCAAGTCCATGCAACTTCGCACAACTTGTGAGCGAAGGGCGACGCGCCTGTTCCGCGGAGCTGGCCTAGCGATCAAGGAGAGGGGTAAAAAGGTCTCGAAGAGCACGGTCGTCAAACTTTTCCCCGTCCCGCTTGCTAGATGACGGGATACGCGGAGAGGAGGCACGACTGCTTCGGTCTTCAATCTCGCCTATGCGATCCTCGATGGCTGAGATGGCGCTATTCAGCTCAGCTTCCGGCACACCAAAACGCGGCGCGAACTTTTTCAATGCATCGATCCGGTCCGATAGGGAGGACTCGCTATCATCCTCGCGAATGCGACTAGTGTTATCCTCGAACTCTTCGAGCACAGCCGTCTGCAAGGCACAAGTAATACTGTCGGGCAGTCCATTCGCAGCGTCCACTGCATCCACAAGGGTGGAGAGCATGTCACTTGAACTCCACCGTATGGTGTCGGTGAGGGCCTTTTCGATGAGCTCTAGGAATTCGGTTTCATAAATGAACGGCCGGCCACAATCCGTACCGTCCCGCATAGAACAGAACTCGATCAGGGCTTCCCCATCGGACCATGGACTGAAGCCCTGCTGTGGATTGCGCGCGATCTTGATGATGCTGTCGGCAAACCGCCTGTCGTCAGTGATCTCCCACCAATCCATCAGCATCCGGAGCCGCCTGGAGTTTGCGGCATCATTGTATTCGAGTGAGCGGGCGTCACCGGCTCGCGGGCGCCAGTGCGGGCGCTCTTCGATCATCCCGACCATTTCAGCGCAGGCTCTGGCGATCTTCGCTTGGCCGGCCTCGCAAAGCCCAGACGGATGCGCGAAGTCCCAAAGGCTCGACAGCCAGTCGATTGAGATCGCCGTGGGAACAAGGCGAATAAGGAGATCTGTGTCCAACAGGTAGGTTGAGAGATAGTCTTTGAGCGAAGGGTTGAGAAAAGAAACCGTTGGCCCGTCGATGTTGACGACATTGACGAAGCTACCTTCCAGAATACGAAGGGCTTCTTCGAAATCTTTAGGGCCGTGTGCCAGTCCGTAGGACGTGCTCATCGAGGTGTGCAGGGTATCGAAAGATGAGCGAAGCGTCGTGATTGAAACCCCGTATTCTGAGAGGAAAAACATCCCCATCAGGAGATGCCTGCACCGATGATCAATGTGCGTTCGGAAAGCGGTGTCCCAAATCTGGCTTGGATTGTTCAGGGCGCCGATAAAGGCAGCGGGATAGTTGGCGGGTTCAATGTCACCAACGCGGAATGCATCGGTCATCGCTTCGATGACACGTGGGTTATAGTTCTTGTGATCAACGATTTCCGGGAGCCTCTTACTCTCCAGTAACGCCCGGATATGCGACTGCGGTGTCTCTGACACGAAAAGATGATTGTAGAGAATCCGAGCTTTGATTCGACGAGTGTAGATGCCAACATCGAGTACGTACTTCGTCACGTCGAGGCGCTGATCACCAAGATGTTCAGAGACTCTGCGTGCTTCCTCAAATATATAACCCCTCGTTGTCAGAATAAAACGGGCATTCGGTGAGCGACGTATGCGGCTCATGAAGCGCGCAAGGTCAGAATCTTTATGCGCCAAAGCTTGTCGATCGAGGGCAACTTTTCCAAGAAAGTCATCGAAAAGAAATATTTGCTTCTTGCTGTCGGTAATGGCGGCGAAGCCGTCTTCCAGACTACGGATGGGAATAAGCTCCCACTCCTCGCTTAGAAAGGTGTAGCAAAGCATCTCGGCCAGTGTGGTTTTGCCGACGCCCGGCGGCCCAGATATGATGAGAAGCCGATGCTTTTCAAGCGTAGTCAGAGATTCGTCGAAGCTGGGGTTTGATGCGTAGACACGAACCTTTTGTTCGATGTCTTCACGTGTTAACGCAGCAAAGGTATGGGCCGCCGCATGTACGACCCGTTCCAAAACACCCACACCCGAGAGCCAGAGTTTGATGTGCGATTTGAGGATGTCTGGGTACTTCCGGAGAAGACCGTTGAGGTCTTCCGGACCAAAAATATCCGCCTCAGATTTCAGACTCGGCCCTATGAGTGGAGAGAGCCTGTTTTTGCCAAGCGGAGTAAACCTACAGGAGGTCGCGAGTATGTAGCGGCTGGCAGCCAGCCTATCGATTGAAGAACGTTCACGCTTCATGGCCGCTGTTAATTTGCTGAACGGCGAACCTTCATAATGCTTCGCCTGTAGAACAACGTTCCCGCTGGCGTGCGCGTGCCGACCGTCAATACCACCATCTGGGCCTGCGCAGAATGCTTCAAAGCGAAGCCCTTCTTCTTTTCCGATGAGGTCCCGGACGAGATCCTCAAAATCCGCCGATGAGAGATTTCTGAAGTCGTAGCTCATGCTGCATCATTACTCCATCCGCGCTAAGGTCAGGTCGCTAATACTCGTCAGACAGAAGATCATCCACAGGTACCTTTGCCGTCGAACCTAACCGGATGCGATCAGCATGGCGCGTGAGTTAGGAGGCGAGGCGGAGTGCCCGGAGGATCGACGATTTCGCGCTGCCATCTGATACTACAACGATGTTCAAGACAGCAAGAGGTTATTCAATGACATCAACTCGATTGAGTTTCTCTACTGAAAGTCTTAGCCCCGTTACTAGACCCAACAGGCCTATATCGGTCTAGAGAGAATTCGGATGGATGCAAGGACCATGTTATTCCTTGGGCAGCATGCTAATCCCATCCGGACACAATCACAGCCAACCGCAGTTCGAATATTGATCATCTGGGCCAATTCGCCAGCGTCTGATCTAGCAGTTGCCTCGTCCCGGGTGGTTGGCTTGGTTTACTGCTTGGCAGAAGTCATAGCTGACGCCTATTTGAGTTAGGCCTGATGCCTAAGACTCTCGTAGGGGCTCATCGAGCTGAGAATCGTGCGAGCTACTCATAATATCCCTCCCCAGAGAATTGGAATGAACCAAGATTTAACTGAAGAAGAGATGCGTTGGGCGCTATTCGTTACTGGCGAACGTGCCACGCAGGACAGTCCGCCCCCAGGTGCGAAAGTCTCTCTCGAATATCATGGCCGAGCAGCCAGCGAATGTGATGGAAAAAAGAAGGTCGCTAAAACATTACGCCCAGGCTGAGGGTCACGCTGCGGGTGGGAA
>Ga0157375_10004822_pt1 | contig 11716 bp, 10 predicted proteins | sample M35metaG_FD_115311 | JGI IMG/M metagenome (GOLD analysis project Ga0157375, IMG submission 115311) | Miscanthus rhizosphere microbial communities from Kellogg Biological Station, Michigan, USA - M3-5 metaG | ecosystem: Host-associated > Plants > Roots > Rhizosphere > Soil | place: USA: Michigan...
CAGAATCGATGGCGAGAAGCATCCGGAGCTGAAGACGAGCAAGGTGCAGTGGAGCGTTAAGTGGCTGGTGCCGTCGTTTGTGGCGATGCCATTTTTGATGATCTGGTACTACGCGATGGTTCCTGCATCGCAGAAGGCGCTGCTGACGCTGGGGATCGACACGATCAACTCGGGAACATTTTCGACGGTGACGCGGATGGCGCTGATCATCATTGTGACGTCGGCGACGATTATCGGCGTAGCGTATTTTCTGGCTTATCGCAATCCGACGGAGTTTAACCTGGCGCATGCGATGGCGGTGCTGCTGCTGGCGCTGATGGCGACGGGAGCGGGCGAGTACTCGCGCGAGATGCTGCGGAAGCCGTACGTGATCGGGCGATGGATGTACTCGAATGGCGCGCGGGTGCCGTCTGTGGAACGAATCAACCAGGAGGGATACCTGGCGCATTCACAATGGGTATGGAACGGGGGCGGTTCGAGCGGTGTCTCGAGCTACTCGCGAGGCGAGGCGATTTTCAGGGGTGAATGCGGATCGTGTCACACGCTGCGCGGATACAGGCCGCTGGCGGAGTTGCTGGTGGGACGGGATCGCGCAAATATCCGGAACTTTGTGATGATGCTGCATGAGAACAAGGCGGACTCGCCGTATCGGAAGTTCATGCCTCCCATGGCGGGGACGCAACAGGATGTGGATGATCTGGCAGATTTTTTGAATGCGCAGGTGAATCCGAATTTGCCGTCGGGACAGAAGACGGAGTTGGCGGCGCGAAGGTAGACCCCTGCACTAAAGCCGAGGCCCGCCGCGTGCGGGCCTTTGTTGTTGGCAGAGCAGCTGAGCTAGCGGAGTTAGCGTGCGCTGGCGCGCACGTAAAAACACCCGACAACCAAAATCATTGCTGGGGATTCCCGCTTGCGGAGTTCGCGGTCCGGGTTCTTGGCTTCCCACCCATTTCGCGGTGAAACTGCAAAATGGATGGGGCACCGATATTTGTTGGGGTCGGTGGTATCCCAGATACCCACGTCAATCAGTCGGTCAGCCTGGCATGGCGTAGGGCGGAGTGACGACGCGTTCGGAGGCTTTGGGGTCGAGTCCCCATTGATTGGGGTATGGTTCGCTGTCGAGGAGAGTGAAGACGAAGAGGATGAGTCCGCCAACGATGGGTATGAAGGCGATGAAGTACCACCAGCCGCTTTTGCCGATGTCGTGAAGGCGGCGGATCGTGACTGCTAATCCGGGCACCATGATGACGAGGGAATAGGCGAATAGAAGGCCCAGCGGAAGCATGGAGGGCTTCTCCTGCGCGCCGAAGGGAACGGCAAACAGGAAGAGGAACAGGAATACGATGCCGTTGAAAAGGTTGAAGTACCAGTATTCTTTGCGGCGGGAGCGGCCGCTGAAGTCGGTGGCGCGCTGCCAGGCGAGTATGAACCAGGACATGTCGTTCGTCTCCTGAGTTGCGGACAGTGTACGCGAAGCAGGGAAAGGTGGCAGGATTTTCTATTTCATTATCGGAGAATTTGCCAAGGTAAGAGTGATCAGGATTTTGATCTACGGACCATTTGCTTCGCGGCTGATGGCCCTGCATCCCAAGCAGGAGCAAAAGTAGAACAAGCGTTCCTGCTGCACAAACTCAAGCTGCATCGGCCTCCCCAGCCACCGCCGCGCATCGGCGTCCCAATCCCACTCGCGGCTGTCGGATGTCTGCCGCTGTAGTGCCGCCCTCTTGAACGCCTCTCTCGTCATGAATGAGATGGATGCGCCTCGTCTTCCGAGATCCATTGCGAACTTTGGTTAGTTCACGATGCCTCCGGCTTCTTTGGTTTTGTCGCAGACGCCGTTGGTTGGCTGGATGGGCAGGAAGGTGGTCCAGTCGGCTCCTCCACCGGTGGAGTTGGGCGGGTTAAGAGCGGCCGGGGTGCTGAAGTCGAAGAAGTCACTCATGTCTCCGTTCTGCAGCCAATAGGCGTCCCTAGCGGTGAGGGGCGGGACATTGAAGGTCTTCTCAATGAAGGCCAGGATCGCGGTGCTGTCCATGGGGACGTGCGAGACGTAATGCGGCTTGACGTAAGGCGAGATGACGAGGATCGGGACCCGCAGGCCAGTGAGATTGAACATGTTATACCCACCGTTTTGCGGGGTGGGAGCGGTGAAGTTGGCGTTCGGGCCGGCGTGGCAATAGCCGTAGGAACCGTTGTTGGGGTCGGGACACTGACCCTGCGCATAGGCATCCGGGGGCGGGACGGTGAGGGGCGGCACGTGATCGTAGAGGCCGCCGGACTCGTCGTAGGTGAGGATGAAGACGGAGTCCTGCCAGGCGTCGCTCTTCATCAGCGCGCCGATGATCGACTGGATGTAGGCGGCTCCTTTCTGGAGATTGTTGTCGGGGTGCTCGTCGAGCCCGCTGGCACCTGAAGCAGATTCGATAAAGACGACCTGCGGCAGAGTTTTGTCGGGATCGCAGGGCAAACCGTTGCAGGTGCCGGCGAGCAGGTTCAACAGATAGCTGGTGGGGTAGGTCTTGTTCTGGACCGTGGGATCAGTGTAGTCCTGGAAATTGGGAAGGAACATGCCGTCCTGGTAGTAGTATTTCCAGCTGACGTTGGCCTCATTCATGGCGCGGTAGATCGTTTCGGCGCTGTATCGCGGATGGGTGTTGTCGGCGTCAGGGTACTCATGACCGAAAGAGCTTGCGGCCTCGATGAACATCCGGTTGGGATAGGTGGCGGCGAGGATGGGTGCGAACCAGCGATCGCTGGTGGCGAAGAAGCTTGCGAGGTCGTAGTAGTAGGGCAGGTCGGTTTGGTCGTAGTAACCCAGTGCGCGAGTGCCTTCGGGGTCGTAGTTGGTTTCATTGGCACCAAGTCCGCCGTTGGGTGTATCGAGGAAATTATTCATGGCGAAGGAGCCGGCGGGATAGGTACTCGTCGTGAGCCACGCTTTATCGCCACCTTTCAGTCCGAGGTCGTGGTGACTCTCATCCCACGAGGGGGTTGGGTTCTGGGTACAGACGGTGGCTTCATGAAACGGTTTGACCTGGGTGCCGTCGTGGTGATTGGTGAGCACCAGGTTGGGGTCGAAGCCATCCACGTCAGTGGAACTGGCGGTGATGCCGAAGGGTTGGAGACGCTGCGCGCGATAGGCTCCGAGGACGCCGAAGTAGTTGTCGAAGGAGCGGTTCTCCTGGAGCATGAAGATAATGTGTTTAATCTTGCCGGCTGCGGGAGAGGCAACGGTGACGGTTATGGTTTGCGTGAGCTGTGTGCCGTCGGTCAGCGTCGCGGTAGCGGTATAGGTGGTGGTGGCAGCCGGCGTAACGGTGACAGAGCCTTTGGGCAGCGGAGTGCAGGGAGCGCAGCCGCCATTGTCAAGGGTGAGCGCAGTGACCGAGGGATCGACCTGCCAGGACAGGGTGACGGGTTGATTGGCCGTGGTATTGGCCGGGGTCGCGGTCAGGTTGATGTTGACGGCGTTGATGGTGACGCTGGCGGGCTGACTCTGGCCGCCTGAGCCGGTAGCAACCATGGTGTAGGTCACGGTAGTGGGTACGGGGATCTGAATTCCGGCAGGCTCGGAGACCGGGAAGGTGCCCCCCTCTCCGGGATCGCTTTGGGGAAGTGCGGGGGTAAACGTGACGGAGGTCGCGTTCGTCGTCTGCCAGCTGAGGGTCGTGGAGGAGCCGGCCACCACGGTGGTTGGACTGGCGGTGAGCTGGTTGATCTGCGGCTGACCGACTGCCACAGCGACAGCTACGGACTGAGGCTGGGTACTGCCGCCGGGGCCTGTGGCGATGGCGGTATAGGTGGTGTTTTCAGTCGGCTGGTCGGTGGCTGGATTGGTGGTTGTGGGGATCTGCCTTGTGACGCCATCGGCGCCCACCGCAGTGATGGCGACAGAGGTGGCGTTGGTGGTCTGCCAGCTCAAGGTGACGGAATCGCCTTTGTTGATGCTGCTGCTCGACGCGCTGAAGACCAGGGTAGGTGCGGACGGAGGCGGCTGAGTCACCGCGACCTGGACTTTCTGCGGTTTGCTGTCGCCACCGGGGCCCGTGGCCGTGGCCTCGTAGGTGGTTGACACGGTTGGCGAATCCTGGTTGGACCCGCTGAGTTGGGCAGTGGGAATATTGCGGACGGTACCGTCGCTGCCGGTGGCGGTAATTGTCAGGCCGGTGGCATTCGTGGTTGTCCAGGTCAGGGTCACGGACTGGCCTGACGTGATGCTGCTGGCACTGACGTTGAAGGTTACTGTCGCCGCCTGAGGGGGAGCCGCAGTTACGGCAACCTTGACCTGCTGCTGGACGCTGGGGCCGCCGCTTGCGCTGGCGGTCGCAGAATAGGTGGTGTCCTGAGTGGGCGTGTCCTGGGTGCTGCCACTGAGCTGAGAGTTGGTGGAGATGGCTCGAGTGGTGCCGTCAGCGCCGGTCGCGGTGATGGTGACGGAGGCCGCGTTTGTGCTTTGCCACGTGAGCGTAACTGCCTGGCCGGAGGTAACGCTGCTACTGCTTGCCGTAAGGGTGAGAGTGGGCGTGGGCTTCGACGCCGGAGCCTTAGAGCTGGAACCGCAGCCGGTGAGAGAGACGAGAACTGAAACTACGGCTATTCCAAAGAGAGCGTTGAGACGCGCCATGAGCGGGCCACTCCTCCTGAACAAACGCGGTAAAACGTGAGGCTCCTGGCTGCTGTTACGCGTCTTGCTTTCCGTTTTCTCTGAGAGTGCGTAGCGTATCTATAACCAAGAGAATGATCCGGCAGAGATCAAAGTCGAACAGCATTCCATCAAAGGCCTCTCACCAACCATCATTGAAATTGTTCCCGGTTGGGTCGATTGGCCAAATTCCTGCCACTCTAGTTGTGTCCGGATAGTTAGATTGCTCGCGCAGCCGGACGGCTGCCTCTAGTGACAATAATGTCGGGGTAACAAACGTCAATGTCGGGGTAACAAACGTCACCGCGGGGAGGCTCCGGCCCTGGCGGCACCGGGGCATAGTGCTGGCCTACGGAGACGAAGAACGCCCGCCCAGCACCTGCTTCGAGACCGGTCCAACATCCTGGTTATCTGAAACCACCTCATTTGAGATTGCGCTGTTCTTGACCGCCCGGCCAGCAGTGAGCTTTTCATGGATGACGGGATCAGCTTTGAGCGGGGAAGCGCTGGCGGAGGTCTCTGAGGCAGGCTGCCGGGTCTTCGAGTGGGTCGGCGGTGCGGTCGAGGAGGAAGTTGGCGGCTTCGACTGCCCGCTGGGCAGGGTCCTTGTCTTGCAGAGCGCTGATGACTTCAAGCACTGAGCGGGGGTCCTTTCTCTTGGCGAGGCCGACCACAGCTTCTTCGCGGACATCTTCGTCTTCGTCGCTGATGTTTCTGAAGAGAGCTTCGCGGATTTTGGGTGAGTCGAAATCGCCGAGGCCACCCAGGCCGAAGGTGGCCCAGTCGCGCACCTCGCTGTCTTTGTCGCTCATGAGCTTGATGAGGGTCGATACGGTGCGCTCATCGTCGGCGAAACACCCGAGCGTGAATGCGAGGCCGTACCTGACGTCATTGTCAGGGTGATAGCTGAAAGGGAGAATCTGCGGAATGATAGACGGATTCTCGAGGTGGCCGAAGGCGGTGAGGATAGCGCTCAGAGCGACAGGGTCGGTTTCAGACTCGAGCATGCCGGCGAGCACAGGGAATGACTCGTCAGCGAAGAGAGTGGTCTGATTGTCGGCGGTATGGCCGAACTGGGCGAGGATGTCGGCGCCGCGAGCGCGCTTGAGGGGTTCGCTGGAACGGCACCATGAGACTGCTTTGTCGAAGACATCGCGCGAGCCTGTGGCGCGCAGGGAGTGGATCGCATCCCATGCCTTGTCGCTGTCGTAGTCACCCTTGAGTGTCTGCGAGAAGAGCTCGTCGATGGTCGCCGTCGGCATGGATGCCAGTGTAGCTCCCGAGAGGGAAGGGTGCGCTAGGATGGAGGAGAAATCGGGGGGCGCATGTTCGTTGTGGTGTGGCAGTTCGAAATTGCCGAGGAGAAGACGGCTGCATTTGAAACTGCGTATGGGCCGGAGGGGAACTGGGCGCAGCTTTTCCGGAAGTCGGCTGAGTATCTCGGGACGGAGTTGTTGAGAGATGCGTATGTGGCAGGATCGTATCTGACGATTGACCGATGGAAGAGCGAAGAGGCGTTCCGGGCGTTCCGGAAGGATCATGATGCGGCGTATGAGGAGCTGGACCGGGCGTGCGATGCACTGACGGAGAAGGAGACGCGGGTGGGGGCGTACCGCGGGGGACAGTGATCAGGGGACGAAGGAACTAGGGAACAGGGGACGAGGGAACTAGGGGACGAGGGAACAGGGGACGAGGGATCAGGGGACGAGGGGACAGGGGACAGGGAACGGCGGGGCACCGGGAGTTATTCGAGGACTAGCAGATTGCGGGTGAACTCTGAGCCGGCAAGGTACTTGAGTCCACGATCGAATGTCACAAGCATTCCGTCTTCTTTGATTGCCAGGCCGAGAAGGTAAGCATCCGTAACTTGCTGGTGGCCGAGGATTCGATGCGCGAACGGAATCGTCACATCGACCCAGGAGTCTTTGATCTCCCAATAGACGTGCCGATGGTGACTCTTCATCATCTGGAGAACGGCGATTGCCTGTCCCATGCTGCGGGGGCCCGGCCGAAAGGCGGGATTCGTCGTGATACGCAGGAATGCGGTCTCTGTGAGCGGACAGAGTCCCCACGTCCCCCTGGTGAAAGTGCGAAACCATTTCTGGGTTCTTTGAAAGTGCTGGTGACCCGGTTCGACCAGCGCGATGACGACATTCACGTCAAGCAGATGCTTGCGGGTCAAAATTCTTCCTCGTCCAATTTTTTCACCATGTCAGCGGTTATGGTCCCTCCGGTTGGCGGGAACATGGGAAGTCCGTTCGGGCCTTCGAGAATCTCCGGTTCTTCTGGTGGTGCCGCTTGTGCTCTGCGAACGAGTTCGTTGATTGCCGCACTCAGGCTGATGCCTCGAGCGGAGGCGTATGCCGCAGCAAATTCGTGGACGTGATGCTCGAGGCTGATACTGGTTCGCATGCCCATATTTTACACCATTATAGATTGTGGTGCACTTTCGATAAGTGATGCGAGCAGGATTGGGAAGCCGGTGCTGGATAGCCGTTCGTTGCCCAATGCGGGGGTTTGGTACCGGATTTTCCTCTGGATTCGTGATGGTGGATACAGGGGTGCCTTAACATTCACCTTTTCTTCGCTTTTTCGATATCATTGGAATGTTGCAAACTGCTAGAATTCGTTCGAAATCAACTAGCCGACGCGTGTTTTTTGATCTTCCCAGCAAGGCGCGCAGGGCAAGTATTTATAGAGGAGAAACACCATGCCTGTCGCCGATGAGCGCACGAAAGCCGTTGAATTAGCCCTGAGCCAGATCGAGAAGCAGTTTGGGAAGGGATCCATTGTCCGCCTGGGGTCGCGGGAGGCGCTGGTTCCGATTTCGGTGATCTCGACGGGGTCGATCAGCTTTGACGGCGCGCTGGGGGTGGGGGGTGTGCCGCGGGGCCGAGTGATTGAAATCTTCGGGCCGGAGTCGTCGGGCAAGACGACGATCACGCTGCAGATTATCGCCGAGGCGCAGAAGAACGGCGGGCTGGCGGCGTTTGTGGATGCCGAGCATGCATTGGATCCTGCCTATGCCAAGAAACTGGGCGTGGATGTCGACAACCTGCTGGTTTCGCAGCCCGATTCAGGCGAGCAGGCGCTGGAGATCACAGAGGCGCTGGTGCGATCGGGAGCCATTGATGTGCTGGTTGTGGATTCAGTGGCAGCGCTTGTGCCGAAGGCTGAACTCGATGGCGAGATGGGCGAATCGCATATGGGACTTCAGGCACGTTTGATGTCCCAGGCATTGCGGAAGCTGACGGGCACGGTTTCGAAGTCGCGTACGTCCCTGATTTTCATCAACCAGATTCGCGAAAAGATTGGCGTGATGTTTGGGAATCCGGAGACGACGACGGGCGGGCGCGCGCTGAAGTTCTACTCGTCGGTGCGGGTTGATATTCGAAGGATCGCGGCGATCAAAGAAGGCGACGCGGTGGTTGGCAACCGGACCAAGGTGAAGATTGTGAAGAACAAGGTTGCGGCGCCGTTCCGGGAGGCGGAGTTCGACATTCTTTATGGTGAAGGGATCAGCCGCGAGGGAGATGTGCTGGACCTTGCGGTGACGCACAATATCGTGGAGAAGTCGGGCGCGTGGTACAGCTATTCAGGCGAGCGCATTGGACAGGGACGCGAGAACACGCGGAACTTCCTGAAGGAAAATCGCGACATTTTCGCGAAGATGGATGGCGAAGTCCGGAAGAAGCTGGGGATAGGCGCAGCGGCGGTGAAGGCCGAGGTGCCGGAGGTTCCGGCGACTGGACATGCCGAGGCGAAAGAGGCGGTCAAGGCGCGGCGATAGGAACTGAAACAGAATCCGGCCCGAGGTCAGGGCCGGATTTTTGTATCTTGCATGATGTATGTATTGTATGTAGAATAGGTATCGAAGAGGAGCGAGACATGTCTTTAGCAGAGATGACGAAACGGCATGTGATCACGAAATACGTGAATCCTGCTCGATCTCGCGGAAAAGACAGAGTCGAGGTCAGAGTCGGGAATGTAGTGAAGGAACTTGGATTGAGCAATCGAACACCTTCGGTGTTCTCAACGCTTTCGTCGCAGAATTTCCAGCGAGAAGCCGGCCTGGAGCTAATTGAGAAGCGTGGGGGCCCGGCATCTGGCGGACCGAGTACGACTGTTCAGTTTGTCTATCGAGTGCTGGGGAAAGAGCCGACTCAAGAACATTCGAAGGGTGCTAGCGACCTTATGACTCTCTATGGCATCGGTGCAGAGGTGTTTCGCCAACTGGGCGGGGGAGAGGAGTATCTCAGACGTGAACGCGAGAGTCTCCAGTTCCCGGCGGAGGGACGTCCGCGGAAAGTTGAGCGCTGATGAGTCGGGTGTACTGGGATTCAATGCTGTTCCTTTATCTGATCGAAGGCAATCCAGAATATGCACCACGGGTGCGATCGATCTACCGGGCGATGGAGAAGAGAGGAGACGCACTTTGCACCAGCGTGTTTACGCTTGGGGAAGTATTGACGGGACCGCGAAAGCTGGGTGCTTCCGATGTTGTTGGCAAGATCCGGGACTTCTTCCTGCAAGGCAACAAAGTGGATCTTATTCCATTCAGTGTTGCGACAGCGGACCGGTACAGTGAGGTTCGGGCGAGTTCGGGAGTGAAGCCTGCTGACGCGATTCATCTGGCATCGGCAGCCGACTCTGGAGTTGAACTGTTCCTCACGCATGACAAGTCTCTTCATAAGCTTGCGATATCGGGAATTCATTTCATTGCGGGCCTGGATGTTAGCTTGTATTGAGCCATTGGGAATGAGTTCAGGAACTGATCCGGTTCAGGACGCGTACATGGTGACAGGTCGGCGGTCAGGGCCGTTTTGTTCCAGCAACAAGGGACGGGCGGTCGACTCGTGCTCTAATTTCATTGATACGCATGCGAATCATTCGACGAGCAGCGGGACAGCTCTTTTTGCGAGCAGTCCTTTGCTCGTTTTTGCTTTCTGGCAGCGCGGATTTTCTGGGCGCGCAGCCGGGGACAGCGAAACCGGGCGGTGCGGCGACGAACCCGGCGGCACCGAGCAACTCGAATGCAGGTGGGGCAGCGGCGGGACTGCATGGCGCTGTGAACCTGGATGGACAGTGGAGGTTTCACAGCGGGGATGATCCGCTGTGGGCCGATCCTTCACTGGATGACTCGAGCTGGCTGGCGGTGAACCTGAGCCAGACGCTGGTGGAGCAGGGGTTCGACACCTACACCGGATATGGGTGGTATCGGATCAAGCTGCAGCGGGGACAGGTGGCCGACATCGGGAAGATGGCGAGCGGGCAGCAGCTTGCGTTGCTGGTGAAGGGCGACCCGCTGGCGCAAATTGATGTGTATGTGAACGGGCTTGAGGCGGGGCATACGCGGGGGATGACGGAGTCGCCGGCGGAGTATCTCTCGCCGCCGGTCGTGGCGCCGATGAATCCGGCGACTGCGGGGCCGACGGTGATTGCGATCCGGACGTGGGTGGGGCCGACGTTGACTGTGAGCAGCGGTCTGCTGAAGAGGGTGGAAGCGGGTGCTGCGGGCGACATGAACGATCGCCTGATCATGGCAGTGAACCGGCAGTGGAATGAGAACGTGATCGCGGGGTCAGTGGTGACGTTCCTGTTTGTGTGCGTGGCAGTGCTGGGAGGGTTCCTCTACCTGGCGCAGAGGCACCATCAGGAATACATGTGGCTATCGCTGTTGTGCCTTGCGGTGGCTGCAACGGGCTCGGCGGAAGTGGCCTATGGGCTGGGCACGATATCGCTCGGTGCGTACCGTGTGTTGACGGTGTTTTCCGGGCACCTGTTCATGGCGGTGACGCTGGAGTTCATTCTTCATTTCACGGCAACGAAGTCGCGACGATTTGTACGGGGTGTGCAGATCGCGGTGATCGTGCTGCCGTTTCTGTATTTCGTTCACCTGCCGCAGCTCTACCAGGTGCTGTCGATTGCAGCGGAGGTACTTTTCTGCGGGCTGGTGACGGTGCTGCTGTACTACGCATGGCGCGGTGGGCGGAAGGAAGCGGGCGTGATGCTGCTTCCGTTTTTCCTGGCGGCGACGGCGGATTCAGTGGATTCAGCGCTGGGCTATGCAGCGTTCAAGCGTTGGCTGCCAGAGGGATTCGCCTGGCACAAGTTTCATCTGGGCCCGGTGGTTTTCGGCACAGGAACGATTGCGTACACGGTGTTCCTGCTGAGCCTGATTGCGGTGATTCTGTACAGGTTCATTCACATCAGCCAGGACGAGCAGAAGTCGGCGGCGGAGATTTCGGCGGCGAAGAGCGTGCAGGCTCTGTTGATTCCGACGCAGCTGCCTTCAAACAGGAACTTCATGCTGGAAAGCGCGTATCTGCCGGTGAACGGCGTGGGAGGGGACTTCTTCCAGGTGTTGCCGTTGAAGGATGATTCGCTGCTGATTGTGGTGGGGGATGTGAGCGGCAAGGGCCTGCAGGCGGCGATGAACTCGAGCACGCTGGTGGGAGCGCTGCGGAACGAGCTGTCGCACGATCCGGCCACGGTGCTGAAGCACTTGAATCATGTGCTGATTGGGGCAGTGGCTTCGCCGGGAACGGCGGTAAAGGAATTGGATTGCGCTCCGTGCTATGCCACGTGTTTGTGCGCGCGGGTTTATCCGGATGGGACGACGTCGATTGCGAATGCGGGTCACTTGAGTCCATATCGCGATGGGCGCGAGTTGGCGGTGATGCCGAGTTTGCCGCTGGGCGTGATTGCCGAGGCGGAGTATGAGGCGACGACGTTTCAACTGAACCGGGGCGACCGGCTGGTGTTCTTGTCGGATGGCGTGGTGGAAGCGCAGAACGATCAGGGCGAGTTGTTCGGATTCGAGCGGACGCAGCAGGTAAGCAACGAATCGGCGCGGTATATTGCCCAGACGGCGAAGCACTTTGGACAGACCGACGATATTACAGTGCTGTCGCTGTACCTTTCGTCGAAGACGGCGCAGCCCAGCCGGGAAGAGCTTGCATACAGCCGGTGAGGCGAAGAATCAAAGGCTGAGCAGATTCATCGAGGGGACAAGGGGACGAGGGGACAAGGGGACGAGGGGCCAGGGCTAAAGCCCATCGATCCGGGCACCAA
>Ga0157375_10004825_pt1 | contig 11713 bp, 10 predicted proteins | sample M35metaG_FD_115311 | JGI IMG/M metagenome (GOLD analysis project Ga0157375, IMG submission 115311) | Miscanthus rhizosphere microbial communities from Kellogg Biological Station, Michigan, USA - M3-5 metaG | ecosystem: Host-associated > Plants > Roots > Rhizosphere > Soil | place: USA: Michigan...
GACGCGCTGCAAGACGCGGATCGCGAGCGCGGCCTCGCAAAATTTGCCCGCACCTTCGACGACCATGTGAGCTTCACCGTCTCCAACGCCGCAGGCGCCCTGTTCCACAACGTGACCTTCGGCCTGTTCGCCTCGTCGCCGCCCAACGCCGGCCGCACGCGCGGCTGGTGGCGGCAGCTCGCCCGCGCTTCACGCTCTTTTGCCCTAGTTGCCGATCTGACGGTGGCGCTCCTTGGCGGTGGGTTGAAGGTGAAGCAGAAGATCACCGGCCGCATGGCCGACGCGCTCGCGGAGCTCTATCTGCTTTCCACGGTGCTCAAGCGCTATGACGACGACGGCCAGCCCAAGGAAGACGAGAGTCTGGTGGACTATTGTGCCACGAACTGCCTCCACCGCTTCGACCAGGCGCTGCTCGGGGTCATCCGCAATTTCCCGCTGCGCTGGGCGGCGTGGCTGATGGCGGCGCTGGTGTTTCCCTTCGGCACGCGGCGTGCGCCGGCGACGGACAAGCACGGTGCCCAACTGGTACGCGCGGCGCTGCAGCCGGGCGCCTTCCGCGACCGTCTCACGAGGGACATCTTCATTTCCGACGATCCCAACGACCGCTTAGGGCTGCTGGACTACACCCTGGCCAAGGCCGTGGCCTGCGAGGCTGCCGACAAGAAGCTCGAACGCGCGATCCGCAAGGGCGAAGTGAGACGTTTCCACGACAGAGACTGGATCGCCGACGCCGAAGCGAAGGGCGTGCTCGACGCCGCCGAGGCGCGCTCGCTCGCCGAGCTGCGCGATCTCGTGGCGCGGGTCATCGCCGTCGACGATTTTTCCGCTGCCGAACTCGCGTGCGATCAGTCTCAGCCCGCGCGTCAGGCGGACGCTGCTCCGTCACCCAAGCCCGAACATATTGCCGCCGAGTAGAGTAACCCATGGCAATGACCCTTCCCGATTTGCACGACTGGCGCTTCACCGTCGACTTCGAGGGCATTGCCTGGGCGATCATCGACCGCCAGGGCGAGAGCATGAACTCGCTCGGCCGCGGCCCGACGGAAGAACTGGGCGAGATCGTCAAGGCGGTCGAGGACATGGCCACGCGCGGCGAGGTCAAGGGCCTGGTGCTGATGAGCGGCAAGGAGTCGAGCTTCATCGCCGGCGCCGACATCAGGGAATTCGAGGGCTTCGACACCGAGCCCAAGATCGCCGAGGTGGTGAAGGAGACGCTCGAGCTGCTGAACCGCATCGACCGGCTCTCCGTGCCGGTGGTTGCCGCCATCCATGGCTATTGCCTTGGCGGCGGACTAGAATTGGCCTTGGCTTGCGACTGGCGCGTCGCCGATCGCGAGGAGGGCACGAGGCTGGGGTTCCCCGAGGTGAAGCTCGGCATCTTCCCGGGGCTGAACGGCACGGTGCGCGCCATCCAGGCCGCCGGCCCGACGGACGCCATGACCGCGATGCTGACCGGGCGCATGTTGCGCCCCACCGCGGCCAAGGCCATCGGCCTGGTCGATCAGCTCGTACCGACCCGCCATACGCTGCGTTGGGCCGCGCGCAAAGCCGTGCTGCAGAAGCGCCACTCCAAGGGCGCGCCGTGGTGGAAGCGGCTGATGCTGAAGCAGCCGGTGCGTTCCATGCTCGCCAAGCAGATGCGCGCCAAGACGGCCGAGAAGGCGCGCGAAGAGCATTATCCCGCGCCGTTCCGGCTGATCGATCTGTTCGAGAAGTACGGCGACGACCCCGCGCGCATGAAGATTGCCGAGACCGAGATGTTCACGCCGCTGATGGCGAGCGAGGCCTCGCGCAATTTGCGCCGCGTGTTCAAGCTGTCGGAGATGCTGAAGGATGAGGCGCCCAAGGACGGCTTCAAGCCGCGCAGGGTGCATGTCATCGGCGCCGGCACCATGGGCGGCGACATTGCCGCTTGGTGCGTGGTGCAAGGCATGCAGGCAAGCCTGCAGGATCTCGACGAGGCGCAAATCAAGAAGGCGCTCGCCCGCGCCAAGGGCCTGTTCAAGAAGCAGTTGCGCACGCCGCTTGCCGTCGAGGCGGCCGTGGCGCGGCTGATCGCCGACCCGGCGGGCAAACAGATCAAACGTGCCGATGTGGTCATCGAGGCGATCGTCGAGCGCCTCGACGTGAAGCAGGCTCTCTTCCAGCAGCTCGAGAGGGAGTTAAAGCCCGGCGCGGTGCTCGCCACCAACACCTCCTCGCTCCGCCTGGAGGACATCGCCAAGCCGCTGGCCGACCCCGGCCGTCTCGTCGGCCTGCATTTCTTCAATCCCGTGGCGCAGCTCCCCCTGGTCGAGGTGGTGCGCGGCGGCCAGACCCGCGAGGACGAGGTGCGCAAGTCCTGCGCCTTCGTCGCCGCCATTGCCAAGCTGCCGCTGATCGTCAAGGACTGCGCCGGCTTCCTAGTCAACCGCGTGCTCGCGCCGTACATGATGGAGGCGGTCCGGCTCTACCAGTTCGGCGAGCCGCGCGAGAAGATCGACCAGGCGGCGCTGAAATTCGGTATGCCAATGGGGCCGCTCGAGCTGATGGACATGGTCGGGCTCGACATCGCCAATAAGGTCGGCGAGCAGCTTTCTCTCGCGCCCGGCAGCGACAACGTGCTGTCGACGCTGGTCAAGCAGGGCAAGATCGGCAAGAAAACCGGCGAGGGCTTCTATGTCTGGGAAGAGGGGAAGCCGAAGCGCGAGGAGGTCAGCTACGACCAAGCCGAGCTCGAGCGTCTTGGCCGCGCCCTGATCAAGCCGATGCTGGATGAGGCCGATCGCGCTCTCGCCGATCGCGTGGTGGCGAGCGCCGATCATGTCGATGCAGGCGTGATCTTCGGCACCGGCTTTGCGCCGTTCCGCGGCGGCCCCCTGCACTATCGGCGGACGCAAGAGAACGCGGCCTCTCCGGCCGCCGCTGCGGCCTGAGCGTAACGGGGAGCGGCGGACCATCATGGCGGACAATTCGATGCGGCGCGTTGCGGTGCTTGGCGGATCGCGCATTCCCTTTTGCCGCTCGCACACCGCCTATGCCGAGCTCTCCAATCTCGACATGCTCACCGCCGCGCTTGGCGGTGTCGTCGATCGCTTTGCCTTGCACGGCACGCATATCGACGAAGTGGCCGGCGGCGCGGTCGTCACCCATGCCAAGGACTGGAACCTCGCCCGCGAAGCGGTGATCGGCAGTGCGCTGGCGCCGACCACGCCCGCCATCACCATGATGCAGGCCTGCGGCACAAGCCTGGCCGGCGCCCTCGGCATCGCCGCCAAGATCGCCACCGGGCAGATCGAATCGGGCATCTCGCTCGGCTCCGACACCACGAGCGATGCGCCGGTGGTGTTCCAGCGCCGATTCGCCCAGCGCCTGGTGCAACTGTCGCGCGCGCGGAGACTCGGTCAGAAGGCCGCGGCATTCAAGACCTTCACTCCCGCCGAGCTGGCGCCGCAGCCGCCTTCCACTTCGGAGCCGCGCACGGGGCTCAGTATGGGCGAGCATTGCGAGTTGATGGCCAAGGAATGGGGCATCACTCGCGAAGCACAGGATCTGTTGGCCTATGAGAGCCACAAAAAGGCGGCAGCCGCCTATGACGAAGGCTTCATGGACGACCTCGTCGTCCCCTGCGCCGGCGTGTTCCGGGACAACAACATCCGCGAGGACATTTCGCTTGAGAAAATAGCCGAGTTGAAGCCGGTTTTCGACCGGTCCGGCGGCACCATCACCGCCGCCAACTCGACCCCGATGACCGACGGCGCCGCGACCGTGCTGCTCGCCTCGGAGGACTGGGCCAAGAGCCGTGGCATTCCGATTCAGGCCTATCTCAGCCTGGGCCGCACTTCTGCCGTAGATTTCGTGCAAGGAGAAGGACTTCTGATGGCGCCGACGGTTGCGGTGAGCGAGCTGCTAAAGCACACTGGCCTTGCGCTGCAGGACTTTGATTATTATGAGATTCATGAGGCTTTTGCTGCGCAGGTGCTGGCAACTTTGAAGGCGTGGGAATCAGAGGACTATTGCCGCTGGCGGCTGGGACGGGGCCAAGCCTTGGGGTCGATCGACCGGGCGAAGCTCAACGTCAAGGGGTCATCAATAGCTTTCGGGCATCCTTTTGCGGCGACAGGAGCACGCATCCTGGCGATTTTGGCCAAACTCCTGCATAGTGGGGATGGCCAAAGGGGTCTGATCTCGATCTGCACGGCGGGCGGCATGGGTGTCGCCGCCGTTTTGGAGCGGGTGTGACCTGAGTCAAAGCCAAGGCCGCGGAGCCGGCCGAATATAACCAATGAGCGCGCTTCAAGCGCGCCGTCGGGCGCAGACAGAGGGCCTCCTAGGAGGCGCGAGGGACAGGGGACAAGAACCTAGTTGCCAAAGCGCGTAGGCGCTATTGGCGCGATTTTACGGAGGTCTCTTATGAGGCATCATGCGTTCGCTGCGGCCGTGGGAGTTTTGACCGCTGCCATCCTCGCTCCTTGCAGTCCGTCACAGGCGGCGACGCTCGATCCTACCGGTTATTGGTACAAGCCGGATGCCGAGCGCGAATCCAAGATCCAGGTCTTCAAATGCGGTCCGGGCAAAACCCAGCTCTGCGCCAAGATCGCATGGCTGAAAGATCCCAACGACAGCAAGGGTCGTCCGCTCCACGATATTCGCAACGAGGCTCCCTCGATGCGCGACCGGCCCATTGTTGGTCTCTCGATTTTCGCCGGGCTCGCGCCGAGCGAGCCGGGAACCTGGACCGGCAAGATTTACAATCCCGAGGACGGGCATACCTACAGCGCGACGCTGACGGTCCTCTCCCGGAAGGAAATCAAGCTCAGAGGCTGCAAGGCCTGGCTGCTCTGCGGCGAGAAACAGTGGCTGCGGACGTCCGCGCCTCCGCCTGACGTGATCGAGCCTGCGGCACCGACCAAGGGCGGGCAGCAGATCGAGGCTTCCGCCACGCCGCCGGCAACTCCCGACGCCCAGCCAAAGGTCGAGGCTGTCGCGGCCACGCCGCCGGCGACTCCCGACGCCCAGCCGAAGGTCGAGGCTGTCGCGGCTGCGGACACGCCGGCGCCGAGCGCCCGGGCAACGGCCGCTGCCATTCCGAACGACGCGGCGCCTTTGCCGCCGGAGAACGTGCAGGCGATGGCCGCGCCGGAAGCGCCGGTTGAGCAATCGTCCGATGTCCCGCCGAAACCGGAGGCCATGCCGGTACAGCAGGTTGCTGCGCCGACGCCTGCGCCCGTCGGGTACAACGGGCGGAGCGGTTACGGCTTCGTCAATGTCTCCGCCAGCCCCGCCGACACCCCGCGGCTGTCGGGCGAGGACGTGTCCAGCATGATGGTCATGACCGCGCCGCTCGCGACCGACGCGGTCGCACCCGCGGCAGTCAGCCATCCCGCGACGCACTCGGTGCAGCCTGTTCCGCTCCCTGACCAGAAGCCGACGGTGAAGCCGAAGCCGATCGCCACGGCGGCGATCAAGCCGACAGCGGCACCGACGCCGAAGCCCGCGCCGGACGCCAAACCCACTGAGCAGGCCGTGCCGCAGGAGGCAGCCGCCGAGCAGATCGATCCCGCTGCCGAGGGCGCGACAACGCAATCGGCCGAGGCCGACGCGGCCATGATTGAAGAGCCGCCGCTGACGCGAAGGCAAAGGCGGCTTCTGCGCCGTCAGCAGCAGCAGGAAGGCGGCCTCCTGCCCTGGTTGCGATAGCACCGCGCGCGCAGCGCCAGCATAAATGCGAGAACGGGCGGTCGCTTTGCGGCCGCCCGTTTCGTTTGTGCGCCAAGCGGATTGCGGCTAGCGCTTCGCTTGCGCGCGCAATTCCTTTCTCGACAGCTTGCCGACCATGGTCTTCGGCAACTCGTCGCGGAACTCGATCTCCGCCGGCAGCTCCATCTTGGAGAGCTTGCCTCTGAGGAATTGCAGCAGCTCCGCGGCGGTCGCCGTCTTGCCCTCCTTCAGTTTGACGAAGGCCTTGGGCGCCTCGCCGCGATACTCGTCGGGGATGCCGACCACGGTCACCTCGGCGACCGCAGCGTGCGCATAGAGCGCGTCCTCGATCTGCCGCGGATAGATCTTGAAGCCCGAGGCGTTGATCATGTCCTTGATACGGTCGACGATGTAGACGAAACCATCCGGGTCCATGTAGCCGACATCACCGGTGCGGAAGAAGCGGCCAACGAAGCTCCCTTCCGTCTCTTCCGGCTTCTGCCAATAGCCGGTCATCACCTGCGGACCGGCGATGCAGAGTTCGCCGGTCTCGCCGGGCGCGACCTCGACATTCGGATCGTCGAGCGAGCGGATGGAAATCTCCGTGGCCGGGAGGGGAAGCCCGATTGACCCCTCGCGCTCGATCTCCGGAAGGTTGCAGCACGCCACCGGCGACGTCTCGCTCAGTCCGTAGCCCTCGACCACGCTACAGCCGCACAACGCCTCGAACCGCCGTTTCACCTCGAGCGGAAGGGGAGCTCCACCCGACAAGCAATATTCGAGCGAGGAGAGATCGAAATTGCCGATATGCGGATGCCGTAGCATGGCGTTCAGCAGAGTCGGCACGACCGGCATCATGCGTGGTCGCAGCTTGCCGATCAGCTTCAGCGTGTCGATCAGCTCGAATTTCGGCACGAGAATCATCTCCATGCCGCTGGCAATGCCGAAATTCATCACCGTGGTCATGGCGAAGACGTGGAACAGCGGAAGGATGCCGAGGATGCTGTCGCCCGCCCGGACGTCCAGCTGCCGCCAGCGCTTCACCTGATTGACGTTGGTCGAGATATTGGCGTGAGTGAGCATCGCTCCTTTGGGCGTTCCCGTCGTCCCGCCGGTATATTGGAGCACGGCGATCGCGTCGGGCGTGATCCGGGGGCTCTCGCAGCGCCCGTCATTGGCAAGCAGCTCCCGCTCGGTGACGATCTTGTTCGCGGCAAGCGAAGAGCTCGGATCGGCGAGCTTCGTGCGTTGCAGCAGCTTGAAGCCCACCGATTTCAGGACCGGGAGCAGTGCGGGAAAGCTCGCGATCACGGCCTTGTCGAGAGCGCCACGCCGGAGCATTGCCTCCACCTTGTCGAAGGTCATCGCAAGATCGAGCGTCACCATGATCTTGGCGCCGCTGTCGCGAATCTGTGCCTCGATCTCTTCGAGACTGTAGAGCGGGTTGAAATTGACGACGGTGCCCCCGGCCTTCAGCACACCGTAGTAGAAGATGACGAAGGTGGGGGTATTGGGGAGGAGAAGTCCGACCTTGACGCCTTCGCCGACGCCAATTGCGCGCAATCCCTTGGCGGCGCGGTCGGACAGTTCGCCGATCTCGGCGAAGCTCAACCGCTTTCCCATGAAATAGGTGCAAGCCCGCTGGCCGTAAGCCTGAACGGCCTCGTCCAGCAGGGTATTGACGAGCGAGGGTCTGAACTGTGCGTCCCAGTCCAGGCCCGGCGGATACGACCTGAGCCAGCGCCGCGCGCCGCCATGCGCCGCGGACGGCGTCATCCGCGGGGATGAAGAACTGGGCTTTCTGGCCATCTGTGCTTTTCGTTCTTGGGCTTTGGCGCCGATTCGCGGGCCGCGACTCAATCTCTGCAGGGCGATTGGCCGCAACCCGTATGGCGCACTATATTATAGGTCTGGGCGTTAACCGAGCATTGGGCTCGGCCCCTTATACTCGGCCCGTCGAATATGCTGAAACAGTGGCAGGCGGCGGCGCAAAAAGGCCAATTTTCTTGGCGATGAGAGCGCCCAACTGAGCGTAAAACGGGCGGGGTCGCGGGTAGACTCGACAGGTTTTTAAGTCTATTCCAATGCCCGGCTTGCCCTATGATTAGCTATGATTTAGCCAGGGACTAGACACGGACCCCCCAACGGGGCAGGGAGAGCGAAATGGACGAGGTGGCGACCAAGATCATCGAGATTTTGCGTAAGAACATGAAGGACCCGTCGAAGCCCGTTGCGCTCGAAACTCCTCTCAGCGAACTTGAGATCGAGTCGCTCGATCTCGCGGTGATCGTGTTCGATATTGAGGATACCTTCGGTATCGAAATTCCCTATAATGCAAATGAAGAGGTGGAGGCTTTCGCGACGGTGGGGTCCGTCGTCGATCGTGTGAAAAACATCATCGCAGAGACGAAGGCTTCCGGCGCAGCAGCTTGAACCAGCCATTTCCGCTCGGGCGCCTTCCCGGGACGTCGACCAGGCTTGGAGTAACGGCTTAACACTATATGGCACACACTAACGGGCGCAGACGCGTCGTGGTCACCGGCCAGGGCGTCGTTACTCCTTTGGGAACCGGTGTCGAGAAGTTTTGGGCGGCGCTCAAAAGAGGCGAGTGCGGCATCCGCCAGGTCCAAAGCTTTTCCACCGAGGATCTCTACATCACCATCGCCGGCGAGGTGCCGGACTTCGAACCGAAGGAGCGGCTGCACAGCAAGTCTCTCCTGCTCGCCGATAAGTTCTCGCAATATGCCGGTTGCGCGGCGCAAGAAGCCGTCGCCATGTCGAAGCTCGAAGTCCCGCTCAAGGACAACGCCGCCTATCGCGCGGCCTGTATCATCGGCTCCGGCGTCGGTGGCCTCACCACTCTCGAATTCTCCTACAAGATGCTGTTCAAGGAGAACAAGCGCGCGACGCACCCCCTCACGCTGCTGAAGGCTATCGGCAGCTCGGCGTCGGCCCATGTCAGCATCGAATATTCCATCAAGGGTCCGACCTTCGGCGTGGTCAGCGCCTGCTCGACGGCAACGCACGCCATCGGTCTCACCTACCGCATGATTCGCGAGGGTCTGGTCGATCTCGGCATCGCCGGTGCGGCCGAGGCCTCGCTCAATTGGGGCGCGACCCGCGCCTGGCAGGCGATGCGGGTGTTGAGCCCCGACGGACTGTGGCCGTTCGCCAAGAAGCGCAACGGCACGGTGCTCGCCGAGGGTGCCGGGATCCTCATGCTGGAGGAATACGAGCACGCCAAGGCGCGTGGCGCGCCGATCCTGGCCGAGCTGTTGGGTTACGGCATGACGGCCGACGCCGCCGACATGGTGAACCCTTCCATCGACGGCGCCTCCACGGCGATGCAGATGGCCCTCGACGACGCCGCGCTCGGGGCTTCGGATATCGACTATGTGAACGCCCATGGAACGGCCACCGCCGTCAACGACATCAACGAGACCCGCGCGATCAAGCGCGTGTTCGGCACCGCGGCGAACAGGCTGTCGATCTCATCGACCAAATCGATGCATGGTCATTGTCTCGGCGCCGGCGGTGGCATCGAGGCGGTTGCCGCCATCAAGGCACTCGGCGAGGGTTTCGTGCCCGCGACCGTCGGCCTCGACGAGCCCGACCCTGAGTGCGATCTCGATTACACGCCGAATGTGGGCAAGAAACGCGAGATCAACTACGCCATGTCGAATTCCTTCGCGTTCGGCGGCCTCAACGCGGTGCTCGTGTTCGGCCCGGCGCCGGCCTAAGCCACCCGACAGCGTTTCTCTCGTCATGCAGGTTTTTGCTGCCCGGTCTTGCCCGGCTCCTGAGCGCGCTTATCTCAGGGTGGGCAACGTGGAAGGCGCGCCGTTCTATCTCGTCGGAGACAGGCCGTTGGAAGCAGCAAGGACCTGATGACTGTCGGTGCGACCTCAGTCGGCCATCGCCACGGGGACGGCAACGCCACTGGCCAACGCGCCGAGGCCCGCGCCCAGCGGCCCGCCAAAGGCAAAGCCGGTGACGGCGCCCACGCCAGCGCCGCTGGCGACTTTCTGAGTCATGGTGCAGCCCATGGCACTGGCAGCAAGCGCGGCCAACGCCAGATACGCAAATACACGCTTCACGGCAGGACTCTTCCCCCAACCCCTACTGCCTAAAATATCGCCGAGAATTGCCAACAGGCAGTAAGCGGGAGGGGGAAAGAGGGATTAGCAGTGCCGCATGGTCACCGATTGGGTCGACGTCATGCCAATCGCCCGGGCGGCGCCGTGCGAGAGGTCGAGCGTCATCCCGGCTGTGAACGGGCCGCGATCGTTGATGGTGACCCTGACGCCTCTACCGGTGCGCGGATTGCTTACGTAGAGGCAAGTGCCGAACGGCAGCGATTTGTGCGCGGCCGTCAGGCCATTGGGATTGAATGGCGCCCCCGACGCCGTGCGGTGGCCTCTGAGCTCTTCGCCATACCAGGTGGCCATGACGCGGGTGTCGGCTTGCGCCGCCGTGGTGAGTGCGAACAGCGACAAGCAGGCCGTGAATATACGGTTCATACGAAACTCCTCCATAATCAAAGCGTTATGGGGGAGAGACCGCATGAAACCGACATTCGTTCGGCCTGGCCTGGGCCATACGGGGGCAGGCTTGCCTTTTATGGGGCCGGTTAGATCAACCCGAGGCCGCGGAAGCTCGCGTGGCCTTGCTTGCCGACGATGATGTGGTCGTGCACCAGAACCCCAACCGGCTTGGCCGCCGCCACGATCTGCTTGGTCATCTCGATGTCGGCGCGCGACGGCGTGGGGTCGCCGGACGGATGATTGTGCACCCGATGGCCGTCGCCGACAGCTCGAGCGCGCGCTGCACCACTTCGCGCACATAGACGGGGGTGTGGTCGACGGTGCCGGTCTGCTGCACCTCGTCGGCGATGATCTGGTTGCGCTTGTCGAGAAACAGGATACGGAACTGCTCCTTGCTGGCGAAGCCCATCGAGGCCCGGCAATAATCCAGCACCTGCGCCCAAGAGGAGAGAACCAGGGGCTCCAGCACTTCGCCGCGCACCAGCTTGAGCTCGGTAATGGCTGCCTCGCAGATGCCCGGCACCTCGCGCAACAACCTGGGGCGTTCATGGTCTCGGCGAAAGTGCCGAAGCGGGCGATCAGCGCCTTGGCGAGCGGCTTGGTATCGCGGCGCGGCGCCGCGCGGAACAGGATCAGCTCGAGCAGCTCATAGTCGGGGAGGGAGTCGGGGCCAGCCTCGCGGAAGCATCGTCTTAGCCGCTCGCGATGGCCGAGATAATGTGGCTTGCCCGCATCCTTGAACCCCATTCAACCTTCGCTCGATTGACGACCGTAAGAAGGCCGGTCCAACCCGCGCGGCGAGACCGTGAAGACCTCGCAGCCCGTCTCGGTGACACCGACGGTATGCTCGAACTGGGCCGAGAGCGAGCGGTCGCGGGTGACCGCCGTCCAGCCGTCGGACAGGATCTTCACATGCGGTTTGCCGAGATTGATCATCGGCTCGATGGTGAACAGCATGCCGGGCTTGAGCTGGAGCCCTTCGCCGGGCTCGCCGTAATGCAGGATGTTCGGCCGGTCGTGGAACACGCGCCCCAGGCCGTGGCCGCAGAAATCGCGCACCACGCTGCAGCGCTCGCTCTCGGCATAGATCTGAATGGCCGCGCCGATATCGCCGGTGGTGGCCCCCGGCTTGACGGCGGCGACGCCTCGCATCAGTGCGTTATGGGTCACCTCGAGCAGCCGCTCGGCGGCTCGGGAGATCTTGCCGACCGCGTACATGCGGCTCGAGTCGCCGTGCCAGCCCTCGACGATCAGCGTGACGTCGATATTGAGGATGTCGCCCTCCTTCAGCGCGCGCGGCCCAGGAATGCCGTGGCAGACCACATGGTTGAGCGAGGTGCAGATCGACTTGGGGAAGCCGCGATAATTGAGTGGGGCGGGGATGGCGCCATGCGCCATGGCGAAGGTGTAGACGAACTCGTCGAGCGCTTCGGTGGTAATTCCGGGCCTCACCTCATCGACCAGGAGGTCGAGCACCTCGGCCACGAGGC
>Ga0157375_10004828_pt1 | contig 11709 bp, 9 predicted proteins | sample M35metaG_FD_115311 | JGI IMG/M metagenome (GOLD analysis project Ga0157375, IMG submission 115311) | Miscanthus rhizosphere microbial communities from Kellogg Biological Station, Michigan, USA - M3-5 metaG | ecosystem: Host-associated > Plants > Roots > Rhizosphere > Soil | place: USA: Michigan...
TAAAAAAAATAATGAAAAAAAAAATGCAATTTATAACAAACTTTCTCATAGGTTATTTAAAACTGAAAATAAATAAATTGGTGCTCTTTGCCCGTGAAAAGAAAGATGGCTGTTATTAAAAAGTAGTACATCGTCCATCGTACCGGCTTATACCAGTTTACGCCAAACCTTGCGAGGGCATATTGTTGTTCTCTGCCGCGCCACTCTACCATTAAAAAGAAAAGTATTAACAAAAAGGTGATCGCAAGCTGGCTGCTGCCGCTAACGAATGCAAATATATTCACGGGCCTAAAAAGCGAGGCAGAAAATATTTTTCCAATATATTCCAGCGCCTCCGACACTGTTTCTGACCGAAAGAATATCCAGGCCAGCATAGTGAGACAGAAAGTGGTGACCATACCAACTAGCTCTTTAAAAGAAGGAAATAATTTTCCGTGTGCTACAATATCAACATTGCTTCTGTTTTTGTTAAGTAGCAAGAGTGGCATAAAATAAAGTGCATTCAAGGCTCCCCATACAATAAACGTCCAGTTGGCGCCATGCCAGAAACCACTTACCAAAAAGATAATAAAAGTGTTTCTCACCTTCTTCCACGTGCTGACTTTACTTCCGCCTAATGGGATGTATAAATAGTCTCTGAACCACGAGGAAAGTGAAATATGCCAGCGGCGCCAGAACTCCGCAATGTATCTTGAAAAATAGGGAAAGGCAAAATTTCTCCGCAATTCAATTCCCAAAAGTCTCGCTGTTCCTAGTGCGATATCAGAGTAGCCGGAGAAGTCACAATAGATCTGGAAAGTAAAAAATAGGGCCCCCAGAAACAAAGTACTTCCATTGAATTCAGTGTAGTTGGCAAAAATCTTATTGGCATAGTCAGCGCATGTATCGGCGATTACTACCTTTTTAAAAAGACCCCATAGTATCTGTCTCATCCCATCAAGAGCCTGAGCATAGTTAAAGCTTCGATGTCGTCTGATTTGGGGCAATAAATGGGTAGCTCGTTCAATAGGGCCAGCAACTAACAACGGAAAAAAACTTACAAATACACCATAGGTAATATAGTTTCTTTCCGGATTTATTTTGTTGTTATAAAGATCAATCACATACGATAGTCCGTGAAAAGTGTAAAAAGATATGCCAACAGGTAAAATCACTTTGAGAGTCCAGGGGTTTACCTGGAAACCGAACTGCGCCAACACCTCGGCGAAGGAAGCCGCAAAAAAGTTATAGTACTTGAATAAAGCAAGAAAACCCACATTGACTATAACGCTTAACCAAAGCCAATAACGTTTTCTCTGTTGGCTGGTAGCCTCGCTGATTTTTATACCGGTAAAATAATCCAATAGGGTAGAAAAAATAAGCAGGAATAAAAATCGGTAGTCCCAGCTGGCATAAAAGAAATAGCTTGCTGCCAGCAGCAGGATATTCTGCATTTTTAAATCTTTATTGGTAACAAACCAATAAAGTATAAAAACTACAGGAAAAAAAATTGCAAAACTCAGTGAGTTAAAAAGCATATATGATTCGCCACGCTACAATACCGCCTCTTTTCATAGTCATCGTCTGACACGTGCGGAGAAAAAAATTGGCGCGGTATCCTTCATCACTCAGATAAAGGATTTTTGTTGAAATTTTTTATTGGCCAGTGGGCTTGTATCCCAGTTGAACATCGAAGTGTAAAAAAATAACAGCGGTATTATCATAGGACCGCTGATAATAAAAGGGTTAATAAAATTCGATAAGATAAATATTGTAAAACCAATTAAGCATGAAGTAGCATAAATATTACTTTTTGGGGATCTTAAGTAAAACTTATAATTTCTTTTAAAAAGTACCGCAAGAAATAATAGAAATGGTAAAAACCCAAAAAATCCATAATGCCCGGCAAAATCCATCCAGGCCATATGCTCTCCAACCTCCTTTTCACGGCCCCATTCCGGAACACCCACTCCAAAAAATGGGTGATTTAAAAAAGTATTCCACGAAACTTCTGCCAGGCCCACTCTGCCCTCGTCTCTGTATGTTCCTCGTTTAATAATTTGTATTTTTCTCTCAATTGGTTCAATAACTTTTGAATTTGTCAAAAAAGAATTGTAGAATATCCCTAACGCTATAAGAAACAAAAGCGTCAAAAAAATGAATTTAAATTTTATTTTTTTCCAGTTCGATCTAACTAAAAGGATCAACCCTCCGGTCAAAAGCATCGCCAAAGCTGTTGAATACGATGATGATACAACAGAAAGTAGTATTAATAGCAAACTGATAAGAAGTGTGACCTTCATCTTTTTATTAGTAAACTTATGCAGCATTCCTATACCTAAAAAAAATATCCCGATGAGAGAAGTATACAAAACAGTACTTCCTACGCCATTTTTCAACGCTTGCTCGAGCGCTGGCCCCTCCAGTTCATTAGATGTATACATCCTGGAAATCATATCATCGGAATTAAAAATATAAGGAATCGAAATCGCTGCCTGAATAGCTAAGAGGACAACAGTCACAAAAAAGATGGACAATTTGAATTGGGGATCCCTACTGAAATAGTATGCATCTATAACTATTAGAAAAAAATAAATAATGGGTACTAGAGTGAATTGGAAGGCCTTGTTTGTAGTTGTTACAAAAAAATAATAGAACAGTGTCACTATAAAGAAAATAAAGAGCAGGGACAACTCCAGCTTTCTAAAAGAAAGTACATATAAAAGCCTATCAATCTGATTCTTTTTTAATAGTACAGTTGTCAGCCAAACAGAGAATATGATAAACGGAAGATCATCCCCGCCTCCTTTATAATTGATATAGGGGACCATATAGGCCATAATGAAACATATCGCCAATAACGAATTGAGATTAAGTCTGAAAATTTTCTCTCTTACCTGCATTCGCTGATAATTTACTTCCGATCAGAGTTTAAATTGTCCGATAATTTTTGATCAATACAGCTATTTGATCACATCACCCTTACGAAATAATTGTAAAATGATAAGGAAACTTTTGATTTGTACGATTTGCCATTCATATAAAGAAGAACAATAGGCTTCAGATCTTCTCATATTTCATCACCTGTATAAAACCATCTCGCGTCCTGACCACCAAAGAATTATCAAATAGAGTCGCCACCAATGAACCAGGAGCAAGATGTTCGCCTAACCGGAAATTCAAAATTTGACATTTCCAAATTTTATACTTCTCGTTGTTGATGAAGGCGGTTGCACCAGGGTAAGGGTGAGTTATTGCACGCACTTTATTGTAAATAAATAAAGAGTTTCTATTCCAGTCTATTTTAGAATCTCTCTCTTTTCTGAGTCTTCTAAAATTCCCATCCCAGAGATTCTGCTGCATTCGGGGCGCTTTCCCTTCCCGCAGTAATGGAAAGTATGCTCTCATCAGATTGTAGGTCGCATCTCCTACTTTAGCCAAAACCTCTTTTATGGTATCTTCGAAATCTATGGTAATTTTCTCCTGAGCAATAATATCACCACAATCTGGCATTTCACTTAGATGAAACATGCTTAAAGCAGTATCCTCATAACCTTCTTCTATTTGCCACGCAAGTACCGAGCGACCCCGATCATTAGGTAATCTGGAGGGATGAAAACCAATGGCCCCCTTTTTTGCCGACCTTATTAGTTTGATATTTAAAAGTTCGGACCATCCTGAAACAAAAATAAAATCAGGGCCGATTTTTTGAATCTTTTCAATATGCTTGTTTGCGCTGACATCCTTAATGATCTTTTCATCATTGGGGAAATTCACCAGGTCTACTTTAGCTTGATCGTCTGGATGGGTAATACATAAGTCTAATGCAGCAAACTTATTTTGTTCGAGATAATCGTAGACAATTTTTCCATACGCGAACCCTCCGATAAAGACGACTTTTACCATCTTAACAAATTTCCTTAATCAACATAAACGCCTCTGCATACTGGACAGAAGCCTGACTTCCCCTGTACCTTTGCAACGCCTCTATTGCAGAAATACTTCGGGTATGAGGGTCTTCCAGTAACTCATTTTTATACAAATTCAGTATATTCATTTTTTCCCCACGAAAGTCTGTAATATCCACAAATACATTTGGCACAAAAGCATTTTCGAAAACGGCTGGCGCAAAATCGGTTTCAGAAATAACTTCACACATTAAAACACGCCTTATAAAGGGGTATCTGAAAGATTTGATGCACGCAGAAACCGCCGTCCAAACTTTTCGATGATCAGAATGGGTATCAGATCTATTCGGCACGTACAGAACTGAAGGTTTAAACTTGTTAATTACGCCAGAAAAAGAAGGTATTAGCTCAGTTAAACTCAAATCATCCAGAACAATTTCCTCTTTATTAAGACATTCTGTAAAATCAAAAGAGTATTTATTAACTACTTCATCTATTAATTTTTTTTGGTGATCATTCCCGGAGGTAACAAACATACATCCCACAACATCGCCCTCTCTTTTATGTTTTAGAATTGTACCGCCACATCCTAATGTTTCATCGTCCGGATGCACAGCAATGACTAACACTCTTTTCATAATTCCATTTTTATGATTTTATCTATCGTTTTGCCTTCTTACGCTACTTGGTATATTAACAATTCTTTCTTCTAAATATAAAGCGTTAGTCTGTTCATCTCTTTGGCAATCCTGGAACATGGGTAACCGAAACATTAATTGCCAGGCGGGTCTCGTCATCACATTTGCTTCATTCGATAATTTTAAAAATTCATCCCGTTCATTCGCGTCTTTTAATAAGATACAGTTAAGCCAAAAATTTGCTTTGGCATTTTCAATTTCATACACAAACGGAATGTCTAGCTTTTTGAAAAATGTTCTGTAACTATCGGATAGGTCTCTTTTCTTTTCCAGTATGAAATCTAATTGTTCTATTTGTGCACAAGCCATGGCAGCGTTCAAATTTGGCATCCGGTAGTTATAACCAATATAATCATGTATAAATTCCCAGGCGTGAGGTCTTTTAGCCTGGGTAGTTAAGTGTTTTGCCACCCCAGCCATCCTTTCATCGTTAGTTACGATGGCTCCGCCGCCGCCGCATGTGATAGTTTTATTCCCATTGAAACTAAAAGTTCCCATGACTCCAAAACTTCCGGTATGCTGACCTTTGTAGTAACTGCCGATAGATTCTGCAGCATCTTCAATCACGAGGATATTCCATTTTTCACAAATCGCAATAACTTCATCTATACGACAGGGGAAACCAAAAGTATGTACAGGCACACAAGCTTTAATTCTTCTTCCGGATGATTTATTGTAGGTGAACCCGTCGTTATTCTTATCTGCAAATTGTTCTAAAAACTTACTTAAATTCTCAGGCGACAGCCCCATTGTATCTCTATCTACATCAATAAAAACAGGTTTTGCTCCACTATATGAAATGGCATTTACTGTAGCGACAAAAGTAAGCGCTTGAGTAACTACTTCGTCTTCAGCTTTTATGTCTCCTACTAAAAGTGCGGTATGCAGAGCGGAAGTACCATTTACCGTTGCGATTGCATATTTGGTTCCTGCTAATGTTGCCATCAATTTTTCGAACTGATTAACATATTCCCCGACCGACGAAACAAATGTCGAATCAATTGCATTCATCACGTAGTCTCTTTCATTTCCACAAAATATGGGTGCATGTAACGGTATGAAATCTGGCGCTTCATAAAGACACCTTATGTAATTAATGATTTGATCGAACTTACCCATTTCGTAACGGAATTCCTATAACTGAAGAGTCGCTTTAATTTTTTCCGCTTCCCTTTCTGTAATCCTGTAATTACCATATTTTTCCTTATTCAGTATTGAATCGGAATAAACTCCAATTCTAAATGCTTCAATAAGCTCTTCTATGCCTTGCTGGACCGTGAATTGAGGCTCGAAGCCGATAGTGCTTTTGATTTTCGAAAAAGAGACTTTATAATTCCTGGCATCACTACCATTTGCCTTGTATTGAACTTTTCCCGCGGGAATAAATTTCAAAATATTTTCGACAATCATTCTCTTGGTAAAATTGTTTATATCACCTCCGGCGTTAAATACCTCAAAAAAAACTTTGTTGTTCTGGGAAAGAATGACCATTTCGACTAATCGCGCAAAATCACGCACATGACAGTAAGGCCTCCATGTATCTTCGTCATAAACGATCAGGTTTTCATTAAAATAAATATCCCTGGTGAATTCACTCACACTTAAATCAAATCGCATGCGTGGAGAAAGTCCAAACGCGGTCGCAAAGCGCAGAATAACAGCCGTATAATCAACAATCCCCTTTTTGGTTAACAAATACTCTTCATTATCAACTTTAGCTTTCGCATAAAGTGATAACGGGCTGAGAGGAAATTCTTCATCTGCAAGTTCGTTCTCCTTTAGTAGCCCATAATTAGAGCAGGTCGATATGAAAATTAGTTTGTCAATTCCTTTGCCATTAAAGTAATCGATACAGGTTTTAATCCCAATATTATTTATTGAATCAGATATTTGTGGATACTTTTTTGTAATGGGATCTCCGACCAACCCAGCAAGGATTACTATATCAGTGACACCCTTACTTGCAATATCCAAAACCCTTTTATTATTCATATTGCCGTGATAGATTATATAATCTTTATCTCCCAAATAGGGTTGTATGGCAAACTGATTATGATAGATAAAATTGTCAAGCACCGTTATTTTGTATCCCATTTTCAAAAAATGAGAAGTTAGTACGGTTCCAACATAACCCGCGCCACCAATAAGCAAAATGTTTTTCATGTTTTTAAAGTTGATCCATTTAGTCTTTGTTCTCTCAAATTATAGAACCAGAACTCTGCTCTTTTCCACACCCCATTAGGACAAGTATATTCATTCATCGCCGCTGCATAATTTTTAATTCTTAATCATTTCTCTTCATAATAATATTTCTTGCTATATCCATATCCGTAACCATATTCATAGCCGCCGTATCCATGGCCACCACGGTAACGTCTGCTTTTACCTACATCATTCAGTAAAAGATAAATCGGATCCTCTGGATGTTCAGCGGTCCGGTTTTTAAGCGCCGTATATATTTCACGTGAAGTGTGATCCTGTCGTACGACGATCAAAGTAATGTCTGCATACTGTTGCAGTAAACTGGCATCGGCAACGAGACTTATTGGAGGTGTATTGATAATTATATGATCAAATCGCTCCTGCAATGTTTTCATCACATCTGACATCTTTCGTCCAGAGAGGAGTTCTGCGGCATTACCCAGAAAATTTCCGGCGGGTATTAACGACAGGCTGCCTTCATACTCCTTAATCTCAACCACTGCATCATCCAGTGACAATTGGCCAGTGAGAACATTGCTGATTCCTTTCTCTGTATCGAGCCCCAACTCTTTTGCAATATGCGGTCTGCGGAGATCACATTCCAGCATTAATGTTTTCTTATTCATTAGAGCATAACCCGCTGCCAGATTCAGGCTCACAAAACTTTTCCCATCGCCTGGTTGAAAGGAAGTGACCAATACGGTCTTTACTTCTTTTTCTTTCCCGAGAAAATTAATAGAGGTCCGGATATTTCTTATCTGTTCAGACACCAGGGAACGAGAATGAGGAGCTATAACAACCGAGGTTTTTAATTTTTTTACATGAGAAATTATACCCAACAATGGTAAACTGGTATTTTGTTTCACCTGGCTGATATCTCCTACCCTGTGATCCATAAAATCTTTTAGGCTAATAATAGTTACAGGCATCACAATGCTCATTAAGATACCAAACAGCCATACTAATTGTCTTTTGGGTGATATGGGGCCGAGACTGCGCGCCTTCACAATTGTCCGGGAATCCGCAATATTGGATGCGCGAATGACGGCGGCTTCTTCACTTTTCTGCAACAAAAACGAATATAATTGCTCCTGTACATTTCGGTTGCGGGTTATCTGCACTAAATTCTTTTCCAGTTGCGGAACGTTTCGAATCTGATTGTTCAATTGCGCGTCTTTCCTGGAGATATCATTGAGACTTATTGTGTACGCTTGTTTCAAATTGCGTACATTAATAAGCAACTCACCCCGTAGCTTTGTGATCTGATTAGTTATGTTAACAACCAAAGGATTATTGGCGCCGGATTTTTGTTGAACTCTTTCTTTTTCCAGCACCAGTTCATTGTGTTTTGTTACAAGTTGTTCTAAAGAAGGTTCGTCTATTCCTAGCGTGGACGGAACTAACTCCGGATTGTCCTGATTTTGTTGAAGATTTTGCTCAAGCGCATTAACAATATTCAGCCGGGTCTGACTTTGCGCTTTTTGAGCGTCAACTTGTTGGGAAGTTGTAACGTATTGCTGGGCATCGGATGAAAGATCCGTTAACTTGTTGTTCTCCTTCAATCTTTGCACAGATCCTTCAACTCCACGCAACTCGTTCGCCACTGCGGAAAGTCGATCGCTGAGAAAACTAATAGTATTATCAGTTACCCGGTTTTTATCTTCCAATCCTTGCCTGTTGTAGATATTGACCAGAGTTTCGAGAATAGCTGCTACTCTTTTTTGGTTGCCATCCTTCATTTCCAGGTTAATAACTGTCGCAAATTTACTTGCTGCTTCAACCGATAATTTCTTACTGTAAAAGATCGTCGTTTCAACCGGGGAACTGATGTCAACCTTATAATCAATAAGTTTATTAACGTCACGCGGGGACGCCTTATCGTTTCCAGCAGCTGGGAAGCAACGAAATTTGATGCCATCGGAGTTAAGGATCTGACCATAAGGAACCGGTTCTTTATTTTCACCCCGGAAAAAAACAGCACCCGCCTTATAGGTGATTTTCCAGTGTATGACTTTACCTATCGCTTCAGGATTGATGATCTCAATGTTAAATGGAATTTCATCCCCGAAGACAACCGCATCCTTTACGTTGCCGGCAAGCTTGACGGATACAAAGAGTCGCAACGTATCTACAACAGCCTCCATTAGATCGTAGCTTTTGAGCTTTTCTATTTCATTTTCCACAAGTTTGTTGACAGTGCCACCTAAGCCAATCTCACTGAGTGCTGAACTGTACATCAAATCTTCCCCCTTTTTCTCATCTTTTACTACGAGAGATGCGACTGCCTTATACACTGGGTTAGTATAACGCAGGTACAAGTACGCCAGCGAAAAACATATAAGAAAACTTAACAGGAATAAGGGCCACGCGCGAAGCATACGGAGAATCCATTTCTTCAGATTAAAATTCTCCTCTTCTTTCCAAATTCGCAGTTCATCCATTTCTTGTTGCATGCTGTAATTTATTGATTGAGTTATTTCCTGGAAATAATTATCCCACAGAGATAAGGACGAGTGATAAGGTGTTACTTATGCCTCTGGTTGGTGGGACAAATTCTTTCAAGCACAGATTAAAAAAATTGCTCTATATAACAGATAATAATTTTTTTCTAATTTCTTTTGAACTATTAATGGTTCTGAAGTACTTCCTTTTTCGGCACATAACCGAGGAAACGTATAAGCAATTCATCTTTCAAGAGTCTTACGAACTTTACTTTCTCTTAACAAGCGACAACCAATTGAAAGAGATAAGAGAGCTAAACGCGCTCAATCCATTGCAGAGCTTCGCCTCCTCAGTCACATCGCTGCCTTTGTACGCAATTGATTAACAGTGCTCAAACAGATGAGTACAACAAATTAATTAGCGATGACGAGTAGCAATGGCCATTGTTATTTGCTCCTTCATGAGTGCGTACATAAAATGTTATTGTTGCACATAACAATTTAGACGCAGTATGATACTAGCAAATTGTTTTGTTCAACTCAATTAAATAACCACGTTCAGGGGGAACGGTGCTAATTAGTCAAGCTAAAACTCCTGTCAAGTTTTGAGTAATCGAGTTGGGATGCATTTCAATGGTACTGATTGGAAGTAATGGTTTTCGTTGGTTATAAATAGGAGAGGATGTAACGAGATCAGCAAGGTAACGTAAAAACAAAATCAGTTCCAAAACTTCTAATTTTTTTTTTTTACACTACTTAAAAATAATTAATGCGTGAACTTCGCACATGCCTGCCACTTGTTAACACCAGCAAGCTTTCATGTTGTCAGTAGAGCAAAGATTGACTTCCGAATCCTCTGAAAAATCAGGATCGAAGATCAAGACTTCTCGCCGCTCCGTCCTTACATCATTAAGGAAAAAGTTTGCATAATTTACTGGTCTTTTTCTGCATCACCTAAGTCAGTGCTTCCTCCTTTCTTGCTTTTGCGTTCCGTTTTAAAATAGAGGTCTGCATTGATACTGTCCTTATGCAGCCCAGGTAATCTTTTGCAGCCTGCATATCAAACAGTATTGGTTTTCCCCAACTATTTTCCTCGTTCGAGAATGAATTCAATTTGAGATAGATATCCGATTCATATTTATTACTATCGTTTTTTATATTCCCTGCTTTTGCCGGTTAATAGAACCACATTACGTCAGTTAATCGATTGTGCACTTTCTTTATATAATATGTCTTTGTAATCCGATATAATTTTTCTTGATTATAATTTGATATAATATTTCTTGATATTTTGATATAATATTTCTTGATATAATAATGTCGAACGAAACCAATTTACTTTAAGCACTGTCAAAAAAATTGGCCAACTATCAATTAGTATCTCAAATTTTGTAAATTACAAGGGTCTTGCTGATTGAATTCTTAAGATGCATTTGCATTTACAATCAAAACTTACAAATTACATTACTGATTACTGATAATAATGAATAAACAAATTTTCGAGTATCACCCTATCATTGGATATCGATTCATTCCAAACATTCAAACGCGGGTTCAACATGAGAGCGGTGGATATTTGATTAGGACGAATAGCCTTGGGTTCCGATCTGAATTGGAATTTACTCCTGCAAGGGCTAAAAATTATAAACGGATTCTACTGTTCGGCGATTCTTATACTGCCGCGGATGGCGTTTCAAACAAAAAAAGATATTCAGATGTATTAATGCAACTGTTACCTGAAACCGAAATATATAACTTCGGAATGCCCGGTACCGGAACCGACCAGCAGTATTTAATCTACAAGGAATATGCAAAAAATATTGAACATGACTTGCTCATGGTTGTAGTATTGGTAGAGAACATTAGAAGAATCACCGCAAAATATCGTGTTTATCTTAATGACAAAAATGAAAGGGTAGTACTCCAAAAGCCTTATTTCGCATTGGAAGATGGGATATTGGTTTTAAAAAACACTCCGGTGGACCCAAATCCTATCAAGGCCAAAGATCTTCAGGCATCTGAAAAAAAAAAGGTTGACACAGGAGGTAGATTCCCGACTATAAGACGGTTTATCAACAAAGCGGGCCTCAAAGACCTGGCACAGGGATTGACAAAATATCAACCTCTTCCGGAATACAAAAAAAACAAAGGTGAATGGTTGCTCATGAAATCTATATTATTAAAATGGTATGCAGAACTTGACAAACCTTTATTGCTGATTCCGCTGCCCCTTCATCAATATGTGGAGGATCAAAGTGATTATACGGATATCGAAAAGAGATTTGAAGAATTCAATAATATTCAAAATCTTTTCTTATTTAACCCGATTAGTTGCTTGAGAAAATTCTCAATAGCAGACCGGAGGAAATTCAGATTTGAATTCGACGAGCATCCAAGTCCGTTTGGGCATGAAACGTACGCTAAAATTTTTAAACCAAAAATTGAGGACCTTCTTCGTTTAAGATAATGGACAAATATATA
>Ga0157375_10004831_pt1 | contig 11706 bp, 11 predicted proteins | sample M35metaG_FD_115311 | JGI IMG/M metagenome (GOLD analysis project Ga0157375, IMG submission 115311) | Miscanthus rhizosphere microbial communities from Kellogg Biological Station, Michigan, USA - M3-5 metaG | ecosystem: Host-associated > Plants > Roots > Rhizosphere > Soil | place: USA: Michigan...
GTCATGAGTTCCAAACTAATAGCAGCAGGATTGCGGCCAATGCCCCGCCGTTTGTAAGTTGCGGAAAGCCCATCGGACTGCCCCTACTGCAGAGCCGAGGCCTGTTCCGCGCGTCTTTGCTCGGACATTGGCCTCGCTCGGCAAACCCGGCCGTTTGCGATTGTCGCCCATGCGCATACCGTCGTAATGGTGTGCGATCGCGGGCCGAGAACGCGGTCGCCCGCAGTCTGGTCGTTGGCAACAGCATCGAGAGAGGTCCAACAGCGTGCAGAGTGCAATGATAGAAGGCGGACGGGGCACGCGTCTCCACGTCGTTGAAACAGGTAACTCAAAAGGCCGGCCCATCCTGTTTCTCCATGGCTTTTCGCAGTGCCATCTTACCTGGCGGCGTCAGATGAACTCCTCCCTGGCGGACGATTTCCGACTGGTTGCAATGGATCTGCGGGGTCATGGCCTCTCCGATAAGCCTCGCGATGCCTATTGTGATTCGCGACTGTGGGCGGATGACATCCATACGACGATCGAAGCGCTCAATCTGGATCATCCTGTCTTGGTTGGCTGGTCCTATGGCCCGCTCGTGATTCTCGATTATATCCGTCATTATGGCGAGGATGAGATTGGCGGTGCCAACTTTATTGGCGGCGTGACAAAACTGGGTAGCGACGAAGCCGCATCGGTCCTGACCGCCGACTTTCTAAGTCTCATACCAGGCTTCTTCTCCACCGACGCGGAGGAGAGCCTGGGCGCACTCGACTCCTTACTACGGCTCTGCTTTACCTCCGAGCTCGCACCCGAGGATCGCTATCTGATGCTAGGCTTTGGGGCTTCCGTTCCGCCCTATGTCCGTCAGGCACTCTTTTCCCGGTCATTTGATAATGACGATCTTCTGCCGAAAATTCGAAAACCCGTGCTGATCAGCCATGGCGCTGATGATGCGGTTGTCAAAATGACAGTCATCGAGCAGCAGATGGCTTCGATCGAATCCGCCCGTGTTCAAATCATGGCGAATGCCGGGCACGGCTGTTTCTGGGACGATGCCGCAACCTACAACCAATCGCTGCGAGAATTCGTCGCCGCGTTGTAGTCGCGTCCAGACATATCTACGATGCCAGAAAGCGCGGTTCAACCTGCGCCGATGATGCTCGTTATCAGTTGGGGAGAAAGTACGCTTCGACGAGAGCAACCCCGGTAGTGTCGTTCACGCCGAATCCTGGGATGCTGAGCGCACAACCTCTTCGCGCCAGTCAACATATTGGGGGCGTGGTCAAGTTGGGCGGCGTCGATACCTTTGGCGGAGGCCTTTGCCATTGGCAAGATAAAAAGATAAGCGCGCGACGGCCGAAGTCTGCGAAATAATTGTGCTTGCATGGCGCGTTGAGAAGCGCGCAAGCTGCGCGAAACGTCTCCTGGGACACATGTCACGAACGAAATCATCGGCGGGATTTTGGGCTATTCCGATCGGTAACGCCGATCGTTTAGCACTCCCAGCGGCGCCCCTCGCAAACAGCCGAATCACGTTGATCGAATGATTGGAAAGGAAGTAGTGACGATGCATAAACTAAGCATGGCCCTATTGACAGTTTTGATGGCTTCGGGAGCGGGCATCCTCTCCGCGGAACCACCTGCGGCGCCCAATGGTCTCAAGGTTCTCTCGAGCGGGGTAGCGCCGAGCGTCTCCGGCCAATGGCAGCAATCTGGAAGTATGTCGGTGACCCGCCTGAACTTCACGAGCACGATCCTGGGCGGTCAAGTACTGGTAACCGGTGGCGATAGCCTTGGCCCGACGATCCTGGCCAGCGCTGAGATGTATAATCCAAATACGAGGCGATGGAGTCTTATCAGTTCCATGACTCATGACCATTCCAGCCACACCGCCACACTGCTCCGAAACGGCAAGGTGCTGATAGCAGGAGGCAACTCTCTCAACCATGACCTGACGGTGAGCGAGCTCTACGATCCTGCCCTTGGAAGTTGGAGCGTGACGGGTAGCTTGAAGGAGGGCCGCTACAGCCACACGGCCACTTTGCTCCGCAATGGCAAGGTGCTCGTCACCGGGGGGAGAACCGAGGTAGGTTTGCCAAAGTCCAGCGCCGAACTCTATGATCCTGCTACCGGCACCTGGACCGTAATCGGAAGCATGAGCGTAGCGCGCAGCGGACATACGGCAACGCTGCTCTTCGACGGGCGGGTGCTGATCGCAGGTGGGGTCACTGATGGCAATAACACTCCGACGGCAAGCGTTGATATTTATGACTCTAATACGGGAGCTTTTAGCGCCACCGGCAGCATGAGCGACGGCCACTCCGGTCATACGGCAACGCTCCTGGCAAGCGGCGCCGTGCTCGTGGCGGGGGGCAATGCCGACCTTCGTAACCCGGTCGCGGAATTGTATTTTCCGTCGGGAGGAACATGGAGTGTTACCGGGGCGTTGATTACTCGACGAGGGCTGCATACCGCCAATCTTTTATCCAGCGGCAAGGTGCTCGTGGCAGGCGGAGTTGGCCCTCAGGGGCCGAGCCTGAAGAGCGCCGAATTGTGGGACCCATTTACCGGAATCTGGAGTAACACCGGCAAGATGCATCAGGACCGCGCGGAGCATATCTCGGCGACGCTCCTGCCGAGCGGCAACGTGCTGGTGGCGGGTGGCTTGGGATTCGGCGCCTATCGATCTGAAGCCGAAGTTTACACCCCCTAACAAGTCGCAGCATTCGCTTAATGATCGAAGCCTGCGCCCTCTGGCGGTTGATCCGCGGCGGCCTCCGTTGAGCGCGTCAGCTTTTAGCTACCGTAATGGGCGCCGAAAACTCCGTCTCTTCCCATTTCAGACGCAGGGTCCCGCCAGTGCCGTCGGGATTCTGGTCGAGAACGATGGTAAATTGGTTCACGGCGGGCGCGACCGGGTTTCTTTTCATCCCGATGCTGACAAAGTCCTGGCTGGCATCGTGTTTGGTGCCCCATTGGCCAGTTTGCTTGTTCACAATGAGCTGAGCGGATCCGCTATCCTCGGGCTGGAGATAAAGGGAATAGGTGCCGGCGGGAATCTTCGCGGCGCCGATCTCGATGTCGTGATTGGTGGTAAGGAGAGTGGCTTCATCGGCGCCCATCCGCCAGATCTGGCCGAAGGGGACGAGGCCGCCCCAGATTTTGCGCATCGCGCCGCTCTTAGGGTCCTTGGTGTAGGGGCGTCCGTAAACGATCTTGATCTGCGCGCCGGCGATGGTCGCCGTGACAGTTTCGTGCGGGCTGATTCTTTTTTTCTCCTGCGCGCAGAGCGGAAGGGCGGCGAGTAGCAGTGCGGTGACGATGGCGGAGCTGATCTTGAAGTTGTTCATCCTGGCTGGGAATCTATGGCGACCGCAGCAGATGGTCCAGTGGGTGTAGCGCCGGTGTGTCAGCGTCGAAATCAAACAGGTTGGTTGTGGCAGACCGCCGCGACAGGACGCCACCTGAGCAGCTATTACTGAAACTGAAAGACCTCCACGAGCGCCACGCCGGTCGTGTCGCCTTTGCCTCGCACGACCGCGGTGTAGGCGCCGGGCGCAAGCGACTTGATGATCGCAGATTCCGCGTCATTCGTCGGGGTGAGCCCGCTGGACTGAAGGAGAATCTCCTGCGAATCCCGCCAGTTATCGTCACTCATGATAAGGAGACCGTTGGCATCATACAAATCCAGCGTTGGATCCTGCAAAGGATTCGCGACTCCCGCGTCGCTCAGCGACGGCCCAATCGCCCTCGCGACGATGGTGTCGCTGGCACCGGCACCGACAATAAAGCCGGCGATCAAGACATCGTCTCCAGTTTCGACAAAGCCGCGCGTGCTCGTGTTTGCAAGGAGGGAATTGGTCGCGCTGGCGAGATCGTAAATCTCAACCAAACCATTGCCTGTCTCGCCGCTGTTCCCCCGGAGGATCGCGGTATAACTGCCCGGAGCGAGTGTCATGACGATGGCCGATTCGAAATCATCGGTCGGCGGAATTCCGGTGGCCTCGATTTCGGTTTCCTGGGTATCCTTCCAATTGTTGTTAGTCATGAGGAGGGTGGTGCCCTGGTAGAGATCGAGCGCCGGGTCGACCAGACGATTGGCCAGCGGCACCCCATTGACCGCCAGCGAAGGTCCCAGCCCCCTTATAAGCACTTGTTTCGAATCGGTTCCGGTAATGATGAAACCGCCGATGAGCACATTATCACCCGTACCGACGTTGAGGCGCGCGGAAAGGTTGAGCGTCTGCGCGGGAGGGAGTGCGGTCCCGTCCAGGACTGCAGAGGCAGCCGCCGCGACCTGATAATGACCGGCGGTGGTCGGGTGAAGATCGTCCCAAAAGAGATACTGATCGGGATCGACCGATTCGCCCTGTGCGCTATCGGTGATATTGATGAAGCCGTAATCCTCGGGATTCGTCACCAGCCTGTAGAAGAGCCCGTAAATGTCGAGACGGTAAAGAGTGATGGTGATCCCCTCGCCCGCGAGCGTGGCGATAGCCGCGTCGAGGTTGGTGTTAAATTCCGAGCGATATTCAGTAGCGGCTGCATTCAAGGCTGTGGCCGTTGTAGCATCGTCTTTGTAGAGCGGAACGAGCCCGAGCGGCGGGACATTTGGAACCAGGAAATTGCGGGCGCCGGCTTCGGCGAGTTGCTGCACCAGGCCCGCAACGTTCGCCGCTGTTTCTGTCACGTGGTCGGAACTATCGTCATCAAAGAGATCGTTGCCACCGCCCCAAAGAATATAGAGCGCGTCTTGGTCGGGCGTGTTGTTGGCGAGGTAATCATCTACCTGTTTGCCGAGGTTATCCACCGTGAGAGTCAAGTCGCCGCCGCCGAACGGGAAAGGATTATTGATAACTGTCCGGTCGGTCGTCCCACTCGCAGTGGTCGCGCCGCCAAAGGCATAGTCGAAGCCGCCATCAAGGCTGTTGGTAGGCGCGGCCAAGCCGAGAAAATCCAGTGCCAACTGTTCGTGCCAGGTTCCCGCGTAGAGCGTAGAGCTCGGATCAGTATCGGAGCTGTCGGTGAAGCGGCCATCGCTGTAATCGAAATCACCGCCCGGGTAGCTGATAAAATAGTTATCCTCCATGATATGCCGCACGTTGCCGTCATCAGATAGACTGTCACCGAAGACCACAGTCTGGGTGAAGGTCGGCGCAACCTGAGCCCAGCCGTTCGACTGAACGATGAGGAACGTTACCAGAAGCAGGAGAGAGAGATACGGAAAGCTAGCGCGAAACGATCGAACCCGATTGGTGGGCGCGCTAATAGCGGGCGAGGCGGCGTGCAAGAGTCCATGGACGTATTTCTTCATAGCAATAGATCGGATGCGGGGGCTCTCTCAGCTGTTTGTTGCTCGTGTTTACGACATGAAATCTCCTTTGATCGAATCGCCAGCCAAAGGTTAAACGCTTTCTTTAGACAATTACGACATCGGGCGGCGTTAATACTGCGTGAACAGAATCGCAGTCACAAACATATGTCCTGGGCTTCCTTGCCCTTTGCTTTCAAGCCGTTCTTCTGGCCCAGGATGCTCAACAGAGGCAGAACGCCCCGGCTGTAACAAAACAGTCCCCTGGAGCGGGTAATCAACGCGGTTAGTTGATTATCCGGCAAGGTTCCACGGAACCGGTGAGGCGAATTCTTGGTCCAGGAGGTGTGCCTGAACCTTTTCCCGAGGCTAAGGCGATAGCTCAGCCAAAGAACGACGAAGAGTTGGCCGGTGCGATCAAGAAGCTCGGAGATTTATTGGCTGCGCAGGGCCGATTTTCCGGCAGCATTTATCTAGCGGCAGAAGGCAGGATTGACGGAATGCGCAAAGAATAAGTAGCTCCGGGAATCCAAGGAGCGGAGGGAAATAGGCCGCGATCGATATGCTCAGAAATGGGCGGCTTTTTCACGTGGTCGTCTCTGCGCTCCGCACCCTTCGGGGTTGGAGGCTGAGCCTATGGCCGGCTTATCCGCACGAAGGCATCAACTGAGCGTGAAATCCTGCAACCTCATCGGCGAATGATCTGATCTCGTAACAGATCCGTTACGCAATTCACCTTGCGGAGAGGCGCAGCACAAACGCAAAGGAAACTACGCATCTGCGCCAGCCGAGCGGTAGACTTGTTGCGATGGAGTTGGTAGGACCCCGAAAATTGAAAGGACCAAAAGCGATGAATGAGAAAATGAAATTACGCCGAATGGGGTTCATTGTCGGGCTCTTCAGCCTGGTGATGGGCTTAGTGCTCGTGTTGCCAATTACGAGTGACACCGCTCTGGCGAGGAGGCCACCCGGGTGGCAGTTGCTAGATTATGCGCAAGAGGGCTGCGTGAATATCGCAAGCCCTTATTCCGATCGAACCACTTATTATGGGATCTGGATCAATGGAACCTGGACGCACAGCGTGAATGCCGGGGTGCGCAATGCGCCGGCCGGCAGCACTTCATGGGGCTCCTATCTGCCCATCGCGCCGGGCTCGAGTGATGGCACCTATTCGCTGGCCTACGTCGCGGTCCAAGTCGCGCCCGGCACGCCGGAAGGAACCTATACCCTTAACCTGTGGGCTGATGACAGCACGCGGCGGCAGTCGGTGCCTGTGACCCTGGTCGTAGCGGATACCTGCGGCTATTGAGGATCGATCAACCGCACCGGCCGGAAAGTCTGGGCCGGGATGGCTGACTCCGCTTACCTCTTAACTGGTTGCGCGGGGCCACTGCCGTCACCGGAAAGAAGGTCAACTCGCACGACGGGATCGTTAGGCTCGGCCACTGGCGCTTCCCAACGCAGAAAACCAGCCGGCGCAGGATTGGCTAGCCAAATATGAAAATCCGGGATGTGAATGAAAAACTTTGCGATCGCCGGGACTTTGGGGTGTATCACGAAATGATCGCCTCTCACGATTCGCCCGGCCATTTCCATCCTCTCGAGACCGGCATGCGAAATCTCCACCGCGAGCATCGCCGGCTTGGGTTTGAACCCGATTCCTTTCAGCTCGATTAGCTCCTTTTCGAGCAGACGCGCGCGCAAATTCTGCAGGGCGAGCGAGAAACCGAAGCCGGCAAAAGTCTTGCCTGGCTCGATCTCAAGCTTTTCCTCCCAATGCTTGAGCTCGCCATTTTCTCGCTTCCGCGCCGTCGCGATTCTTGTTCCAAAATTCACCCTGAATTCGCGCACAACCTGATCGTTGACGGTTTCGCGCCATGAATATTGTTCCTGGATCACCTCGGGCCGCTGACGGAAAACGTCATTCTCTTCAATGCGGCGTTGATTCTTGAACCGATAAATCAGCCGCACATGCAATCGGTTGCCCTCGGCCCACTGGAGGAACTCCGCTTCCGCCAGGATTTTCCCATTCAGATCGCGCAACGCCGGATAGCCATGGGCGGCGCCTGAGAGTTCTGTTAGTTCTATCGCCGGCGCAGATTGAATGCAGCACAGACAGGCGAACAAGATCGCGCATCCCCTTCGGTGCAGCTGTTCAGGCCATTGTGGCGTGATCCTCCCTTCCGCACGGAACCTGTGAAACCTCCACCGGCAAACAAAACGTCCAGAGGGGTGGTAACAGGATTGTTACGCCCGTTAGTTCCCCTGCCGATAATCACCCGCCTGGTTCGGCGACCGAAACCAACACTACTGTCGTGAGAGCACGATTGCGGCCGCATTCGCGCCTAACGATTCGCCCCCGCCGGGAACATGACCCTGTCCGCCTCGGCGTTAAGCGCGTTGAGCAACTTCGGGATCAGGCGGTTCTTTACCGCCCCCGCTTCGCGCGGGGCCACCAGATAGCGCACGATCGCATTCACCCAGCTAACTTCATCCACCCGGAAGAAGACTCGCGGATGCGCGCGGACTTCCACTTCATCGACCGGCGTTCGCGCGAGCAGGTTGCGGTAAACGTTTACCCGTTCCAACATCTCCGCGCCGATCTCCTCCTCGACGATGCGCTCCATCGTGGCGGCGACAAATTTCAAATCGCTCTGGAACGCGATCTGAAACTTGATCTCATTCCAGATATAGGGAAAAAGCGGCCAGGAATAATTCCAAACCATCGAGTCCAGCACCTTCTCATTGGGAAACTTGATGATCCGGCCGCTGGGATGATCGGTGGATAAGTACTGTCCCCCAAACTCCCACAACGTTGTATCGAGATAGCCCACGTCGATCACATCGCCGGTGGCATTCTCAATCTTGATCCGGTCCCCTACCCGGTAAGGCTGGCGCACGAGGATATAGATCCACGCGACAAAGCTTTTCATGGGCGTCTGCACGGCGAGGCCCACGACAAGCGACCCCACGCCCAGAGCCGTAAGAGCGGCATACCAATTGACGAAAACGACCGAGATCGCGATCAGGGCAATCAGAATTCCGACAATGAGCTTTTGCACTCGCTCAAGTGTAAAACGCGTGACTGAGTCTTCGATCCGCCCAACCACGTAAATCTTAATCGCCCGGCCGATGGCGAGCACGATCAGAATGAGAGCTGCCCCGCGCAGGAGTCTCCTTACAAATTCAATCTGCACCTCAGCGAACGGGATCAGTCGCGTCCCGGTGAGGATGTATAGAACGGCGCAGCCCGCCATCAGGAGCAGGTAGGGCAGAAAGGAAAGATTGTGTCCCGTTGCCTCTTTGGCTTCTTCCTCCGCCCGCTGACCCATCGCACGAGCCAGCTCCTGACGAACTTCCGGTTTCTCGGCAATCGTCTCTTGCGTTTCTGCCATCTTCTGGGAATCGCAGGCGAGGGGCCGGTTGCGCGCAAGCCTCGAGCGAGACCAACCGGCTCGGCACGCCGGAAGGAATCTATGCCGTTAACCTGAGCGGATGACGGCACGCGGCGGCGGTCGGTACCTGTGACTCTGGTTCGGGGCGCGAACCATTACCGCTAAAGGTCGCCGTTTTTGCGGTAGTAAAAGCCGCTCTGGCCGGCCTCGACTCGCTCTTCGCCTTGCGGGGTGACGGCAACCCAGTGCTTTACCGTCGCATTCCAGTGCAGATCGCCATCCTGGATCATCTCGCCGACTTCGAGAAGGCGCGCGTCACGGGGCGGAGCTGGCTTTTTCTCGTCTGTTGCGCTCATGTCGCACCTTAACGGATTATCAATCGATTTCCACGTTGGAATTGGCGGTAGCTGAAGTCTGAGTTTCCTTGAGGCGTGTCCTTTCCGGACCCGGGGGTAGCTGGCAGGATGAGCGAATAAGAACGCTGAAGCTCCAAACCTGCGCTTGAACTGTTTGGTGATAGTCGCTACGACTTGCGCAACAGCTTTTCCAGCCATGGCGCGAGAATTCAAACCGGTTCGGTTTTTTATCCTGATGGCCTTGGCGGCGTTCGTCGTTTGCGCCGTAACGGCGTTTTATACTCATCGCGCAGCACGCGGACGGTCGGCGCCGGAACGCGCTGCTTATGCGCTAGGCGAAAAGGCGGGCCACGATACGGCGCCGGGCGCAACGATGCCGAATGCTGCCGAGCTGAATATGATGGCGCAGGCGCGGTTCAAGCGCGACGGCTCTGGCGAGCAGCAGAGTTGGGACCTGGCATTTGAAAACGGTTACGAAGCCGGCTTTAAGGAAACGCATCCGGCTCCGTGAATCCGCCAGAGATTACTCCTCCGCCCTTGCCATCACGGAAGCGCTTTCCCTGGGTTATCTATTGGATTGTGCTCGCGCTCATCGCCCTCGTCGCACTGTCACCCATCGGCTCGGTGGTAGCCTGCGGCTGGATCGCGAACGCGCACGGGTGCAAGGTGGACGAAGGTTCGGTCCATCCCTGTATTATCAATGGAAAGGACTATGGCCACCTGCTCTACACCATGGGAGTTCTTGGCTGGCTCATGCTCCTGACATTACCGGGAGGCGCACTTGCGGCGGGTGTCTGGGCCGTGGTCCTCATCGTCCATCGGTCAGCGTGGCGGAAGCAAGCGGGAGATCATTGACAAGTGAAATGTTCGATAAAGGTCCGCTTGCCGCTGGCCGTCTGACCCACGGCCCAGACATCAGTGGAGGAGACTGCTGCAACCCCCAGGAGCAGAGTGGACTTCGAGCCTCCGGGAATCGCGGCGACGTTCCAATTCGCGCCATCCCAGTGCAAAGCCTCCGGCGTTTCGTAGCCAGTGCCCGTCCCGACAAAGCCGACCGCCCAGACGTCGTTGACGCTGATGGCTGTGACATCTGCCAGAATATTCAGCCAAGGATCGAGTTGCGGAGCGGTGACGATGCTCCACGTGGCGCCGTCCCAATGCATGGTGGCATTTTGATAGGGCGAACCTTCCGCATTGGGGATGGTGAAGGTGCCGACCGACCAGATGTCGGTGGCGGAATTCGCCGAAACGCCATAAAGGAAATCTACATTGGTGTTGAAGGCGGGACTGGGAACAATGGCCCATTTCGTGCCGTCCCAGCGCTCAATCATATTGTGCTCTTCGGTGGTAGTCTTTTCTCCTACGGCCCAGATTTCTGTGGCGCTCACGGCGGTGATGCCGAGCAGGTTGGCATCGTAGAAGCGAGGGTTGGCGCCCGGGTTCTTGATAATCTTCCAACTGCTACCATCCCAGTGCAAGGTCAACGCTTCGCCGGCAACGATCGTCGTCGCCGTGCCGACTGCCCAGACATCGTTAGGGGCAATTGCGACGACGTCAGCCAAACGGTTATCGGCGGCATATGCGCCAATCACGTCGAGTGAAGGGCTCGGGATAACTGTCCAAGCTACGCCGTCCCAATGTTCGACCAGGGTCTTGCTGGCGGCGTTTCCGACCACACTGCTACCGACCGCCCAGACGTCGTTGCTGGATAGGGCCGAGACGCCGCCCAAAGAAGCAACCGAGTCCGGCGGTTGTGGAGCGGGAACGATGGCCCAGGCCGCGCCATCCCAGTGCTCGATAAGAGGGCTGCCAACCCGCGTGCCGCGCGACGATCCCCCCACGGCCCAAATGTCGCCCGCATTCACCACACTAACGCCGCTAAGGGAATTACTGGGTAACGAAGAGTTAGGGCTACTGACAACACTCCAGCCACAAGTCTGGGCGTGTAGCTGCCCGCTGAGGGCGAAGAATAGAGCAGCCAGCAATGCGATGCCAAGGCACCATTGGTCTGAAGGAGTATGAGGAGTTTTCATAGGGCTAAACGTCATTGAATTCCAAAGAGGATTCGAAAGGGGTGTCGGAAGCGGTTGGCCGGGTTCCGTAACAGAATCGTTACGAAAGACGGCTTTCGGCGAGCCAGCCAGAGCTTAGGAAGAGAACGAAGGTTTTGATCGAGGTTGTATATGAAACACTTTTTCCTTTTCGCTCTGGCAGCGCTCTCCATACAGTCGGTGAGCGCAGCGGGTTGGCAGGTCATCCCCAGCCCTAATGGCTCCCAGCAAGTCAATGAAATACACGGCATCTCCGCCTTCTCCGACAACGACGTCTGGGCAGTAGGCGTTTCCTATAACACTGAGCGCACCTTGGGCTCGACCTTGATCGAGCATTGGAACGGTTCGCAGTGGTCGGTCATTCCCAGTCCCAATCCAAGTTCCTCGATTAATTTGCTCGCAGCGGTCGCGGCGGTAGCGGCGAATGATGTCTGGGCGGTTGGCTTTGCCGCTACCTCCAGCAGTGGAGCGGTCATCATGCATTGGAACGGCAGCGCTTGGACGGTGGTGCCGAACCCGCCGGCCGGCATTTTCATGAGTAACCTCATGGCGCTGACTGTGATCTCAGCGAATGACATCTGGGCGGTCGGCTCAGGTCGCATCGGAGATGA
>Ga0157375_10004833_pt1 | contig 11705 bp, 5 predicted proteins | sample M35metaG_FD_115311 | JGI IMG/M metagenome (GOLD analysis project Ga0157375, IMG submission 115311) | Miscanthus rhizosphere microbial communities from Kellogg Biological Station, Michigan, USA - M3-5 metaG | ecosystem: Host-associated > Plants > Roots > Rhizosphere > Soil | place: USA: Michigan...
AAGATATCGTCATATCTGAGGATGTCATAATTCTTTGCCGACCCCATAAATGGTCCCAGTTTAAAATACGATGAACTTGTAGCCAGCTGCTGGTTACGCATGGTATGAAAATTACCATAAACACCCGGATCACGCACCCAACTGTTACTGAATGGTTTTGTATTATCGTACTTATAAGGATGTCCATCAATACCAACGGTATGATCCAATCTGACATCGACAGTTGCCGTTGACAGATTAGCAATACCGTTGTTGAACGTGTCAAAATTTGGCAATCCATTTGCGTCAGTTGTAAAGGCATTAACAAGATTTTGACTGGCTGCATGAAACCCGCAGCAACCATATTGTGGTGCCCCATGAGGATAATTCAGACCGTCTTCAAAATTCAAACGACCAGCAGTTGTTCCATCATTGATTGTGAACTGTATGGCGAATACGGACTCTGGCCCATTTTCTGTTTCAGGTAAAAAATTATCGCCGATATCAGAGCTTAATGAATATTTGCCTGAAGAAATAACCGCCTGCGTAAACGTAACAACTTCTTGCAACCTGGTTTGATTGATATTTGTTACATGATGGTTTGCATCCTGTTCATAAGCCTGATATAACCTTAATTTGGCTAAATAGGCTTCGGCCGTGTACTTATTAGCCCTGGCCAGTTCGGGCTGAGATGCCGGTAAATTGTCTACGCCGTACTGAAAATCATCCGCAATCTTATTCCACGAATCTTCATCAGACAACGTATTGGATGTTTTAAGGATGTCGGCAGCCGTTGCGGTCTCATCAAATTGAGGTATGTTCCTATACAGCAACTTCATTGTGAAATAGCTATGGGCTCTTAAAAATCTTAATTCGGCTATTCGGGTCTTTTTATTCGGATATTGTGCGTCTGGAAGTGCTTCAACTGCTCTGAGCGCCACGTTTGCCCTTGAAATGGATTTAAACAAGTTTTTCCACGTCCGGGAAACAAATGCATCCATTGAAGGAGTTACCAGGTTATAATGTTCCATAGCATCAATTTCGCCAACGTCGCCCGTTCCACCGCCTCCTTTATAAGCATCGTCAGACCGAACACTACCATAGGCCCATTTACTGTAAATTGGCCCTATCATGTCGCCGTTTCCGATAGCTGCGTAGGCTGCCGTAACCAAGCCCTCAACCGCAGTTGGTGAGGTTAAATCTGAAGCGGATAACGCTCCCTTTGGGGTATAGTCCAACGCTTTTTTACAGGAGCCAAAAATCATCAGCCCCGATAAAGTTGTTATGATAAATATTTTCGTTTTCATATCTAATATTTTTAAAATGATGCATTAATACCAAAACTGAAGATCTTAGGAATTGGAACCTGATCGAGACTCAGTCTTTCGGGATCCGGGCTCAGGTATTGTTTGCTCTTAAACGTGAATAGGTTTTCGGCCATAACAAATACACGTATCCTGGTAAAGATTGTACGGGGTTGGATGCTATACCCAAGCTGGATATTCCGGATTTTAAAGTAAGAAGTGTTTATTACAAAATAATCGGAATTATTTGAGGTTTCGTGATTATTGTCTTTGAGTGTCAATGCAGGCACATTAGTATTGGTATGTGTCGGTGTCCAGCCGTCAAACACGCCCGGACCAACATTTTCCCTGCTGTGCATCAAATTATTGTAAAAGGTGTAAGGGTCAAATCCCTTTCTTCCGGCAACGCCCGATCCAAATATGGATAGATCGAACTTTTTATAACTCAGGTCTATCCTTGAACCATATTCTAAAGCCGGCAGTGTTGTTCCGATCCAAGTCTGGTCATTGGCATCGATTTTACCATCGTGATTAGTATCCACATAGCGGATTCTGCCGGGGCCGGCCCCAATCTGCGTTGGCGCAGCATCTACTTCGGCCTGCGATTGGAAAAGGCCTGCAGTTTTATAACCAAAAATGTCAAATTGCGAATGCCCGATGATGGTGTTGCCTATATTACCCGGATAAGCTGGCCGGACATTTTCAGGCAAGTCGGTGATCTTATCCCTGAAATGAGAAAAGTTTAAGGTTACATTATAATTAAAGTCTCCATGTTGTTGCCCATGATAAGATACAATAAACTCCCATCCTTTATTGCTTTTTGAAGCTCCGTTAACTGTTTTGCTTTGGCCTTCGCCCAACGCTGAAGCCACAGGAGGAGTGATCAGAATACCCGTGGTTCTTCTGGAGAAATAATCAAACGAACCGGAAATTTTATCATTAAAAATGGCAAAATCTAAACCGGCATTTATTTCGTCGGTGGTTTCCCATTTAAGTCCGGGGTTGGCCGCTTGTGTTTGAACAAATCCAGAAGGTAAGGTTCCGGTATTGATGCCAGACAGAGAATAGGCGGTACCAACATTCATATACTGCTCCCAAAAACCGGGCGTCAGTTCATTTTGGGTAGTGCCATATCGCGTATAATAAAGCACATAACGCGAAAGGTCGCCAATTTCCTGATTACCAACCCGGCCCACACCAAGTCTTGCTTTTAATTCGGAGAAAATGCTATTATTACTCATAAAACCCTCCTTGTCAATTCTCCATCCAACTGAAGCTGCCGGAAAAATACCATATTGATTATTGGCGCCAAACCTCGATGAGCCGTCGCGACGAATAGTAGCAGATACTAAATACTTACCATCATAATTATAATCCAGGCGCCCAAATTCGGAAAGCAACTCATTTCCGAGTGAGGTACCGGTAACTGTTGTTTTTCCTGTTCCTGCATCTAATGTGAAATAATCCTCGGTCTGAATGGTGTACCCTTCTTTTTTGGTGGTTTGAAAATCGGTAAAGGTTTTAATGTATTCTGTACCGGCTAAAAATTTGAAGTGGTTCTTACTACTTAAATCGTAATTATATCTGATGGTATTTGACCAGGTAGTACTTAAATAATGGTTTTGATTGTAAAATAAGCTGTTGGTAGTGCGACTTAATGCCCCTTCCGAAAATGTCGGGGTGATGATTTTATTTAAATAGTTTGCGTTATCCGCGCCAAAATTTGATTTAATGAATAAATTCTTAATGGGCTGTATCTCCAGAAAAACATTACCGAATGTGTTTACGCGATTGGCGTTATTCCATTTTGCAAGATCCTGCATGTGCAAAGGGTTGTTTCTGTCGGAATATCCGGCGCCCAGCTCCCCTGCATAGGTTGTACCATCTTTTTGATAAACCGGTATGGTTGGAGCCAGTGTGACTGCTAAAAACGGAGTTGATGCCCCGCCCAAATCGTTGGTGGTAAGCGTTTCGTTAGAATTGGTAATTTTTATATTAACGCCGAAAGTAGCCCTGTTATCAAATGCATGCGATAAGGCATTGATGCTTCCTGTGGTGCGCGCATATTTAGTAAATTTGACAAGGCCGTTGTTAGTAATGTGGCCAAAATTAATTTGGATTGACGAATTTTTATTGCCCACCGAGGCAGTAAGGTCATTATTGGTTACAATGGCTGTTTTGTACAATACGCTCTGCCAATCTGTATTGCCTACGGGCGTATTGGGGTCGCCGCCAACAAAGGGCTTAGGGGTAACACTGTTCAGAACAGGATTTGCATAGTTGTTATTCCAATCGAAGGTATATATCTCTCCATAACCTTCAGCTGGATCCTGCCCGTCGTTTACCGAGGCCTGCCATAAGGCCCTGCCCCGATCAACGGCACTTAGCATTTTGAAACGCAATGATTTCTCAGATTCGAACGAAGTAGTGCTATTGAGTTGAAATACCACTTTGTCCTGTGTATTTCCGCCCGTTTTGGTGGTAACAATGATTACACCATTGGATGCACGTGATCCGTATATAGATTCCGCTGATGCATCTTTCAGCACCTGTACCGATGCAATGTCCGAAGGCGATAAATTTTGAAACACCTCCGGGCGCGTTGTGGGGATACCATCGATGATATACAAAGGGTTATTGTTCCCCAGTGTATTTGCTCCACGAATTAAAATCCTGCCGGTTGATCCATTAGCTGACCCATCCTTCTCGATATATAAGCCCGCCACCCGGCCTTGCAATGCCTGCATGGTGTTGCCCGAGCTGTTGTTTTTAACTGGCGTTAAATCAACCACTGAAACGGAGCCGGTCAGATCCTTCTTTCGTTCAGAAGTATAACCTGTAACCACAAGTTCGTTCAGGGCGGTGTTTGAGTCTTTGAATTGTATCCGGATATCTTTTGAATCAGGTGCAACAATAACAGATACTGGTTTTGATCCGACATACGAAACCCGGATAGTCTGTCCGTTTTCTGCCTGGATCTGAAAATTTCCAGCGGCATCAGTCGTTGTTGCTTTTTGCGTCTCCACTACAACAACGGTGGCCCCCTCAATAGGCTTGGACGCGTTGTCTGTTACAACCCCTTTTATCGTCCGGGATTGCGCATATCCCTCACTTACAATTAGTATAAGCAAGGAACACATAAGTAATAATTTTCTCATTTAGATTAATTTTTAGGGTAATTGGTATGGTTTATTTAAAACATTTGGTTTTTAAACTTCTCGTATTCTTCAATCCTGTAATCCGGGCAACCTCCTTTCTTTGTAGCGATAAATGCGCCCATGGCTATTGCATTTTTTAGTATGATCTCAGGCTGTATTTTTAAGTAATGATTGGCAATGAACGCCGCCAGAAAAGAATCCCCGCTGCCAACAGTATCCTTCACTCTCACTTCGTTACCCCATAAGTGGTAGCCTTTTTCGGGGGTATAATAAGAGGCCCCGAATTCTCCCTTCGTAATGATCACTCCGCTAACGTTGAAGCGATCCTGAATAAATTTTACCTGGCTGGCTTCGTTACTTAAGGGGCCGTTGAAAATAACCTGCACCATTTCCAGTTCGGCCTCATTAAGCTTTACGATATCAGCTTTCCCCAATAAAATTTTTAATAAGTCTTGCCCTATAAAAGGCGGTCTCAGATTGATATCAAAAACTTTAATGGCATCGGTTTCCAGTAATTTAAATAGTGTGTTCCTGGATGTTTCATTTCGTGATGCCAGGCTTCCGTAAATAAAATAGGTGGCCGGGCTTATTACTGATTGGATGTTATTGTCTTTATCAATAAAGTCCCAGGCAACCGGGAAAACAATTTCGTACGACGCCTCATTCCCGTTCATTTTGGCCAGAACTACGCTCGTAGGGTGAGTGTCATCAACTTGTAGGAACTGCTTATTTATCCCCCATACATCCATCAGGCCGGTTAATTTTTCACCATTCTCGTCATTGCCAATCTTGCTTACAATGCTGGTCAGGACGCCCATTTTGTTCAGATGATAGGCCACATTTAATGGCGCTCCCCCGGGCTGAGGGCCTTCAGGAAGCATATCCCACAGGACTTCCCCGAAACAAACAGCTGGCAATATGATATTTTGCGTATCCATAGTTTTAATGAAGCACTATATTGGTTTCTATTTGTTCGAGCGACTTTCCCTTGGTTTCGGGCATAAACCGCCACACGAAAATCAATTGCAGGATCATCATCGTGCCGAAGAAGGAGAAAGTGACAGCGCCGCCCAGTTTCTCAGCAAAAAATGGAAAGGAGAACGCAATGATTGCCGCCATGATCCAATGGGTGGAACTACCCAGCGTTTGCCCCTGTGCCCTCACCTGGTTGGGAAATATTTCTGAAATGAAAACCCAGATAACTGCCCCCTGCGAGAAAGCGAAAAAGGCGATGAATACCATCACGTAAATGGGTATGGCGAAACCGTTGAACTGGCCGCTGTAAAAAGTAAATGCCACCAGGAACAGCGACCCTATTAATCCCACCGAACCAATAAGCATCAGCAGCCTTCTGCCGACCTTATCAATGATATTGATGGCAAGCAGGGTAAAAATAAAATTGACCATCCCAATACCTACTGTAGACAGCAGGGATGAATGTGCACCGAGGCCGGCCATCTCGAAAACACGGGGCGCGTAATAAATGATGGCATTAATACCCGACACCTGGTTAAAGAAGGCAAAAAGTATTGCCAGAAAAACAGGTTTTTTGTACTCGGCAGAAAACAGTGCGTTATTATGTTTATTGCCATGATTATCATGCTCTGAGTTTCTTATATCGGCCAATTCCCGGTCATAGTGCAGGGGGTTGATGATCCTCAAAATACCCAGTGCTTTCTCAATATCCCCTTTTTTGAGGACCAGCCACCGCGGGCTTTCTGGTATAAACCTGATCAAAATGATAAATAACAGAGATGGAAACGCCTGCACACCCAGCATCCAGCGCCAGGACGCCTCGCCACCCTGCCCAATCAGGTAATTGGATAAATAAGAAATAAGGATTCCGAGAACCACGTTAAACTGAAATAAGCCAACGAGGTTGCCCCTTCTTTCGGCAGGCGAGACTTCCGATATATAAATAGGCGCCGTGACCGATGAGGTACCTACGCCAAGGCCGCCCAGCAAACGGAAGACCAGGAATACGTACCAGTTGGTCGCAAAAGCAGTGCCTATAGATGATAATAAATAAGCTGCGGCCACAAAATAAAGTGTGTTTTTCCTTCCGAAGCGGTCAGATGGCCTGGAGCCGAGAATAGAACCGATCACCGTTCCTATTAAAGCGATTGAAATGGTGAGGCCATGTTGAAATACAGATAAGTCCCAGTAGGCTTGTATTGATTTTTCGGCTCCAGAAATTACCGCTGTGTCAAAGCCGAACAAAAAGCCACCAAGGGCCACAACCATGGACCAGGCCATGACAGAATTTTTTCTCATAAATGTTGGTTAGTATAATTGGTATTACTAATCGCAAAGTAGGTGGCAAAGAAGGGCGGGGGTTATCAATTTTATTTCAAAATGCTTAAAAATTGAAGCAACAGGTAAATTGTTGATTTTCAACCAAATAAAATTTATGACGTTTTTAATTAGTGGCCTATCTATAGTTATGTTACACGGAACCTTCGATATCGTTACATCTGACGCCTGATGCTTGCGAAGGTCTGCGGACCGTTATTTGGAGTATTAGAAAGTTTATGTATATTTTTGAATCAGGAATTGTTTTTTCCGTCCAATTATATCCGCTAAAAACTATTTTAATATTAAAGTAACAAGATGAGTGTGCGTATGGCATCCAGGGGCATATGTCGGGTACTATTATTCTTTTCACTGGGCATCATTTGTATTGCCGGATGCAAACAGGAAAAGAATAAAGCCACTTATACCATCGGCTTTTCACAATGTGTGGGGTCTGACCTTTGGCGTAGAACCATGCTGGATGAAATGAAAACCGAATTGTCGTTGCATCCGGGAGCAAGTTTTGTTTACGCTGATGCGGAAAACAGCAGTGATTTGCAGATCAGCCAGGTAAGAAAAATGCTTGCCAATGGCATCGATCTGCTTATCATATCGCCCAATGAAGCGCAACCACTTACCCCAATCGTCGAAGAGGCCTATAATAAAGGCATCCCCGTTATCATCATTGACCGCAAAACATCTTCGAGCTTATACACAGCTTATGTGGGCGCCGATAATTATGAAGTTGGTAAACTGGCTGGGGAATATGTCGGGTCAACTTTACCAGGAGAAATCAATATTTTGGAAGTGATGGGCCTCCCTGGTTCGTCTCCTGCTATTGAAAGAGACAGGGGATTTATGGATGGTATAAAAAAGTTTCCGAAGGCACACGTTGAATCGAAGATTTATGGTGACTGGCTCAAGCAACATGCAGAAGCACAGCTCTTAAAAAACCAAAAGGCCCTGGCTAAGGTCAATGCAGTTTTTGCCCATAACGACATGATGGCGTCTGGTACCAGAGAGGTTTTAAATAAGTTACACTTGCAGGCAGGAGTCCGGGTTATCGGTGTTGACGCATTGCCAGGCAATGGGGGCGGCCTCCAAATGGTGGGCAATAAGACTATTAGCGCAAGCGTGCTCTATCCTACGGGTGGAAAAGAGGCTATCCTGACGGCTTTTCAGATATTGAATAAAGAGCCGTTTTCCAGAGAGAATATATTACAGTCTTCGGTTATTGATTCTACAAATGTAAAATTAATGCAGATGCAGTGGAATAAGATCGAAAGCCAGCAAAAAGATATAGAAAAACAGCAATCCTTGCTAACAGATCAGGAAGCTATTTATAAGAGTCAACAAATCGTCTTGAACATCATTGTAATCTCATTGGTGTTCGCCATTATATTCGGAGGATTGGCCTTCTATTGGTTAATGGAAAACCGAAAGATCAATAAAAACCTCGAAGCAAAAAACAAGGAAATTATTTCCCAAAGAAATCAGCTGATTGAAATGTCGGCAAAGGCTGAGGCGGCTACCGAAGCCCGGCTCAATTTTTTTACTAATGTGTCTCACGAGTTTAGGACGCCGCTGACGCTTATGCTGGCCCCCTTGCAGGATATGCTCAATCACGAAAAAGTTTCTTCACTTGCCGGGAAAAACCTGAGACTGGTTCAACAAAATGCTTACAGGCTTCTGAAATTGGTTAATCAGCTGATCGATTACAGAAAGATAGAATTTGATAAACAAACCATAAAGGCATCCGAAAACAACCTGGTAGATTTTGTGCAGGATATTGTGGATAGCTTTCGGCTTTATGCACAAAAAATGAACGTTAAGCTGTTATTTTCTTCGTCGGACAAAAACATAAAAGCCTGGTTTGATACTGAAATGTTGGATAAGGTATTTTTCAATCTTATATCCAATGCTATTAAGTTTTGCAATCAGGATGGACGCATTAAGGTAACGATACGCAAGGATGAAGATCAATATGTTTACATCAATGTAGAAGATAACGGAGTCGGAATGTCGCCCGAAGACACGGCCCTCGTATTCGACCAGTTTTATCAGGCCGACAATGCCCCGGTTACAGGTTCAGGTATAGGATTATCGTTGTCAAAAGAAATTGTACTGTTCCATCATGGCAATATTGAAGTTAAAAGTCAGAAATGGAAAGGCACCACTTTTATAGTGACACTTCCTTTGGGCAGCAACCATTTAAGCGCGATGGAAAAGAGTTTTTTAAAGGACGATTGGTCAGATATAGCCGAAAAATCCAAAATCTACCAAAATGAATTCGGTAAGCCCAACGGTCAGCATGAAAATACTCCTCTAAAACAGCCGAGCGAACATTCCATTCTGATTATAGAGGACAACCCCGATTTATTGCAATACTTAACCGATAGGTTTAACGAAAATTTTGAGGTTTACACCGCCGAGAACGGCACAAACGGCATGATGAAAGCCTTTGAGCATGTTCCGGACCTTATTATTTCGGACGTGGTGCTGCCGGGCATATCAGGCAAAGAACTGGCAAAAACACTGAAATCCGACCTTCGCACTTCTCACATTCCTGTTATTCTTCTTACCGCCCAGGGTAGCCTGGAACATCAGATCTCTGGCGTACAATCTTTGGCCGACTTGTATATTACCAAGCCCTTTAACCTTGATTATCTAACAGCAAGCGTTTGGAACCTGATTGGAAACAGAGTGATTTTGAAGGAGCATTTTACAAGTGATATCAGCACTACTGAAAAACTTACTATATCCAAAAAACTGGATAAGAAGTTTTTGAATGATTTTGCCGGTATTGTGGAACAAAACCTGGCCAATGAAAAATTCTCTGTTGATGATATCTGCAAGATTATCGGGATCTCGCGGGTACAGCTCTATAGAAAAGTAAAAGCCCTGTTAGATTGCAGCATTACCGATTATATTCTTAATCGCAGGCTAAAAAAGGCAAAATATCTCCTGAACAATGAGGACCTTACTATTTCTGAAATAACTTACATAGTCGGATTTTCAAATCCCAATTACTTCTCCACTGTTTTCAAAAGTAAATATGGCTGTACTCCAAGCGACTTTAAGAAAAATAAAATATCGTAGTGCGTAAATTGTTTGATTAGCCTGTCAATGTTTGATTAGCCTGTCAATCTGTGGACCATTTTGGGATTAATTCCCCTTGATTTTAATAAGTCCTTCCAGCGGATGCATTTGTTTCCGAGAGAATTCACTGAAGCGCTTTAACGGATCTTAAATTAAAATAGGAAATCCGTCGTCCATAAACTCCGGTTTTTTCCAGGAGTTTGCAGGAACCCATACGCCATCTATGTCTAACAAAATCAACATAATACAAATTTACAACTAATTATTCACCCGGAAGTTATTTGGTTAACAAATCTAACCTACTTTACCATCCGGTTAACCGTAGTGAGGGGTATGTTCAGTTCTTTGCTGATCCTCCGCTGACTGTGGCCCTGTTTGACAAGCTGGGCGATATGCCGGGCCAGTTCCAACCGCTCTTGCCGTTTGGGTTGATACAGGTGGTCGCTTTTGGCGCCATAGCCTGAGTTAAAAAATTTAACTATTGGTGCCGTTCCGTGGGTGTTCCAATTGTTCCTCATTTAAAAATGGAACGCCCGGAAAAGTGGACATAGGCTATAGCCTAAACGAAAAAAGTCTCCAAACTTTCGGCTGAAGACTTCTGACTTTTCAAGTCGTCTTGACAGGACAATTCTCGAACCACTTTTTACAAGATTTGAAGAAGTTAGCGAGTTGACCTCTGATTATTTCTAAATATTGCCTTGTCGGATATGTTAGTTAATATTGGAGCATATTTGTTATATTTTCTAGCCCTCAGATTTAATGATGCTCCCAAAGTCTTGGCGGTGCTTTTGTACCTATTTTCTCAAGCCAGCCTTTAGAAAAATAACAAACCTAATTACTTATCAATTACTACCAACTATGGTTATAATAGGATGCACCGATGAAAATATTTCGTCATTGGTCAACTTCGACGGATTATATTTCCAATACGAATTCATAATGGCCGGCCGATAATCGAAACATATTCGTACTGACAATTTTGCCAGTGCTTGTAATTATTTTTTTTCCATACCTGCCCAGCTTAAGGTCAGCTGATGTATTTGGCGGTATCACCAGCGTATAGTGAATATGGCCTTCTTTGGTTTTCCATGACGAAACGATACGACCAAAGGGACTATCGTGCCAGCATTCAAAATCTCCAACGAGAAAATTAGGTTTAACCGCAAAGTGCTTGAAACCTGGCTGAGATTCGGCTGCTTTTATGCCCCCTAAGGTCTTAAACATCCATGCACTGATCTCGCCGAACATAATATGGTTGAGTGACAAATCGCGTTTAAGTTCAATATTCCAGTTTTCGTATAAGGTGGTTGCTCCATTCACTATCCACCATCCCCACGATGGAAAAGTATCTTGCGTTGCCAGTTTATAAGCCGTTTCGGCCTGCCCATTGTCGCTCAACGCGCCCAATATAGCTTTCGCCCCCAAAATGCCGACGTCCAGGTGATAATTATTCGCAGCTACAGACCTTGCCAGTATAGCTGCGGCCTTTTCTTTCAGTTGGTCCGGTACAATGCCCCAATATAGTGGCACAGCCTGCTCGGTTTGATAGCCATCGGCATACTGGCCGGTCTGAATGTCTAAATATTTAGCATTGATGGCATTCTTAATTTTGGACGCGAGGGCTGAATAGGTAGCGACATCTGCCGATTTTCCTAATAATTTGGCTGTTTTCGCTAAGATGTTAACATCAACGTAGTAATAAACGGAAGACGTTAACTCTACCGGGGTTTTTGATTTTACCGGTGCCCAGTCACCCAATCCCCATGTGGTCAAACCACTTGGATATAATTGATTGATTCGATCCACATATCGTTTAATGTTATCGTAATTATCGCTTAATATCTTATCGTCGCCATAAAACAGGTATACATTC
>Ga0157375_10004835_pt1 | contig 11704 bp, 9 predicted proteins | sample M35metaG_FD_115311 | JGI IMG/M metagenome (GOLD analysis project Ga0157375, IMG submission 115311) | Miscanthus rhizosphere microbial communities from Kellogg Biological Station, Michigan, USA - M3-5 metaG | ecosystem: Host-associated > Plants > Roots > Rhizosphere > Soil | place: USA: Michigan...
AACACGGCAGTTAAGCCTCTCATCGCCAATGATACTGCGCGGGCAACTGTGTGGGAAAGTAGGACGCCGCCGGGATAAATTTTATGAAAGGCCCTCGGGGAAACTCGAGGGCCTTTTCTTTTTTATCGCCTTATTCGCGCTGCGCCCTGATGCGTTCGTAAAGGCGCAGGTGCTCGTCGACGCTATGCGACCAGCGGAAATGCTCGCGCGCATACGCGGCCACTTCATGGCGGGCAGCCTCTCCAAGAGCCAACACCCCGGTGATGGCGTCGGCGATCGCGCGCGGTTCCGGTTCGACGAATCGCACGCCGGCTGGCGCGGGATCGAACGTGGCGCGATACGCCGCATCATCGCGCAGGATGACCGGCAGGCCGCTGGCCATGGCCTCGCGCGCCGTCAGCGGAAAGCCTCCCTCGCCGTGCGACGGCAAAAGGAACGCGTCGGCAGCACGGTAGATCTTGGCCAGCGTCTCGTCGTCGGGCGCTCCCAGATGGTCGTAGCTGCCGTCCGTGGCGTCCGCGCCGGGGCCGGCGATCGTCAGCCGGAACGTGCCGGCCAGCTTCGCCGCGGCGATCGCAAGCGGTGCTCCTTTTCGCTCGACGAGGCGTCCGACGAAGAGCACGCGCGGCTGCGCATCCCATCCAAGCTCCTCGCGCAGCCGCCGGCGTTCTTCGGCGTCTGCCGGCCGGAAGCGCTCCAGGTCGACACCGTTCTCGATCCTGACCACCGGCACGCTCGCCGCCTCCCGCATTTCCTTTTCCACGCGCGTTCCGACGACGACAACCGCTTCGGCGGACCGCAACGTCGCCCGCCCGATGGTCCCGATGGCGACCTTTTCGATCAGGTTCAGAGTCGCGCGCGAGTAGTGAACCATCCCTGAGTGCTCCGTCAGCACGCGCACCGCCTCTGTCGATCGACGCGCCAGCAGCAGGGCTGTGGCCGAGCCGGCGTAGAGCATGCCGTGCGCGTGAATGACATCCGCGGTTCTACACACGCAGCGAAGTGTGCGAACGAGCGAGACCGGCTCAAAGAGTGGATATTGCAGGCCGGCGCGCTCCAGAATGTTGAGCGCGGGGAGGCGCACGACCTCGTAGGGCGGCGGCTCGAAAAGCGGCAATTCGCCGGCGCGGAGCGACGCGCTCGTAACGTGCGTGACCGCGTGCCCGCGCGCGGTGAGCTCGCGCGCGATCCGGTCTACGACCACTTCGATACCGCCGACGTGCGGGAGCGCGTAGTGCGAGACGAAGACGATCTGCAAGGCGGCAAAGCATAAATGAATTCTTCCAATATAATCACCGCTGCTCCATGTCAGCTCCGCGCTTCGATGCCGCTGTAGTCGGAGGCGGCTTCTTCGGCTGTTACTTCGCCGATCATCTCGCCCGCCGCGGACGCTCCGTGGTCATCCTCGAGCGCGAACCGCAGTTGATGACCCGCGCCTCCCTCGTAAACCAGGCCAGGATCCATCGCGGTTACCACTATCCGCGAAGCCTGCTGACGGGAATCCGATCGGCGGCCAATTACACGCGCTTCAGCACTGACTTTGCGAACTGTGTCGACGCATCACGCCCGGCCTATTACGCGGTAGCGCGCGCGAACTCCAATGTGACCGCGCAGCAGTATCGGCGGTTCTGCGAAACGATCGGCGTTCCGGTGCAGCCTGCAGCGGCGGCCGTACGGCGTCTGTTCTCCACCGAGACGATTGAAGAGGTCTTCGCGGTCGAAGAGATCGTGTTCGACGCCGTCAAGCTCCGTGAGGAGGTTGAACGTCGTCTCGCCGAGTCGGGCGTGACCGTGCGCGTTGGCGCTGCTGTCGCAAGCATCAGTGACGGGGCGGTTTTCGTCGGAGACGAGGAGATCGCTGCCGGCGAGGTGTTCGTCTGCACGTATGCCGGCACGAACGACCTCTTCACGCACTCGGGCATCGCGGCGTTGCCGTTGAAGCACGAGTTCGTCGAGATGGCTCTGATCGAACCGCCGCCGGAACTGGCAGGCATCGGCGTGACGGTGATGTGCGGCCCGTTCTTTTCGACGATCCCGTTTCCGAGCCGCGGGCTGCACACGCTGTCGCACGTGCGCTACACGCCGCACTACGCGTGGTCCGATCCTCAAACGGACGCGATGGCGGTCTTTCGCGAGTTCCGGCGCCGCACGCAGTACCCGCAGATGATTCGTGATGCCGTGCGTTATCTGCCGGGGATCGCCGCGGCTCGTTATGTGGAGTCGCTTTGGGAAGTGAAAACGATTCTTCCGCAGAGCGACGCCAACGACAGCCGTCCGATCCTTTATCATCGCGACGCGGCCAGCCCTCACGTGACCGTGATCCTTGGAGCGAAGATTGACAACGTCTACGATGTCTGCGACGTCTACGATGCCGAGCACACGGGCCGGAGCGCCAGCTGAGCCGGCGCGCATGGCCAAGATCGACGCGTTCGTAACGGTCGTCGCGCCGCTTCGCAACGACGCCGCAATCGTGCAGCAGTTCGTCCGCGAAGCGGCCGCGGTTCTCGAACGGACGTACGCCTACTACGAGCTGCTGCTGATCGACGACGGCTCGACGGACGCGACGGTGCTTCAGGTGCAGGAACTGCTCGACGCCGTGCCGTGCGTCCGTCTGATTCGTCTGTCACGGCAGTTCGGCGATGAGATCGCGATCTATGCCGGCCTCGAAAACGCCATCGGCGACTTCATCGTCAGCCTGATGCCGGCGACGGATCCGCCGGAGCTGATCCCAGAATTCGTCGATTGCGCGCGCCGGATCGGCGGAGTTGTCGTCGGCGTGCGCAATACGGAGCGGGCCGAGCCGCTCGGCAGCCGCATCGGCGCGAAACTGTTTTATGCGATCTGCAACCGGTTTCTCGCGCTCGACGTCCCCGAGGAATCGACGCACTTCCGCGCGCTGAGCCGACGGGCGCTCAATGCGCTGCTGCAGATCAAAGACAAGCACCGGTACATGAAGGTGTTCAGCACGTTCATCGGCTATCAGCATCAGACGCTCGCGTACGCGCCGGTCCTGCGCGCGGGCGCGACAGCGCCGAGGCGTGGCCTGGGGACGTCGCTGAATCTAGCCGTCAATGTCATGGTCGCAAATTCGACCCGCCTGCTGCGGCTCGTCACCGGCCTGGGCGTGCTGGCGAGCGGACTGAACCTGCTGTACATGGGCTACATCCTGGCGATCGCGTTCTTCAAAAAGCACGTGGCCGAGGGATGGGTGACGTTGTCGGCGCAGAACGCCGGCATGTTCTTTTTCGTCTGCATCATTCTCAGCGTCATGGGCGAATACATCGGCCGCATTCTGGCGGAGACGCAGGACCGGCCGCTGTACTACGTCATGGAAGAGCGCAGCAGCGCCGTGCTCATCGTCGAGCCGGGACAGAAGAATGTCGTGAGAGAGGCCAACAGTCGTGAGTGATGACGACTGGCAGATCCCGGAGCACGAACTGCACATCCTCGGCCCGAAGCACCATGACTACATCGTCCTCATTCCGGTCATCAATGAAGGTGAGCGAATCGTGCGTCAGCTCGCGCGGATGTCGCCGCTGGCGGATCTCGTCGACGTCGCGGTTGTCGACGGCGGAAGTACCGACGGGTCGCTCGAACAACTGCTGCAGCACCCCACGCTGCGCGCGGTCGCCGTCAAGCGTGGTGCCGGCCGCCTGGGCGCGCAGTTGCGCGTCGGCATGGCGTGGGCGCTGCGCGAGGGATATGAAGGGGTGATCCTGATCGACGGCAACGGCAAGGACAACCCCGATGCAATCCCGAAGTTCGTCGACGCCCTCCGCGATGGATTCGATCACATCCAGGGTTCGCGTTACATCGCCGGCGGCGTTGCGGAAAACACGCCGCCGCTGCGGCATTTGGGTGTCAGGTTCATTCACGCGCCGCTGATGTCGCTCGCCGCGCGGCACCGTTACACCGACACGACGAACGGATTTCGCGCGTACAGCCGGCGATTTCTCACCGACCGCCGCGTCCGTCCGTTCCGTGATGTCCTCAGCGGATACGAGATGCACTACTACCTGGCCATCCGCGCCGCGCGCCTGGGGTTTCGCGTCACCGAGCTGCCGGTGGAGCGGCGGTATCCGGCGGGAGCTGTCCCGACGAAAATTCGAGGCGCGGCGGCCAACTTCCGCTTGTTCTGGACGCTGCTGCGCACGTGCGCCGGAGCGTTCAACCCGCCCGCGGAGTAGCGACGATGCGCGCACTCATCGGTCACAGCGGTTTCATCGGCGGGAATCTGAGTCGTCAGTCGAACTTCGATGCGATGTTCAACTCAACGAATATCGATCAATTGCGCGGCGGTGATTTCGACGAAATCGTCTGCGCTGCGCCGGCCGCGGAGAAGTGGAAGGCAAACGCCGATCCCGAGGGGGACGCGCGATCGATCGCCCGGCTTGAGACGGTGTTAGGCGAAACGAAGGCCCGGCGATTCATTCTCATTTCGACCGTCGACGTCTATCCCCATCCCCGCGCCGTCGATGAGCGGACGGAGATCGACGACAGCGGCGCACCTTACGGACGGCACAGGCTTCGGCTGGAGCGATTCGTCCGCGAACGCTTCCCGGACGCCATCGTGTTGCGCCTGCCTGGTCTGTTCGGACCGGGATTGAAGAAGAACGCGCTCTTCGATCTGATTCACGATCATCAGGTCGAGCGGATCGACGGCCGCGGCGTCTTCCAGTTCTACGACGTCGGCAACCTGACGGGCGACATCCAGCGCTGTATCGATAACGGGATTTCTTTGATCAATGTCGCTACCGAACCGCTCCCAATTGCAGACGTAGCGCGCGAGATCTTCGGACGCGAACTGGCGGCTGGAAGCGGCGAACCGCCGCTGTATGACGTACGAACGGTCCACTCTGCATTCTGGAACCGCTCCGGCCCCTACCTCTACGGGCGCGCCGAGGTGCTGGCGCAGATGAAACGCTTCATTGAGGCGCAGCGGTAATGCGCAAGCTGCGCCTCGCGTTCCTCAGCCTCTTCGCGGCCGACATCGTGCTTTGGATCGTCGTGCGGCTGGCGGGAGCGGTGACCCAACCGCTCTACTTCATCGGCTTTCCCACGGATGGTCCGTTCCAGACGTTCAATCCGCTCCGCCGTATTGCCGCGGGACAGCACGGCGGAGTCGACTTCCAGTTTTTCCACGGCCTCGGCGTTCCCTATCTGCTGTACCCGTTGTATGCGTTGTTCGGTAAGACTCTTTATGCGGCGGAGCTGTCACGCGAAATCGTCTCCCTGATCGCGTTCGCGCTGGCAGTCGTAGCGATCGTCTACGCCGCGTCACGCGATGTACCGGCGACCATTATCTGGACAGCCGCGGGTCTCGGGCTGTTTCAGACTCTCTTCCAGCCTTTTGCGGCCGCCGGGAACAGCCTGTTGGGGCTGCGGTCGACGGCGCCGGTTTTCTTTGCTGCCGTCCTGCTCTGGCCCGCTCGAAGCAGGACCCGCACGATCGGATGCGGGCTGGCGCTTGCCCTTTCGCTGGCGCTCGGCAGCGAGCAGGGCCTCTCCGTCATCGTGGCATTCGCAGCGATGCAGATGTTGCTGGCGATGAAACGTCGAACGCTGCGGCCACTCGCCGAGGGGGGCGCGTCGGTGACGATCGGCATCGGCGGGTACCTGCTTTTTCTGTTGATCGCCGGCGGGCCGGCAGGTTGCCGGAACGCGCTCCGCTATGCGTTCAAGGATGTACCGGGCGATCAGTTCTGGTACTTCGGCTCACCGCCAAATGAATTCCTGAGCCGCTGGCTGGACGTCATCACCGAGCCATACCTCATGTCCGCCGTCGTATTTACGCTCACTGCGACGGTCGTGGTTCTTGTTTGGTTCTGGATAGCCTCCACTCCGGAGGACGAGGGTGCGTTGCATGCCGTGGCGGTGCTGCTGATTTACGGGTTGCTCTCCGTGGCCGCCTACCTCGGCATTGCGAACCGCGCCAACAGGCTGCCGATGTTGCGCGCTGTTTTTTTTGCACTCCTGGCGCTTGCAGCGCACTTCACGGTCCGATACCTGCGCGATGGGAGCTCGGCGCCGTTCCGGATCGTCAGGAGATCGATCTACGTTTTCGTATTGCTGCTTGTGATCGCCGATGTCTGGATGAACGTGTTGGACGTCGATACGCTCATCATTCCCCGTTATCGCGCATACGTCGTCGCGGGAAGGCACCCGCGGCTGTCGCGGCGGTGGCAATGGGATCTTGCGATGGCACACCGTGTCATCGGCGCGCCCGGTGGTGCGAAGCCGCGCATCTGGTCAACGTATGCGGGACTGATTCAGTCGGACTACGGGGTTTTCAATCCGAGCTTCGACTACATCATCCATGCACTCGGCGAGGAGAATCGGCGCGCGTATCTCGATACGTTCCGTCGCACGAAGCCGGAGTATGTCGAGACGATGCGCCGCTCTATTTTTGTGTTCGAGGATTGGCTGCGGGCGATGCACTGGGATTTCTATTCGGAAGTGCTGCATCACTACACGCTCGTCGCGACGACGTCGCACTCGTATTGGTGGAAGCTCGGGCGGGCGGCGCCGCTGGTCGAGCATGATGCGGGCCCGATCCACATTGGGCCGGACGGCCAGATGGTTGCGCTTCCGCTGCCGCACTTCGAATCGCGGCTGGCCGTGGCCGTGGTCACGTTGAACTACCGGCTGACGAACCGCTGGGCGCGAGTGCCCGTGTTGGGACAACTTCCGCGGCACCTAGCCATCGTGCACGGCGCGGCGAATAGCGGCCTCGTCGCGCTTTCGCCCTACCGGACGGTCGCGCAGATTCCGGTATTCCTATGGCGCGGACAAAGGCCTTCCATCGGCGTGGTGACGGAATCGCTCGTGCCCGGCGCGTCGATGATGGTGCTCAGCGCGAACGTGAGCGTGATCGAGATCGATCGCGCCACGGAACCATTCCTGGCGCTGCCGTTTCCGCTGGAGGGAGTGCCGAGACAAGTTCGCGAGGGGATTTTCCGGTGAGGCTGTCGATTTCGAATATCGCCTGGCTGCGCGAGGAAGAGCGGGACATCGCGCGTCTGCTGCAGGAGGAGCGACTCCGCTACGTGGAGGTTGCGCCGACGCGGATCGCAGACGATCCGCGGTCGCTGACGCGCACTGCGCTCCGCGAGTACCGCACTTTCTGGAGCGATCACGGCATCGAGATCGGCGCCATGCAGTCGCTCCTCTTCAATCGTCCCGAGCTGCACGTCTTCCGCAGCGACGCCGGTCTTCGCGTGACGGTCGAGTATCTGCGCGTGATCATTGACGTCGGTGCGCAGCTTGGCGCGGAAGTGCTCGTCTTTGGCTCGCCGAAACAGCGCACGGTTGGCGGCATTGCACCCGATGACGTCCGGCGCCGCGAATTGGAGTTTTTCTCGGAGGTCGGCGCAGCGGCCGCCGCCGCGGGAGTGCGCTTCTGCATCGAACCGAACCCGCCGGCGTACGGATGCGACTACCTGAACACGATCGCAGAAGTTGTCGCGCTGCTCGATCGCGTTCCGAGCGAGGGATTGGGTCTGCACGCGGATGCGGCCGCGATGACGATGGTCGGCGATGCACCCGCAGAATTGACGGCGCTCGTTCCGGTGCTGCGGCACTTCCACATCAGCGAGCCGGATCTCGCTCTCATCGGCAGCGGCGGCGTGCCGCACGAACGGTTCGCGGCGGCTCTGCGAGCAGGTGACTACGGACGATTGGTGTCGATCGAGATGCGTGCCGGCGCGCTCGGGGAGAACGTGTCGCGCGTTCGGACCGCTCTGGCGACGGCTCGTGCTGCGTATGGCGGCGACGGCCCGGAGCCCACACGCCAGAAGACTGCCTGATTCGTCCGCGGCTCGTAGTAGATGAGCCGGAATCGCGCGTCGTGCAGCAGCAGGTTGAGCAGGCGGACGTCGTCTGCCGACGGCGAACCGTGACCGATGTACTGCCAGAACTTTCCCATGTCCGTGAACCGCGGGTTTGACCAGGTCACGTTCCACGTTCGATCGACGACCACCCACCGCGCGCGGAGCGGAATGGAATCGGGCGTCGACTGGGGCGTCAGATACACGACGTTGCGCGTCAGTTGCGATCCGTACGCTGGATAGACCCACGTGCCGAACGCGCCATCGATGGCGATCGTGTCCTTCGGTCCGGCGATGCTGTCGACGATGCTCGCGGCGCGATGCTTGTCGAAATAGACCGTCCGGCTGCCCGGCTGTTCGCGCGTCCAGAGCACGTAATCGAGCGGCGCGAAATTGTCGTTCACCGCATTGTCGGCCGCTTCGACCGCGAAGAAGAGCGCGAGCCCTGCGGTGGCGATGACGGCGAGGCGGCGGCGTTCCGCGCCGAGGTAGAGATACGCCGGCACGACGGTCCAGCAGATTACGAGCGGGATGACAAACGCGCAGTAGCGGATGAACGCTCCTGCGAAAAACCCGAGGGGCCGCATGGCGGCCGGAAGGACGATGATGGACGCCAGTGCCGCGGACATGCTGGCAACGTTCCGTTCGGTGGCGTCATCTCGGCGGCGGAGCCGCACGATCGCGATCGGCAGCAGCAACACGAGCACGGTGAACAGCGGCCCCGCACTCGAGAAGTAGATCTCGTATCGCGGCCAGAACCACCATTCGTGCCGCCACGGAACCCAGACGCCAAAGTCGTTGCGCGAGAACGGCTCCGCCAACGCCAGGTACGGCACCTGCCACAGGTTCTGCCAGTCGCCGTACGTCACCGACTCCGCGCCGGAACGCCCGAGCTGAACGCCGATCGGAGAGACGTGGCTGGATGCCGCGAAGATGTACGAGGCGCCGCCGAGCAGCAGAAAGGCGAGTACGCCGCCGATGATCGGGATGCCGATGTCGCGAAACGTCGTCGACCGCCGGGAGCGAACGACCCGCACCAGCACGAACGGCGCAAGACACACCGCGACGGCCGCGCCATTCGGCTTGGTACCAATCGCCAACGCCGCGGACGTGATCGCGAGCAAGAGCGGCATCCGCCCGCCGCGTGCGCACCAGCGCGCGCCCCACAGCAGCGTCGCGCCGCAAAAGAACGCCGTCATCAGATCGTTCTTGTCGGCGCCGCTGTGCAGCAGGAAGAGCGGTGTCGCGGCAACCGCGAGGATGGCGGCGGATATCGCGCTGCGGTCCGCACGCCACCAACGCTCCGCGAACGCGCCGGTGAGGAGGAGCATCGCGATGTAGGCGATCGTGCCGAGCCACTCCGTCAGGCGGTCGGTGCCGGAGAGGATGAGGACATCGGCCAGCAGGAGCTCGTAATTCGCCGGCAGCGTCACGATGCGCTGGTCGGCCACGCGAAACGTCTCGTAGCCGTGCGTCTGCATGATCATCACCGCTTTCGGCAGGTGATAGGCGAGCGCGTCGTGGCTCAGCGGCGGCACGATCGCGCCGCGCCACAGGATGAAAACGATCCAGAGTGCGACCGGCAAAACCGCAAAGCTCACGCCGCGAAGATGAAACGTCGCGCGATGCCGCCAAAGTGTTGCGATTGCCGCCGCGGCAAACACGCCGGCCACGATCGCCAGCGATGTGAAGGTCAAAAGATGTGTGATCGCCAGGATCCAGTTCGCGGCGATCCAGAGCGCGACGCCGGCGACGATGCTCGATGCCGCGCGTTCAAACGCGCGCGGCGCTTCATCCGCGCCGACGCGTTGCCACAGCCAGGATGCGACTCCGTAGCCGCTTAGGAGCACCGAGGCGGCCACGACGGCGAATCCGATCATTGCCACGGTTCTACACTGCCGCGCCAGCTCACGCAACGCGCGCGGTAGCATTGGCGCGTATGCAGCTCGTTCCCCGCCTGACCAGGTTCTTCACGCAACTCATCAGCGAGACCAGCGGCTTGTCGCTCGCGGACACGCTGTCGCTGGCCGAACACGCGCCGCAAATCGCAGCCGACGCCGAGTCCGCGCATGCCATCCGCGAGTTTCGCGATCTCCTCGGCCGCTTTCGCGTCGACGCGGCGCCGATCGAATCGCTGCTCGATCATGCCGTCGCCCGAGCGCTGGCCGATTTCTTTCGCGCCTTTCCCATTCCGTTTCGCGATGAGCACATCCATCTCACCGGCTCGCTCGACGCCGATTTCATCTGGCCTCGGCTTGCCAAGCTCCTCGACGGTCCGCAGCGTGAGATGTACGAGTCGAAGATCGCCGAGGTGTATGGACCGGACGCGTTGCCGATCGAGAGTGCGGCCGACGTCGATCGCTTGATCCGCCTGGGGGATGACGATCGTTTCGATCGCTATCTGAAGATTCTCTACCTCGCGAAGCTCGTTCTCACGTCGCGCGACGCGCATCGCGAGGCCGCGTATCACATGGCCAGCCGTCTCTATCGCGGCGCGAATGTCGGAGCGATCCGGTTGAAGTTCACGCTCTTTCGCGAGACGACCGACTCCTCGGAGCAGATTCCCGGCATCAGCGAACTGACCGCCGAGGATGTGATGCTTGGTCTGTACGAAGGATTTCGCGCGTTTCAAAGCGAAGTGCCGGCGTTCCACTTCATCCTCTCGCCGAGCTTTCGCAAAGAGCCGGGCTTCTACGACGCCACGCGCTATCCGTCGAAGCGCGCCAGTTTCGACGATCAGGTCGGACAAATCATCGAGTTGCTGAAGAAACATCCCGAGCTGCGCGACGTCGTGACCGAGGTCGATACCGTCGGCAACGAGCGCGGGTTTTATCGCAAGGCGCATTTTCAGGAGATGCGCGTCGGCTTCCGCAAGCTGCAGGCGTACGGCTTCCGCACGCGCAGTCATCACGGCGAAACGTGGAACACGCTGCGGCAGGGCATCCAGGCGGTCGATAACGCGATGAACATCTGGTACGTCGACGCCATCGAGCACGGCCTCTCCCTCGGCATCAATCCCAACTTCTACTTTCACCGCATGCTGCAACGCGTCCTGACCGCGAATGCGCGGGGCGAGGCGCTGGGCCGCGAGCGCGACGAAATTCTCGACATGGATTGGACCGGCCGCGATCCGATTCTCGACAAACTTCTCCGCGGCCAGCCGCTGACCGACGGCGAAGCGACACTGGCGACGAAGACGAAGTTCCATCACGCGCGCGAAGTCGAGCACTACCAGCACGACGTGCTCAATCGCATGATCGACAAGCGCTTGACGTTGGTGTCACTCTCGTCGTCGAACAAGAAACTGACCGGCGCGCTGTCGGACTACAAGGACCACCCGTTCTCGTGGTGGGAGAAAAAAGGTCTGCGCCTCGGCGTCGGCACCGACAACGACGTCACGCTGAACACGAACTTCATCCGCGAGATGCTGATCCTGCTGCTCACCGATCCGCTGGAGTTGAAAATCACGAAGCTGCTGATCGTGACGACAGGCGAGTCACGCCGTTCCTACCTCAGCCACTTGCTCTGGCAGATGCGCAAAGCGAGCGAGGTGTAGCTGGGACCGCGGGCGTCTCGCCCGCGTTGGATTCGCCGAAGTGAATTACGCGAGGAACCGTCCGTCGGCGTAGCCGGCGTAAGAACCGTAGCCCGCCGGTTCACCGGTGGGTCGGCAGGTGTCGTCCGTCTTGTGAGCCCGTCTTGATGGGCGAAAGAAAGCTTTCTTTCGCCCGCTGAAGCGGGCTCCCAATTTCTCTGATGCTCGATTCCCCACGGTTGAAACCGCAATGGCCTTAACTTAAGGGACGGAGACCTCCACAGTTTCGACGAATGATCGATTGCTCCGGAGTTGCTTGGTGATGAACGGATACGTTGGATGA
>Ga0157375_10004836_pt1 | contig 11704 bp, 11 predicted proteins | sample M35metaG_FD_115311 | JGI IMG/M metagenome (GOLD analysis project Ga0157375, IMG submission 115311) | Miscanthus rhizosphere microbial communities from Kellogg Biological Station, Michigan, USA - M3-5 metaG | ecosystem: Host-associated > Plants > Roots > Rhizosphere > Soil | place: USA: Michigan...
GCCGGCGAAGTCTACTGCCGGCTGGCCGCCCAGCAGGGGCTGGAAGCCGTAGTTCTGCGGTTGGCCAACGTCTACGGACCGGACGATCGGGACCGCGTGATTCCGTTATTTTCGGCAGCCGCCAGGGCCGGCCTACCGATTACTGTATTCGGCAGGCAAAAGATTCTGGATTTCGTATGGATCGATGTCGTGGTTGACGCGTTGATCCAGGCCGCTTTCGGGAGCTACATTCGGGGGCCGGTGAACATCGGCAGTGGAAAAGGGACGACGATTTTCGATCTCGCGCACCGAATTGTAGAGCTCGGCCGGTCCGTTTCCAATATCGACGTGGTGGAGGAGCGGGAGCAGGAAGTGGGCCGTTTCGTCGCTGATATTGCCCGCGCCAAACGTCTGCTGAAGATCCCTGAGCCCGACGATCCGCTGTGGGCTTTATCGCGGGCTGTTAGGGCGCCGCACAGGCGGCGCGAAGGCTTGGCAGGCGCGACCGTCTAGAGCAAAGGCTTGGACGGCTTAGCAGAGTGAGCCACGGCTTGCACCCATTCACTGAGGCCCACGTAGCCCGTCAATTGGTCCGTCACAACGTAGGGCGTCTGCTCATGTTTGCCCCGCTCGATGATCCGTTGCCGCTGCTCGTCGGGTAGTTTGTCGATGGCTTTCAGTAATGCAGCCTGCAGCGGGGCCGATGGATGCTCAAACAAGTGGACCTTTACCGGCCGCCCGGTTGCAATCTCGCGGGCTTCAAAGGTTTTTACGCCAATGTCGCGGTTGAGGTCCAGCAGTTCATAGCGCTCGTAGAGGCTCACGTCGGTAACATTATGCATCAATATATTACGCATCGGCAGGGTTCGCGCGGGACTTGAGTCCGACGCAGCCAATATCCTGCCTCAATATGCGGCGCGCCAGCTCAATATGCAGCGCGATAAATCTCGAGCGCCGCTGGGGCGTCAAAATGATGCGAACTGAAGCGGCCGGTCCACTGCGCGGCGGCTTCCTCGGCGAGTCGGGGCAGAACCTGCTCTGGGATCGCGGCATCGGCCAGAGACGTGGGCAGTTCGGCGGCCGCAGCCAGGTGCCGCAGGCGGGTGGTAAGGTCAGCGCCCTCCTCCATCCATTCGAGCGCGGAAGGGAGCACCAGCGCCAGCGCCGCGCCGGGGAGCAGCTTGTAATTCTTGATCAATGGCTGGGCGCAGGCGTGCGCTGGGCCCAGCGCCGAATAGTCCAGCGCCAGCCCCGCGAAGTGCGCGCCCAGCAGCATGGCGGAGCGGGCTTCGAGATCCTCCGGAGCGCGCAGCACGCGGGCGAAGGCGGAATCGAGCAAGCGATATGCCTCGCGCGAGAAGCATTCTGAGATCGGTGTGCGCCGCGTCGAAAACAGCGTTTCAACCGCGCGTCCAATCGCATCGTAGCCGTTCGCTGCCGTGAGTGCCGCCGGCTGCCCCAGAGTCAAGCTGGCATCTAGAACGGCGGTGCGGAAAAAAATCTTGGGATCTCCGCAGATGACTTTGGCACTGTCTTCTGGATCGTAGATCGCGCAATTACTCTGCGCCTCATTACCGGAACCTGCCACGGTGGGCACTGCAATCATGGGCAGCAGAGGCTTGGGCACATTGCCGTAACCCCGATAGTCGCGAATCGAGCCGCCGTTGCCGATGACCACGTTCACGGCCTTGGCGAAGTCGAGCGCGTCTCCATCGCCCAGGCCCACCACCAGATTGATGGCCTGAGGACCCGCATATTCGCGCGCGGCTTCCACCATCGCCACGGTGGGATTCGCGGCGAAATCGTGGAAAGCGAAAACGTCCATGCGGCGGGCCTTGAGGGAACGGACGGCTTCCTGCGCGTGTCCGGCATCGACCGAAGCCTGGCTCGCCAGCACCAGGCAGCGCGTGGCGTTCTGTTCACGAGCCACTTCGCCGAGGCGCGCAAACTCGCCGGCGCCAAACAGGATTCGAGTACGGGGACGAAAATCGAAGGGAGTCACTGGGTCCTATTGTTACTCAATTTTTGTGTCACTCAATTTTTAGAGGCGGCCGCGAGCAACTGGCGCACCGCATCGACACACAACACCGCTGCGTGTTTCGACGCAGGCTCCAATCCGCCGACCGCAGCTTCGATCACGGCGGGGGCGAGCGCGGCGAGCTCCGCACGATCCTTGCCAGTCATCCACTCGGTGAGCGCAGAGCTGGCTGCGATGGCCGCCGTGCAGCCGCGCGTCAGGAAGCGGGCTTCTACGACCCGGCCATTTTCAAAGCTAGCGGAGAGCCGCAGCATGTCGCCGCAAGCCGGATTGGTGACATCCACCAGCACCGCGGGGGGCGCCAGTTCCCCTGGATTGCGGGGATTTTGAAAATGGTCCAGCAGACGCTCGCTATGCATTCGTGCTTCAATTATCGCTGATGGATTCCGAGACGCGGGTGATTGTGGAAGTGGTGGCAGCGGTGATCGAGCGCGCGGGCCTGATTCTGATTGGGCAGCGCAAGCCGCGCGGACGCCATGGGCTCAAGTGGGAATTCCCGGGCGGGAAAGTCGAGCCCGGCGAAGAATCCCGCGACGCACTAGTGCGCGAGCTGCGCGAAGAACTCGGCATCGAGGCCCGCATCGGCGACGAAATCGAACGTTACGACTTCAGCTATAGCGCAGGCCACGTGACGCGCCTCATATTTTTCCGCGTCACAGAATTCTCGGGCGAGCCCGCGTACCTGGACTTCGCGCAGATCGCTTGGGTCGAGCGCAACCGGCTACCAGAATATGATTTCGTGGAGGGCGATATCGAGTTCGTTCGGCGGCTGGCGAGTTAGGCCGGGCGGGCCGTAAGGAACGTCAGAAATTCCTGCGTGTCCTTGGTGATTCCCTTACCGAAGCTCGCGACGACTTTGCCGTCGGGATCGAGAATCGCGTAGTACGGAATGGCGACGGTGGAGAATTTTTCGTCCTGCAACTTCTGATTCTCTTCCGACTCTTTGTCGGTGCCATCGGTGTAGAGCTCCACCAGGACGAGCTTGCTCGTGGCCTCGGCGATCTCGGGGCGCGGAAACATATTGGCCTTCATCCAATGGCAATTGGTGCAGGCGTAGCCGGTGAAGGTCACCAACACTAGTTTGTTTTCGGCGCGAGCCTGATCGAGCGCCTGCTTATACTGGTTCTTCATCCACACTTGCTGCGTGGAGGCGCGGTTGTTGAGAATGCCGCCGGTGGCCGCCGGAACATACGCGTCGAGTTCACCTAACGGTGCGCCGAACATGCCGGGTAGGAGGCTGAATGCGAAGATCAGTAAGAGGCTAGCGGTAAGGAGTCGCCCAATGCCAAGGTGCTCGCCTTCCTCATTGCCTTCGAGCTTGAGCAGGCCAAGCAAATATAATCCGGCCAGCATGAACAGCACGAACCAGCCCGCGAGGAAACGCTCACGCGTGAGCCAGCCTAATTGCAAAACCTGATCGATGTTGGAGGCGTACTTAAGCATCGCGGCGAGCAGCACGAATCCCATCACCACTTTCACGCGCGCCAGCCATCCGCCACTCTTAGGCAGCTTTTTCAGATAGCTGGGGAACGCCGCGAGGAAGAAGAATGGCGACGCCAGGCCGCCTGCGAAGCTCACCATGCCCAGCACCGGCTGCAAACCTTTCGATTGCACGGAGGCCACCAGCAGGCTACCCATGAACGGACCGATGCAGGCGAATGACGTAAGCGCGAAGGTCAAGCCCATCAGCAGCGTGCCGAGATAGCCGCCGCGGCGTGAAGCCGAGTCGAGTTTGGTGAGCATGCTCGACGGCAGAGTGATTTCGAATGCTCCTAGTAAGCTGAGCGCAAACGCGCCAAACACCAGCGTGATGAATCCGTTTACCCAGGGATTCGCGCCCAACTGATTCACGCCGAACGGCCCGACAGCGGCGGTTACGCCCAATCCCAAAGCGCAGAACAAAACGACGATGCCGGATGAGAAGACGAGAGCCTGCAAAATTCCACCGCGCTGGTTCAGAAAGAACGAGACGGTGATCGGGATCATCGGGAAAACGCAGGGGGTGAAGATAGCGGCCAGGCCGAGCCCGAAGGCGGTGATCAGAAATGCGGGGAGTCCGCCAGCAGCCGCGTCGGCCGGTGCGCCCGAACTCGGCGCACTCGCTCCGGCGCTCATCACCCCTACCGCTACCGCACCGGGCTTGATTTCCGTGTAGCCGGCGGGGACCGCGAACGCAGCCGGCGCCGCGGCTGAAGGATCGACCATCACGGTAAACGACGCAGTCTTTTTGCGCGGAGGCAAGCACTGTCGATCGTTGCAGGCCTGATACCGCACATTCGCGGCGAACTCGATCGAGCCCTTCGCGTCCGGCGCGAGCTCTGCGGTGAGCGGTAAATCAACTTCCTTCTCGAATGTTTCCGTGTCGAGATTGAAATTCTTGTCGAATTGGCGAATCGGAGGCGGCTGATAGAGTTTCGATCCCTTCACCGCCGGGTTCTCGGCCAGCGCCGCGGTAGTCGGGATCGGACCACCGGCAGGCGTCGTCAGCGAGTAGAGATGCCAACCTTCTTGAAATGTCGCCTTCAAATGAAGCGGCACGGTTGCGCCAGGCGGCGCCTTGGTGACGTCCGAAGTGAGAGTCCACTGGATCGGGTCAAGCTTTTGGCCGTATACGGCGGCAATCGCTGCCGTCAAGCCAAACGCGAGGCTCAATACTCGTTTCATTGCACTGCGACTTTTTTCGCTGCGCTGCGATCCAACTCCGCTTCTATTTTCTCATTAATCTTGCTGTGCGCGAATTCCGACGCCACCCGGATCGCATTCTTAATAGCGTTGGAATTGGAGCGTCCGTGGCAAATAATGCTCACGCCCTTGACGCCCAGCAGCGGCGCACCGCCGTACTCGGCATAATCCACGCGCTTGCGGAAGTCGCGGTAGGCCTCTTTCGAGAGCACGTAGCCGAGTTTGCGCGTGACGGTGGCTTCCAGCGACTCGCGCAGCATGCTTTGCAGCATCTCGACCAATCCTTCGCTCACCTTCAACGCGACGTTGCCGATGAAGCCGTCGCATACCACCACGTCGGCGAGGCCGGAATAAATGTCGCGGCCCTCCACGTTGCCGATGAAACGCAGCGGCAGGCACTTGAGCAGCGGAGTCGCCGCGCGCGTAAGATCGTTGCCCTTGTGCTCTTCCTCGCCGATCGAAAGAATTCCGACGCGCGGCGAACGGATTTTGAAAATGTAGCGGGAATAAATTTCGCCCATCACCGCGAACTGGGCCAGCATGGCTGGAGTAGAATCGACATTCGCGCCTACATCCACCACCACCACTGGAGTTCCCTTCAGCGTGGGAAAAGCCGAGGCCAGCGCCGGACGCTCTACGCCCCGAATCATCCCCTGCACCATCTTAGCGGTGGCCATCACCGCGCCAGTGTTGCCCGCGGAGACGAAACCATCCGCCTCGCCGTCGCGCACGAGGCGAGCAGCGATGTGGATCGAGGAGTTTTTCTTGGCGCGGACCACCTTAGCGGCCGAATCGTCCATGGTGATGACTTCCTCGGCATGGCGGATTTCGATCGGCAGAGAGTCGGCGCGGGGGTGTTTCGCCAGCTCCTGACGGACCACGTCTTCCTGGCCCACCAGAATCACGCGCAAATCCAACTCGGATGCGGCGCGAATCGCTCCTTCGACTTCCGCCTTCGGGGCGTTGTCACCCCCCATTGCGTCTACCGCAATCGTCAGCATGGAAGCGCGCGGCGCTATTCTTCGACTACTTCTACGACTTCGCGGCCTTTATATTTCCCGCAGCGCGGGCAGACCCGGTGCGGCAATTTGGGTTCGTGGCAGCTGGGGCACTCGGATAGCACCGAGCGGGTCAGCGAGTCGTGAGCACGGCGCGTCGAGGTGCGGCGCTTGGAATGACGTCGTTTTGGATTGGGCACGTTCTTTTACCTTATTTAAGATTTCAAACTTTTGAGGGCCGCCCAGCGGTCGTCGGTTGTTTCCGCATGGCACTGGCACTCTTCCTGATTACGGTTCTGACCGCATAACGGACAGATCCCTTTGCAGGACTCCCTGCAAACCCGCTGCATGGGCAGCGTCAACAAAATAAACTCGCGCAAGACGTCGTTGAGTTCGACGCCGTCGCCCTGATAGAAGCCCATCTCGGCCTCACCGGTATCAATCTCTTTTTCATCGCCATACCCATCGGCCACCGGCCGGTAGTGCAGCGCAAAATCAGCATCCAGCGGGAACCGCGCCGGCTCCAGGCAACGATCGCAGTCCGCTGCCATCTCAACCGTCAAATGGCCGGACACCCGGATCTCACCGTCGGATCCCATCACCAGCTCCGCCTTGCCTTGCGCGCGGAGCGGACCTGCTTGATGCAGATTCGTATCTTTATCCTTCGCCCCTAACTGAAAATCAATGTCCCCCGGCGCGATTTCGAGATCGAAACGGACAGCGCGGACATCTAGGTCCCGAAGATGAAAGAACACGGCGAACTCCTGCCCCAAGGCGCACACTCCGGCATACCGGGGCGGACCGAGCAAAGATTCATTATAACAAAGGTGCCGGGAGGCGGGTTACGCACTGGTAATAAGGTCAGATTGTTTGCTCGCGCCGTGTAGGGCTCGGTTAAGCACCCGCGGGCCGCCGCTCAGAAACGTGAATCCGTAACGAAACCCGACCGGCACGTTCCGTGATACATTTTTGTATATACAGATGGTTTTTGTCTGGGATGAAGGGAAGAACCGCATCAACCGGCGAAAGCATGGTGTTTCATTCGATACGGCGATTCGAGTCTTTGCAGATCCTTACGCCGTTTCCTATGGGGACCGGTTCGTCGACGGCGAGGAACGCTGGCATACCATCGGCCTTGTCGGCGGCATTGCCCTTCTGTTGGTGGTTCATACGATAGGAGAAGAAGATGGCGAAGAAACGTGCCGTATCATCTCGGCGAGAAAAGCGAGTCCCAGGGAGCGCGGCCTTTACAAATTCAATGACTAAGCGTGAGCTGGCGGAGCTTAAAAAGCTGGCGCGCATGCCCGATTCGAAAATCGATTTTTTGGACGCTCCTGAGGCAGCAAGTCCGCCTACAACGCTGGTGGGGCAGTTCTATCGGCCAGTGAAGCAGCTTATCAGCCTGCGAGTGGACGCGGACGTACTCGCATGGTTTCGTGGGCGCGGCACGAAATATCAAACCTATATGAACCAAGTGCTGCGGCGCGAAATGCAGACTCGTCCGCGAAGCTGACGGAACGTTCTGTCGACCAGGTTACTGCGAGATTCCCAGCACGCGGCGGCCTGCGATGCGGAATTTGCCCGACAGCACCAGTGCGATGGCTTCGCTATAAATGCGGTGCTCTTCCTTTAATATGCGAGCGGCCAGCGATTCGGCGGTGTCGTCGTCGAGAACCGGCACGGAGGCCTGTTTGACGATGGGCCCGGAGTCGAGGCCCTCATCGACGAAATGCACGGTGCAGCCGGAGACTTTCACGCCGTGATCGATGGCCTTTTGCTGGACGTCGAGTCCTGGGAACGCCGGCAGCAGCGACGGATGAATGTTCAATATCCGCAGCGGGTAGCGTCGTATGAAAGATGCACTCAGCAAACGGATGTAGCCGGCGAGACAAATTAGATCGACCCCGGCTTGGTCCAGTTCCGTGGCGAGCCGCGCGTCGTAGTCCTCGCGCTCGATGCCTCTCGATGGCAACATGGCCACTTTGAATCCGCGCTGCCTGGCAGCCGTCATCCCCGGCGCATCGGCGCGATTTGAAATGACTACGGCGATCTCGGCGTTCAGGCGTCCGGCGGCGATGGAATCGGCAATGGCGATGAAGTTCGACCCACGGCCGGATAGCAGAATTCCCAAGCGTTTCACGCGCGTGACCTATTCGTACACTACGCGCTCGCCGCGAGCTGGGACCACGGCGCCGATGGGGTACCAGTCCTCTTTCATCTTGTCGAGGATCTTCCCGGCCTCGGCCAGTTTGCGTGGCGAGACCACGAAAATCATGCCGATGCCCAGATTGAAAGTGCGCCGCCAGTCCTGCTCGGGGATGCGCCCGATTTTGCGCAACAATTCAAAGATGGGAAGCACCGGCCAGGTGCCCAGGTCGATGCGCACGCCCAGACCGCGCGGCAGTATGCGCGGCGTATTGTCGGTGATGCCGCCGCCGGTGATGTGCGCGGCGCCTTTGAGCAGCCCCGCGTCGTCGAGCGCACGCAACGGCTTCAGATAACTGCGATGCAGCTTCAGCAGTTCGTCGCCGATGCTGTTCTCGAGATCGTTCAGGCGGGTCGAAGGCGCATGCCCGGCCACGTCGAAGAGCAGCTTGCGCGCCAGTGAATAACCGTTCGTGTGCAGTCCGCTGGAGGGCAGCCCAAGCAGCACGTCGCCCGAACGAATGTTGCCTCCCGTCAGCAGGCGCTTGCGCTCGACAGCGCCTACGATGAAGCCCGCCAAGTCATATTCTCCCGGCGCGTAGAAACCGGGCATCTCAGCCGTCTCGCCGCCGATGAGCGCGCAGCCGTTGGCCTTGCAGCCGCGCGCGATTCCGGAGATCACTTCCGCCGCCACGCGCGATTCGAGCTTGCCCACCGCAAAGTAGTCCATGAAGAACAGGGGCACGGCGCCTTGGACCGCGATGTCGTTTACACAGTGGTTGACCAGATCCTCGCCGATGGTGGAATGGCGCCCGGTGAGGAAAGCCAGCTTGAGCTTGGTGCCCACGCCGTCGGCCGACGATACCAGCACCGGCTCGCGATAACCCTTCAGCAGGAATCCGCCGCCGAAGCTGCCGATGTCGGTGAGCACCCCGGCGGTAAAGGTCTTGCGGGCGAGCGTGCGGATGGACGAGACCGCACGGTCCGCTTCGTCGATGCTGACGCCTGCATCTTTGTAGGTGATCCCGGGCCGTTTGGCGGGACCCGGCTTGTCCGCTGCTTTTTGAGCAACCTTCCGAGCCGGTTTTTGAGCTACTTTTTGGGAGGGCTTTTGAGCCATGGGAATCTTTTATGGTACGCGACGGCCGAAGCAACTGCATTGCGCGACTCGGATGTACACTAAGAGTGCATGATCCGCGTCACACAGGGCATGCTCGCCGTCCGCCTGCTTCTTCTTGGCGCCCTTGCCGCAAGTCTTTCCGCGCAGATTGGTTACCCCGGCGGCGGTTACCCCCCGGGGGGCGGCTATCCGGGCGGACGCGGCGGACCTGGTGGACCTATCGGCGGGGGCGGGCCCATGGGCGGCGGACGCGGCAGAACCAGCGACTCGACGCCTTCCAGTTCCAAAGGCCGCAAGGATACTCCACCGATCATCACAACCACGGGGATGCTGCGCCTGGTGGCCGGCAACCAATTTGTCCTGGAGGCCGACGATCACCGGATCATCACTTATAAAGTTGGCGACAAGATGACGGTGCAGAAAGACGGCAAGCCAGCCGAACTGACCAGCTTCGCCACGGCGGATCACCTCAGCGTGGATTCAACGGCGGACGACATGGGCTATTTCACCGCGACCGGGGTGACCTTCACCGCGCCGGGGACCGCGCGCGAACGCGAACAGGCATCGCGCACCTGGGATCTGCCGAATCTAGCCTCCAGCAATGGCAGACGAGCGGCCGAAAATAAGCGCAGTGGCAATGGCGATGACGAGCGCCCTACTCTGCGGCGCAAGGATGACCCAACACCGCAGCCGTCTGCCTCCGCGGCGCCTACCCCTGCAACCGCACCGCCCGCCGCCGCGGCCGAGCCCGAAGACAACCGGCCCACGACTTTGGTTCGGCCCGCCGATCCTAGTCCGGATACCGACGATCCCGGGCGGCCAGAGCTTCGTCGCGGCAAACCGGCGCGCGTGTCGGCGAGAAATACGGAGCCCGAGCCGCCGTCAGTTGCCCCTTCCGCGGGTGCGGCACAGCCGGCTAGCTCGGCTAATAGTGCGGCCTCGGCCAACGGTGCAGACACCGCTGCACCTCCCGATTACATTCCGGTGCAAGAAGATCCCATCATCGTGAAGGCCAAGGAAGCCGCCGCCGACTTCGTCGGCGTGCTGCCGAATTTTTTCTGCCGCCAGTTGACCACGCGCTATCAAAGCGACCGGCCCAAGGACGGATGGCAGGCGATCGATACCATCAGCGCGGATCTGGCCTATGAAAACGGCCATGAAAGCTACACCAACATCAAGGTCGGAAACAAACCGCAAAAGTCGATGGAAGAGGCGGGTGGGAACTGGTCAACTGGCGAGTTCGCGTCCCTGCTCGACGACATTTTCGATCCTGGGACCGCGGCCACGTTCCGTAAAAGCGGGCAGGATACCATCAGCGGGCGCAGCGCGACCACTTTCAAATTCGACGTAACCCGCGAGCATTCTCACTGGCGGATCATCATGGCCGCGCAGTTGTACTATCCGGCGTTCCGTGGAACCATCTGGGTCGATCGCGAAACCTCGCGAGTCTTGCGCCTCGAAATGGAATCGCGCAATATGCCGCTGCTGTTTCCGCTATCCAAAGTGGAAGAGGCCGTGGATTACGATTTTGTGCGGCTGGCCACTCCGCGACCTTTCCTGCTGCCCACAGTCTCCGAAGTGCTGAGCTGCCAGCAAGGTTCGTCACACTGCAGCCGCAACCGCATCGAATTCCGCAACTATCGCAAGTTCGGCGCGGAATCCGGGATCACCTTCGACGAGAAGCCAGACGAGAAGCAATAGGCTGGCCGGCGGGCCTGGCGCGCGCGGGTGCAATCGTTGCCGCAAGCCGACGCCGCCAACTCAGTTCAACCAACTCTGTGCAACCCAGTGCAGCCATGCCGCGTCGGTACACTGTTATACTCAAAACTTCAACCCCGTGGGTCTTATTTAATAATTGCCATCTCGCATGCTGAAATCCTACTTTGTTTTAATGGCTGGAGCCGTAGCCTTGTCAATGCCCTGCTCCGCCGCCGATTTTCTCACCGGTCAGGCCGCACGCGCAGTAGTCGGTCAGACCTTTTTCAGCGCCCAAAGCACCGGCGCGTCCAACACTGTCCTTGGGGGCGTCGGAGGTTTGGCCTTCGCGAACAACATACTGTTCGTGGCCGACGACAATCGCATTGGACTATTGCCCGACAACAACCGGGTTCTGATTTTTCCTGTGAACCCATACCTGCTGCATGTGCCTGCGATTGACGCGGAGATCCCTCCCTATTCGGGGCGGTGTCCGGTGTGCGGGGGACAGGCCTCAAACGTATTAGGGCAGCCTAACTTCGTCACCACGGCGGGCGGTACCTCAACGATCATTACAACGGCTCCGACCCCTGTCACCGCATCCAGCATGTATCAGCCCACCGCGGTTGCCTCCGATGGCACGATTCTGGCAGTGGCCGACACTTCCAATAACCGCATTCTCATCTGGAAATCCATTCCTATTACCTATGGCTCCAGGCCAGCCGACATTGTGCTGGGGCAGAAGGATTTCACATCTATCGCGCCGGTGACGGTCACCGCGAGTTCCCTGCGCGCTCCGCAGGGCGTCTGGATTCAAAACGGCAAGCTATACGTCGCGGATACCGAAAACGACAGGATATTGATCTGGAATTCCATTCCGACGCAGAATAACCAGGCGGCCGATGTAGTGCTGGGCCAGCCCAACTTCACCAGTGCTCCGCCAGTCAATCAAGTCAATCTGTCATTGCCTACATCCTCCAGTATTATGCTGAGCCCCACTTCGGTGACCAGCGACGGGACGCGCCTCTACGTAACGGATCTGGGCTA
>Ga0157375_10004837_pt1 | contig 11703 bp, 12 predicted proteins | sample M35metaG_FD_115311 | JGI IMG/M metagenome (GOLD analysis project Ga0157375, IMG submission 115311) | Miscanthus rhizosphere microbial communities from Kellogg Biological Station, Michigan, USA - M3-5 metaG | ecosystem: Host-associated > Plants > Roots > Rhizosphere > Soil | place: USA: Michigan...
ATGCAAAGGTCGACGAAAGCGAGTATGGCAAGTTCGGCTGGATCATGGATCCGGACGGCAACCGCGTCGAGTTGTGGGAACCGCCCACGCCGTAGGGTGGGCCTTGGCCCACCGCTCTGCTCTCTTGCGTCAATGAAAGAATGGTGGGCCAAGGCCCACCCTACGCATGCGCGCCGCGCGCATGGCGCCCGCGCATGGACACGGTTCGCCCCGGTTTCGCCCGAAACGAAACGCATCGGCGCCTTCGCCGAGGACTGCAATGCTCCGCACAGCGAAGCGGAGCGAACCCATGCCAGCGATGTTCCAGTCGATTACGTTCAAGGTGCTCGGCGTCGGCGTTCTTGCGCTGCTGATGCTGATTCCGCTTGCGGAAGTCCAGGGCTTGATCGGCGAGCGCAACCGGATGCGCGAGCAAGCCGTCAGCGCGATCGCGCAACGCTGGGGCGCCGTGCAGGTGCTCGGCGGCCCGGTGCTGGCGGTTCCCAAGCGCACGCGCATCGAAACCAATAACGGCTGGATCGTCCAGCAAAGCACCGAAATCGTGCTCGCCGACCGGCTCGATATCGGCGGCACGCTGGCGCCTGAAGAGCGCCGCTACGGAATGTACTCCGCGCCCGTGTATACAGCTGAATTGAAGATTTCCGGGCGGTTCCTCGCCAGCGACGTGCACGCGCTGGCCGGGACCGAAACGACCTATTTGTGGGATCGCGCCGAGTTGCGACTGCCGCTGGCCGATGTGCGCGGCATCCGGCGCATGTCGGTTCTGCGGCTGGATGGCGTCGAGCACCCATTCGGGCCGGCCGACGCGGGCGTCGGCGCGCTGAACGCGATCGCGGTGCCGCTCGACCTGAGCCACTTCGACGGCGATGCGCATCCTTTCAGTTTCGAACTGACGCTCGCCGGAACCGCGAGTTTGCACCTGCTGCCGCTGGCGCGGCACAGCGAGGCCGCGCTGTCGGCGCCGTGGCCCGATCCGAGTTTCGACGGCGCGTTCCTGCCGGCCGAGCGCAAGGTCGGCGCCGGCGGTTTCGATGCGCGCTGGCAGGTGCTCGACCTCAATCGCAGCTACGGTCAGCACTGGCAGCAGGACGAGCGTCAACATGTCGATATCGCCTCTGCCGCGTTTGGCGTGACGCTCTATCAACCGGCCAGCGTGTATCAGCAGAACGAGCGCGCCGGAAAATACGGCATCCTGTTCATCGCCCTGACGTTCGTGTCATTTTTCCTTTTTGAAATTCTGCGCAAATTGCGCGTGCATCCGGTGCAGTATCTGCTGGTCGGTCTGGCACTGAGCACGTTTTATCTCGTTCTGCTTGCACTGTCCGAGCAGATCGGTTTTGCGGTCGCGTACCTTGCTGCCGCGGCCGCTGTCGTCGTGCTCGTCGGCGGCTACGCGGCCTCGGTGCTGCGTGCGCGACGCGCGGGCCTGACGCTTGGCGCGACGCTGGCGATCGTATACGGCTTGCTGTACGGTCTGGTTGTCAGCGAGGAATATTCACTGCTGATGGGCGCGCTGGCGCTGTTGGCCGTCGTTGCCGTATTGATGTATCTGACGCGCAAGGTCGATTGGTATGCTTACGCAGCCGTTGCGCGATAAATTTGAAGCCGCCGCCTCGATGAACCTGCTTGCCCTCGATACCGCCACCGAAGCCTGTTCGGCCGCATTGCTCATCGGCGGCGAAGTCATCGAGCGCAGCGAAATCGCCCCGCGCCGTCATGCCGAATTGATCCTGCCGATGATCGAGTCTCTGCTGGGCGAGGCCGGAATCTCGCGCCGCCAGATCGATGCGATCGCCGTCGGCCGCGGTCCCGGCGCATTTACCGGCGTGCGCCTGGCGATTTCAGTGGCGCAGGGACTGGCGCTGGGACTCGATGTCCCGGTCCTGCCGGTATCGTCGCTCGCAGCGCTCGCGCAGGATGCGCCAGCGGATGGCGATGCGCCGATCCTCGCCGTGATCGATGCGCGCATGGGCGAGGTCTACGCGGGCACGTTTCTCCGCGGCGCCGACGGAATTGTTGCGCCGAGCGGCCCCGAATCGGTCGGCGCGGCGAGCCGCTTGCTCCTGCCGCAGGTTGCCGGATCGCGTGAGCAGCATTGGAACATCGTCGGCAGCGGCTGGGACGCCTATCGCGATGCGCTGTCGGCGCATCTGCCGGCGGCGCCGGGGTTTGCCGATGGCGCGCGCTTTCCGCAGGCACGCGCCATCGCGCGCCTTGCCGCGCCGCAATTGGCCGCCGGCCGCGGAGTCGCCGCCGAGTTCGCCTTGCCGGTGTATCTGCGCGACAAGGTGGCGTTGACGCTGGAGGAGCAACGGGCGAGGTGACTTGTTCGCTTTGCGGCATTTCCAGTTCTCGAGGGCGCCTCTAGCGCGAAGAGCTGGCAGGTTCCGCGCTTGGCGAACCCAGGAGATCGAGCGAAGTCAGAAACACGCCGAGTTGCCTGAAATCGTCGCTCGGCCCGAGTTGCTTCGGTGCTGCCGGCTTGTCGATGTGCAAGTGGACGATGAGCTTGCCGGCCTTTGCCACTGTTTCGGGAACGTGCACACGCATCGGTTCGCCGGCATTCGCCGGATGTCGCTCCCACGCGCCCAGAGGGGTATCGTTGACGTCGATCCCGATGCGGATGCGCGCGTGACGTTCGACGACGAATGCCATCGCATTGAGTTGCAGTTCGAAACCAGAGTCCGGAGCCGTGAGCGCCAGGTGGATCCATGCGTCTGCCGACACCGTCCAAGCCCCTCCGGCTTCCGGGTTGTACCAGCCGCCGCCGAGCATGCCGGCGCCGGATTGGCCTTCGCCGAACGCCAGATGCGACGGAACTACGACCGCGTGCGCCTGGGCAAACGTTTCGGCGCGTTCGTTGCGCTGCACATCGATGAAGTTGCGGCTCCTGGCGACGAACAGGGCATACACCGCGATGTACGCGGCGCCGAGAGCGAACATCGCGATCAGCAGCAGCCAACGTCGCCAGGCCGGCGCGGTCAGAACGAGATCGGTCGCTGCAGTGCCCATGCGCACGTCATCAAGCCGTTGATCGAAGCCAACGACGCGAACGTCGTGGCCGACACGGAAGGTCGCGAGGCCAGCACTCTGGCCACGGCGATCCACACCGGAAACAAAACCAGCCAGTAGCGAAACTGTGCCGCAGCAGCCTGTCCGCACAAGATCAACAGTATCAGGGCCGCGCACATCACGAATTCCTCGTAACAGCGCTGGCGGATCAGCAGCAGAGAGCAAAGCATCACGCCGATCGCTTCCGCAGCGGCGAGACGTTGCGCGGCGTCGTGGTTCAGGAGCGTGCGCAGGCTTTCCCACGGTGATCCAAAGCTCCAGCCCCAGCCGTAGAATTCCGTCGATAGGTGTGCGAACGCGTCACCGGTCGTCATGTAGCAGAACGCCATGAACGCAAAGGCGCCGAGCGGGGCCATTAGGATCGGCAGGTAGCGCTCCGGCACGCGCCACGGTGCGAAGAATTCTTGCAAGCCGGCGTTTCGGATGATCCAGGCCAGGGCAAACAGCGCGAAGAAGATGCCATTTGGGCGTGTTGCCGAGAGTAAGGCTGCAGCGATTCCCGCGACGAGGTAGCGGCGAGTGCGCAGGTAATACATGGCCACCACGAGCAGCAGCAGGAACGGACTCTCCGAGTACACGGCGGAAAACGAGAGGCTCTGAGGCATGACGCACAGCAACCCGACAGCGAGCAGCGCTGCGGCATGGCCGGCGTCCAGCAGGCGCGCATAGCGGTAGACGTACACCAGTCCGGCGACGAAACACGTATTCGTCAGGGCGAGCGCCGCGAAGAGATGGTTGCCGCCGAATGCAGGTGCGATCAGCCGCACGAGCAAGGGAAACAGCGGATAGAACGAGAATGTCGTCGCGCCGGGCTTTCCGCCGACTTCGACCGGAGAATAGCCGTTTGCGGCGATATTGAGATACCAGTCGCAATCCCACCGGCACAGGTACGAGGCGACCGCGGAGTCGGACAGGCCCGGAACCGGGCCGAATTGCAGCAGCGCAATGTGCGCGATCAAAAGCAGCGCTGCACGCGAGACGAAAAACATCGCGGCGATCCAAAGGACAGCCGAGCGCAGGTCCTGAGCGCTTATCTGGGGTCTGACCATCTTCTGCCGGTCTCTCGGGCCGCCGAAGCTTAGCAGACGAGTGGTTCGCGATAGCGCGCCGTCGATGCCTGAGTTTCGTGCCCAGGATGCCTTGTCGGCGCAACTGCCGCCGCCGCTGTTCGAACTGCCGGTATATCTGCGTGACAAGGTGGCATTGAGGCTGGAGGAGCAGGGGGCCAGGCAGGCAACGGATCGAACACGTCCGCTTTCGGGAACTACGCTAGTGCTTGCCGACGACGAGTTCGAATGCCTGGCCGTCTTCGTGCCCGGCGTCCCAGTGAACAATTCCGAGCCCTAGGCCTGGCAAAGTGTGCGCGAACCATTTCTTCGAGAAGTACGTGATATGCGCTGGCACGTGCAAATAGGAGTACTTTCGCCAGGGTTCGATACCTTTGTCGGGAGTCCAGCCCGGTGGTCGAAATGGTGCGGTTATGAGCGCTTTGCCGCCTGTCGAAAGCAGCGAAGCAACCAAACGCAGCATCGCTTCTGGGTCTGCCAGATGCTCAATCACGTGCGTCAAAGAGATGAGGTCGAATGGCCCCCAAGCCGGCAATGATTCCAGGGCGCCGACAAAATAGTGGTCGACCCACGTGCAGCGAGTCGCGCACTCATTGCTCACATCCTGCGCCACAGTCCCGACTTCAGGGCGCATGACTTTGCAGGCTCGCGATACCCATGCCAAGCCCGCACCGACTTCCAGAACTCGCCCGTTATGTCCCGGCAACAGTCCGTGGTTGCGCACGGTGGTGGCGTAGTAGTCGAGTATCTTTTCGACCTGCTGCGGGTCCGTGTAATGCGCATCCGAGAACTGTACAGAATCCTCGTAGAGCAGCTTCAAGTCACCTGCCGTTGGCAGGGGATCGAGGTAGACAACACCGCAGCCCGGACAGTGGCGCAACTCAAAGTCCGTCGTTTGAAATGCAGCCGGATGGGTTGGTGATACCCGGCCGACCGTCGTTATACCGCGTCGTCGGCACAGGCGACAGGATTTTCCAAGGACAAGATCCAGCAACTGCACAGAACGACTCCTCAGGCGCGGCTCGCTGCGATCGCATGATGCCATGTCTGTGCTTCCTTACGGTGAAGGGCTGCCTGCCGGGCGTTGCGCGAGCCTTATCGGCGCGACTGGGCGCGCGTCAAAATCATTGCCGGTCCGACAAGCCCCATCAACTTGCGGCGCGGCGCAACTCGTATAATCCGTGTCTCCGAGGAGCGCCATGCCCGTGATTCGCCCCGAAGTCATTGAGCAAGCCGAAGAATATGCTGAACAATTTCGCAGCGCGCAGCCGTTCCGGCACGTGGCAATCGAGAGCTTTCTCGACGCTGCGGCATGCCAGTGCATCCTCGACGATTTTCCCGGATTTGAGGACCGCTATGCGCTGAACGAGATGGGCGAGGTCGGTGGCAAAGCCGTGCGCATGAACGTGCGCGACGTCTCCGATGCCTATCGCGAACTCGATCGCTACCTGCAGACTCGCGAGTTCCTCGATTTCGTTTCGGCCGTCACGGGAATTCCCGACCTGCTCTACGATGCCGACTACGTCGGCGGTGGCACGCACGAAAATCGCAGCGGGCAAAGTCTCGACGCGCATGTCGACTTCAATTACCACCCACGCACCAAGACCCACCGGCGTCTGAATCTGATCGTATACCTCAATAATGAATGGGACGAGTCGTGGGGTGGCGCGTTGGAGCTGCACTCGGATCCGTGGAACCCGCCAGCAAACCGGACACAACGGATTCTTCCGCTGTTCAACCGCGCGGTGATTTTCGAAACCAACGAAGTGTCGTGGCATGGTTTCAGTCGCATTGACCTGCCGGCCGACAAGTGCTCTCTTTCGCGCAAATCATTCGCTATCTATTTATATACAAAGGAACGTCCGCCCCAAGAGACGGCGCCTCCGCACGCGACGATCTACGTGCCCGACGCGCTACCCACCGTAATGGCGCCGGGCAAAGTGCTCGACAAGGTGGATGTTCAAGAACTCCAGGCACGGTTCACACGACTGCGCACGCAGCTGCGTTACCTGTACGATCGGGAGAAGCAGTTCGGCGCGCTGGCGAAGCGGCTCGAAGACGCGCTCGACGAGGCGCGGGCCGCGTACCGCGCACCGGTACAGGGTTATGCGACGCAGTCGCAACCGCCGCAGGGAATGTGGGTCGATCAGTGGGTCGGACGCGAGCTCTCGCTTACGATCGAGCCGCAACGTGTCGTCAGGGGTATGACACTTGAGTTATGGGCGCCCGATCAGCTCAACGGCGAACAGGTGCTCGATCTCGACGTCAGCGGGCAACGCTGGCAGCATCACGTGGCGCGCGGCTCGCGCTCGAGCGCGCCATTGCCAATCAGGTGCGCGGCGGGTGGCAAGATCGATTTGCGCATACGCGCAGAGCGCAGCTTCGTTCCAGCTCTGCTCGGAGGCTCCGGCGACAATCGCGAGCTTGCGTGGCGCCTGCTTGGCGTCACGCTGCTGCATTGACGCTACCAGTGGGGCTCGACAACGATGCCTTTGTCCTTGCGCGTCAGTTCGACTTCCAGATAAAGGTCGGGCCGTATGGGACGGATTGCATGTTCGAGCCATCGGACGATAGCGCCACCGGTCCTTTGCAGCATGGCAGGCTGATAGGCCTCGGCGTAGGCGAAATTCCGGCACGTAAAGTCCGGTGACAATAGCGCGAAATAGCGAACCAGCTCCCGGCGTGAATATTCCTTCCAGTGGTGCCCAAGGGTGTGCAGGGAAAGGACTTGTTCGACGGGCACGCTGCCGCCAAGCAGGCGCAACGTCCGCGCCGATTGTCGCAAGCGCGTGCGCAGCGCGTAGTAGTTCGGTGTCGTGATGACGATGCGTGCGCCGGGCTTCATGACGCGATAAATCTCTCGCCACATCGCCACCGGGTTGAACGCGAGGTGTTCGATGACTTCAGTGAACAGCACGATATCGAACGTGTCGTCGGCGATATCTTTCAGGGCCGTCGGGTATTCGAGGTCGGCGTTCGGCAGCAACCTGATCGAGTGCGCCTGGGCGAGCGTGCGCACGCTGTCGAGATCCAATGTGGCGGGAAGATCGAGCGCCGTCACGGCAAAACCATCGATTGCGTAAAGCACCGCCTGGTGCAGCCAATGTGCGCCGACATCGAGAACCTGATTGCCGGCGGGGCGATTCCGATGCGAGAACAGGCGTTGCTTGGTCGCGGCAAAGCGCGGGAAGTGCCGCCGCAGATATTCCGCTCCGCTGTCGCCATGCGCGGCGAACAACGCAGCGTACTCTTCGAACGTCGGTACCTTGTCGGTCACTGGCGCAGTCAAACGTAGCGGCTGCGCGCGTAGCAGAACGCGCGCTCGTCACCCTGCACCGTCGCAGGGTCGGAGTCCTGCACGTTTCCGAGCGTCATGAAATCGAGGATGTCCCAGCCGCAGCGCTGCAGGATTCGCCGCAGCCCGGCTTCCGAGAACATCCAGAAGTTGGTCGCGTCGCCATTCGTTTCGTCCGCGTCGACAAGGTAGGCGACCGGTGCGTCGCGCAATTCGATCCGGCTGCGATTGACCTGCGCGCCTTCCGCGCCGGACGCGACGTTGAAGCGGGTCACCCGAGTGCTGATGAAAGCGTAACGTGCTTGTTTGGCGAGCGACTCGAGCGCCAGGTAGGGGTTCTTCAGGTGATAGAGAATGCCGAGGAAAAACGCCAGTTCGTAGCGGTCTGCCGGCAGCTTGAACTGCGAGTCCAGGTCGACCTCGAGAATCTCGACACTGGAATTCAAGGCCTGCTTCAGCAGGCGCATCCCGCGGCAGTTGTTGAAATTGGTGGGCGCAAAATCCGCGATGTGCGCTCGATAGCCGAGCGACTCGAGGAAAAATGCGAGGTCGCCATCGGCAGCGCCGATATCGACGACCAGGCCGTCGCCGACGCGCGAGAGGAAGTCGCGGTTGTCGCCGGTGAGCAGGTCGCTCAGCACATGGAAGATATTCAGCGTCCCGTATGGATACCAGCCGAACTCGCTCGGTGCCAGCGCTCGCTTTTTCTTTACCAGCGCACGGCGAAAACGCTGGGACTCCATGTCAACTAACGCAATGTCCATGGATATGGTGCACCCGGCCCTGTCTATACCCGGCAGATCATAACGGATTGAAGTCGAAACGACGGCTTGCTTGGCGCGCCCGCACGCTCGAGGCGGGTTCCGGTTCCAGCGCTGGGCGACCGGCGCAACCAGGCGGCCATCTTCTGCCGCGATTCGACAAGCCTCGCTCGGCAATCAGCGGCTTGCATCGGCATCGAGCAGCTCGATCGAATGCAGCAGGAGGCCGAGCTGGCGATCGTCTGGTCCCGCGCCCAATCGGAATGGTGAAGCCGTGTGATCGACTCCGAGGCGAATTTCCAGTCGGCCGGCATTGGCCGCCGACGCAGGCACGCGCAGGTCCAGCGGCGACGAGGCGTTCGACACGTCGCGCAGCCAATCTCCGGCCGGCATACCGTTAATGAATGCCTTGACTTTCATCCTCGGCCGTTGCTTCAGCACCGCCGCTGTTGCGTTGACCCGGAGCAGCAAGGGGACATGTTCGTGGGGCACCACGATTTCGACAACGGCGTCGACGCTCTGCGACCACGTGCCGCCGCTGTCCGGTGCGTGCCAGCCGCCGCCGAGACGAGGGTTGTCGGGTTCTCCGAGACCGAACGAGAGCTTTGCCGGGGCAGAAACGATGTGCCCGCGGCTGAAATCCAGCGCGCGCTGGTTGTAGCGCGCCACGAGAAAGTCCTCGCTGCGCGTCATGAACAGGGCGAATGCAGCGCAATAGCCGACGACGAGCAGCGCAAGCGCCGCAAACAGCAACCAGCGCCGCCACGCGCCGGCTAGATCGCGATGAGGTTCTGCAGTGTCCATGCGCTCATCATCATCGCGTTGAGAAGGGCCAGGGTGGAAAACGTCAGCGCAGAAAGCACGGGTCGCGGGGCGAGCGCGCGCGCCAGTGCGATCCAGAGGGGGAACAGGACGAGGCCGTAGCGGAACAGAGATCCGATGACCGCGCCACTCATCATCAACACGATGAGAGCCACGCAAAAGGCGAACTCTTCGTACCAGCCCTGACGCCAGAGCAACAGGGAGCAGACGAGCAGGCCCAGGCTCACCAGTCCAAAGAAGAAAGCGACGTTGTCCGAACGCAGCATTGCGGTGAGCGCCTCCCACGGAGGCGAGAAATACCAGCCCCATCCGTGATACATGCTCGACGGTCCGGCAAATGCGTCGCCTGTGGTTGCGAAGCAATAGCCCCAGAACACGAGCAGGCCCATCGGCGCAAGCACGATCGGGACGATCTTCTCGGGAGCGCGCCAGGGTGTCAGCAACCCGCGCAGGCCGACGCTGCGAATCAGCCAGGCCACGGCAAATACGAGGAAGAAGACTCCATTCGCGCGCGTGGCAGACAATAACGCGGCGGCGATCCCGGCAACCAGGTAGTTCTCGCGGCGCAGGTGGAACATCGCCACGACGAGCAGCAGCAGGAATGTGCTTTCGGAATATGCGGCGGAAAACGCAATGCTTTGCGGCAGCACGCAGATCAAGCCCGTGCAGAGCAACGCGGCATGGTGGTCCACACCCAGCAAGCGCGCATAGCGATAGATGTAGATCAACGCTGCGTAGAAGCAAAGATTGCTGACAACAATGGCGCTGTGGAAAGGATCTGCGCTCAACAGACTCGACAACCCACGCACGAGTAGCGGGAACACGGGATAGAAGCCCAGGTTCGTTGCACCCGGCTGGTCGGTGTTTTCCAAGGTCGAATAGCCGTGCTGTACCACGCTCAGGTACCAGCCACAGTCGAAGCGGCACAGATAAGAGAGCAGGTCGTGGCCGATCGCCGCTGTCGGTGGCGCGAGCTGTGTCGCAGTGAGCACGCCGACGAGCAGCAAAACGGCGCGCGAAACCAGGAGCATCGCGGCGATCGGCAGCAATACTTCGCGGACCTGCAGGTACGTGGAACCGGGTTGGGGCATTCGGACAGCGCAAGCCGGAACGCGGGCGCGCATCTTAACAGAGCGCGACTTTCTCGCCCGCCGTTCAGAGCATCGTTTCATGCGGGTAACGCACCCATACCTTTCGAAAAGGCCTTGACCCCGCTATGGTGTCGATCGGCGACATTGCCTGAAGGTTTCGCAACGTGGCGAAAAGCATCATTATCGGCAGCGGCCTGATTGCGCGGGCTTTTGTTCCGCAACTAGCGGCCCTTTCCGGCGCTTGCGTCTATGCGGCAGGCGTTTCCAACTCCTCGTGCATCGACCCGCGCGAATTCGAGCGCGAGCGATCGCGGCTGGCAGAGGCGCTCGCAGCGGCGCCTCCCGCGAGTCTATTTCTATACTTCAGCACCTGCAGCGTCGACGATCCGGCCATGCGTGAGAGCGCCTATGTGCGCCACAAGCTGGCGATGGAGCACCTGGTTCGACAGCGCAATCGCCACCTGGTCGTGCGCCTGCCGCAACTGGCTGGAAAAACGCCGAATCCACACACCTTGCTGAATCACCTTTACGCCCGCATCGTTCGTTCCGAACGGTTCGCAATCTGGCGCGGCGCGACTCGCAACATCATCGATGTCGACGATGTCGCGCGCGTCGTCACCGATCTGGTCGTTTCCGAGAACGCCTGCGGCGAAACGATCAACGTGGCCAACGCCCGCAGCTACGGCATTTTCGATGTCGTGCGGTCGCTCGAGGAAGTGACGGGGCACAAGGGCATTTTCGATATAATCGACCGCGGCACCGGCTACGCGGTCGACATCGATCGGATCCAGGCGGCCCTGCACAGGTGCCGCTTGTCGTTCCCGGAAGACTATCTGCTTCAGGTCATCAGGAAGTACTACGACCACAATGACTCCAGCGCGACCTGAAATTTCCATCGTCGTCCCGGTGTATCGCAGCGAGAAGATACTGCCGCTCTTGGCCGACCAGGTTTTCGCCGCAATGGAAGCTGCGAAACTGGCCACCAGCTTCGAATTGATTCTCGTCAACGACGCCAGCCCCGACGGAAGCTGGGCGGTCATCCAGCAGCTCGCAGCGCAGCACGCGTTCGTCAAGGGAATCTGCCTGGCCAGGAATTTCGGCCAGCACAACGCGACGATGGCGGGGCTCAATCATGCGCAGGGCGAAATCGTCGTGATCATGGACGACGACCTGCAGCACCCGCCGCAGACGATCATGGCGCTCGTCGGCGCCGTGCGTGACGGTTACGACGTTTGCTACACGCGCTATGTCAACCGCAAGCACCCGATCTGGAAACGCGTTGGCAGCTGGGTCAACGACCGCGCCGCCTCGTTTCTGCTGCGCAAGCCACGTGGCCTGTATCTGTCGTCGTTCAAGGCGCTGCATCGCCGCGTCGCGCAAGACGTCATTCGCTACGACGGTCCTTACGCCTACGTGGACGGATTGATCCTGGATATCACCAATCACATCACCAGCGTGCCGATCGAGCATCAGGCGCGGCACGAAGGCAAGGGCAACTACAATCTCAGGCGATCGCTGTCGTTGTGGTTGAAGATGGCCACGAGCTTCTCGATCATTCCGCTGCGCGTCGCGTCGTTCACCGGAATGATGCTTGC
>Ga0157375_10004840_pt1 | contig 11697 bp, 5 predicted proteins | sample M35metaG_FD_115311 | JGI IMG/M metagenome (GOLD analysis project Ga0157375, IMG submission 115311) | Miscanthus rhizosphere microbial communities from Kellogg Biological Station, Michigan, USA - M3-5 metaG | ecosystem: Host-associated > Plants > Roots > Rhizosphere > Soil | place: USA: Michigan...
CGGTGATCCTTCCCGTATTCGCGTCGAGAATGAGAATGCCGTCCTTTGCGGTCTCGAAGAGGCGCCGGTAGCGGAGCTCGGAAGCCATGAGGGCGTGCTGGATGCGTTCCCGGTCGGTGCTCGGGGCATTTGGAGACGCCGAGGTCGCGGTTGCAGCTTCCAGTTCCGAGAGCCGGGCCCGCAAGGCGGCAATCTCTGCGATCAGGACAGTGGAATCGTCAGGCATCTCTGGAATCTCGGGCCTCGTGACCGGGCCAAGTCGTCGGTACCAGCAGACAGCCTACAGTACAGCGCGGGTCGCGGGCCCGGTCTTGGTGTCTCCCACCGAGTCGCGCCGGGGCTCTATTCGGACGACAGCCCCAGCCTCTCCAATAGCGCTCCGAACCGCGGGTCGCCGCGAAGGGAATCCAAGGCGGGTATCCCGGTGAAGTAGAGGTAGGCCAGGCACTCCTCCTCGGCGCGCGCGATCACATCGAAGGCCGCATCGACCTCCCCGAGCGCGCCGAGCAGGCATGCCTCGGACACGACGGCGGGCGACCCCGGGGGCCGTGCGCGCAGCTCGTCGAGGATCGACCGGGCCTCATCCTTCCGCCCGGCGGTGGCGAGCGCCCAGCCCAGCGTGCCGAGGAAGTGCGGCGCGCGGTGCGACACCGCGACGACGTGCTCGAGCCGGGCGATGCCTTCCTCGAAGCGGCCCAGCGCGACCAGGGCCATGCCCGAATCGTCGAGCGCGGTGGCGTCCTCCTTCTCGAAGGAGAGTGCGTCGTCGAGGTAACGGAGCGCCTCCTCGAGGCGGCCGCAGTTCAGCAACCCGCCGCCGGTCAGGGTGTAGGGGAAGGAGGCGAGGGGATCCGCCTGGCGAGCTCTCTCGAAGAGCGGCAGCGCCTCATCGAGCCTCTGGCGGGTGCAGAGGACGATGCCGAACGAGGCGAGGGCGAGGACGTTGTTGGGCTGGAGCTCGATCGCGCGACGCCAGGCGGTTTCCATCGCCTCCCACCTTCGTTCGATCCAGGCCACGAACGCCTCGACGTGGAGGCCTTCGGCCGACTCGCCCTGCAGTCGTGTCGCGGTGGTCAGCGCCTTCCTCGCGGTGGAGCAGGCTTCGCGAGCGGGGATCAGACCGAAGAGCGAGGCGAGGACGGTGGCCTCCGCGAGGCCGGTCCACGACGGCGCGTAGGACGGATCGAGGCGGACGGCCTCCTCGAAAGCGCGAAGGGCGTCGACGAGGTGCTCCTTGCCCCGGAGGTGCCGTCCCTGCAGATAGCTGCGGTAGGCGTCGAGATTCACGGGCTGGGGGCGGGCGGGCACCGCATGCTCCCCCGGCGAGAGCCGCGACTTCACCGCCTCGACGACTCCCGCGGCGATCTCGTCCTGAACCGCAAAGATGTCTGCGGCGTCTCGATCGAATCGCTCCGACCAGAGCTGGTAACCCGTCCCGGCGTCGGTCAGCTGCGCGGTGACGCGCAACCGGCTGCCCGCCGCGCGCACGCTGCCCTCGAGCACGTGGCCGACGGAGAGTGAGCGCGCGATGGCTTGAACGTCGCCGCCTTCCTTCCGCGCCCGGAACGCCGAGGTGCGCGACGCGACTCGCATGCCCTCGATCCCGACGAGCGCGTTCATGATCTCTTCCGCCATTCCCTCGCAGAGAAACTCCTGGTCCTTCGCCGGACTCATGTCCGAGAACGGAAGGACGGCGATCGAGACCTCGGACGGCGGCTTCGCCGGCGCCGTCGACGCGGCTCCCGTCGCAGCATCGAGACCGGCCTTGCGCAGCCCGTCCATCCAGTGCTCGACGAGCTCCGGGTCGAGCCATTTCTCGAGCTTTTCGCGTCCGGTCTCCGCGTAGTCCGGCCTCAGCCGAAGCAGCTCCTTCAACGCCTTCGCCGCGGATTCGCGCTCCCCGATCTGGCCGTACGCCGCCGCGAGCACCTCGTGCGTGACGTAGAAGTCCGGCAGGTTGAGCTTGAGCGCGATCTCCACGGCGCCCCGGTAGTCGCGGCGGCGGTACGCGTCGGCGAAGAGAGCGAAGCGGTACCAGCCGGGATGGCGGGGGTTCAGTTGCAGGGCTCGCTGCACCATCGCGCAGCCCTTCTCCCACTCGCCGGAGTAGGCGGTAAGGGTGCCGAGACCGGCGAGAGCGGGACTGCTCAGCGGATTGAGCGCCACCGCCTGCTCGGCCGCCGCGCGGAAGGCTGCAACCTCTTTCCGGAAGAACAGCGCCCACGCCAGGGCGTCGTACGCGACGGCGCTCGTGGGCGCGAGCGCGACCGCGCGCCGCGCGGCATCGAGGGCGCGCCCGATCGGGTCCGGCAGCACGTTGAACTCGTGCGCATACTCGTGCGTGTAGATGAGCGAAAGCAGGGCCCAGGCGTCGGCGTGACGGGGCGCGTCTCGCACGGCCTTTTCGAGCGCGTCGCGAATGAACGCATGTTCTTCCGGCGTGCTGCGGTAGCCGAATCCAAAGGCCCGCAGGACAGCCTCGTAAGGGCTGAGCTCTCCCGGGTCCCGACTCCGGAGCGACTCGCTCATGGTGTGCGGCAGGATGCCGTGCGGATCGCCGACGGTCGCGACGATGCGCGAGACGAGGTCGTCCTGGAGCTCGAACACCGCGTAGGGACGGAAAGGGCGCTCGTACGTCTCGGCCCAGAGGTGCGCGCCGGACTCGGCGTCGCTCAACTGGATGGAAGCGCGGAGCGCCGGCCCGGCCTGACGCAGGCTTCCATCGAGGACGTACCGTGCGCCGAGCTCCTCGCCCACGGTGCGCACGTCGGCGGCGGCGCTCGAGTACCGCCGCGTCGAGGCCTGCGAGATCACCCTCAGGTATGAGAAACGGGAAAGACCCGTCACGATCTCGTCGGACATTCCATCGGCCAGCGTCGCGAGCGACGCGCCGGCGCCGCTGTGCTTGAACGGCAGGACCGCGACCCAGAATCCTTCGTCGGCCCGGGCGGCGCCGGAGGTCGACTCGGAAGCGCCGGCGGGCGTGGGGCGGACGGGCACGCCTTTGTCGTCGATCTCCAGTCCCGCCTTCCGCCAGCCGTCGATCATCCGTTCGACGTACTCGGGTTCCCACCATCGCTCGCTGTCGTGGCGCGCCGTGGCGGCAAAGCCCGGCCGGAGTCGGAGCAGATCCCGCAGAGCCCTGCCCGCGGCCTCGTGCTCTCCGAGCTGCCCGTAGGCTGCGGCCAGTGCCGCGTGCATTCCCCAGTGGCCGGGCAGGTCTGCTCTGAGCGCGAAGTTCACCGCGGCGCGGTCGTCACCGTTCCGGTATGCGTCGTAGAAGTCCGCGTACCAGTACCAGCCGGGATGATTGGGGTTGAGCTGCTTGGCGCGGCCCGCCAGCTCCATGCCACGCTTCCGGTCGCTCGCGTACGTCAGCAGCTCACCGAGGAACGCGATCGAGTTGCCGTCCATCGGGTTGAGTGCGACGGCGCGGTCCGCCGCGTTTCGAAAACCCTCGAATTCCTTCTGAAAGAAGAGCGCCTGGGCCAGGCTGAAGTGGGCCAGAGGATTGGAAGGCGCCGCCTCGACGGCGCGCCGTGCGGCGCTTGCCCCGCTCGTGAGGGCGTGTGCCTGAAGGTCGAATCCCTGGGCGTGGTCCTGGACGCAGAGCAGCGCGAGCATCGCCCATGCGTCGGCATAAGCCGGCGCCTTCTGCACCGCCGCTTCGAGGCCGGCCCGTGCGGAGGCGAGCTCTTCCGCATTGACCCGCTCGAAATAGACGAAGCTGCGAAGCACTGCCTCGTAGGGGCTCAACTGCTCGGGCGCGCGGCTGCGCACGGCCTGACTCATGCTTCGCGGCAGGATGCCGTTCATGTCGGCGACCGTCGAGACGATCCTCGGAGCGAGCTCATCCTGGAGCTCGAACACCGCATCCGCGCTGAAGGTGCGCTCGTAGCTCTCGGCCCAGAGGTGCGCGCCGGTGGCGGCGTCCACGAGCTGCACCGCGACGCGAAGCCTCGTTCCGGAGAGTCGGAGGCTGCCCTCCATCACGTAGCGAGCGCCGAGGTCTGTGGCGGAGCGGCCGTCGGCGGTCGCTCCGCGCGCGATCACTTTGAGATACGAAAAGCGCGACAGGCCGGTCACGATCTCCTCGGACAACCCCTCCGCCAGCGTCGTCACAGAGCCGCCCGCGCCACCGGCCTTGAACGGCAGCACCGCGACCCAGAAGCCCTCGTCGGCACGGGCCGCGCCGGAGTCGGTCGCGGAGGAACGACCGAAGTCGGGCGGCCGCGCCGCGGTTGCGTTCGCCGTTGGAATTTCCAGCCCCGCCTTTCGCCAGCCGTCCATCAGGTGCTCGACGAAATCGGACTCCCACCATTTCTCGATGTTCATGCGGACAGTGGCCCCGAAGTCGGGCCGCATCTCGAGCAGATCCTGAAGGGCCTTACTCGCCGCGGCGCGCTCCCCGAGCTGCCCATAGGCGGCGCTCATCGCCGCGTGCATGAACCAGTGGCCGGGCAGATTCATCTTGAGCGCGAAGCCAAGCGCCGCGCGATAGTCGCCCTGTCGGTATGCGTTGCAGAAGTCGACCCACCAGTACCATCCGGGATGATGGGGATTGAGCTGTTTGGCGCGCCCGGTCAGGGCCAGGCCACGCTCCAGGTCGCCCGCACAGGTGAGCATCCCGCCCAGAGTCGCGATGGAGTCGCCGTCCATCGGGTTGAGAGCGACCGCGCGCTCCGCGGCATTCCGGAAGCTCTGGAATTCCTTTTGGAAGAAGAGCGCCTGGGCCAGACTAAACCAGGCCAGATGATTGGATGGCGCTGCGTCGACGGCACGCCGCGCGGCAGCGAACCCGGTCGTCAGGGAATCCGGCCGACGGTTGAATGCTTGTCCGTACGCGTGGGTGCACAGGATCGAAAGCATGGCCCAGGCGTCGGCGTAAGCCGGCGCTCTTCGCACCGCCGATTCCAGGCCGGATCGCGCCGCGGCAAGCTCCTCACGGTTGGCCAGCTCGAAGTAGCCGAAGCTGCGCAAGACGGCTTCGTAGGGGCTCAACTGCTCGGGGGTACGGCCGCGCACGGTCTCGCTCATGCTCCGGGGAAGGACCCCATGCATGTCGGCTACCGTCGAAACGATCCGCGGGACCAGCTCGTCTTGAAGCTCGAAGACGGCTTCCGGACTGAACGAGCGCTCGTAGTTCTCGGCCCAAAGATGCGCGCCGGAGACCGCGTCCACGAGCTGCACGGCGATTCGCAGCCTGGTTCCTGACTGACGGAGGCTCCCCTCCATGACGTAGCGCGCGCCGACCTGCTTGCCGGCGGACCGCGAGTCGCCCGGGGCACTGCGTGAGATCACCCTGAGGTAGGAGAAGCGCGACAGACCGGTCACGATCTCCTCGGTCAGCCCTTCCGCCAGAGCCGTGAGGGAGGCGTCGGCCCCTCCGTACTTGAACGGCAGCACGGCGACCCAGAAGCTCTCGTCGGCGCGAGCGGGTCCCGATGCTGTTCGCGGGGCACTGTCGGATTTTGCGCGGACCGCCCCGAACCCTCCCCCCGCGCCCGACGATCCGTCGTCACCGGACGCGGGAATCGAGAGCCCCGCCTTGCGCAGCCCTTCCAGGATTGGGTCCATGAGGCCGCTCGCGAAGTGCCAGGTCCCGACGTTCGAGCGCGCGTGGGCCGCAAAGTCGGGATCGAGCGCCAGCAGGTCCCGGACCGCAGACTCGGCCTCGACGCGCCGGCCGAGATGGCCGCAGGCCGAAGCCACGACGAGAAAGGGCCAGAAGAGGCCGGGCACATCCACGCGGTTCGCGCGTTCCAGGGCCTGCTCGAACTCGCCCTTGTGGAAGTGCTCCCAGAGCGGAGCGAAGTGCATCCAGCCCGCGTGATTGGGGTTGAGCTCCATCGCCCGGCGCACGATCGTGGCGCCTCGCTCGAACTCGCCCGTGTGGACGATCTGCAGCCCGAGGATCCCGACCGCATCGGTGTTGAGCGGGTTGAGCGCCATCGCGCGCTCGGCCGCGGGGCCGAAGGCCGCGAGGTCCTGCCGGAAGAAGTGAACCTGCGCCAGCGCAACCAGGGCGAACTGGTTCGCGCGATCGAGCTCAACCGCGCGACGCGCCGCCGCCAGCGCCCGATCCAGCGACACGGCGTCGCCGCCGAAGCCGAACGCGTACTCGTCGACGTAGACCTGCGCGAGGCACGCCCACAGGTCGGACTGTCGGCCGTTCCGCTCCACTGCGCGCTCCAGCCGGCTCTTGAGCGTCGCGTAGGCAGAGGGGGTGATCTGCTCGCGGTACGCGAAGTACTGGAACTGCCACTCGACCGGCGTGAGGTCGGTATCGTCCTTCTGGCCGCTAGAGGCACGGATCGAATGCACGAGCACGCCGTAGCTGTCGGCGACCGTCGCGACGATGCGGCCGGCGACGTCGTCCTGCACTGCAAAGATGCCAGACGCCTGGAGGTCCCGACGATACGTATCGGACCAGAGCCGCGCTCCCGTCCGGACGTCGACGAGCTGGGCACCGACACGAAGATCGGAGCCCTCGCGGCGAATGCTCCCCTCGACAACGTAGCGTGCCCCGGAGCCGGCGTCCGGCGTCCCCTCGTCTCTGTCGTCCTGCCGGTGACCCGCCGAGGCGCTCGCGACGACCGACAGATACCGAAATCGCGAGAGGCCGCTCACGATCTCCTCGGAGAGCCCGTCGGCCAGCGCCAGCACGTCCGCGTCGGCGGTGCCGCACTTGAAAGGCAGCACGGCGATCCGGAACCCGGATGGACTTGCCGGGGCTGTGACCTTGGCGGCGCTCCTCGCCGCGGCCGGCGAGGACGGGTCCGAGAGGTTGAACGCGATGTCTCTCGCCGACTGGAACCGATGGTCGCGGTCCTTCTCCAGGCAGTGCTTGACGACGCGCTCCAGCGCCGGAGAGACGTTCCGCCCCGACTCCGACAGCTCGGGCGGCTCGTCCCGCAGAATGGCCGCCATCGTCTCGACGTTCGTCTCCCGCCGGAACGCCTTCCGACCCGAGAGCAGCTCGTAGAGGATCGCCCCGAACGAGAAGATGTCGGAGCGGTGGTCGACCGGAAGGCCCTTCACCTGCTCGGGCGACATGTAGCCGGCGGTCCCCATGACGGTGCCGGGCTCCGTGTGTCCCGACCCGGTCGGCGCGCTCGTCTCCTCATCCGGCGTGACGGACTCGACGCGCTTCGCCAGTCCGAAGTCGAGGATCTTGAGATGTCCGTCTCGCGAGACGAAGAGGTTCTCGGGCTTCAGGTCACGATGGACGATGCCCCTCTCGTGCGCCGCCGCCAGCCCCTTCGCGATCTGGAGGGTGTAGTCGACCGCCTGCTTCTGAGGGATGGGCCCGGCGTCGAGCTTCCCGCGGAGCGTCTCGCCCTCCAGAAGCTCCATGACCGCGTACGCGACGCCGTCCTCGCTCCCGAAGTCGAAGATCGAAAGGATGTTCGGATGCGACAACGCCGCGACCGCCTTCGCCTCGCGCTCGAACCGGGCCAGCGCGTCCGGATCGGCGGCGGTCGCCTGCGGCAGGACCTTGACCGCGACATCCCGGTCGAGCTTCCTGTCCCGCGCCCGGTAGACCTCCCCCATTCCCCCCGCGCCAAGCGACGCGAGGATCTCGTAGGGACCGAGGCGCGTGCCGGCGGCGAGTGACATGGAGCTCCGGCGATTCTATTCGCCGCGAGAAGACAGCCCCGCCGGCCGAGAGCCGGGCTCCGGGTGGCGCGAATCGCTCGAAGCGCGCATGGGCGCTCGATCTCGAGAACCGAAGCGCGACATTCGGAATACGCCCCGTGTCCCGGCGTTCTCTCGGGCGGGAGGTGCTCGCGACGTTGCGTCTGCGTGTCTCGACGCCCCGGGTGCGGCTTTGGATCCTCGCGGGTCTGGCCGCGGGCGGCTCCGTCCTTCCCGTCTCGCTTTCCGCCGAGAAGCCGGACGTCCGCGCGCGGCTGATCGCGCCTCCCGCCGTCGCCGCCGCATCCGGTGCCACGCTGGTCGTCGAGCTGACCGTTGGAGCGGGCTGGCACGTCAACGGCCACTCGCCCGCCGAGAAGTTTCTGATCCCGACCGATCTGAAACTGACGACGACGGCCGGCACGCTCTCCCCGGTTCGCTATCCGCCCGCGGTCGAGAAGCGATTCTCCTTCTCGGAAACTCCGCTGCGGGTGTACGCGGGAACGGTCCGGCTCGAAACGGATCTCTCGACGCCGGCGGACGCCTCCGGAACGGTGTCGATCACCGGCGCCCTCTCGTATCAGGCCTGCAACGAACAGCAGTGCTTCGCGCCGGCCAGGATTCCGCTCGATGTTTCGATCGCCGTCAGCCGCCCGTGAGTAATGCGCGCGGCCGCAACCTCGTTGAGTCAGTAGTGGGAAGGACTGCACTGTGAAACGAACCGCAGGTCAGGTGCGCTCGCCATCTCTCCACCTCATCGCCAGAGCCGCCCTTCCCCTTCCCCCTCTAGCGCTCCTCGCGGTCCTTCTCGTGGTCTCCGCGGCGCCGCTCCGAGCGCAGGCTTCTCGGGAGCTGAAGCTCCACCAGCTCGACGGCCGCCCGTTTTCGCTCGAATCGCTCAAGGGAAGTGTCGTGGTCCTGGACTTCTGGGCGACATGGTGCGTCCCCTGCCGTTCGAGCTTTCCGTTCTTCGACCGGCTTCAGCAGGAGTACGGAGCGAAGGGCCTCAAGGTGGTGGGTCTCACCCTCGAGGAGGACGGCGACGCGGTGACGGACTTCCTCGAGAGCGTGCCCGCGGGCTTCACGATCGCCCGCGATCCGAGCGGTCGCGCGGGAGAAGTCTACGAGGTCGTCGCCATGCCGACGACCTTCCTCCTCGACCGCTCGGGTACGGTCGTGGCGCGATTCGAGGGCGGCGGCAAGCCCGTCCACGACAAGCTGGAGTCCGCGGTGGGGATCCTGCTCGCCGGCCAACCGCTGCCGGAAGGAACGGGAGTCCGCGTGTCGCGAAGCCTCGAGGCAACCGGTCGGATCAAGGCCTGGCAGCGCGGCTACCTCGCGGACCCGATCATGAGCCTCGACGGCACGCCGGCCGAACAGATCTTCCGCGAGCACATCCACGCGAGCAAGGAAGCCGCCGCGGGAAACGGCGGCCCGGCCGGAGGCGGCTGTGGCTGCAACTGAGCGCGCACATCGGGCGAGGAAGCGCCGCTCGCGCCGGGCGTTCCGGGACCTCCCCTGGATCGCCGCCGGCCTCGGCGCGCTCACGGCGCGCACGGCCTCCGCGCAGTCCTCCGTCGACACGCAGTTCCTCTTCTACAAGGAGTCGGGCGGACGCACCCAGGTCCTGAACCCGTTGATCCTCTGGAACCAGGACTTCGGTCAGTCCGGCGGACAGCTCAACCTGACGCTGGGCTACGACTCGATCTCGGGCGCGTCGCCGACCGGCGGGTACCCGACCTCCGACGTGACGACCTCGGCCTCGGGAACCGTGACCGCCAGCGGCGACATCCCCCAGGCGAGCTACACGGACACGCGCAAGTCCGTCGGCCTCGCCTACGGCCGGCGCTTCGGCGCGAACCTGCCGACCGTCAACCTCACGTATGCGAAGGAGAACGACTACACCGCCAAGGGCATCGGACTCACGGACGCATGGACGCTGATGGGCGGGCGCGCCACACTCCACCTCGGATTCGCGCTGTCGCGCGACATCGTCTCGCCCGTGAAGAATCCCGAGACGAACCCCGACGGCGCCGACCTGCGCCTCCCGAAGAACACCAATGGATATTCGCTCGGCTGGACGTGGATCTTCGGCGAGCGGGACCTGGCCGATCTCTCCTTCTCGTTGATGAGCCTGTCGGGGTACCTCAACGACCCCTACAAGGTCGTGCCGATCGGCCCGCCCGACTCGACGGAGACGCTTCCGGAGTTGCGCCCCGACAAGCGCTCGCGCCGCACACTGGTGGCCAGGTACAGCCATTACTTCCTGTGGGACGCGTCGGTCAACCTGACCTATCGCTTCTACGACGACGACTGGTCGATCTCGGCGCACACCTTCGACGTGGTCTACAACCAGAAGCTCGGCGCGGACTGGACCGTCTCGCCGGAGATCCGCCTCTACACGCAGACCGGGGCGTACTTCTTCGCCAACCGGTTCGCCGCTCCGCAGCAGTTCATGTCCTCGGACTACCGGCTCTCGCCGCTCGGAAGCTTCCTGGGAGGATTGACGATCAGCCATCGCCTGCAGGACGCCATCAGCGCGAACATCGGCGGAACGTTCCTCTCGCAGCACAGCAACGACCCCATCCGGCTGGCGACGGGAACGCCCGGCGAACGCGTGGCGTCCGTGTCGGCCGCGAACATGACCGTCGCCACCGTCACGTTCGGCCTGACTTGGACGTACTGACGCAAAGCGGCAGCCGCGTCCTGTACACGCGGCGGTTTCCCCTCATGGGCGGCGGAGCCGTCGTGGAGTTCGTCGACGAAGGCGGGGTCGAGCGAGCCACGCGAGTCGCCCGGGCGGTCGAGACGGAGGCATGCCGCATCGAGCGGAAGTTCTCGCGATACCGCGAGGCGAGCGTGGTTTCCGAGATCAACCGAAACGCCGGGCGCACTCCGGTCGCGGTCGACGAGGAGACAGCGATGCTGGTTCAATCCGCCCTGGACCTCGCCCGGCTGACGGACGGACGCTTCGACCCGACGGTCGGGGTTCTCCGCCGGGCGTGGGACTTCAAGGCGAGCCGGGTCCCCTCGGCGTGCGAGATCGCGGCCCTCCTGCCGCTCGTGGACGCGGACGCGGTGTCGGTGCGCAACGGCACCGTGTTCCTGCGCAAGCCCGGCATGGAGATCGATCTCGGCGGAGTCGGCAAGGAGTATGCGGTCGATCGCGCGGCCGGGATTCTCCGCGACGAGGGGATCCGCTCCGCCCTCGTCAACTTTGCGGGCGACGTCCGCACCGTCGGGAGCCGCGGCGACGGCCGTCCCTGGAACGTCGGGGTCGCCGACCCGCGGCACCGCGGGCGCTGCCGCTTCGCCGTTCGCACCATCGCCGACGCGGGCATCGCGACCTCGGGTGACTATGAACGCGGATTCGTGAAGGACGGGATCCGCTACCACCACATCCTCGATGCGCGTACCGGATGGCCGGCGCGCGGGCTCGCCTCGGTGACCACGATCGCGGCGACGGCGTTCCGCGCCGGGCGTTATGCGACGGCGGCGTTTCTCCTGGGAGCCGAGGCGGGGCTCGCGATGCTCGAGAACGCCCCGGGCGTCGAGGGCACGCTGATCACGGAGACCGGATCCTTGCTCACGACCACCGGGATGGCGCTCCTGTCGGACCTCCCGGGAAGCCTCTGGGCGGCGCTCGGGGTCTTCTGAGCCGTAGCGCGGTGCGAGCCGGAGCGGCGACCTAGTCCCGCCGGGCTCCGTGTGTCCCGAGTCGGTCGGCGCGCTCGTCTCCTCACCCGCGTGACGGACTCGACTCGCTTGGCCAGAAGTCGAGGATCTTGGGATATCCATCTCGCGAGACGAAGCGGTTCTCGGGCTTCAGGTCCCGGTGGACGATGTTCTTCGTCAGGGCGGCGGCGCCGGTTTCTCGCCCAGCGCGACCAACGCCGTCGTCACGAACGGATCCTGGCCCGCGTGGGCCCCGGAAACGTCTACCACGATGTTCGGGCGGAACGCCTCGCGCGGCGTCCCGTCGACGTGATACAGCCGCTCGGCCGGCACGTTCACTCCGATGCCGGTCCGGGGCAGCTTCAACGGATACGTGGCCCCGGC
>Ga0157375_10004841_pt1 | contig 11697 bp, 16 predicted proteins | sample M35metaG_FD_115311 | JGI IMG/M metagenome (GOLD analysis project Ga0157375, IMG submission 115311) | Miscanthus rhizosphere microbial communities from Kellogg Biological Station, Michigan, USA - M3-5 metaG | ecosystem: Host-associated > Plants > Roots > Rhizosphere > Soil | place: USA: Michigan...
CCCAATCCCGAGTTCATCGAGTGTCGGTATCACTTCCGCTTCAGGCTCTCTCCACCAAAGCGAATACTCGCTCTGCAGCGCCGCAACAGGTTGAACGGCGTGTGCGCGACGGATGGTCTGCACGCCTGCTTCGGAAAGGCCGAAGTGCTTTACCTTGCCTTGCTGAATGAGGTCTTTCACAGCTCCGGCGACATCTTCGATCGGCACGTTCGGGTCAACACGGTGCTGATAGAACAAATCGATGGCATCGGTCTTAAGCCGCTTGAGCGAAGCATCCGCAACCTGCTGAATGTGTTCCGGTCGACTATCCAGCCCGGCCTGTTTGCCAGTGTTAGGATCGAGTTTGAAGCCGAACTTGGTGGCGATCGCCACTTTCCTACGAAATGGCGCAAGTGCTTCGCCGACGAGGTCTTCGTTGGTGAACGGACCATAGACCTCGGCTGTGTCAAAGAACGTGATACCGCGTTCCACCGCTCTGCGGATCAGGGAGATCATTTCCTGCTTGTCCCCGGCCGGGCCGTAGCCAAAGCTCATGCCCATGCAGCCCAGACCCAGGACCGAAACTTCTAAGTTACTTTTGCCAAGTTTGCGCTTCTGCATTCTTGCTCCTTTTACAAATATTTCCCTCATTCAAAGATTAGGAGTAAGAACCATAGAAGCGGTAGCCCAATTCTTCCGATTTATTGCCTATTTCTCTTGCCATGAAAAAAATTATAGGGTTGGCCGAGAAACTTGGGCATACTCTAGAGGAAAAGAAACGAGAGTTCGCCTTGAAAAAACCTGATAAAGACGCCTCTTTGCCAAGTCGAGCACACGCACTCCAGATCGAACTTGCTCACAAGATTGCATCGTTCACGAGTTTCGAAGAGAATCGGGCAACAGGAATTCCTGGCGTGACACTTCACCGCCGAATCGCTCCGACTGCCCCGTGCACCATGACCTACGAGCCGGGTCTGACTGTGATCGCCCAAGGTCGAAAGCGCGTTGACCTCGGATCGACGACTTTTATCTATGGTGAATCGCAGTATCTGCTGACGTCGGTCGATTTACCGATTGTTAGTCAGATCGTCGAGGCCAGCACAGAGGCACCCTGTCTGGCGATGTCGTTGAAACTCGAAATGTCAGTAGTTCGCGAACTTCTCAGCCGCGAAGAGATTCCGTTGTCTGAGGCAGACTCAAATAGTCCTGCCATGGGGATCGGTACAGCCACAGTGGAACTTCTCAGCGCATGCTGCCGGCTCCTGGATCTGCTGGACAGTCCGCGGGACATCCCGTTTCTCAGCGGCCTGATTCAGCGCGAGATTATTTATCGAATCCTTCGCGGCTCCGAGGGGGCGCGTCTGCAAGCGATTGCGACTTTGGGAGATCAGAGCCACAGGACCGCAAAAGCGATTGCGTGGATCCGAACAAACTATGCGAAACAACTCCGGGTCGAAGATCTCGCGCAGATCACGAACATGGGCGTATCCACCCTGCACCATCATTTTCGGATGCTGACTGCAATGAGTCCTCTTCAGTATCAAAAGCATCTGCGCTTGCAAGCAGCACGAGGACTGATGCTGCTCAATGGACTGGACGCCGCCAGTGCTGCTTTTCAGGTCGGCTATGAAAGCGCGAGCCAATTCAATCGCGAATACAACCGCCTGTTCGGGCAACCACCGATACGCGACATCAAAGCACTGCGAACTGCAAACATCGCCGTGACCAGCGCAATCTAGCGCCGGGTATATTCACGTAGCTAATGGAAAGATCATGTCCACCCGTGGTAACGATGACCCTCGCCCGAAGGTGAGCGAACACAAGACCTGACCTTCTCACGGTCGTTATTGGCCCTCCACCTCCAGGATGAACTCAATATTTCCGCGCGTGGCGTGGCTGTAGGGACAAACGATGTCATGCGTTTCCTGTGCCAGCATCTTGGCCTGTTCTGTCGACACCGTAGGAACTTTTACATGCATCTTAACGGCGAGGCCATATCCGCCACCCTCGCGCGGACCGATGGATGTGCTACAGGTGACAAGTGTTCCCGTCACATCCAACTTCTTCTGTCCGGCTGCGAACTCGAACGCTCCGCCAAAGCACGCAGCATATCCGGCAGCGAATAGATGCTCGGGCGTGGTTGTGCCGGGCAACTCCGGTCCACCCATTCCCTTGCGCACAGAAAAGTCGACGCTCACCGACTGATCGGTAGTTTCTGAATGGCCGTTGCGCCCTCCGGTGTTTACGGCGGTTGCGGTTACGAGCGGCTTGATGGTGTATGCAGGCATTATTTTCTCCGTGAAAGTTTCTAGGATGCATGCTCTCATCTGCCCGCGGACCGAGGCAAGCAGTGCCTGTCCATATAACTGCCTGGCCACAATGATATGTTGATAGGTGATCAATTATGGACGATCAGAACCTTCCTCTCAGTACGGTTGAGACTCCACCGAATGGAGAGCGTGTCATCCGGCAAAGGGCTTTGTTGACTGCAGGGTATGAAGGACTCCGCCTCCCCGTTACTGTTCTGCTCGACAATGTGCGCAGCATGTATAACGTCGGCGCATTGTTTCGCGCGGCGGACGGTGTGGGTTTAGAGAAGTTGTGCCTCGCCGGGATTACCGCACATCCACCGAAGGGCGCAATTACGAAGACTGCTCTGGGTGCCGAAAATATCGTCGCATGGGAACATGACTGGGATGCCATCCAGATGGCAGAGGGATTGCGTCGTCAAGGATATGAGATCGCTGCTATTGAGACCAGCTCGCATTCGGTAGACCTGTTTGGATGGCGGCCCAGGTTTCCCGTCTGCGTTCTATTCGGAAATGAAGTCGAAGGTCTACAGCCGAAATTGTTGGAACTGGCCGATACGCATGTCCGCATTCCCATGCTGGGCCAAAAGACCTCGCTTAATGTCGCAACTGCGGCAGGGATTGTGTTTTATGAATTGCTGCGCAAGTATCGCATTCTGAAGATGAATGCCTAGTGACTTCCGCCCTGGCCGTAGATCCAGAAAATCAAACCCTGTCTGGATGGAGTTCTGATTCAGCCACGCAGGTTCATTGACGAAGGCAAGGATGTTCAGCCTGTAAAAAAAGAACGCAGACAATGCTAGCGTGGATCTGCCAAAGATATTTCTTAATCCAACTCGGCTAGTCTGGCCCGGACCAAATCCTTCACTAATTCTCTTTCTCTATCGATTTCCCAATCGGCAGGGATCTGAAAACAGCTCTTAAAAAGGACAAACTTTCCCCAACCTCGCCTTAAAGTCTTCAATTACGTGACGACTCCAGGGTGAAAATGTCGGATGATGCTTGTATGCACAAACGCCAACTACATACTTCCCATTCCGATGGATGGTCGGTACGTTCCAGGAAATTTTGGAGTCCAGTTCCGGGAATTGGATAAGAATCAAATCGATTACAGACCTGAGGGTCTCTTCTTTCGTAGGGTCGTCCAGTGAGGCTAAATATTCCTCAACTGAATTGAGTCTTTGCCGCTGGTGCTTTGTTTTGCGATTCATGACCTGGTGCGCTTGTGCCGCGCGCCCCCACTCCAAATTTCGCATTCTTTAGAGTGGGGATTTTCGCCGAGGCTTCGGCTTGCTCTTGCCCTTGAGATTGAGCGCCACGGCAGCGCGGATGAGATTCTTCAAGGCCGCCTCATCAACCTTGTCGCCTTCGTGGATGTCGATGGCTCGCCTGAGATTCCCCTCGAGACTGGAGTTGAATAGACCGGAAGGGTCCTTCAATGCAGCTCCCCTGGCAAATGTCATCTTGACGACGTTCTTGTAGGTCTCTCCCGTGCAGACGATGCCGCCGTGGGACCAGACGGGAGTCCCGGGCGATGTCGTCTTGACCCACTTCCACTCTTCGACGATCTCAGGGTCTGCCGCGTGTACGATTCCACGCACTTTCGCAAGCATCTTCCCGCGCCAGTCCCCAACCTCCTTGATCTTCCCGTCGATGAATGCAGAGTATTTCACCGGGACGGACCTCCTTATATATACGGCTCCAACTCTGGCACCTATTTTAGCTGCGCTCAGCGCAACCCGCAGCCTCCGGCAGTGATTAAGCTCAGATTAAGACTCTACGCGCCAACCGCAGCATGGTTCCCATGTTCCCCGGTTGCGGTCTTCGGCGATCCGAACTCTTGTCCGTGACTGTATTGATTCACTGAAATGATTTTTCTATCCGCAGGTCTGAAATACCACGATGTTACAGTCAGAATTAGAAGCAACAACGAGGGAAATATTTCTTTCATGGAATCACCCACTGCGATATGTGAAAATACCGCGCCCGACATGGCAAAGAAAAAGCCGGCATAAGCCCATTCCTTGAGTAAAGGAAATTTAGGAATAAGCAATGCTACAACCCCCAAAAGCTTCCAAATACCTAATACTGTCAGAAAATAGACAGGGTAGCCCAACTGGGTAATGCCATATACCCCGGGCGGCGCTACGGCTCCTTCCGCTTTCATTTTGAATAACTGCAATATCCCAGTGGATAACATTCCTGATGCAAGCCAGATAGTAGAAATCCAATAAATAATCTTATTTTTCTTTGTCATTGTTGCGATCCCCCTCGATTCACGGTTTTTGAGCCGCATTAGGCGGCCAGTTGGGCGTTCCCCCGCCGAACTGCTTGGCGTACTCGGCGCTCAATCGCTGCCAGCCGCCGAAGTTCATGGCCTCGGGACCGACGATGCGGCCAATGGGCTGACCGGCCAGAAGCCGATCCAGCACATCGAAGCAGATGTGCCAACCCGCTGCGCCCATTGCGATGAAGCGGTGACCGATGTTGGTCCACAGAGTCAGCTTCGTGCCGCCACCAAAGGCTTCGAGTTTCCACCGCATATCGAAGCCACCCCACTTGTACTCAAGCAGATTGGGAGCGTCAGCTCGTGTCACTTTTGTTTCGGTAACGTGCGGCGTAGGCGCTCCCACGGTGGTGAGTTTCACTGTGTTTCCAACCGTACCCATGTTCCCATCGGCGTCGAAGGGCGCCCACTCGCGTAGATGCGCCGGATCGGTAAGCGCCCGCCAGACTTTTTCCGGCGAGTGGCATAGTTCTCTGACGAGAATGAGGGTCCAATTCTCTCCGTCCTTTTGTACTCGTGCTGCGCCAGCCGGACCCGGTGTGTACTGCTCGCGATTGGTCATCTTCTTCTCCTGGGCTTCTTTTTCGTTGGCGTTACTTGATCCATGCGGTCGAGGTGGCGTTCGAGAGCATCCACGTGAGCGGACCAGAACCGGCGGAATTGCGCCAGCCAGTTATCGACCTCCTGAAATGGTTCAGGTTTCAGGCGATAGAGACGGCGCTGTGCGTCCACCGCGGATTCTACGAAACCAGCCTCGCGCAGCACGCGCAGGTGCTTTGACACGGTCGGCTGCGTCATACGCAGTTGACGCTCGATCTCTCCAACCGACTGTTGTGACGAGACCAGGAGGCTCAATATCGCGCGGCGGTTCGGCTCCGCAATGATTTCGAATGCAGATTCCATTTCCTTTATATACTCTACATGGAATATACGTGTCAAGGTATATATGGGTCGCAAATTTTCACCGTTCGAGCCGTCACGGCGGGCTGCGTTCTCAAGAGGCCATTTTTGGCATGTTGGAGAGGATCTACAGGTTCAGATCGTAGATCGTGACGGTGCAGGTGCGAAGAGGCGCGAAGGAAATCTATCATATTCGTCTTTTCTTCGCCCAGGGCGCTATCTTAAATGACCCTCACGAATAGAAGCGGCGATCGCGCGCCATAATTCCTCCCCATCGTGATCCTCTTTAACTAGCTCACCGCTTGTCGTACTCATCGTGGCGACGCCACCAGTGCCCCGTCTCATTTCGCCCCTTGGGGGCGCGGTCGAGCCATTGCCACATACCCCAAAGGGCGTCCACTCCGCGAGCATAGGTCGAATAGGTGTGGTGGACGACACCGTCCTCGAGAACGAAGGCGCTCATGCCCGGCCTTTCGCGTACGAACGTGGCCCGATCGACTCCGGTCCCCCATACGTTCTGGTCAGAGGGGCTGGAAGGCTTCAACGCGTCCTCGCGATGATAGTTGTATTCGACGCCGCCCTCACGCTGCTGCTCCTCAGTGAAACCGACGCTGTAGTCAAAGTTGAAATCGCCACCGAACGACGAGGCCCACGGGAAGGTCCAGCCCATCCGCCGCTTGTACCCCTGGAGTTTGGCGAGCGGCGCTCGCGATACCGCCCAGACCATCACGTCGTGGTTGGCCAAATGAATCTGGAAGCCATTGAACCCGTCCGCGATTGCCGAGCAGGACGGACAGGCGGCGGTGTAGTCGGGGCCGAACATCAGGTGGTAAATAAGGAGCTGCGAGCGCTCTCGAAAGAGCTCCGAGAGAGAAGCCTTCCCCTCGTCGGTCTCAAATCGATAGTCTTTGTCAACCCGAACCCACGGCAACTCCTGCCGCATCCGCGCTAGCTCGTCCCCGCGGCGCGTGTGTTCCTTTTCTGCCTTGAGCAGCTTGAGCCGCGCCGCGAGCCACTCCTCACGCGCTCCTACCTTATGCTTTTCAGTCTTCGAATTCTTCTTCATACCGATGTTCTCCTCTTTAGCAACTCGGGCGAGCGCCCAGAGCCCGCCGCCTGACGTTGCGATCGCGGCCACGATCGCTGCCAAACACACTGGACACACAGCGATCACATCTCCTCTGTCGTTCCTCTTACTAACTACTGTGGCTCTTATCTGGTTTCGCCGGGGCGATAGCCCGTGTTGGCGGTTGCCAACGGAAGTCGCTTCTCAGGCTGTTCCAGGAAATGTTTGATGATGGGGATCACCCTCACTTGTTCCGAGGATAAGGCGAAGTGGCTCGCATCCGGGATCACCGCAAGCTCGGCGTGCGGGATAAGCTTGACTGTTTCAACAGAGTGCTCGAGGCGAACAAAATCGTGATCTCCTTGAAGGATGAGAAACGGCACTCTGACCGAAGCCAACTCTTCTTTCGAAAAGCCCTTCCACTGAATGCTGCCAACCTTCTCATAAATCTTGGCCCAGTAATTTGGATCGGGCGCCACTTTCTTGTAGCCTTCTCTTTGAAATTGGATGTCTCTGGTCTCAGCGGTAGGCGGTTGATCATAGCGCGTGGTCTCCGGATTTAAGGTGCCCGGAGGAGGGGCAAAAGTTGCAGAATAGGTCACCACACGACCGACGAGCTCGGGATAGCGAACTGCGATCACAGCCGCTGTGTCGCCACCGTAGCTTTCACCCAGGAAGTCGGCCTTCGAGATTCTAAGATATTTCAACAGTTCAACCACGTCTCTGGCGTATTGCTCGATGGAGATCGGGCGATCCGGGATATCCGCCGTGCGACCATTTCCTTGGAGATCGACTGTAATGACCAAATGATTTTGAACCAGCGCAGGAAATGATTCCCGCCCGGCAAATCCGAAAGCTGGCGGAATAAAAACGAGCGGGTCGCCGTTTCCCTCGATTTCGTAATACATCTCCAGTCCGTTGACTGGCGCGTATCCGGTGATTTTCTTTGGATCGCCGTTGCGTGCGTTCATAACAGTTCCTTTCGATTTGGTCTGAGTCTGTGCTTGGTCGGGGCCATTTCCAGCGATCACTTGGGCAGCCACGAGCAGCGGCACCAGCATTGCACCCAAAAATCGGCGGATTCCGCTTACCGTCAGGTCGCTCATTTTTTCGTTGCCTCTTTCGGATGAGCATCTTCCCAGCGGTATTCCTTGCGTGAGCCACTTCCAAATTGCTCACGAAAAATTCCTAGAAAGTAGTTCCACCCTCGCTCATGGCCTCTCGCTTCGTCAGTGTCCGGAAGGTCGGAATGCACGAGGGTCATCCGGGTGTCTTCTCCCAGTTTCTTGAAGGTCACAGTAACCGTCGATTCTTGTCCCAATGTATTCGGCGACACCCAGGTATGCTGAATCCGCCCCGGTCGCTCTACTCTCGTGAATCGTCCGTAATGGGCTGTTCCCTTCAACAGCCAGTAGAAGAGCCCGTCTAGTTTTGGATCTAAAATAAACTTTTCGGCTGCATTCCAGGGATTGCCAGGGATCTTTGGATTGAGCCACCCATCGAACACCTCGTCCACTGGAGCAAGGATTGTTCGTTCAACCCTAATTTCAATGGTCTTCGCCGATTTCTTCATTACTTCTTCTCCTTCTTCCGTTTGTTCTTAAAATACTGTTCAAACTTGTCGAGGCGCTGGTTCCAGAACCGCTCGTACTCATGAACCCATCCCTCCACCTGCCTAAGTGGTTCCCCGCGAAAAGATATGAAGACTTCCCGCCCCTGCTTCCTGCGCTCGATTAGCCCTGCTCTTTCGAGCAGCTTCAGGTGTTTCGTCACCGCGTTTAAGGCGGTGTCGAACGGCTTTGCGACATCCAGGAAACGAGCAGGCCCGTTTGCCAATTGCCCAATAATCGCCCGCCGCGTTGGGTGCGAAATCGCAGTCAATACGTCTGTCAGTTGATCCATGCTGATATTACACCATAAGGTGTAATGTTTAGCCAAGCACAATTTGCCGGAAGTGCGACCCGGCGCACGAAAGGAGTCAGCTAGTGGGAAAGATTACTGGTTATCTCAATATGAAGAGTTACCCCGTTTACCGGGGGGAGCCATCTTTCTCGTCTCGGCCCACGCCAATCAGAGTAGGACCAATCCCATTCGGATTCCGATGGTCACTGCCTCCGTCCGGCTGGATGCCCCGAGTTTATCGAGAATGGAACTGATGTGGAATTTCACCGTGTGCTCCGAAATTGCCAGGCTTGACGCAATTTGCTTGTTGCCTAAGCCTTCGGCGAGTTTGCGGAGAATTTGGATCTCTCGTTCAGTCAACTCTTCACGGAAGTCGGCGCGTTCTCTGAGAGGCTCTGCACCAAAGCGAGCTATGAGTGGTTGCGTTGCGTCTTGGTTCAATAGGAACAAGTCCGAATTAGCGGTTTGAATGGCCCACAGGATGTCGGTCGAGGTTGCATTTCGAGGGAGGATCGCCTTCACACCGCGACGTAGAGCACGGGCAATCCAACTGCCTTCAGGGTGATCAATCAGGGCCACAATTGAAATCGGTGAATCGACAGACCCGAGCGGCAGTGAACGCTCAATGAATTCAAGATCATCGGAAGTAAGGTCGACAAGGATTACGTCTGGCTGAAGGTCGCGTATCTGGGAACCGAGGAGGCTCGGGTTCGCAATACCACCAGCAAGTTTGAGGAATTCTGAATTCCGGACCATTGATTCAAGTCCCGCGCGGCTCACTGCGGAATTTGCCGACACCAGGACGCGAATCCGCTGCTCGCCGCTTGTTTTTGGCATCAACTCACCGCGTCGGTCGATCGTCAAGCGTGACATTCAACTGTGTGGGTGATCCTCCACGTAAGACCGTCACCGGCACCTTCTCCCCGATTTTGGCCGACGATAAAATCTCTTGAACGCTCTCTAGTCCTTCAAGCGGCTTACCCTGCAATTCGACGAGAATGTCGCCCAGAAGGATTCCACCTCGGTCAGCTGGACCGCTCGGTTCGACATGAACGACGACCAGGCCATTGGTCAATTCAGATTTGAACTTGCTACGCAGCGACTCTGGGACAGCGACGGATTGCATCGCGAGACCTAGATATGGGCGGGCGATGTGTCCCTTTTCAAGCAGCTCATCAACAACCCGATCCACCGTGCTCGCGGGAATGGTGACAGCTCGGCCTCGCGCCACTCCTCGTGTGTTGATGCCGATCACCTTGCCTTCGGCATTGACCAGCGGCCCGCCCGAAAGACCGGAATAGAGCTCAAGATCGAGTCGTATGTGCTGATCTATCTTGCCGCCAGCCCAGGTTCGCCATGCTCCGCTTAGCCCGCCGACAATTCCGGCGCTCGCTACCAAGTTTCCACGCCAACTGCGACCGAGCGCAAGAACCAGATTTGCGAGTTTCACACCGGACCCATCTGCAACCGATGCCAGCGGAACCTCCCCCTCATTTGCCATCTTCAGAATCGCGAGATCCGTCGACGGATCCCGTCCTGCAAGCGTGGCCTCGACAGATTTGTCGGGCCCGAAGGCCACGGTAATGCCCTCATTTCGTCGAATTCCGTGGTTGACCGTGGCGATTACATCCTTGCGCCATTGGATGCCACTCGATGGGATTCGATGCTGACCGTGGACCGCGACGACCGAAGGCCCGACTGTTTCTGCGGCCGCTGCCAAATCGTTTGATGAACTCTGTAGTGGCGATGCCATTTGTTCTCCCCTAAAAACTGATCTTCACAGAATGTTTGCGTTGTTCCGTTCAAGATCAGCATGAAACAAGAATCCAAAACGCACATCAGCCGTCTAGCCAATTCTTACCTGGACAATCGGCTAGGTTAACTTTGTTAGCAGCGCGTGCGGCGTTGTGTTCAAGCGATCACATAGGCATGGGTTCCGGTTCAAGTGTTGGAGGAATTCCTATGGGAGGCCTGGGCTCTGGTTCCGGGTTCATGGGAGGAACCACGTCGGGATCAGATCCAGGCTGTGGTTCTGGATCCGGTGCAGGTCCCGGGTCAGGTCTCGGAATCGGCGGTGGAGATGACGTCTTCAAACGATGAACGGAAAACTGCATGGCTATCGGATGCAGTTCGCGAAAAGGTAGATGCCGCTGGGTTAGCGAATAGGACGCAAACAGGTGGAGGTTCGTACCTGGTGCGGCGATGATTTTATGTTGGAGAAACTGGCAGAAGTTTCAGAAGCAAAGTTCGAATCACATCGGGGTCGATGCTCGCCAGCGGCTCCGACCAACACGTGAGATCGCTCAAAACCCTTCGGCCCTTGCACATTCATCTCCCAGTTGTCATTTGCGGGCGGGCCCATGATTGAAACGCGCCACTCTCCGGGCCGGTCCGCGAGAGCATGCTCAATCGCGACAGCAGTTTCCGCACGTGCTCCAGGCCACCCGTATTCTGCAACTCGATGTGAACCGGCATCTCTTTTCATTATTACAGAGGGGAGTAACGAATCATCTCTGGTGCAAAACGGTGAACGGCGTGAACAGGCGATGTCAAAGTATGTTTGAAGAGGTTTTTCAGAATTGCTGTTGAAATCAGCGCTGAGAAGAAAAAATGCAGTGGGTTAATGCGGCTGTCGGGAAAAGTAAAAAGGCTGTGACATTGGTTATGCTCTATCGGCATGCGGATACTCCATAGGGACATAGTCTTTAGACTAGAGGCCGAGGTCGCTTAACCCTGGGTGGTCATCGGGACGACGCCCGAGTGCCCAGCGGTATTTGCGATCGGCTTCCAAAATGGGGAGGTCGTTGATTGATGCATACCTTGACGCCATGAGCCCATCGTCATTGAACTCCCAATTCTCATTGCCATAGGAGCGATACCAGTGACCCGAGTCATCGTGCCACTCGTAAGCGAAGCGCACGGCAATGCGGTTTCCCGTGAATGCCCACATTTCCTTGATAAGCCTGTAGTCGATTTCTTTGGCCCACTTGCGAGAGAGGAAAGCAATGATTTCGTCTCGTCCGTTAATGAACTCCGATCGGTTCCTCCAGTGTGAATCGATCGTGTATGCCAGAGCTACTTTTGCAGGATCGCGAGTATTCCAAGCATCTTCAGCGAGGCGCACCTTTTGCATCGCACTGTCGCGTGTGAACGGCGGGAAAGGGGGCCGGGCCGGCGTCGTGGCTGTTCCCATGATTTCTTCTCCTGGGATTGATTCCTTCGGCATATCAAATAACTCATGTACTCTGCGGCGA
>Ga0157375_10004842_pt1 | contig 11696 bp, 10 predicted proteins | sample M35metaG_FD_115311 | JGI IMG/M metagenome (GOLD analysis project Ga0157375, IMG submission 115311) | Miscanthus rhizosphere microbial communities from Kellogg Biological Station, Michigan, USA - M3-5 metaG | ecosystem: Host-associated > Plants > Roots > Rhizosphere > Soil | place: USA: Michigan...
AAAATTAAAACCTTGCCGAAAACACAAAAAAAACTATATTTGTCAGTCTTAACAAAAATTAACAAGTAAAAATGGATAATATTGAAGCATTAAGTCCGAAACCGGATGAATTTGTAGAGAATAAGGGTTCCAGACATCCAAAAGGATTATGGGTTCTTTTCGGAACAGAAATGTGGGAGCGTTTCAACTTTTATGGAATGAGAGCGTTGCTTACCTTATTTATGGTAAACTCGTTATTAATAAAAGAAGCTGATGCAGCGATCATCTACGGTGGATTTTTAGCTTTATGTTATCTGACTCCGCTTTTGGGTGGTTTCATTGCAGATAAATATATCGGGAACAGAAATGCAATTTTAATTGGTGGATCGTTAATGGCGATCGGTCAGTTTTTACTTTTCATCAGTGCATCATCATTTTCCGCAGATTTAGGAAGTGCAAAGATGATCATGTGGTCGGCATTATTCGTTATTATTTTCGGTAACGGATTCTTCAAGCCCAACATTTCTTCCATGGTTGGAAGTCTTTATCCTAAACAGGAAAAATCTAAATTAGACTCCGCTTTTACCATTTTCTATATGGGAATTAACATCGGAGCGTTTTTAGGACAGTTTATCTGCCCATATTTAGGTGACGTAAAAGATGCTACAACAGGTGTAAGAGATATTTTTGCCTTTAAATGGGGATTCCTGGCAGCATCAATTGCGATGATCGTAGGAACGGTAACATTCTTTATCCTTAAAAATAAATATGTAGTAACACCGGAAGGCAGACCAATTGGCGGGCTTCCAAAAAACAATACAAGCGCAGACTTTGAAGAAGGTGAAACTCAGACAGCGAAATTCTCAGGAGCTTCATTAGGAATCACAGGAGGTATTTTCGTAGTGTTATTCTTCGTTTTCAGGTATTTACTTGTTGGTGAATTCGGATTCAAAGCTGTAGAAATGGGGCAATTAATTAAAGGAGTTATCTATCCTTTTATTTATGCTGCGGGTATTTCTTTGGCATTCTTAATTATGAGTTCTGCTGAAAACAAGATTGAAAGACACAGAATTTGGGTAATTTATATCGTATCATTCTTTATCATTTTCTTCTGGGCAGCTTTCGAGCAGGCAGGATCTTCATTAACATTTATTGCAGATAATCAAACTGACAGAAATATTTTCGGATGGAATATGCCTCCTTCAATGGTTCAGATTTTCAACGGAATCTTCGTTGTATTATTGGCTGTTCCGTTCAGTTTATGTTGGGATAAATTAAGAGCAAAAGGAAAAGAACCGGTTTCGCCAATGAAACAGGCTATGGGTCTGGCTTTAATCGCTTTAAGTTATTTTATCATTGCACACAATGTAAAAGATCTTGGAAACTCAGGATTATTGGCAATCAAATGGCTGATGTTATTATATTTCATCCAGACTTGTGGTGAGCTTTGTTTATCTCCAATCGGATTATCATTGGTTGGGAAATTGGCTCCTAAAAGATTTGCCTCATTATTATACGGTGTATTCTTTATTTCTAATGCAGCCGGCTATGCTTTAGCGGGTTCCTTAGGAGCATTGATTCCTGCTACAGGTGATAAGTTTAAGAAAGCAGAAGAAATCGGGGTAAATCTTCAGGAAGTTTTAGATAAAAAAGTAACATTAACAGCTGATCAGGCTGCAGCTTTTGAAAAGGCTCAATTACCTTTAGCAAATCCAACTTTTGCAGGATTTGAAATTCACAACTTATTTGAATTCTTCATGGTATTCGTGGTACTTTGTGGTATTGCTGCTGTGATTTTAGCATTAATTTCACCAATCTTAAAGAAAATGATGCACGGTGTCAACTAATTTGCATTAATAAAAATACAATTAAAACCTCTGTTAAGTCGGAGGTTTTTTTTATTTTCGTATGATGGAAATTTCCGAAGATTCTTTATTTCAGTCCGTAAAAGAGATTATTACCCAGTCGCGCGAAAAGGTTTTTCGAATAGCGAATTCTACTCTATTGCTCACGTATTGGCAAATCGGACAATTGATTGTAGAAGATGAACAAAAAGGAAAAGAGCGCGCAACTTATGGAGCTTACACTCTCAAAAATCTTTCTAAAAAGCTAACCTTAGAGTTTGGAAAAGGTTTTGACTACACAAACCTTTCCAATATGCGCAAGTTTTATATGGCTTTTCCAATTGTTGACACATTGTCTCAACAATTGAGCTGGTCTCATTACAGATTACTTTCAAGTCAGGATAATGAAGAAAAAAGAAATTATTATCTTATGGAATCTGTTCAAAACAACTGGAATGTTAGAGATCTAAAAAGACAAATCAATTCCCTTGCGTACGAAAGAGTTTTAGACCATAAAAAATCATCCAACGAGACAATTCACAGTGTTTTAAAAGATCCATATATTTTTGAATTTTTAGGTTTAAAAAACGATGAAAAAATTTCAGAAAAAGAAATTGAAACAGCAATTATCGACCATATTCAAAAATTTTTACTCGAATTCGGGAAAGGTTTCGCATTTGTAGCAAGACAACAGCATATTTCTACAGACACTTCTGATTTTTATATTGACCTTGTATTTTACAATTATATTTTAAAATGTTTTGTCATTATTGATTTAAAAACGGGAGAACTTTCCCATCAAGACATCGGGCAAATTGATATGTACGTGAGAATGTACGATGATTTAAAACGTGGCGAAGGTGACAATCCAACGATAGGAATTTTGCTATGCTCCGAAAAAGATGAAACCATCGTAAAATATTCTGTTCTTAATGATAAAAACAATCTCTTTGCAAGTAAATATTTGTTGTACCTTCCAAAAGAGGAAGAATTAAAACAAATCATTGATGAGGACAGAATCCGATTTGAGCTGGATCAGGATGACAATAAAAATAATTAAAAATTATCATATACAATTATGAGCGCAACGCTAGAAGAAATACAAAATTTCAAAGGAAAATATCCTAAGCAGATCTGGAGCCTTTTCTTCTCTGAAATGTGGGAACGTTTTTGTTTCTATGGAATGAGAGGAATGTTGGTTTTCTTTATGATTTCACAACTTAATTTCCATGAAAAGGAAGCCAACCTTCAATATGGCGCCACACAGGCCTTCGTTTATGCCTTCACATTTATTGGTGGTCTATTTGCCGATAAAATCTTAGGCTTCAGAAAATCTCTATTTTGGGGTGGACTTTTAATGATCGTGGGAAGTTTGATTCTGGCAACCGATCCTCACAAATTTTTCTTCCTCGGAATTGCATTTACCGTGGTAGGAACGGGTTTTTTTAAACCTAATATTTCTTCAATGGTTGGGCAGCTTTATAAACCAAACGATTCAAGAGCCGATGCAGGTTTCTCACTTTTCTATGCGGGAATTAATCTTGGAGCACTTTTGGGCGGTTATTTATGTATCGCAATTGGAAAAGGAGAACTTCTTACCCATATAATTCCAGAAGGTTTGAGATGGAATATTGCCTTTGGATTAGCTGCAATTGTAATGGTTATCAGTCTAATTAATTTTGTTTTCACGCAAAGAAGTTTAGGAACAATCGGGCTTCAGCCAGGACACCCAATGGCAGAAGTAAAGTCAGCTCCGATACCAAAATGGCAGGAATACGGAGTCTATGTTTTATCATTAATCTTCGTCCCGATCATCATGGTAATGGTGGCAAAAACTGCTTATACAGATTATTTCATGTACACAATCGGTCCGCTTACGCTTCTGTATCTTTTTTATGAAATGACAAAAGTTACGTCTGCAGAGCGTAAAAAACTTTGGGCAGCATTAGTTTTCATCATATTTTCTATTATTTTCTGGGGAATTTATGAGCAAAGTGGAGGTTCGTTAAGCATTTTCGCAGCTAAAAATTTAAATAAAGATCTTTTAGGATTAGATCCAAACGGTGTTAATAATTCCGGAGGGGCTTTTTTCATTATTTTCTTAGCTCCTTTAATCGGATTGCTTTGGATTTGGTTAAATAAAAGAAAAATAGAACCGAATACTTTGATCAAATTCGGTTTAGGATTTATTTTCTTAGGATTAGGATATTATGTGTTATTTGCCACAAGAATTTTTGTCAATCTTGCGGGTATTACTTCACTTAATTTCTTCACCCTTGCCTTATTGATCATCACTTTGGGAGAACTTTGTCTGTCACCGATCGGATTATCAATTATGACCAAGCTTTCCACCAAAAACCTTCAGGGAATGATGATGGGAATGTGGTTTTTAGCGTCAGCTTATGGACAATACGTGGCGGGAATTATCGGAGCCAGCCTGGCAACAACCAAAAAAGGGGCTACAAATTATGATGCTTTTATCACTTACACCGATGGATATAAACAATTGGGTTTATACGCTGTAATTGCCGGCGTGGTATTAATTTTGATATCTCCCTACGTTAAAAAATTAATGCAGGATGTAAAATAAAAATAAGGTAAATTATGCTTATTTTTACTTAAATATCAAATTATGAAGAAAATTATAAGCATATTATTTTTATTTTGTGTAAGCTTTTCTTTCGCTCAGGTAAAATGGATGACGATTGAAGAAGCTTTAAAGGCACAAAAACAAAATCCTAAAAAAATATTAGTCGACTTCTATGCAGACTGGTGCGGACCGTGTAAAATAATGGATAAAAAAACCTATGGTAATCCGGTTATTGCTGATATTCTCAACGAAAATTATTATGCTGTAAAATTTAATGCAGAAGAAAAAAACAGTATTGAAATTTTTGGAAGAACTTTCTCAAATCCTGATACAGAAAAGAGACAGGGCAAAAATTCTTTACACGAATTTACACAATACATGAATGTTGCAGCTGTTCCCAGCACTGTATTTTTAGATGATAAAGGAGATCCTATTACCATTTTACAAGGCGAATTATCCGCCAAAGAACTGGAACCTTATTTAGAATTAATTTCTAAAGATCTGTTCAAAAAGATACGTACAAGACAACAGTGGGAAGATTATCAGAAGAAATTTAAATCTAAAATAAAAGATTAATCCAGACTCTGAGATACGCCGTCTGGAGTTTTCGAGTTTACTATAAAAAATAATAAGGACTTTCAATTTTTTTGGAAGTCTTTTTTATTTTCCCGAAATTAGAGGTCTGTTTATGAATCAAACTCTAAAGAAACTTTTTACCTTAATTCCGGTTGCGATCAGCTCGTCTTTATTGGCAGGAACTTACGGTATTCTGCATGATGAGATTACTTACGTGATCTCATGGGAATATTATACAAAGTTTAAATTTATCCAGTTTGGGGTTAAGGATTTTCCTGTACAGAATTTCTTTAAGGTTGCTGTCGTAGGCTTTTTGGCGACATGGTGGTTCGGCTTATTCTTAGGATTTTTCCTTGGCATTTCCGGAATATATTTCAAAGATTGGAAAACGATGTACAGAAATTGTATAAAGTTTTGTTTCACTGCAATACTTATCACCATTTGTTTCGAAGTAATCGGTTTTTTGTACGGGTATTTTGTGATTTCCAACCAACCGGAGTCTGAGCTTTCTTATTTGTTCATTCCTGAAAATATAATTAATTTTAAACGCTTCATTTCCGTCGGTGTGATGCATACTTTCGGTTATTTTGGTGCATTGGTCGGACTTATCTACGGCATGATCATCAATTATAGAAAGTCAAAATTAAGTTTAAAATGACTTTAGAAACATCCATAGAATATGTAAAAGGAATCGGTCCTGAAAGAGCCAAACTCATCAAAAATGTGTTGGGAATTTCTACCGTGGATGATCTCCTGAACTTCTACCCTATTCGCTATCTGGATAAAAGTAAAGTATATAAAATTTCTCAGCTTCAGGAAAGCGGAATTGAAATTCAGCTTAAAGGAAAAATCACTAGTCTTCAGGAAATTCAGACGGGAAAGACAAAGAGACTTGCTGCTAAATTCAATGATGATACAGGCACGATGGATCTGGTCTGGTTTCAATATTCAAAATGGCTGAAAGAGCAGCTTCCCATCAATAAAGAAATTTTTATTTTTGGGAAAATCAATGTTTTTAATAATCAATTTTCAATGCCACATCCGGAAATTGAAATTGACGAAAAAAAAGAAACCGACAACCGTTTAAAACCTATTTACTCAAGCTCAGAAAAATTGACCAAAAGAGGTTTAAATCAAAAATTTTTTCAAACTGTTTTAAGAAATATTTGCAGGGAAATCCCGAATCTTATTGAAGAAAATATGTCTGAATATATGATAAAGCATTTCAAGTTTTTATCAAGACAACACACGTTTTTAAATATTCATTTTCCAAAAGATCTGGAACATGTTGACAAAGCAAATTATAGATTGAAATTTGAAGAATCATTCTTTTTTCAGCTGGGATATGCTCTGAAAAAACTTCATCATAAAACGCAATCTCACGGAAATCCTTTTCCCATTGTAGGAGATCATTTCAATAATTTTTACGAAAATCATCTTCCGTTTGATCTTACCGGAGCTCAAAAAAGAGTGTTGAAAGAAATTCGTGTTGATATGAAAAAACCTATCCAGATGAACAGGCTTTTACAGGGCGATGTCGGCTCAGGAAAAACGATGGTTGCCTTATTGACAATGCTTATCGCAATGGATAATGGTTTTCAAAGCTGTATGATGGCGCCCACTGAAATTTTAGCACAACAACATTACACCGGGATTAAAGATTTATTAAAAGAAACAGATATTAATGTTCGGTTATTAACTGGTTCCACAAAAAAATCCGAACGGAAAATTATTCATGAAGAACTGGAAAACGGCGAACTTTCGATTTTAGTCGGAACTCACGCTGTTTTGGAAGATAAAGTGAAATTTAAAAACCTTGGTTTAGCCATTATTGACGAACAACATAGATTTGGGGTTGCTCAGAGGGCTAAACTTTGGGCTAAAAATAAAATTCCGCCACATATTCTGGTAATGACTGCAACTCCGATTCCGAGGACTTTGGCGATGAGTTTTTATTCTGATCTTGATGTTTCTGTAATTGATGAAATGCCTGTCGGAAGAAAACCCATCATTACGGCTCACAGACGGGAAAAAGACAGATTGTATGTGTATAATTTTTGTAAGGAAGAAATCGAAAAAGGTCGACAGATTTATTTCGTTTATCCTTTGATCGAAGAGTCTGAAACACTGGATTATAAAAATTTAATGGAAGGATTGGATCATGTTATGAATTTCTTTTCTTCTTACAACGTAACGATGCTTCACGGGAGAATGAAACCCGATGAAAAAGACACCGCCATGAATTATTTTGCTTCCGGAAAAGCAGAAATTATGGTTGCCACAACGGTAATTGAAGTAGGAGTAAACGTTCCTAATGCTTCCGTAATGGTCATAGAAAGTGCGGAAAGATTCGGTTTGTCACAGCTTCACCAATTGCGTGGAAGAGTCGGTCGTGGAGCAGAGCAAAGCTATTGTATATTAATGACTTCCGACAAATTATCTACAGAAAGCAGAACCCGTATCAAAACAATGACCGAGACCAATGACGGATTTAAAATTTCCGAGGTTGATATGCAGCTTCGCGGTCCGGGAGACATTCTGGGAACCCAACAAAGTGGTGTCGTAGATTTTAAAAGACTTGATCTGGTGAATGATTCAGCGATAATTAAATTGACAAAACTTACCGTAGAAAAAATCCTCGAAGCTGATCCTTTGTTGGCAAGACCCGAAAATCAGATCATCAAAAATTATTACGTGAGGCACTACAAAGGCAAAAATAAGTGGAGTAAAATCTCATAAAAAAACCGCGAAAAGATATCTTTCCGCGGCCCCCTTATAAAACTGTTATTTAGAAGAAATTACTTTTCATATAATATTTTGTGATGTGGTGTATAAAAAATATTTTTATTATTATCTGAAGTAATTTATTTTCATATAAAAAAACAAAATGAATTATGTTTCCAACTTGCTTATTATAAAAACTAACTGTGTAAGTCAAGGAGAATAAAAAATGAAACGAATCTTCCCTTAACTTTTAAGTTTTCATGATTGTACCGTTTTGTTTAAAGATCTTCTACGCTTAACATTGGAAATTCATATAACCCATTTTGTTTTAACTAACATTGTGATTTATATAATTTAGTTTATATCCTGAAATAATTAATTTCATTCATTTCTCGTTTTTCTATATGAGGACATTGTGTTATTAGTTTATACAAAAATGCACATATGCTTTGAAAAAGTTCTTATATTATTATAGTTAAATGTTATAAAATTTTCACCTTTGTGTGAATATTATGCTTTAAATATAAAAATTTAACATTCAGTTTAAACTAAATTTTTCCTGTGTTCATCATACTTTCATAATAAAATTATCTTTATTGAAACCGGATGTATGATATTGCCAGTTGATGGTGATAATTTCTGAAACTACTTTTTTCAACGCACCATATTCGCCGGGCTTTTTCATAAAAATATTTCCGCCATTTACGAAGATATTTTCCACTTCTGCTTCCGAAAGATTGCTTGAATAAATAGCCGTAACCATATTTTCAAGTTTAAAATTTTCTTTCATTTCCTGAAGACATTCCAGTGCATTTTTCTTTGGAATATCAAAATCCATGAATACTATTTCGGGGATAAGAGCATCTTCGCTGTTCAGATATTCCATCAGATCAGATCCGTTCTGGAAAGCCTGAACTTTTATACCTATTTTTATTTCTTTCAGTATATTCTTTAAAAAAACAATACTTCCCTCATCATCGTCAACCAGGATCACATTCAGATATTCCTTATTCATAAAGCATTTCAGAATTGATTGTCAAACTTTTTGCTTTCCTTCTCTTCGCAATAATTTTTTGAAACTGAGAAGGTGTGATACCTGTTGTATTTTTAAACTGCGTACTTAAATGTGCCACACTAGAATAATTCAGCTTGTGTGCAATTTCCGTAAGGCTTTGTTTATTATTAATAATCAATACTTTAGCATACTCAATTTTTTGCAGAATAATAAAATTTTCTATTGAAGTAAAAGCTACTTCCGAAAATAAATTGGACAGATAACCATAACTGTGGTTCAGCTTTTCCGCAATAAAAATAGACGCCTTTACAGAGACAGCCTCATTTGAAAAGACCAATTCAACAATAGCATCTTTTATTTTTTGTACTAAAGCCGTTCTTTGGCTCTCAATGATTTCAATACCATAATCCTCAAGATTTTTCTTGAAAATTTTATGCTGTTCTTTGGTAAATGACTCATAAAATTCTACTTCTCCAAAATTCAGCAAACGGTATTTCAGCCCCTGCTCCTTAAGCCTTTCATCCAATACTTTCTTACAAAGAGCATTGAAATCGAATTTAACATACATTTTCATCCTATACTAGTGTGTGTAATTTTACGTAAATATAGTAATTTATTTCATTTGAAAGTGAAATAGGAAAACTTTTTTGCACTTTTTTTATAAAACGCAAAAAACTCCTGCATTATTGAATACAGGAATTTAAACACTAAGGATGAAAAAAAATATACTGATAAAAAGCTTTATAAGCTTTAAAACCAAGCATATGAATGTATTGTTATAAAGTGATTTGGTTCTGATACAAAGATGAATCAAAAAAACACATCACTTGTTATAGAATTACCATCAAATGTTACAGAATTTTAAGTCAATTAGATGTGAATTAAATACTCCATTAAATAGTCATCCATGAAAAAACCATTTCCGATATCAAAAACACCTTCATCATATACATTATAACCTTGTGATTCGTAGAATTTTTTTGCAGAATTGTACTTGTTTACGTTTAAAATAATACGTTTATCTCCACTCTCAGAAACCTGCTGAATCAGAAATTGTAGAGCTTCTTTTCCAAAACCTTTTCCTTTGCTTTCAGGAACAAGGTAAATGCGGTGAAGCTTTGTCGTTTCCTCTTCATAATGATGCTCGTATCCGATAAATCCTTCATGAGAATCATTATTTTCATCCAAAATCAAATAATAATGATAATCCGGGTTTTGTAAATGACTGGCAATTTCTTCGTGGGAATACATTGTACTCAGCATAAATTCCATTTGTTCGGCAGAAAGTATATCTGCATAAGCATTTTCCCATGATCTTTTCGCTAAATCCTGAATCAGGGGAATGTCATTTTCTGTTGCTTTTATTAATTTCATTATTCAAATTTTGTTTTTAATTAAAAAGGTGAAAAGCATTGAGCCTTCCACCTTTATATATTCAATTATCAATTTTGCTTTGCAAGTGCGTTGTAAATTTCAACCAATAAGTTCTCAAATTCACAATTAATTTATTCACTTTTCACATTTTTGACCATTCATTTTCTAAATTCTCGCCATTTCAGCTTTAATTTTAGCATACAATCCTTCTGAAGCAGGAACAAGAGGAAGTCTTAAATAGTTTTTGATAATTCCTTTTTCAGTTAAGATAACTTTAATTCCGCAAGGGTTTCCTTCTGCAAAAATAAGTCTTGTAATATCAACTAATTTATTGTGAATCTCATATGCCTCTTTCACCTTTCCGTCAAATGCCAACTGCACCATGGTAGAAAATTCTTTTGGATAACCCTGTCCGATTACAGAAATTACTCCGTCTCCACCAGCTAAGGTTACGGGAAGTGTAAATTCGTCATCACCGGAAACTAAAGAAAATCCTTCAGGTTTTTTTCTCAAAATATCGAAATACTGAAGAATATTTGGTGAAGCTTCCTTAATTAAAAATAAATTAGAGAATTCTTTTGCCAACCGTAAAGTAGTTTCCGCTTCAACATTTTGTCCTGTTCTTGAAGGAACATTATAAATAATAATATTTTTTCCTGTAGAAGCTAATGCTTTATAATGCTGATAAAGCCCTTCCTGATTAGGTTTATTGTAATATGGAGATACAGATAATACTGCTTCAAAAGCTGAAAGATCAGTTTCTTCAATCTGTTTTTTAACTTCAAGCGTATTATTTCCACCAATTCCCAACACCAAAGGCAAGCGTTTATTATTCACCTTAATGATATGATCTACCACCTGTTTCTTTTCCTCGTCAGAAAGCGTTGCAGCCTCTGCTGTAGTTCCCAAAACAACTAAATAATTGGTTCCGTTTTCGATATTATATTCCACAAGTTTTGTTAAACTGTCGAAATCAACGGATAAATCTTCATTAAAGGGTGTTACCAAAGCTACACCTACTCCTTTTAAAATGCTCATCTGTTAGAATTATTTTTGTCAAATTTAATAATTTACGGTAAGAATTTGTAATAAATAATAATGTTTTATTATACATATAATTATATTTGCATATACTAAAAGATAGTATGAAATCACTATAACCCAAATTGTGCACAAAAAACATTTAAGGTTTAACGATTACATTTAGTCTTTATAAAAATAATTTGCTGCATATGAAAAATAAATTCTTGTTACTAGGAATTGCTCTGGCTACACTTTCCGCTTGTAAGACGGCTTCTCCGTTGCAGTTGGCAGATGTGAAGACTCAGAAAAATATTTCTATTAATAATGAGCTAAAGAATGATGAGGAGTTTGTAAAAATTATTGAGCCTTATAAGCAAAAATTGGATAAAGAGATGAATCAGAAAATCTCCCACACCAATGTAGACCTTACAAAACAGGGAGACAATAGTAATTTGGGCAATCTTTTAGCAGATTATACATTTGACGGAGCTGATGAATGGACGAAAGCAAACCTTAAAAAAAATGTCGACGCCGCGCTGATCAATATCGGAGGAATCCGTACAACGATCGG
>Ga0157375_10004844_pt1 | contig 11693 bp, 8 predicted proteins | sample M35metaG_FD_115311 | JGI IMG/M metagenome (GOLD analysis project Ga0157375, IMG submission 115311) | Miscanthus rhizosphere microbial communities from Kellogg Biological Station, Michigan, USA - M3-5 metaG | ecosystem: Host-associated > Plants > Roots > Rhizosphere > Soil | place: USA: Michigan...
ACCTGCGCGTCTGCCTGGCGCACGGCGGCGGCGCATTTCCCTATTCGATCGGGCGCATCGAGCACGGCTTCCGCATGCGCCCCGATCTCGTCGCGACCGACAACTCGCGCAATCCGCGCGATTATTTTGACCGGCTTTTTTTCGATTCCTGCGTGCACGACGCGCGCGCGCTGCGCTACCTGATCGACGTTGCCGGTGCAAAACACGTCATGCTTGGCACCGACTACCCATTCCCGCTCGGCGAGCAGGTGCCCGGCTCCGGCATCGCCGCACTCGAGCTCGCGCCGCGCGAACAGGAACTGCTCTATCACGGCACGGCGCTGGAGTGGTTGGATCTGTCGCGATCGCGCTTCGCCACGCAAGGCACCTGAAAAGTTTTATATCTATACATTTCCTCCGGAGGACCCATGCCGCCAATCCGCATCGCCGCTGCCCTCGCCTTTCTGCTGTGCGCCACTGCTGCGCTCGCGCAGAGCAAGTCCGATTACACGTTGTACGAGAACATCATCAAGTTCAAGGCGCCGTCCGACTGGGCGGTGATCATGGAGAAGAAGGACGGCAACCCTCAGTTCATCGCGTTCCAGGTCCGGGACCCGGCCGACAAGGACAGCAGCGAACTGGCCCAGGTGACGATCAACGCCAGGCTGCTGCATGACTCCAGCTTCTTCCAGCAGCAGGTCGACGCGGCAACCGACAAGGCCAAGCAGTCGGCGGGCTTCGAGCAGGTTACGGAGGGCGTCGAACCGACCGTGTTCCGCTACTACGCGATGAACGGCAAGTCGCGTTACGAATATCGCGAAACGTTTTATCTCACCAATCACCTGCTGCTGCATATCCGCTGCGCGCGGCCGATGCTGGCGGCCACGACCGGTGCCTGGACCGACGCCTGGAACAAGGGGTGTGCCGAGCTCATGCAGTCGCTGAAGCCGCGTTGACCGCAATGAATCGAACGCCAGACCTTTCGATCGATGCGGCAGCCCGCGACGCAACCGATGCACTGTTGCCGTTCCGAGCCGAGTTCCTGATTCCGCCGCACGGCGAAGGTGAACAATCATACTTCTGCGGCAACTCGCTCGGTTTGCAGCCGCGGGCGACCCGCCAGGCGCTGATCGACGAACTCGACGACTGGGCCGGTCTCGGCGTCGAAGCGCATTTTCATGGCAAGCATCCGTGGATGCCTTACCACGCCGAAGTGCGCGAACACCTGGCCGAAGTCGTCGGAGCGCAGTCCGGCGAAGTCGTGGCGATGAACTCGCTGACAGTGAATCTGCACCTGATGATGGTCAGCTTCTACCGGCCCACGAGCGAGCGGCCGGCGATCCTGATCGAGAAGAATGCGTTTCCGTCCGATCGCTACGCGGTCGAGTCGCAGGTCCGCCATCATGGCCACGATCCGGCCACCGCCCTGATCGAACTCGAAGGCGACGAGCCGAACGGCACGATTTCCGCAGCGGCTTTGGAACGCACGCTCGATCAGCACGGGTCGCGCATCGCGCTCGTGATGCTCTCCGGCGTGCAATACCTCACTGGGCAGTTTTTCGATCTGAAGCGCATTGCGGAACTCGCGCGGCGCAAGGGCTGCGTCGTCGGCTTCGATCTCGCCCACGCTGTCGGCAACGTGCCGGTGAACCTGCACGACAGCGGCGCCGATTTCGCCGTGTGGTGCAGCTACAAGTACTTGAACTCCGGCCCCGGCGCCGTCGCAGGCTGCTTCGTACACGAGCGCCACGCCGCTGCGGCACTGCCACGCTTCGCGGGCTGGTGGGGACACGACCAGGCCACGCGCTTCAGGATGGGACCGGACTTCACGCCGACGCCGGGCGCGGACGGCTGGCAGTTGTCGAACCCGCCGATCCTGGCGCTGGCGCCGCTGCGCGTGTCGCTGGAAATCTTCCACCGCGCGGGGATGGACAGACTGCGCGAGAAGTCGATTGCACTGACCGGCTATTTCGAACATTTGATACAAAAGCAACTTTCTGGCGTTCTGGAAATCGTCACGCCACGTGAACCCGAGCGCCGCGGCTGCCAACTGTCCCTGCGCGTGCAGGGTCCGCGCGACGCCGGCCGCAGCCTGTTCGCGCACCTGACCGCGAACGGCATCGTCGTCGACTGGCGCGAACCCGACGTGATCCGCGCGGCGCCGACGCCGCTGTACAACCGCCACATCGATTGCCTGCGCTTCGTGCAGGCGGTGCGGGATTGGGCCGCGTAGGGTGGGCCTTGGCCCACCGCTTTTCTTTGACATGCGCAAGAAGATGGTGGGCCAAGATCCACCCTGCATTCTCCAAACACGCGCGCTGCTTCCTGAACGCCCGCTGCGCTGCACGGCAAATGTCGATTGCGTTACCGCTGAACTAACGCGGCGACGAGTAGTCTCACTACCGCACTACGACGCAACGTCGTAACGGCCGCTCAGCCGCGCCGCACTACCTCCTCCCCTTGCCGCGCTGAGTCTCGCACTTCTGCGAAGCGCAGAAGTTATGGCTTCGGCCCTCCTGATTCGCCGAGTTCGGTTGTTCGAACTGCGAATCCTTTCTAAAGGCTTCCAATCATGAATCATGTGAATAACGCTCCCGGCGTTTCGCCGGCAAAAAACCTGCTCGATACGGCCGCTGCAGAAGGCAAGTATGTCACCTTCGGCAAGGCGATCGAGAAAGCCAACCTCGGCGCCCAGTTCCGCGGCCCGGGTCCGTTCACCATCTTCGCCCCGACGGACGCCGCGTTCGACAAGCTGCCCGCCGCGCAGCTCGAAAACCTGTTCAAGCCGGAGAACAAGGACGAACTCATCTCGCTCGTCAACTACCATGTCATCAAAGGCAGCAAGATGGCCGCGGACATCGGCAAGTGGGAGACGGCCAAGATGATCAACGGTCAATCCCAGCCGGTCAAACTCGCCGACGGCAAGATCAGCATCGGCGGCGCCCACGTCATCGCCGCGGACATCACGACGAGCAACGGCGTCATGCACGGCATCGACAAGGTCAACGTGCCGACGTCAACCAAGCACTAAGTCACGGCACCAGGTAGTTGGTCACGCTGTACGAGCGGCAGGGAGAAATCCCTGCCGTTCCTTTGTGACGTGCCGGTGTCAGTTTCGCAGTCGACCGCTCGGCCCACCGCGTTTGTTTCGCCGCCATTGACGACGGCTTGTGGGCCGAGGCCCACCCTACGTCTCTGTTGTCGCCCGCGACCCGGATTTGCCGTATTCCACTAGAGGGAACCCGCGAAGGCTGTATCACCCTTCGAATCGATTCCAATATGGTCCAGCTTGCGTGTCTCTTTTCGTCGCGCTGGCTTGGTGATAACGTTCGGGTCACACGCGTAGCCAAAAGGCAGCCGTGTGCAGCGCGGGAGTGGTCATGGCACGACACGCACGCAAGCAGGTATCAGGTATTGCCACCGCATTCGTCTGTACGTTGATCACGCTCGCGGCCGCGCAGAGCGTCATCGCGAGCGGATTGATTTACGTGAATCGGTGCGCAGGCGGTTGCACGGTCACACCAGGACCCGACAACGCGATTGCGGGGACATCGATCATTCCGAGCGTGACGTCGAACCTCTCGGCATTTGCTCACGGCGATGCCGTCTTCAGCGATACCGTGAGCTGCCTGCGTTCGCTATTCGCGCGCTACGATGTGGAGGTCATCACCGTCCATCCAGGAGCAGTGGCGCGGCGCGAGATGATGCTGGCAGGCAATGCAACGCAGCTTGGACTGTCATCCGGAACCGGTGGCGTCGCGCCAGGCGGGAGCGCGGCCGACAATCGCATCGCGTTTGCGTTTGCCAACGACATCGGAGCGGACGCGGACAAGCTGTGCTGGATCGCAGCAGCACAACTCGGGGCACTGTATGGGCTCGAGGCCGAGTACTACTGCCCCGACGTCACGAGCTACTTCTACGGTGTCAACGGCTGCGGGCTGAAGACATTCGCCAACTTCGATGCGCCGTGCGGGACATTCTCCGCCAAGCCGACTTGCTCCGACACCGGCGGCCAGCCGACACAGAACTCCGCCGCCCTGCTGACCGTTCGAGCCGGCCTCAGCGACCGCGTGTTCCTCAGTGAGTTCGAACAGCCACGACCGGCACCGTAGCCGCGAGTTCCTACTGTTTCCCGAAGTAATCGTTGCGTCAATTCTGCAACGCTCATGCCTGCCGCTTGCGCCGTCCGCACCCATCTCCTAGCCTCGCACCACCAGACAAGCAGGAGACGAGCCATGATCAAGGTCAGCGTGATGTATCCGAACAAGGCCGGCGCGCGTTTCGACCACGATTACTACCGCGACACGCACATGCCGCTGGTCAAGCAGCGCATGGGCGACAAGTGCAAGTACTACACCGTCGACAAGGGCCTCGGCGGCGGCGAACCCGGGTCGCCACCGACGTACGTCGGCATGTGCCACATCTTCTGCGATTCGGTCGAGGCGTTCCAGGCCGGCTTCGGGCCGCACGCCAAGGAAATCATGGCCGACATTCCGAACTACACGGATCTGGCTCCGGTCATCCAGATCAGCGAGGTCGTCGTCGGCTGAGGCGAACAGTTCGGCGTGCTGCGTGGCGCCGCGCTTGTCGATGAGCCTGGCACAGGCGACAGGCTGCGCCGACTTTCTCCACAATCGTTGCCGAGATTCGTGACGGCGCTCACACGATCTTCAGGATTGCGCTTGTATATTCCAGCGCAGGTGGGGATTCCGGGTGGGCCTGTGCTTCCGAGGAGTTACCCCATGCGCATTCGTCATTGCGGTCTGATTCTCGCTGCAGGGTTGTTGTCGATTGGTGTCGCTGCCTACGCCGGGCCCGGCCATGGCGAGGGCGATGGACCGATGACCAAACCCGACAAGGGCGGCAACGGCGGCGATCACTCCAACAACGGCAATCACGGCCAGCAACCGGACGTGCCAGGCAACAGCGGCGGCACCAAGATCAAGGTGCACGCGCCGCAAGGCACCTGCGACGCCAGCACCAGCATCGAGGGTCTCGACTTGCAGGGTCCGGAAGGGCAATCCGGCGCGTCGCACGTCGCCCACACCGATTTCGGCATGATCGATGCCGAAACCGGCGAACCGGTGGCCTCGCCGTCATCGGCCACCATGATGTATTTCTGGTATGGCTCGACGTTCGACTTCGTGCTCAACGCGCATCAACTCCCGGCCGGTAGCGAGTGGACATTGACCTACCAGCCCGAACCGCTGCCTTCCAGCGGCGTGATCTGCCTCGGCAGCGCGACGGTCAACGGCGGCAGCCAGCTGCACCTGGCTGGTTCGGTCGAACTCGACTCGAATCTGCCGCCGGACCTGGACCCGACCGCAGATCCGGCGACCCAACCGCCCGATGCCCTGCTCGCGCTGGTCCTGTCGGCCGACGTCGATTGCGAGGGCGGGACGATGACGAACTTCGAGTCCGAGATGTACCTGTGGACAAACCCACGAGTGCGCTACATCGACACCGACCTGTTGCCGCCGGCGCCGTAACCTGCGGCTCTGGCTGTCTGGGCCCATGACAAACCGCACGCGCTACGCGTGCGGTTTTTTTGCTGAATCACTGCAGCCACCGCGGCATTCACCGAAATCGTCGCAATCCGACTCAACGAACGTGCTCACGCGTGTCGAGCAGGTTCGCGTATTCGGCCGGCAGCGGCGCGGCCGACTTCAAGTCGAGCATTTCGGCAATTCCATACGGGCGCCAGATGCCGATGTTGCCGGTCACGGCGAACATCGATCGCGAATCGGGCGGATAGTCCGGGCACTCCGGTCCTGAATCGCTGGCGAAATAGCGTTCGTCTGTCTCCTCGTCGCGCCACGGCCGCGCGACCAAGGCCCCACGATTCCAGGGGGCCTGTTTTTCAAACAGCTGCGCGTTGCGATAGACGTGCACATCGATCACGACACCGGGCTTCGTGGCGAACTCCTTGTCGACCTTCTCCGCCCACGCAACCTGTTCCGGAACCGGCCGCGCCGCAGCGAGCCGGTTGAGGCGATCGACGGTTGCGTTGCGCAGCGAACCGGCAGGGACGCAGGAACGCACCTCGCCATCGACCACCGTCGCGTGCAAGCGCGGCGACGGCACGCAGAAATACAGCGTGACGATGGTGGCAAGCGTCGCGGTTGCGGCCAGCGCGCGCGCTTCGCCTCGTGGCGACAGCTTCGCGAGGGCAGCCGCCACGCCGAGGACACTGCCAAGCAATGCGGCCGTAGGCCCGGTGATAAGGATCCCCAGCAGCGGCCCCTGGTTTGCGTCGGGCGCAAGGATCATCGGCCCGATGAAGCCGGACAGGAATCCGACGACGCCGAGCACTACCGTCCAGCGAAGAACCTTCATTGCAACTCCCTTGTCTGGCATCGAGCGCCCGGCCTGATGTTCGTCCTGCGCGGCGGTCCAGGCTATCGTGCTTGCGCGAGGCCTTGGCAGTCAAACCGACCGACCGCGAACGGCGGCGCCCCGCACCGCAAATCCGGCATACTTCGCCGATGAATCGCGACAAGATCACCTTGATCGGCGCCGGCCTCGTCGGCGCCCTGCTCGCCACGCTGCTTGCGCAGCGGGGATTCCCCGTCGAAGTGTTCGAGCGCCGGCCCGATCCGCGCAAGGCCGGTTTTCTCGGCGGCCGCTCGATCAACCTCGCGCTCGCCGAGCGCGGCTGGCACGGACTGCGCGTCGCCGGATTGCAGCAGCGCATGCAGCCGATCGCCGTCATGATGCGCGGACGCATGGTCCACCATCTGGACGGCCATACCGAACTGCTGCGCTACGGCCGCGACGACTCCGAAGTCATCTGGTCGGTCAATCGCGGCAGCCTGAACATGACGCTGCTCGATGCCGCCGAGGCGGCCGGAGCGCGCATCCATTTCGACCAGCGGCTGGCGGCGGTCGCTTGGGACAAATCCACCTTGCAACTCTGCGACGAGGCCGGCGCGACCCGCGAGCACGCGGCGTCGCTGCTGATCGGCGCGGACGGCGCCGGGTCGGCGCTGCGCGTGGCGATGGCGCAAAGGGTCGATCTCGGCGAACGCTTCGAACCGCTCGATCATGGCTACAAGGAACTGGAGATTCCTGCCTTGAGGGCTGAGGGCCGAGGGCTGAGGGCTGAAGAGCAGGCGCAGCCTAATTCTGAGGCGCAACGCTCTACCCATGACGAGAACACCGACAGCGCAGTTGCGCACGCGCTTTCCCAGCCCTCAGCCCTCAGCCCTCATCCCTACTCCACAGGCCCTCAGCCCTCGCCGTTCGCCATGGAACCCAACGCGCTGCACATCTGGCCGCGCGGCAACTACATGTGCATCGCCCTGCCGAACGCCGAGGGCAGCTTTACCGTCACGCTGTTCCTGCCGAACCATGCACCGTCTGGCGCGCCGAGTTTCGACGCGCTCGACTCCCCGCAGGCCGTGCGCGAGTTCTTCGCGCGCGATTTCGCCGACGCCGTGCCCCTGATGCCGGATTACGAGCAGGACTTCGCCACCAATCCGACCGGCCTGCTCGGCACGCTGTACCTCGACCGCTGGCATATCGACGGCCGCGCCCTCCTGGTCGGCGACGCCGCGCATGCGATCGTGCCGTTCCACGGCCAGGGCATGAACTGCGGCTTCGAGGACGCCGTCGAACTGGCGGAATTAATGGACAATGCGGCAAACGATACTTCGGCCGCGTTCGCCGAATTCCAGCGCCGGCGCAAGCCGAACGCCGACGCGATCGCGGCGATGGCGCTGGAGAACTACGTCGAGATGCGCGACAGCGTTGCCGACGCGCACTTCCTGTTGATGCGCGCTCTCGAACGCACGCTTGCGGCCCGCCATCCCGGCCGCTTCGTGCCGCGCTACTGGATGGTCACGTTCTCGCGCCTGCCGTACGCCGTCGCGTTCGCGCGCGGCGAGATCCAGGCCGGCATCCTGGGCGAGTTGACTGCCGGCAAGACGAAGGTCGATGACATCGACCTCGCCCACGCCGATGCCCTGATCGCCGCGCGCCTGCCGCCTCTGCCCGGTTGACGCCCGCCGTCAGGGGCAGGTGGGCGAACCGGTCAGCCGCATGATCGGCTGATCGATGTTCCATGCTCCACTGAGCGGAGCGCTCAGCGTGATCGCCGTCGTCAGATGACCTTGCGTCGCGTTCGAATACTTGACCGTGAAGTCGCCGGCCGGCTGCGTCGTGTACGGAACATAAGCGCACAACGGACAGAATCCTGTCGACTGCACCATCGGCACCGTGCTCGACGCGGCGAACGGCCCGTTGCTGCCGACGACCCAGCGTGGATTGCCGGTGTCGTCGTACATGTAGAACGCATCGAATTGCTGGCTAGGCAGCACCAGCGCATCGAAGCCATAGCCGGGCTGCGCCTGTGGATACCACTCACCGTTGAGGTTGACGTTGCCGCCGGCGCTGACGCACTCAGGCGCAGCGAGCAACTGCATCGCCTCGCTGCCGGTCTGGCCGTAGAGATGCCACGAGAACATCAGATGATCAGCCGACGTGGCGGTTAGTGTCGTGTTCCCTACTGGCGTCGGCGTACCTGCCCCACCATCCCAGGTCACGCGATACAGCGTCGAGGTCCAGGTGCCGACGCCGGCGGCGGGCGCAATGTCCTGCGCGACATACCATGTCGGCGTGCCGTCTTCCAGATAGGTATACCAATCCACGACCTGCTGGCCGCCGGCCTGGCTGATGAAGATGCCGTGGCCGGGCCGCTGCGGATTGAAGTAGTTGCCTGGCTTCAGCGTCGGCGGCGGCGTGCCGCCGAACGCGAGTTTTGCCTCGAGCGTTACGCCCGCTCCGTTCGCGTTGCCGTACTGCGCGACGACATACCAGCGTCCGGGCGTCGCCGGAATCACCGTCTGCCGGCTCTGGGTAATCGAATCGAGGGCCCAGCCGGCCGCGTACGGACCCGCTGGCGCAGCGGCAACCTGGGGTGAAGTCGAGCTCGGCGGAAAGTCCGTGCGTACCACCGCGAATGAAACAGCGCCTGCCGCATACAGCCGGTTCGAGTCGATTTCGAGTGTCGTCGCGCCGGCGGGCACATCGACGAACATGTGCTGGAGCGTCTCCGGGCCCCAGAAGGCGAGCGTGCGGAGGTTACCCTGGAACAGCACGTCGGCAACGTCATTGCCGCCGGCATTTCGCGTAATCGAAAGCGGCACGAGTCCGGCACTGCCAGTAATGTTCGGCGGCACGCCGGGTACAGCGTCGATCAGGATCGCGCCGTAGTACGCGCCGGTCGAAAGCGGAGGATTTGCATCGACCGCGCTCGCCGGACCCCAGAACAATCGCAGCGGAAAATTCGCCTGGGCCGGGACGTGGCCCGGCCCGACCACGTGCAGCTGTTGCGCGACGGGTCCCTGTGGCACGAGGATGTTGAGCGACGGAATGCCGCTGCTCAGCGTGACGCTGTACGTGGCGTTCGCATTGCCCTCAGGCACTTCGACCAGCGCCCAGACATTGACCGCGCCGGCGTTGCGCAAGTCGACGACACAGCGCGCGACGGGTGCCACGATCCCCTGGGCCGTGGTTGCGCACGCCTGTTCGTCCGAATCGGGCTTGCCGTTGCCGTTGCTGTCGATGCCCGCGAACAGCCGGGTCGACGGCGCGTCGGACGAGGCGATCTCGACGATGAATGCGCGGCCGTACGAGGCCGTGTCGATGCCCTGTTGGTATACATTGGGGAAAAGCACGAACTGCTTGCCCGGACCCGGAAACGTGCCGTACACGTTGCCTGGCGCCGGATCGACGCCGAGCGCAAGGTCGCTCTGCACTGCCGGTGCGAGCGACGTCGCGGTGAATGTCGCCTTCGGCAGCGCGGCGAGACCGCCGACGTGGATCGTCGTGCTGCCGCCCGGAGCGTTGGCGGCGATCTGTTCGAACGCTTGCGCGGTGCCGGGGCGGGAATAGACCGCAACGGTCAGCGCGATATCGCCGGCATCGCTGCCACCCCCCGTCTTGTGCAGCACGATGCGCCCGTCGACCCACGTCCCGGATAGGCTCGGATCGCTGACATCGACGCTGATGTTCAGCACCTGCGATGCGCCGGATGCCAGCGTGAACTGGCTTGGAGTCACGTTGATCGCGGCGCCGGCCCGGGCTGTCGTGCTGACCTGCCAGCTGCCGCCGCCGGACATGTCGGCGACCGTGCGCGTGAAGTTGCATCGCTGGAAGCAGTCTTCGTCCTCCACGCCGATCCGATTGACGTTGCGAAGGTCGCCGTGCGAGGTCGGATTCGCCAGCGAACCGCTTCCGGCAAAGTAATCGTTCGCGTTGAGCGGCAGGTATAAACCGGCTCTCGCCGCCGCCGCAGGCTGCGCGCGGCCGCTGCCGGCGTCGATCGCCGGTGCGAGTGTCACGCCATCCTGCTCGCGCACGCTGTTTGCCAGCGCCGTGCCCATCAGCGCCGACTCGACCTGCGCCGGCGACCAGGCTGGATGCGCCGCGAGCACGAGCGCCGCCGAACCGGCAACATGCGGGCTGGACATCGACGTGCCGCTCAGCAGCGCGAGGCCGTTTCCGGCCTGAGCAGACGACAGGATGTTGTCGCCGGGCGCCGTGATGTCCGGCTTGAGTATTCCGCCACCGAATCCGTAAGGCCCGCGTGAACTCGACGCATCGAGGATATCGCCATAGGCGGCGTCCAATGCGGCGGTCACGCCGCTGATCGTGCCGCCATGCGCGCCAGCCGCGGCAATCCACGTCTTCAACTGCTGGCCTTCCGTGTAGCCCAAATGGACCGCCGGCAGGAAGTGATCGTCGCTGATCATCGATTCGCCATCGCTCGCGGCGTTCGCGAGGATGTAGCCGCCGGCGCCAGCGGCCTTGACGTTGTAGCCTTTCTCCACGCGCGCATAGGTGCCGCGATCGCAGATCACGATCTCGCCGTGGAACGTGCCTGCCGCGAACGGGTTGCTGCCGCCGTTCGGCGTCACGCCTTGCGTATCTCCGACACCACATAACGCGTTGCCGTAGTTGCCTGCGTACACGATCGCGGCCGGTCCATAGCCGGACGTGTAGCCTTGCCCCGTAAGCGTAGCCGGCGGGTTCGGCGCGCCACTGAACGCGCCGAGCGAGTTGGCGAAGCGGCGATTGTGGCTGGCATTGGCCACGCCGATCACCCATGGCGCATTGGCCGGCTCGCCGAGGGTGCGTGCATCCGGACCGTCGTTGCCAGCCGACGCGACGACGACCACGCCGGCCGCGCGTGCCTGGAACATCGCATAGACATCACTGGTCGGATCGGCGAGCAGTTCGTACGGATCGTAGGCGCCGCCGCCGATCGAAAAATTGATCACGTCGACCTGGTCGGCGGTCGCCTGGTCGATTGCTGCGACGAGCGCGGACTCCGCGCAGGTGCCGTCCGACGATGAATCGATCGGCGCCAGGTCGCAGGCTTTGTAGGTAATGAGATTGGCATGCGGCGCGACGCCAGAGACATTTCGCGACAGCGCGACCGTGTAGCCCTGCAGCGCGTCGGTGATCGCGTTTCCGGCGGCGGTGCCCGCGGTATGGCTGCCGTGACCAGTGCTGTCGACGCCTTTCGTTCCTTCGCTCGTGAAATCGTAGATGCCGATCAGCTTCGCGTTGCACTGCGCCTGGCCCGTCGCGCAAAGGCCGTAGAAATGTCCGCGCGGATTCGACGCGGTGTAGCCATCGCCGCCGGTCGCCGCAAATGATGGATGTGTCGGGTTGATGCCGGTGTCGATGATGGCGACGACGGCGCCCTC
>Ga0157375_10004846_pt1 | contig 11690 bp, 5 predicted proteins | sample M35metaG_FD_115311 | JGI IMG/M metagenome (GOLD analysis project Ga0157375, IMG submission 115311) | Miscanthus rhizosphere microbial communities from Kellogg Biological Station, Michigan, USA - M3-5 metaG | ecosystem: Host-associated > Plants > Roots > Rhizosphere > Soil | place: USA: Michigan...
GGGCAGATGGCGGGGATCGGTAGAGACATAGCGGGCAACATAAAGGTCAACAAATCCGTCACGGTCGTAGTCGGCCCACGCCGCTCCGGCACTAAAGCCACCTCCGCCAACGCTTGCCTTTGCGGTGACATCTGCGAACTTGCAGCCGCCTAGATTGTCATAGAGAACATTGTGGTGGTAGCCGGTCACATAGATATCGGGAAAGCCATCATTGTCAAAATCGGCGACCGCAATCCCAGTGGCCCAGCCTTTGGTTGTCAGGCCCGCGGTCGCTGTGATGTCAGTGAAGTGCAGTGTCTTGCCATTGCCTTCCTGCCGATAGAGCGTGATCATGGGATCTCCGCCAGCGAAGAAGCGGTTAATTGAGGAATCGTTGACCACTGCAATATCCAACTTGCCGTTGTTGTCGCAATCGAGAAAGGCGACACCACCTCCACTCATGGTTTCGATAACGTAGCGTCTGTCGAGATTTGTGTGAGGAACAGTGCGAAGACCGACCTCCGCCGAAATATCCCGAAAATGTGGTATGGAGGGTTGCGTGAGCGGGCTAGTCACGGAAACTGTGGGAGTTTGTGCGCAAACAGCGAGGGCAGAGAAGAGCAGGACCAGGGAAGTTGAGAATCTATTGCTCATCCTGTCCGGAATCTTAGCACTGCGATGTGACTACTGATCGCGGTACGCTGCATCTCGGATTGCTGATTGAGTAGTCGCGAGTCAAACGCGCCATCGTTTGATGGGAATCAGTGTTGCTCGCCCCAAGAAGGCAGCCGCGGTGTGCGGAGGTGCAATCGGGCCTGACTTGATGCAGCGATGTTGGACCCTTGCGTGATCTCCGTCGTTTTCAGGCAGAAGGAGTTAGGAAATCGAGTCTACACTGGTGATCAAGAAGACGACTCAGCTGCGTCAGGCCGATATGTTCCCATGCATTACTAATGACGAAGCGAGGCGTGTGGCCAGATCATCGTTGCAGGATCGAGTCTTCCAAACGTTCAAGCGACCGCCCCTTTGTTTCTGGCAGCATCATGGACACGAACACCGCTCCGGCAAAACAGACCAACGCGTAGATCAAGAATGCACCTGAGGTCCCGAGAGATCGATTGAGCAGCGGGAAAGTGTAGGTGAGCAGAAATGAAGCGACCCATAATGTGGCGACCGATACGGAGACGGCCGACGCACGCATTCGATTGGGAAAAATCTCGGTGATGAGAACCCATGTGACCGGAGCCAGCGATACGGCGTAACACGCAATGGCACATAGTGTGAGGACGAGTACCGATGCTCCTTGCGCATTGCACCCATATGCCGCACTGGCGGCCAGGTGAGATGCTCCAATGGAAATGCAGCCGAAAATCATGAGCTTTCTCCGGCCGAAGCGATCAACGAGCAGCATGGCGATGACGGTGAAGATTAGATTGATGGCGCCCGTGATGACGATATTGAAGAGAATCTCACTTACGCCATATCCCGCACTGCGATAGACCTCTTGCGCATAGTTGAACAGGATATTGATGCCGCTCCACTGCTGGAGAATCGCCAATGCTGCGCCGATAGCAAGGAGCTTGCGGCCGTTTGCGGAGAGCAGTTCGCGCCAGCCGGCGCTCTCATGAGGAGTTTCCAGTGAGTTCTGAATCACAGATAACTCAGCGTTCGCATAGCGCTTACCGCCGATTCGACTCAGCACGTCCATAGCAGCTTGCAGCTTGGCTTTGGCCATCAGCCAGCGCGGGCTTTCAGGAATAAAGGGGGCAGAGCATAGGAACAGAACAGCTGGCACCGCTACCGCTGTGAACATCCAGCGCCAACCGTACTGTGCGTTCCATGACGTAGTGAGAACGACTTGAAGTGCCCCAGCCGGGATTTTTTCTGCGATGCGCCAATTGACAAGCTGTGCGGCCAGGATTCCGATCACAATCGCAAGCTGGTTGAGGCTGACCAGCCGACCTCGCCACTGTGCCGGGCTGATTTCAGCGATGTACATGGGAGAGACGTTTGATGCCAGTCCAATGGCTACACCTCCGATGATGCGCCATACGATAAACGCATTGAAGCTGTGCGCCCACCCAGTGAAGACGGAGGAGACGGCGAACAGGAACGCGGAGAAGACGAGAAGTTTCTTTCGGCCAAAGCGATCAGCGGCGGGGCCTGTGAAAAGAGATCCGGCGAAACAGCCAAGGAGAGCGCAGCTATTCGCCCATCCAATCAGCGCCTCGGAGGTGAGATGGAAATACACCTCGTAGAACGGCTTGGCCCCTCCGATAACGACCCAATCGTAGCCAAAAAGCAATCCGCCGAGTGCAGCAATGAATGCGATGGTCCAGATATAGCGGAGGTGAAGATCGAGTTCGGGGGAGGGATGCGACGGCGGCACAAACGGTGGCGTATGCATCGTCAACACACTAACCCGCCGTTGACGTTTCCAAGCTGCTTAAGAAGGTCGGATGCTCCGGAGTGACCGCTTTCGAGGTTGAGCACTTCGTGGAGGAGGCCTAACGATTCTGCCGTGCGGCCCAATCCAGCCATGGCTTGCGCGCGAAGAAACAGCGCATCGATGCGCTTTCGGTGGGCCAGATCCTCATTGAACAGGAGCATCGCGGGGAGGGAAGTGGCGAAGTAATCGATCTTTGGCTCCTGACGTTCGAGCTCTACCGAATAATCGTAGATGCGGTTGAAAATAGCGTCGGCTTCGTCCTTCCTACCCAATCGTGCGAGTGCAAGTCCGGTCCAGAACGTCATGTCAGAGACCTGCTGTACCGACATCTGCTGGAAGTCGCCTTTCTGTCGTGCCGCACGGAGCCACCAGGCACGAGCATTTTCGTCATCACCGCTGCAATGAAACGTCTCACCGAGCCAGAAGTAGATATCGCTGTGATTAGCCAGAAGGTGCATTGCTTCGCTGAGATTCTGCGGCGGCTGAAGAGCAGCAAGCAAGTGACCACGTGAATTTGGGAAATCCTTTTGGTCGAGCGCATGGCGTCCGAGCAACAGGCGCGCCCGTACATACTGGGCGAGTACCAGGCCCTCACCGCCTTCCCACGGCTGAAAGCGCCGGCTGAGCAGAATGTCCAGAGCGTCGCCAGGCCTGCCGACCTGATTCAGAAGAGTGGCAACTTCCACTGACAAGTCGTCACGTACGTCAATGAGCATCGGAAATCGAAGCAACTCGTCCAGACGATCCTCGGGAGACCGCCCGGTCCGCTTCCAAAGCTGGTCACGCTCGTAGAGAACGCGTGCGTCACTACGATTGGCGGCAAACGCCGTTTCGAAACTTTTGACGGCCTGATCCGTGTTCTTGCGTACGTTGAAGTAGGCGATTCCCAGGTTGCGATGGACCGTCGCGATTGCAGGGTTCTGTTGTGCAGCGCTCTCCCACTGTTGGATCGCTTCCTCGTGACGTCGCCTGTCATACAGCAGATTCCCGAGAAGATACGATGGCACCCACGTGGCGGATGACTTTGTAAGAGCCCATTCGAGTATGAGGATCTCTTCGAGCCGGCTCGGGAAACAGTAATCCACCGAGGATGTTGCCGCCCGCTCGAGCGTCTGGGAGGCTTGCGGATGCGCCAGTTTCTCCTGGACGTATGCCAGGGTAAACAAGATCATGGGTACCGATCCGTCCTCCGCATTCACATTCGCCGCCTGAAGCACACTGCATGCCTCCTCGTGCAGTTCAGCTCGAATCAAATCGAATGCGAGATCGAGGATCTCCTGACCGTTTGAAGGCGCGATGCCTCTCTGCCATCGCGCAGTGACGTCAAGAGGATCAAGTGACAGGTTTTCATCAAGCACACGATCGGCAGCGGTAGTGTCGCCGGCCTTGCGCATTGCGATGCTCAGGAGATTGCGGGCGTTCAAGTTGTCTGCATCTGCTCTTAAGCTGCGGTTGAGATGATCGAGGGCGACAGTCCATTTCCGGTACTGGGCCGCACACTCGGCGAGAGCAAAATGCGCTGGTCCTCGCCAGGCCGCGCTCCACGTGGCCTTATAGAAAGCTTCGTAGGCTTCCTCATCTCGGCCCTGATAGCGGCATGTGAGCCCCAGGTTGTAGAAGACCTCGCCATCCCGCGGATTTGGATTGAGCGAAGTTAGGCGGACGATCGCGGCTTGGAAATGTTGAGCGGCCTGCTCGAATTCGCCGCGACGAAGATGCCAGAGCCCTAGCGCATTGCGGATGCGGGATTCGTTGGGGTCTCGGCGCAGGCCTTCTGCCCAATAGGTTTCGGGCATTCGCGTTGCATGGCGATACTGCTCAAGGTGCAAACCGATCAGGTATAGTTCCTCGACACTTTGTGCGTCCTGAGGAGCCTTAGGTTCTTTGGCCACGACGGGTTGTGACGCAGGCTGGACGCGCACAGAATCGTATTCGATCAGCAGCCGCGGTCCGGCGTAGACAGACACAGCAATATCGGCTTGGCAGTCACGAGGTGTATACGGAGTCTCAATCACTGCCGGGTGTTCGATTGTGATGTCTTTCTTCCAGCGCGCGATTTCAGTACCGTCGATCTTCAGAGCGATCGTTGTGTCCTCGATGGAAGCCGTAACGCAAACTCCAATCCGTAGAGCACCACGATCGGTGCCTACACTCAGGGCCGCATCTGTGTTCGCCGCCTTCGGTTTCCCGATCGCATGAATCGGGTACCAATTCTGGGTAAACGTCTTTGTCTCCCACGGAGCCAGATGGGAGAAGTCTGGCTGGTTATCTGTATACACGCCGGCCATCAACTCGATGTATGGGCCATCATGGTCGGTGAGGTTTCGGTCCCACGCATAACCAAACTCATGGTTGCCCCACGTCCATTGCTTCTTTCCGGGAGAGATGTGGTGATCGGCAACGTGAACCACACCCGCGCCGACTTTGTGATCGTAGCCGCCGAAAAAGTCTTCTGCTGTGCCGGTGACCATGTAGCTGGTCGGGACGGGGATATTTGCATACCAACTCAGGTCGTTCGGCGGATAGCTACCGTCGGGCACAAACTGGCTTGGCGCCTCATCTACGGGTACGCCGTTTTGCACGCGGTCGCCGTAGTCCACTCCGTAATAATGGCCATCGCAGAGCGGAAAGGAAGTGATGGCCCGTTTTGCATGGTCCGCAACGAACGCGATGTCTGCAGGGAAGAAGGACTGGTACTTCTCGTGCACGCGCGTGGCCGCATTGGCCCACCAGAGAAAGGTCTGGGTGAATGGTGTGCGGTTGTAGAGCCGCACCTTCAGTTCGCATACAGTTCGCCCCGGACGCAAACAGATACCGTGCATCCCCTTCATGCGCTGCATTGGATCGTGATCGCTGCACCATATTGTGACGGATCCGTCCTGGGCATGCTCGATCTTTGTTGAGACCGGCATGAATGTCGCCGGTCTGTGGTGCTGCGGCCAATTGAACTCGACACCGCCTGAGATCCACGGCCCGGCAAGTCCCACCAGCGCCGGCTTGATGACGTTTTGGCGATAAAAAAAGTCGTAGCCGGTCGTTTTGTCGTAGCCGATGTGAATGCGTCCTCCGATCTCGGGAAGGATCATGAGGCGCAGGTACTCATTCTCGATATGAAGGGCTTTCCACACTCTCGGAGCAGGCTGATTTGCGATGCGGTCGATAAACGGAAGCGGGTACACCTTACCACTGCTGCCTTGGTACACGCGCCTTTCCAGGAACATTGGATTTCGTTCCGGGGCGCCTGGTGCATAGGTAAGGATCTCGACATCCTGTTCCCACGCCTTGACCGGGCCCAGCTGCGCTGGAGGAGCTTCAGGCAGCAGGAGGTACTGAATGGAAGGCTTCATTTCCTCTGCGGATTCCGGCAACATTCAAGCTCCAGAGTTTATGGTTGACGTACACAAAGTTATCCGCTGTGAGGTGCATGTGCAAACCCGGCGTAAGTTTTTAAAGGCCGTTTCGTCGAGCGGAGTAGTTCTTCTCGGTGGGCACGCGGTTGAAGCAGAGGAGTTCGCGATATCCGGAGATCGGGCTGCACCTTACAGCATTCCGCTTCGTGACGGCTGGGAGTTTCGGACCGACCCCGGTGGCACGACAGCGCCCGACGGCGCATTCGAGGGCGCGGATGGCTGGGAACCTGTGCAGGTGCCGCACACGTGGCAGTCTCTCGGCAGGTTGCCGAATTATGTTGGAATTGCGTGGTACCGCATTCGTTTTGAAGGGCCACCAGCCTGGGCTTCGCAGCACGTCCGCATCGAGTTCGAAGCGGTCAACCATACGGCGCATGTGTTCTTGAATGGGAAATCATTTGGCGAACACGAGGGCAAGGGCTACACCGCTTTTACTTTTGATCTTTCGCCTCAGCTGAACATTGGCGCCGAAAACATCCTTCTAGTTCGCGTCGACAACCGTCCCAACGACCGGATGCTCCCTCGCAACAAAAGCTATGACTGGACTGACGATGGGGGAATTATTCGGCCTGTCAACCTACTCGTCACGGCAAAAAACTTCATCGAACGCCTGGAGATCGACGCCGTTCCAGATCTGGACAGAGGTTCAGCCGAGGTACGCGTCCGAGCGGTTGTTCGCAACGTCAGCGCGCACGTAAACAAGATTAGTATTCGCGTATCGCTTCGGCGGGAGGGGGGCGCGGACCAAGTGCTGCAGCTCAGCCAGAATACAACTACCTTCGAAGTTGATCGCGAACAAATCATCGAATTGGGCCCAGCGACATTGCACAATGTGGCGCTGTGGCACTTCGACAAGCCACATCTATATGAGGCGGTCGTCGAACTTGATAGCCCATTCGGTCCTCATCAATTGGTTGAGCATTTCGGCATACGCAAGTTCGAGGTTCGAGGTGCGGCCTTCTACCTCAATGGAGAGAAGGTCTCGCTGATCGGCGTGGAACGCATGGCCGGTAGCCATCCTGGATTGGGCTTTGCGGAATCGGCGGAGTGGATCGAGAGCAATCACCGTGACATGAAGGACTTGAACTGCGTCTTCACGCGCGTGCATTGGCCACAGGATCGCCGCGTTCTCAATTTCTGCGATCGGCACGGCATCCTGATGCAGGAGGAAGTGCCAGCCTGGGGTCCGGAGACTTTTTTGAAGACCACGGACGATCTCCAGCACGCACTGGAACAGAACGGCCTTGATCAACTCCGGGAAATGGTGCGGCGCGATCGCAACCATCCCTGCATCGTTGTATGGGGCCTATGCAACGAAGTGGATGGTAAAAACCCGAGATCGAGGCAGTTTGCTCGCGTGATCAGCGCCGAGGCACGCCGGCTGGATTCATCGCGACTTCAAACCTATGCGTCACATACGCTGGGGAGTGATCCGGGAGCAGATATGGCGGGCGAATTCGATTTCATCTCTACCAATGAGTACTACGGAAGTTGGACGCCTGGCGGGCCTGAGGACGTTGAAGCGCACCTTGAACGGATTCGCAAGGCTTTTCCGGACAAGCCCATCGTCGTCTCAGAGTACGGCTGGTGCGAATGCCAGCCGAAGATCATGCCCGGAGACGAAAACCGGGTCGCAATTGTGAACTCCCACACAGAAGTGTTCCGGAAATTCCCTGAGGTCGCCGGCGCGATCTATTTCGATTACAACGATTACCGCACTCTTGTCGGCGACAAGGGTGCAGGAGCCATGCGGCAGAGAGTGCACGGCGTAGTGGACCTCTATGGAAGGAGAAAGCCGTCATTTGAAGCTCTGCGATTGCAAGCCAGCCCGATCGATAAGGTAGTTCTGCGCAAATCGGGAGAAGGCCGATTCGAGCTTGAACTCCGAACGCGGGAGCAGTTTCCGGGCTACACTTTGCGCGACTATTCGTTGCGGTGGCTCGCGTACGGATATGACGACCTGCCGATGGACGGGGCCACGACGATCCTGCCCGCACTACTTCCGGGGTCATCTCAAACCTTCGAGAACAAGTTTTCGATTGCCGGAATTAGAAGGATTGTCGTAGATGTGGTCCGGCCCACCGGTTTTTCTGCAATCACGGTGGAATACCTGAACGAGGCAGCATACGGCTAATCGCTAAATGCGAGGGCCCCACGGGTACCTGTTATGACCCCGATTATGTAGAGACTTCAAGTGGAGAGACGAACAATTTCCATCGAGATAAAGTCTGGCTCCCACCTGTTTATTGGTAGGGTTAGCAAGTAGCAGCCGCCCTTTGGAATCAACGCATTGCAACCATGGGCTCAATACGCGCAGCCCGAAGCGCCGGCAACAGGGATGCGGCGCAAGCGATTACCGCCAGAGCCAGGATCGATCCGGCGATTACCCATGGATCTCGCGCCGACGTGAGGTAGAGGAAGCTGCTCAAAGCCCGGGCGGCAACGAGTGCGGCTGCAACGCCGAATACCGTGCCTCCGAGGACCACCCATAGGTTTTGCGCGAAAACCATTTGCGCCACTTGTAGACGTTGGGCTCCGAGCGCCATGCGGATGCCGATCTCGCTGGTCCTGCGTGCGGTAGCGTAGGCCAGAGTGCCGTAAAGGCCGATTGCAGTGACTGTGAGCGCGCACTTGGCGAAGAACACCGATAGCATGGCCATCAGCCGCTCTGATCCGAGGGATTCGTCCACGATCGACTCCATTGAAGTAACCACCGGGGCCGGGATGGATGGCGCCATCTGCGAAGCTAGAGCGCGCACGGCTCCGGCCAGTGGCGCGGCGGCTCCATCGACACGCACCACTGCGTAGTAAGATGGCGATTTCTCGTCCCCCTGAGTGATGGGCAAGTACGCCGCGGGCGTAGCTGAAGAGCGCAAATCTTGGTACTTGGCATCGCCTACGACGCCGATGACCTGATATGAAACTTTCTTGTCTCCGTCGCGTTTTACGACGGTGCGTCCGAGCACCTTTCCATCCGGCGCGAGCAGCCTTGCTGCCGACTGGTTCAGAATGATCTTGAGACCTGATGCTGGGCTGTCATTCCACGAAATATCGCGCCCGGCAAATTGGGGAATGCGCATGGTTTCAAAGTACCCAGGCGCAACGCTGTTCATATAAATATCCTGATCTGCTCCAGCAGGGTCTATAAAGTTCTCGTCCCACTGGTAGCCCGTGAGCGGAACCAGGCGCGCGAAGCTCACGCTTTTCACTCCGGGCTGATGAAGCAACCTGTCTCCCATGTCACGATAGAAAGTCATCAGCGCATCCTGCTTAAGTTCGAGCTTGTCCATGGTGAACGCGATGTTCTCGACGCCTCTTGGATCGAAGCCCTCGCCGGTGTTGTAGAGGCGCATGAGGCTCGATGCCAGCAGGCCCGCGCCAACTACAAGCATCAGGGCCAGGGCCACTTCCATGCCCAACAGCACGCGCGGAAAAATCTTGCGTCGCTCCTGCGTCTGCGTGGCGTGCAGACCATCTTTGATGCGATCGATGAGGTTGAGTGACGTGGCCTGGACTGCAGGTGCGAGCGCGAACAGCAACGAAGCTACAATCGCCGCGAGAGCTGCAAAGCCGAACACTCGTATGTCCAGCGAGGTATCGAGAACAATGCCGTCGTCGCTCCTCAGCAGCACGGCCGCGAGCGACTTGCTGACGACCGGCGCAAGCACCAAACCTGCCAGGGTTCCGACAATGCCCAGGAGTAGGCCTTCGATAAGCAACTGCTGGATGAGCCGCTGCCGTGAGGCTCCCATGGCCATACGCGTGGCGAGTTCCCTCTGTCGTGCTGCGCCGCGAGCCATCAGCAGGCTCGCAAGGTTGAGGCAGCCAAGCAGCAGGATGCCGCCGCACATGCAGAACACGGCCACGAGCGGCTTGCGGAAGCTCATGCGGATGTAGTTGAATCCCGCCGATCCTGACTCGACCGCAAAATGAAAGTTTTGTTTTTCGCGCGTGGCAATCCACTTCGCGTCAGGAACACGCTCATGCAAGACTGTGCTCGTCAGAGAAGCAATATGCGCATTGGCGCTGCCAAGCGTGACTCCCGGCTGCAGGCGTCCCATTACCATGAGCCACCAGGCGTGGTATCCGATTGTGGTAAGGCTGCGCTCGCGATTAAAGACGGGCTCAACGGCAAGAGGCACAAAGATCTGCGGCCGCGCCAGCGGGTCTGCACCGATGAATTTTATCGGCATTACACCAACCACGGTGAATGCGACGCGATCGATCTCGAGTTTGCGTCCGATGACGTCAGGAGCGCGATTGAATCGCGTGATCCAGTAGCTTTCACTGATGACTGCGCCGAAGCCATTGGGGTTCCCGCCGGTTCGATCATCAGCCTGTGACAGGGTTCGTCCCAGGAGCGGTGGAGTTTCAAGCGCATGGAAGAACGATCCGCTTACGAATTGGCCAGGGACTGCATCGTTGCCATTTCCGCTCTTGACCTGAAACCTGGTGGAATGGAAGCAAAACAGGTCGGTGAAGCCTTCGCGCCGGACCTCGAGGCCGCGGAAGATCGACTCGGGAAAGCTGTAGCCCCGCTGGGGGCCGTCTCCGTCCATTCCTAAAACCACTAGCCGATTGCTCTCCGGCACCGCCAACGGTCGCAGAAGCAGGCCGTTGATCATGGAAAAGACCGTCGTGTTTGCGCCCACACCTAGCGCGAGAGTGACGATAGCCGTGAACGTGAAGCCAGGCGATTGCCGCAATTGCCGCACTGCATAACGGACATCCTGCAACCATAACTCCAGCCGCAGCCATCCCCACTGGCCTCGGGTTACATCCGCAATCAGCGGAACGTTTCCAAATTCACGCATGGCCGATTTGCGCGCATCGAGGGGAGATTGCCCACGCGCTATGCGGTCGGCGATGGCCAGGTTCAGATGACTCTGGATCTCTTCGGTAAGTTCCGACTTGCGCCGCAAAAAGGAAACCAGTTTCAAGCGCCACCTCACTTTGCCGTCATGATTGCTTCGATCGTCGCGACCATTTTCCCCCAACGTTCGTAGTCAGAGGCCAGTTGTTCCTTGCCGAGTTTCGTGATCTTGTAGAACTTCGCGCGTTGGTTGCTATCGCTCTTCTTCCATTCAGCTTTGACCCAGCCTTGGCGCTCTAGCCTGTGCAGCGCCGGATACAGGGAGCCCGTTTCTACCTGTAATACCTCGCCGGAACTGGCGCGGATGGCCTGGCTGATTCCATAGCCATGCTGCTCTCCCCACTGAAGGGTTTTGAGGATAAGCATGTCCAGCGTTCCCTGCAGGATTTCGATCCGATTCTGATAACCATCTTTCGCCGACATAGGCTGTAGACCCTCTACATCAAAATGATGTAGATACTCTACCCCCATATGCGAAAAGAACACAAGTCATATTTGGATGACTTGTGTTCAAGCGGCGACCAGGCAAGTTCGGTAAGGTGCAATCAGGAAGGGAGATGGTCGTCTGCGGGGCGGGCGGGCTTGTTGCCGGCAATCCACGAGGCGATGGCGCATATGGCAAGGATGGCGCCCATAATGGCAAGCGACAGCGTGATCGGCACTTCAAGCCAGTCCGACGCCAGCATCTTAATGGCTACGAAGGCCAGCAGCGCGCCGAGCCCGTAGTGCAGGTAACGCAGGCGATCAAGCAAGGCGGCAAGCGCGAAGTAAAGGGAGCGCAATCCGAGGACGGCCGCGATGTTTGACGTATAGACCACAAAGGGATCGCGCGAGATCGCCAGTACGGCGGGGATCGAGTCAACGGCAAACAGAAGATCCGTGAACTCGACCGCGATGATAACGGGAAGCAACGAGCCCTTTGAAGGCTGCAGCCGTTGAATCCACGCCGGTATGGCGTCGTGGGTTGAGCCCCCAATTA